>Ga0302299_10000093_pt1 | contig 36504 bp, 31 predicted proteins | sample III_Fen_N3_4_FD_198795 | JGI IMG/M metagenome (GOLD analysis project Ga0302299, IMG submission 198795) | Peat permafrost microbial communities from Stordalen Mire near Abisko, Sweden - III_Fen_N3_4 | ecosystem: Environmental > Terrestrial > Soil > Wetlands > Permafrost | place: Sweden: Abisko...
GCCGTGGTCCTTCAGCTCGCGGATCAGACCGAGCAGGTGGGCGCTGTCCTCGTCGTTCAGGGCCGCAGTCGGCTCGTCAAGGATGAGCAGCCGCACCTCCTTCGACAAGGCCTTGGCGATCTCGACGAGCTGCTGCTTGCCGACGCCGATGTCGACGATGCGCGTGTCGGGGCGTTCGTTCAGCCCCACCCGCGCCAGCAGCTCCGCCGCGTTGGCGTTGGTGCGGTTCCAGTCCACGACGCCGCGGGTGGCCTGCTCGTTGCCGAGGAAGATGTTCTCCGCGATCGACAGGAACGGCGACAGCGCCAGCTCCTGGTGGATGATGACGATGCCCTTGCGCTCGGAGTCGCGGATGCCGCGGAACTCCACGGGCTCGCCGTCGTAGACGATGTCGCCTTCGTAGGTGCCGTACGGGTAGATCCCCGAGAGCACGTTCATCAGGGTCGACTTGCCGGCCCCGTTCTCGCCGCAGATCGCGTGGATCTCGCCGCGCTTGACGGCCAGGTTGACGTCGTCGAGAGCTACGACGCCTGAGAACCGCTTGGTGATGCCTCGCATCTCGAGGATGTTGTCGGTGTCCATGTCTCCTCGTCCCGGTGGGGACCGACCGTGCCGGTCGTCGTGAGTGACGCCTGGGGCGCCTTCACGACGACCGGCACGGTTTCGGTCAGGTAGTGCTCAGATCCCGCAGGGATCGGTCACAGGCCGAGGTCGGCAGCCTTGTAGAAGCCGGAGTCGACGAGCGCGGACTGGATGTTGTCCTTCGTGACGACCTCAGGGTCGAGGAGGTAGGTCGGGACAACCTTGACGCCGTTGTCGTACGTCTCGGTGTCGTTCACGTCAACGGTCTCGCCCTTGACGATCTGGCCGATCATCTTCGCGGTCTGGTCGCCCAGCGCACGCGTGTCCTTCCACACCGTCATCGACTGCTTGCCGGCGATGATGTTGAGGACGTTGGCCTTGTCGGCGTCCTGACCGGTCAGGATCGGCCAGTCGGTGCCCACCGTGTAGGAGGACGAGAGCGCCTGCGCGATGCCGAGGGCGAGCGAGTCGTTCGGCGACAGGACGACGTCGACCTTCTTGTCCGTGTAGAACGAGTTGAGGCGGTTCTCCATCTCGGCCTGGGCGGCGTCAGTCGTCCAGCCCTGGATGCCGATCGTGGCCCACTCGTCGTTCGACTTCGGGGACTTGCCGGACGGCACGACGAGCTTGCCGCTCTCGACGTACGGCAGCAGGATGTCCCACGCGCCGGCGAAGAAGAACTTCGCGTTGTTGTCGTCAGGCGAACCGGCGAACGGCTCGAGGTTGAACGGGCCCTTGCCGTCCTTGAGGCCGAGAGCGGTCTCGATGTACTCGCCCTGCGCCTTGCCGACGCCGTAGTTGTCGAACGTGGCGTAGTAGTCGACGTTCGGGGTCTTGTTGATCAGGCGGTCGTAGGCGATGACCTTGATGCCGGCGTCGGCAGCGGTCTGCAGCACCGGGCCCAGGGTCGTGCCGTCGATGGCGGCGATGACCAGGATCTTCGCGCCGTCGTTGATCATGTTCTGGAGCTGCGTGATCTGCTGGTCGGTCTTGTTGTCGGCGTACTGCAGGCTGGTCTTGAAGCCCTCAGCCGTCAGCAGCTCGACGAGGTGGGCCCCGTCACGGTTCCAGCGCTCGAGGCTCTTGGTCGGCATCGCGATGCCGATGAGTGTGTCGGTAGCCGCAGCGGTCTCGCCGCCGGTGGTCGCGGGGGTACCCGTGTCGCGCGTCGAGCTGCACGCGGCAAGCGAGCCGACCGCGAGGCTGATGCCGACGAATGCGGCTGCAGCCTTCCTCCAAGTAAGTGACATCGTCGTCCGCTCCTGTCGTTGCGTCTCCGGTACCTGCGACCTTCGCCTGGAGCATCTGTGCTCCGGGCGTTGGCCGACCGCCTCGTCGTCGATGGGGCCGACCGCGCAGGACCGATGGCTGGATTCAAGACCTGAAGGCTAGAGCGCCGCAAGGCCCGTGACCAAACTGTGACGGTGTCGATATGTCGCCGCGTCCCGCGGTACCACGCTCGCTAGCCTTCGACGAACGAATCCAACCCGGGCGCGAGGAGCGCGGCGAGCCTGGCCTTCGCGGCGGGGTGCAGGGCCTCGTCGGCGATGTCCAGCACCTTGTCCCGGTTGGTGGCACCCGACACCAGCGTCACGTGGCGGGGGCGCACACCGAGCGCTTCGGCGACCGCCTCGAGGGTGGCCCGGGTCGCCGCGCCGTCCACCGCGCGCGCGCTGACGGCCACCACCAGCCGGCCGTCGTGCAGGGTGCCGACCCGGGTGCGCGAGGCGCCCGGCCGCACCCTCACAGCGAGGCGCACGGCGCTCTCCCGGCCACGATCAGACGAGGCCGAGCGCCCGGACCTGCGCGCGCTCGTCGGCCAGCTCGGCCGCCGACGCGTCGATCCGCTCACGGGAGAAGTCGTCGATCTCCAGGCCCGGCACGATGGTGAACACGCCACCCGTGGAGGTGACGGGGAACGACGACACCAGTCCGGCCGGCACGCCGTAGGACCCGTCGGACACCACCGCGGCAGACGTCCAGTCGCCCGGCGGCGTGCCGTGCACCCAGGTGTGCACGTGCTCGATCGCCGCGTTGGCCGCCGATGCGGCGGACGATGCGCCGCGGGCCGCGATGATCGCCGCGCCGCGCTGCGCCACCGTGGGGATGAACGTGTCGCGCACCCACACCGGGTCGCCGATGACGTCCACCGCGGGGCGGCCGCCGATCGTCGCGTGCGTCACATCCGGGTACTGGGTGGCGGAGTGGTTGCCCCAGATCGCCAGCCGCGCGATGTCGGTGACCGCGACGCCGGTGCGGGCCGCCAGCTGGGCCAGCGCCCGGTTGTGATCCAGGCGCGTCATCGCGGTGAACCGGTCGGCGGGCACGTCGGGGGCGTGCGACGCGGCGATGAACGCGTTCGTGTTCGCCGGGTTGCCGACCACGAGCACCCGCACGTCGTGCGACGCGCCGGCGTTGATCGCCGCGCCCTGGGGACCGAAGATGCCGCCGTTGGCCGCGAGCAGGTCACCCCGCTCCATGCCGGCCGACCGCGGCCGGGCGCCGACGAGCAGCGCGACGCCGACGCCGTCGAACGCCGCGACGGGGTCGTCGTGGAGGTCGATCCCGACCAGCGGTGCGAACGCGCAGTCCTCGAGCTCCATCGCGACGCCCTCGACCGCCGTCATCGCCTGCGGGATCTCGAGCAGGTGCAGGTGCACCGGGACGTCGGCTCCGAGCAGCTGTCCCGACGCGATGCGGAACAGCAGCGCGTAGCCGATCTGGCCGGCGGCCCCGGTGACGGTGACGTGGACAGTCGCGGGTGCGGACAAGGTCGCTCTCCTTTGATGGACCGGTGCTCGGGCGACGCTACCCGAGGCGGGCCGCGAGGTTCTCGTCGAGACGGGTGAGGAAGTCCTCGGTGGTCAGCCACGGCTGGTCGGGGCCGACCAGGAGGGCGAGGTCCTTGGTCATCGCACCGGCCTCGACGGTGGACACCACCACGTCCTCCAGCGTCGCCGCGAAGCGCGTCACCTCGGGCGTGCCGTCGAGCGCGCCACGGTGCTTGAGCCCGCCCGTCCACGCGTAGATCGACGCGATGGGGTTGGTGGAGGTCGGTCGGCCGGCCTGGTACTCGCGGTAGTGCCGGGTGACGGTGCCATGCGCTGCCTCGGCCTCGACCGTGCGGCCGTCCGGGGTCATGAGCACGCTCGTCATCAGGCCCAGGGAGCCGAAGCCCTGGGCGACGGTGTCGGACTGCACGTCACCGTCGTAGTTCTTGCACGCCCAGAGATAGCCGCCCTCCCACTTCATCGCGGAGGCGACCATGTCGTCGATCAGGCGGTGCTCGTACGTGAGGCCGGCGGTGGCGAACCGGTCGGCGAACTCGGTCTCGAACACCTCGGCGAAGAGGTCCTTGAACGCGCCGTCGTAGGCCTTGAGGATCGTGTTCTTCGTCGACAGGTACACCGGGTAGCCGCGCTGCAGGCCGTAGGCGAAGGAGGCGCGCGCGAAGTCCTTGATCGACTCGGTGAAGTTGTACATGCCCATCGCGACCCCGCCGCCCTCGGGGTAGGCGACGACCTCGCGGCTGATCGGCGCACTGCCGTCGGCCGGGGTGAAGGTCATGGTCAGCGTGCCGGCGCCGGGCACCTTGAAGTCCGTGGCGCGGTACTGGTCGCCGAACGCGTGGCGGCCGATGACGATCGGCTTGGTCCAGCCCGGCACCAGCCGAGGGATCGTGGAGATGATGATCGGCTCACGGAAGACGACGCCGCCGAGGATGTTGCGGATCGTGCCGTTGGGGCTCTTCCACATCTGCTTGAGGCCGAACTCGGCCACCCGCGCCTCGTCGGGCGTGATGGTGGCGCACTTGACGCCGACCCCGTGCTCGGCGATCGCGTGCGCCGCCTCCACCGTCACGCGGTCGTCCGTCGCGTCGCGGTTCTGGATCGACAGGTCGAAGTAGCGCAGGTCGACGTCGAGGTACGGGTGGATCAGGCGGTCCTTGATCACCTGCCAGATGATGCGGGTCATCTCGTCGCCGTCGAGCTCGACGACCGGGCCGGCGACCGTGATCTTGGCCATGGATGCTCCTTGCGCGACGACGGGACGGACCGCCGGCCGTCCGGCCAGGTCCCGGCACCAGATTACTTGACGTCGAGAGACTTGGGGCGGAGCGCCGTCAGGCCACGCACAGCGGCGACTGGCATGCTGGTCGCGTCACCTCCGCCTCCACGACAGGACCGTCATGTCCCAGCAGAAGCCCGAACCCCTCGGCAACACCCCTGACCCCGCCGACCTCAGCGCTGCGCTGCCCGCCGACGGGCCGAACGCCGGGCTCGACGAGACCGTCGTGCCGGCCGCCAGCACGCCGATCGTCGCGACTCCCGACCCCGACCCCGAGGTCGTCGCGGTCGAGGCCGTCCCGGTCGAGGTGGTGCTGGGCTACGCCGACGAAGCCGAGGAGGAGGTCGACATGCTGCAGGAGGTCCCGGCGGGGGTCGGCCTGCTCACGCGGTGCGCCGCCGAGGCGTTCGGCGCGTTCTTCCTGGTGCTGGCCGGCGTGGGCGTCGCCCTGTACTCGGTCTACGACCAGATCGGCTCCCTGGCGGTCGGCCTGGCGTTCGGTCTCGCCGTGATGGCCGGCATCGTCGCCGTGGGCCACGTCTCCGGCGGACACTTCAACCCCGCGGTGACGTTGGGTGCGGCGATCGCCGGCCGCACCCCGTGGCGGGACGTGCTGCCCTACTGGCTGGCCCAGCTGGTCGGCGGCCTGGCCGCAGCCGCCATCCTCTTCCTCACGGTGCCGGACGGGCTCGGCAACCTCATCGGCAAGGGCGACGGCCGGCGCGGCCTGTTCAGCGCCGTGTCCAACGGCTTCGGCGCGCACTCCCCGCTGGCGCACCTGCTCGTCGACGGTGGCGTGGACAGCGACGTGACGTTCAGCCTGGTCACGGCGCTGCTGGTCGAGGTGGTGCTCACCGCCGTGTTCGTCGGGATCATCCTCGGCTCGACCGGCCGGCTCGCCAGCACGCACCTGTCGCCGGTGGCGATCGGGCTGACCCTGACCGTCGTGATCCTCATCGCGATGCCCATCACGAACGCCTCGATCAACCCGATGCGGTCCACCGCCACGGCGATCTTCGCGGACACCTGGGCCCTTCAGCAGCTGTGGCTGTTCTGGCTGGCCCCGCTGCTCGGAGCGGCCATCGCCGGCCTGCTCTACCGGGCGTTCGCCACCCCGCAGGACGAGGAGTACCTCGTCGTCGAGGAGGAGCTCGTCGAGGCCTGAGCCCCGTCGCTCGACGCCCCGGTGCCGCACGTCGGTGCCGGGGCGTCGTGCGTTCCCCGGCGGGCGATCGGCCTGGTCAGAGGGAGCGTGCCGCCCGCAGCGGCACCGCCGGATCGGCCACCGCGGCGAGGTCCACCCGAGGCAGCGTCGCGCCGGACATCAGCCTCCGCGCGGCACCCACGTCGTGCGGCCGGTCGACGACGAGGACGGCGTGCACGACCTCGTCCGACACCCACAGCGCCGTCCACCCGTCGCCGTCCCCCGGGTCGCCACGGAGCACCACCGGGCACCCGTCCCGCGGCAGTCCGAACACGGCGACGTCGTGGCCCAGCTGGGTGGAGAAGACGTACGGCGCCGGGTCCGGCCCGCAGGGCCTGGACCGTCCGGGCGCCGGCCAACCCGGCCCCGACGACGAGCACGTCGCGCGGGGGGTCCGAGGGTGGGGGCACGCGGAAACGCTAGTCTCGCCGGGAGGAGGCAGCATGGCGACGCCGCACCAGGTCGACCCGGGGGCCACCGGCCGCGGCACGTCGGACCTGGCACCGGCGCCCGCGCCCGGCGCTGACGCGTCCCCGGCGACGCCCCCGCCCACCGGCCGACGGTTCCGACTCTCGCTCTGGCTCGTCGGGGCGGGCGTCGTGGCGTCCGTGGCCATCGGGCTCGCGGTGTCCACGCGCGCCGGCTCGGACGTCCTCGCGGGTGTGCTCGCCCTCAGCGCGGTGCTGCGGGCGACGCTTCCCGCTCCCGGACCGGAGGCCCTCGCGGTGCGCTCCCGCTGGATTGACGTCACCGTGCTCGGCGGTCTCGCCGCCGCAGTCGCGGTGCTGGCCCAGGTGCTGCCACCGGGTTGACGCCGGCCCCGACAGCGCTCGTGACCGGCTACCACCGCCGGCGGCGGCGGGCCGTCAGTGCGCGAAGTGGCGGGTGCCCGTCAGGTAGAGCGTCACCCCGGCGGCCTGCGCCGCGGCGATCACCTCGCCGTCCCGCACCGACCCACCCGGCTGCACCACGGCCCGCACCCCCGCGTCCAGCAGCACCTGCAGACCGTCGGCGAACGGGAAGTACGCGTCGGAGGCGGCGACGGATCCCCGGGCGCGGTCGGCACCGGCCCGCTCCACGGCCAGCCGGCACGAGTCGACCCGGTTGACCTGGCCCATGCCGACGCCGACCGAGGCGCCGCCGCGGGCCAGCAGGATCGCGTTCGACTTCACCGCCCGCACGGCGCGCCAGGCGAACGCCAGGTCGGCGAGGGTGGCCTCGTCGGCGGGTGTGCCGGCTGCCAGGGTCCACGTCGTCACGTCGTCGCCCGGAGCGTCGATGCGGTCGGCCGACTGCAGCAGCAGGCCGCCGCTGATCGGACGCATCTCAACGGACGACCCGGCCGCGGCGTCGACGACGAGCAGCCGGACGTTCTTCTTGCGGACGAGCACCTCGAGAGCGTCGTCGTCGAACCCGGGGGCGACGACCACCTCGGTGAACACCGGGGCGATCTGCTCGGCGGCGGCGCAGGTCAGCACGCGATTGGTGGCGATGACGCCGCCGTAGGCGGACACCGGGTCGCACGCGTGCGCCCGGGCGTGCGCGTCGGCGACGTCCGCGCCCACCGCGATGCCGCACGGGTTGGCGTGCTTGACGATGGCCACCGTCGGGACGTCGCCCTGGTCGTGCGCGGCACGCCATGCGGCGTCGGCGTCGACGTAGTTGTTGTAGCTCATCGCCTTGCCGTGCAGCTGACGGGCCTGCGCGAGCCCGGTGACGCCGTCGCCGCGGGTGTACAGGGCGGCGCGCTGGTGCGGGTTCTCGCCGTAGCGCAGCACGGCGGCGCGGTCCCAGGTGCCGCCGACCCAGGCCGGGAACCCGGTGTGCTCGCCGTCCACCTCGTCGGTCGTCGTCGCGACGCTGCCCATCCAGGAGGCGACCGCGACGTCGTAGGTGGCCGTGTGCACGAAGGCCTGGGCAGCGAGCGCGGTGCGCTCGGCCAGGGTGAAGCCGCCGGCGGCCACCGCGGCGACCACCTGCGGGTAGGCCGCCGGGTCCACGACGACCGCCACCGAGGGATGGTTCTTCGCCGCGGCCCGGACCATCGACGGCCCGCCGATGTCGATCTGCTCGACGCACTCGTCCACCCCGGCACCCGAGGCCACAGTGGCGGTGAACGGGTACAGGTTGACGACGACGAGCTCGAACGGCGCGACGCCGAGCTCGTCGAGCTGGGTCAGGTGCTCCGGCCGGCGGGTGTCCGCCAGGATGCCGGCGTGCACGCGCGGGTGCAGCGTCTTGACGCGCCCGTCGAGGCACTCCGGGAAGCCGGTGAGGTCCTCGACCCTGGTGACGGGCACCCCGGTGGCGGCGATGGTGGCGGCGGTGGAGCCGGTGGACACGATCTCGACGCCCGCCGCGTGCAGGGCGGTGGCCAGGTCGGTCAGGCCGGACTTGTCGTAGACGGAGACGAGGGCGCGGCGCACGGGCCGACGGCCCTGGACGTCGACGGCACCAGGCTGGGTGCTGGCGGGCGCGGTGCTGGCGGGCTGGGTCACGGTGGCTCCCGGGTCAAGGCGTCGCCGGCGGGCGACGCACGCTATGGACCCGGGCACCCAGGCGGGCGGTGCCGCGGACTTCGGTGACGCTCGGCCGCTCCCCGGTGGTCATCCACCTCGGTTCGCCAGTCACGGCCGAGGCCCATGGTACCCGGGCGCCACCCCCCGTCGCGGTGGGCGCGAGCGTCAGCGGACCGGACGGCCGACTCGGGCGTGGCGGCCGTCGATCGTCAGGCCGTCGCGCGCCACCGCGCCGACCGTCTCGACGAGCATCACGCGTTCGGCGACCTTGATCCGCTCGTGCAGGCTCGCCTCGTCGTCGTCGTCGAGCACCGGCACCGGCACCTGCGCGACGATCGGGCCGGAGTCCACGCCGGCGTCGACGACGATCAGCGAGCAGCCGGTGACCCGGACGCCGTGCGCCAGGGCGTCACGCACGGCGTGCGCGCCGGGGAACGCCGGCAGCAGCGCCGGGTGCGTGTTGAGCATGCGGCCCGGGTAGGACTCGAGCAGCGGTGGCCCGACCAGGCGCATGAAGCCGGCCAGCACGACGAGGTCCGGGCCGAACACCCGCACGGCGTCCGCCAGGGCCCGGTCCCACGCGGGGCGGTCCGGGAAGTCGGCCATCGCGACGACCGCCGTGGGCACGCCCGCCGACCGCGCCACGTCGAGCGCTCCGGCGCCCGGACGGTCGGACACCACCGCGACGACGCGCGCACCCCAGGCGGGGTCGTCGTGGGCGGCGAGGAGCGCGGCGAGCGTCGACCCGGCGCCGGACGCCAGCACGACGAGGCGACCGGACCGGCGGGTGCTGGGTCGCGGCGCGGTGGGGTCGGTGCCGGTGCGGGTGCCGGACGGGTCGCCGTCCGGCGCGCTGCGGTCCGACGAGCCAGGTGCGTGCGGGCGCGCGGTCACCCCTCGACCCTAGCGGGCGGTCGGGCCGTCCGATCGAGGCGGCCGGGGAGGCACAATGGCGCGGTGAGCAACCCGTACGCGCCGCCCGAGGACCGGCCGCGCGCCGACGGCACGGACACCGACGCCACGCGCCCCGGCGGTACGGCCGGCGGGGGGGCGGGCGGCGAGGCGGACCACCGGCGCGCCGACGGTGGCCAGCAGCACCGGCCGCCCACCGGACCGCCGCCGGGTGGTTCCGGCCGCGCGGGTGCCTTCGGTCCGGTGCCCGACGTGCGACCCCCGGACCCGAACGACGTGGTCGACGTCCTGGCGCGAACCCGGGGGGCGGCCGTGCTGGGGCTGGCAGGGGTCTTCCTGCTGCTGCTGCCGATGCCGTGGCTGCTGACGTCGTTGCCGTTCGCGGTCGCGGCCGTGGTGCAGGCCGTCCGCGCCCTGCGCGTGGCGCGGCGCACGCGGGTGGTCGGTCCCCCGAGGACGACGCTCGGCCTGCTGCTGGTCCTCTCCGCCGGCGCCGTGCTGATGACGCTGTTCAACGCGGCGCTGTGGCCGGTGCAGGCGCCGTACGTGCGCTGCCAGCAGGCCGCACTCACGGTCCAGGCGCAGCAGGCCTGCACCGCCGCGTACGAGGACCGCCTCGGACAGCTCGGGAGCTCCCGCTCCTGACAGACGGCCGCCGGGGCGAGGTCGTGCTGTCAGTCGTCGTCGGGGGCGAGGTCGTGCTGTCAGTCGTCGTCGGACGGCGGGCCGACCGGCTCCTCGCCACGGCCGCCCCGCCCCAGCGACCCGCCGCGGCCGACGGCGGACCGCAGCCCTGCACGCACCACGGGTGAACCGACCGACGCGACCACGGCGGCGCCGAGCGCCAGCCACAGCGCTGCCCACGCCCCGACGACGGCGCCCTGCGCCCCCACCGAGGCCATCCGTCCCGGCCCGATGCCGCCGCTGGCGACCGTCACCAGCGCGGCGACGAGTGCGCCACCGACCGCACCGAGCACGACGGACGCAGCGGCCGGCTGCCACCACCGCGTGTGCACCAGTCGGCGGGCCACGTACCCGCCGGCCACCCCGCCCGCGGCCACCACCACCACCGGCGCCCAGATCAGCCAGCCGCCGGCAAAGCCCGGCGCCGGCAGCGCACCCAGCAGCGGCAGCGCGGGCAGCGGGCCGACCAGCACCTCGTCCGGCGCCAGGTGCGACCCGGCGCCGACCGCGAAGCCCGGCCCGGCGAGCCACGCCGCCCCCCACACGACGAGGTTCGGCACCCAGGCGAGCTGGACGACCCCGAGCACCAGGCCACCCACGACGTCCAGGCTCAGGCCCGCCGCGACCTGCGCGATCGTCAGCCGGCCGGCGACGACCCATCCCGTCACCAGCAGCGTCGAGGCCGCGACCAGCACACCCACGCCGACCACGCCGCCGGTGACGGCCACCCGCAGGGTGCTCGGCAGCCTCGACCACACCGGACGCGCCACCCCGCGCAGCCCGGCGGCGCCAGGTCTCCGCGCCAGCCCGGCCCCGAGCCCGATCGCGCCGACCAGCAGGGCGCCGATGCCGCCGCGCAGCAGTGAGCGCGAGTCGGCGCCCACGATCGCCGCCAGGGCGACGACGAGCGCGACGTAGGTCGCGACGCCGGCAGCCAGGCTCGACCTCGTCGGCGCGCCCGACCGCCGAGCCGAGGCATAGCAGGTGAACAGGGCGAGCGCGGTCAGCCCGAGAGGGACCAGCGCGATGACGGTCGTGCCGACCGCGGCCGGCACGCCGTGCGCCAGCAGCCACACCGCCGTCCCGATCCCCACCGCGCGGGTCCACGACACCCCCTCGTTGGCCGGATCGGCCGAGGTGAGGACGAACACGGCGACGGCCGGCACCACCACCACCAGCCACGACAGCAGGGCCGCCTGCACGGCGCTGAGCACGCCGGAGACCCAGGTCGGCGCGCCGTCCAGCGCGCTGGACAGGTCGACCCGCCGGTCGTCGCCGATCACCCGGCGACCGGCCGGCGCGGCCGGCGCGATCGGGACGGTCGGCACGGCCCGGTCGCTCGGGACGTTCGGCACGGTCGAGCGCGCGGGCGGCACGGTCGAGCGCGCGGGCGGCACGGTCGAGCGCACAGTCGGAACAGTCGGGCGCGCGCCCGGGACGTGCGGAGGCGGGGTCGGCCGGGTGCGCGTGCTCACCAGGTCATCGTCGGCCGCGCCCACCCCCACCCTGCGCAGGCGCTGCGGCGCGTCGTCAGACCAGCAGCGCCCGGGCGAGCGCCGCGGTCTGGGACGGCGTGCGCCCCACCTGCACGCCCGCGGCCTCGAGCGCCTCCTTCTTCGCCTGGGCGGTGCCCGACGAGCCGGAGACGATCGCGCCGGCGTGGCCCATGGTCCGGCCCTCGGGGGCGGTGAACCCCGCGACGTAGCCGACCACCGGCTTGGTGACGTGCTCACGCACGTAGGCGGCGGCCCGCTCCTCGGCGTCGCCGCCGATCTCGCCGATCATGACGATGACCTCGGTGGCCGGGTCCGCCTCGAACGCGGCCAGCGCGTCGATGTGCGTGGTGCCGATGATCGGGTCCCCGCCGATGCCGATGGCGGTGGAGAAGCCCAGGTCACGCAGCTCGTACATCATCTGGTAGGTCAGCGTGCCCGACTTGGACACCAGCCCGATCGGGCCCGGCCCGGTGATGTCCGCCGGGATGATGCCGACGTTCGACCGGCCGGGGCTGATCAGCCCGGGGCAGTTCGGCCCGATGAGCCGCACGCCCGCGTCCAGCGCGTGCGCGACGAGCTGGGCGGTGTCCGCGACGGGGACCCCCTCGGTGATGACGACGACGAGGGGCACCCCGGCGTCGATCGCCTCGTCGACCGCGGCACGGGTGAACGCCGGCGGGACGAACACCACCGACACGTCGGCCCCGGTGGCGGCGACCGCCTCGGCCACCGTGCCGAACACCGGCACGTCCCGCGCGCCGAAGGTCACCGAGGTGCCGGCCTTGCGCGGGTTCACGCCGCCGACGACGTTCGTGCCCGCGGCGAGCATCCGGGTGGTGTGCTTCGTGCCCTCCGAGCCCGTCATGCCCTGGACGACGACCCGGGACGCCTCGGTGAGGAAGATGGCCATGGCGTGTTCGCCTCTCTCGTCGCGGTGCGGGGTCAGGCGGACGGCTGGGCGGCGGCGGCGAGCGCCGCTGCGGCGTCCGCGCCGCCGTCCATCGTCTCGGCCAGGGTGACCAGCGGGTGCGCCGCCGCGGCCAGGATCGCGCGGCCCTCGGCGACGTTGTTCCCGTCCAGGCGCACGACGAGCGGCTTGCTGGCCTCGTCCCCCAACATCTCCAGGGCGGCGACGATGCCGCGGGCCACCTCGTCGCACGCGGTGATGCCGCCGAACACGTTGACGAACACGGCGCGCACCTGCGGGTCGGACAGGATGATGTCCAGACCGTCGGCCATCACCTGGGCCGAGGCGCCGCCGCCGATGTCGAGGAAGTTCGCCGGGAGCACCCCGCCGTGCCGCTCGCCGGCGTAGGCGACGACGTCCAGGGTGCTCATGACGAGCCCGGCGCCGTTGCCGATGACGCCCACCTGGCCCTCGAGCCGGACGTAGCCCAGGCCCTTCTCCTTCGCGCGGGCCTCGAGCGGGTCGGTCGCGGCGGTGTCCTCGAGCCCCGCGTGCGCCGGGTGCCGGAAGCCCGCGTTGGCGTCGAGGGTGACCTTGCCGTCCAGCGCCAGCACCTGGCCGTCGTCGGTCAGCACCAGCGGGTTGACCTCGACGAGCGTGGCGTCCTCGTCGCGGTACACCTCCCACAGCCGCTCCAGCACGGCGGCGACCTGCGGTGCGACGGCGTCGTCGAACCCGGCGGTCGCGACGATCTCGGCGGCCTTGGCGGCGTCGATGCCCACCCGCGGGTCCACCGGTACCCGGGCCAGCGCCTCCGGGCGCTCGACCGCCAGCTGCTCGATCTCCATGCCGCCCTCGACGCTGGCCATCGCCAGGTAGCGGCGCTGCGCGCGGTCGAGGAGCAGGGCGACGTAGTACTCGTGGGCGATCCGGGCGCCGGCGGCCACCATGACGGTGCGCACGGTGTGGCCCTTGATGTCCATGCCGAGGATCGCGGTCGCGGCCTGCTCGGCCTCGTCGGCCGAGCGCGCCAGCTTGACGCCACCGGCCTTGCCCCGGCCGCCGGTCTTCACCTGCGCCTTGACGACGACCACGCCACCGGCCGCCGGCAGCAGCCGCTCCGCGGCGGCCCGCGCCTGAGCGGGGGTGGTTGCCACCTCGGCGGGCAGCACGGGCACGCCGTGCGCGGCGAACAGGTCGCGCGCCTGGTACTCGAACAGGTCCACGGGTGGGGTCCTCCCGGTCGTCGCCCCGCGGGCCGTGGTGCGGCCCCGCGTCCTGCCCGATGGTAGCCGCGGGCGAGGAGTTTCTCGACATCAAGATATGCCGCGCGGTGCGGTGCCGTGCGCACCCCCGCGCGGTGCCGTGCCGCACGGCGCAGCGCGATGTCGCTCCCCCGACCGCCTCCATGACGCGCCTCGGTGGCGGCGCGGCTGCCACCGGCGCATCGTGGAGGTGTCGCCGCCCCTCCTCGGGGAGGCGGCTCGCACGAGGGACCGCCGCCGGGAGCCCGGGGGCGACCCGCACGATCCGCCGTCCGCGCCCACCCCGAGGAGCACGCGATGTCCGAGCAGCCCCCCACCGACGACCTCGACACGTTCACCTGGGTCGAGCTCGGCGTGCCCGACCTGTATGCGGCCCAGCGGTTCTACGCCGCCGTGTTCGGCTGGGAGTTCGAGGCGTTCGCCGAGGGCTACGTCGTCGCCACCTCACGCGGGCGGAACGTGTGCGGGCTGTACGCCTGGCCCAGCCCGGTGGCGGACGGTGTGCGGGCGTACGTCAAGGTGGCCGACCTGGAGGGCACGCTCGAACGGGTCGTCGCGGCCGGCGGCACGGTGGAGCGTGAGCGCTCCGCCATCGGCGAGGGCCAGGGCTGGTGGGCCGACGTGCGCGACCCGGCCGGCCTGCTCGTCCCGATCATCACGTCAAACCCCCCCACCCCCTGACCGACCCCCCTCCCCCTCCCCCGCTCAGCCCGGCGTGTTCTGCGCGCGTTCGACGTCTTCTCGTCGTCCGAGGCGGTCCAACGCGCGCAGACCGTCAGTCCACGGCGCGCACGGCGCGATGTGGGCGACCCGCGCGGGGGCGAGGGGTGCCGCGTGCTGCGGGGAGTTGCGTCAACGCAGGTTGACAGACGTCGCCGTGTCAACCTAGATTGACGCTCATGTCCGACGACACCCTGATGACCGCCGCCGGCGACGACCCCGCCGAGGGGCTGCGGGCCGTGCGCTCGCTGCGGGTGCTGGCCGACCGGCTCGAGGCGCTGCAGGTCGAGCGCGCGCGCCGGCTCGGCTGGCCGTGGCAGCTCATCGCCGACGCGCTCGGCGTCTCGCGGCAGGCCGTCCACAAGAAGTACGGAAAGAGGTTCCGCTGATGTTCGAACGGTTCACCCGCGACGCCCGCGACTCCGTGACGCGCGCCCAGGACATCGCCCGCAGCACCGGTGCCGGCCGGATCGGCGCCGAGCACGTGCTGCTCGGCGCGGCTGCCCAGCCGGGATCGGTCGCCGCCCGGTCGCTCGACCGGCTCGGCATCGCGCCGGCGTCGCTCGCGGAGTCGGTCCGCGCGCTCGGTCCGGACGTGCTCGACGCGGAGGCACTGGCGCGGGTCGGTGTCGACCTGGAGTCCGTCCGCACCCAGGTGGAGGCAACCTTCGGCCCCGGTGCGCTGGACGCCGCCGCCGCGTCCCCCACCGGACGTCTGGCGCTCGACCCGACCGCCAAGAAGCTGCTGGAGCTCGCGCTGCGCGAGGCCATCCGGTTCACCACGAACCGCATCGACACCGGACACCTGCTGCTCGCCGCCGCCCGGTTGGACGGCACGTCGGCCGCCAAGGCGCTGGCGTGGTTCGGCCACGACCGCGCCGCCGTGGAGCAGGCGGTCGTCGCCACCTGGGCCGACGGAGAGCGGGAGTAGCCGCCTCTCGGGCTAGAGCTTCGTCACCGGCGAGAACCGCAGCAGCAGCCGCTTGGTGCCGGACGACCCGAAGTCGACCTTGGCCACGGCGTTCTGCCCGACGCCCTCCAGCGCGACGACCGAGCCGAGCCCGTAGGCGTCGTGGGTGACCTTGTCGCCCACCGCCAGGCTCGGCACGTCGGCGCGCGGCTGGGCCGAACCGAAGCTCGCACCCGTGGACGGCAGCGACCGCTTCTCGACCGGCCCCGAGGTCCGTCCCGACGAGCCCGGACCGCCGTCCGCTCGACGCCCGCCGCCCCAGCCGGACCGGCCCGCGGCCGCGCCCGATCCCCAGCCGCTGCGCAGCGCCGCCGTGGATGACTCCCGGCGTCGCCAGTCGATGAGCTCCTCCGGCAGGTCGGACAGGAACCGGCTGGGCGGGAACTCGTTCGGCACGCCCCACGCCGTACGTGTGGCGGCGCGTGAGATGTACAACCGCTGACGCGCCCGGGTCAGTCCCACGTAGGCGAGCCGGCGCTCCTCCGCGAGCTGGTCCGGGTCGGACAGCGAGCGCAGGTGCGGGAACGTGCCGTCCTCCAGGCCGGTGAGGAACACCACCGGGAACTCCAGCCCCTTGGCGGTGTGGAGCGTCATCAACGTCACCACGCCCTGGTCCGCGCCGGGCGCGTCACCGCCGTCGACATCGGGGATCTGGTCGGAGTCGGCCACCAGCGACACCCGCTCGAGGAAGTCGGACAGGTCCCCCTCCGGGTCGCCCTGCTCGAACTCCGTCGCGACGGCGTGCAGCTCGGCGAGGTTGTCCACCCGGGTGCCGTCCTGTGGGTCCTCGCTGGCCCGCAGCTCGGCGAGGTAGCCGCTGCGGTCCAGCACGGCACCGAGCACCTCGGCCGGGCCGGCCCCGCTGTCGGCCAGCTCGCGCAGGCCGGCGATCAGGTCACGGAACGCGGCCAGCCCGGTGATGGCGCGGGTGCCGAGCGCCGGCACGTCGTCCAGGCGCTCCAGCGCCGCGCCGAACGAGATCCGCTCCCGCTCGGCGAACGCCGCGACCAACGCCTCGGACCGCTCACCCAGCCCGCGCTTGGGCACGTTGAGGATGCGGCGCAGGTTGACGTCGTCGTCGGGGTTGGCCACCACGCGCAGGTACGCAACGGCGTCCTTGATCTCCTTGCGGTCGTAGAAGCGGGTACCGCCGACCACCCGGTAGGGCAGGCCGACGCGCACCAGCGCGTCCTCGATGGCCCGGGACTGGGCGTTCGCCCGGTAGAACACGGCGACGTCGCCCGGCCGCACACCGGCGGAATCCCCCAGCCGGTCCACCTCCTCGACGACGAACCTCGCCTCGGCCCGTTCGTCGTCCGCGACGTAGGCGACGATCGGCTCACCCGCCCCGGTGTCGGTCCACAGCCGCTTCGGCTCGCGGCCGGGGTTGCGGGAGATGACCGAGTTCGCCGCGGACAGGATGGTCTGGGTGGACCGGTAGTTCTGCTCGAGCTTCACGGTCCTGGCGTCCGGGTAGTCCGCCTCGAACTCGAGGATGTTGCGGATGGAGGCGCCACGGAAGGCGTAGATCGACTGGTCGGCGTCGCCCACCACGGTCAGCTCGCCACGCGGCACGTCCCCCGAGCCGTCGCCCACCAGCTCGCGCACCAGCACGTACTGCGCGTGGTTGGTGTCCTGGTACTCGTCGACGAGCACGTGCCGGAACCGGCGGCGGTAGTGCTCCGCCACGGCCGGGAACGCCTGGAGCAGGTGCACGGTGGTGGAGATCAGGTCGTCGAAGTCCAGCGCGTTGGCCTGCCGCAGCCGGGCGGCGTACCGCGTGTACACCTGCGCCAGCACGGTGTCGGCGTCGTTCGCGGCCCCCTGGGCGATGCGGGCGGCGTACTCCCCCGGCCCGACGAGCTCGTCCTTGAGGTGCGAGATCCGGGTGGCCAGCGCCTTGGCCGGGTACCGCTTCGGGTCGAGGTCCAGGTCGCGGGAGACCAGGGTGAGCAACCGCTGGGAGTCGGCAGAGTCGTAGATGGAGAAGCTCGAGCGCAGGCCGAGCGTTGCGGCCTCGCGGCGCAGGATGCGCACGCAGGCCGAGTGGAACGTGGACACCCACATCCGCTGCGCGGCGGGGCCGACGAGGGACACCACACGCTCCCGCATCTCGGCGGCGGCCTTGTTGGTGAAGGTGATCGCCAGCACCTCGCCCGGCCGTGCCCGGCCGGTGGCCAGCAGGTAGGCGATCCGGTTGGTCAGCACGCGCGTCTTGCCCGAGCCGGCGCCCGCGACGATGAGCAGCGGTCCGCCCGCGTGCATCACCGCCTCCCGCTGCGGGGGGTTGAGCCCGACGAGCAGGGCGTCGGCACGGGCCTGCGCCGCCCGGGCCACGTCCGCCTGCTCGTCCGCCGCGTCGTCCTGCGCGCGGCGCAGCGCCGCCTCGGCCTCGTCGTCGAACAGCAGCGGGCTCGGCGCGGACGCGGGCACGTCCCGGCGTCGCGGCGCGTCATCCGACAGCGGCTCGCGCCCGTCGGGCTCGGCCTCCTCGGGCGGTTCGGGCTCGTCCTCGTCCCGAGGGGGCACCACGAGCGGCAGGCCCGACGACGCACCGTGGTGCGGGGCGGGGGGCCGGACGGACGGACGGGAGGAGGAGGGCAGCGGCGTCATGGCGCACCCAGGGTAGGCGAGGACGCCCACACCGCGTGGGTCGGGGTCAGCCGGCGGGCGGCGTCACGGCAGCGCGTGGACGGGGTCAGGCGACGGTCGCTGCCACAGCACGGGCTGGGCGGGGTCGGGCCGCGGTCACTGCCACAGCACCGCGACGGCGACGTTCGTCAGGGTCAGACCCGCGATCGCAAGCACGAGGGCGCGCGACACGGTCGTGCGGCGCCCGCCCCAGACGACCAGGCCGGTGACCGCGAGGGCGACGGTGAACTTGACGGCCAGCTTGGCGGGCTCGACCGCACCCCAGTCCAACGTCCCGGTGGACAGCAGCACGCCGAGGGTCAGGCCGGTGACCAGCGCGGTGAGCGCCCCGTGCAGCATGCCCGTGGGGATTCGGGGCGGACGCAGGCTCACCAGCGCACCGCCCAGCACGATCGCCCAGCCCACCAGGTGCAGCACGAGGAGTACACGACCGAGGATGTCCATGCCCGCAGGATAGGACGCCGACGGGTGCAGCCCCGGCTAGAGCAGGCGACGGGCCGCGGCCCAGCGCGTCAGCTCGTGGCGGCTGGACAGCTGCAGCTTGCGCAGCACCGCGGACACGTGCGTCTCCACCGTCTTGACCGAGATGAACAGCTCGGCGCCCACCTCACGGTAGGAGTACCCGCGGGCGATCAGCCGCATCACCTCGCGCTCGCGCGCCGAGAGCCGGTCCAGCTCGTCGTCCCCGATGGCGACGTCGCCGGATCCGGTGCCGAACGCGTCCAGGACGAAGCCGGCCAGCCGCGGCGAGAACACCGCGTCCCCGCCGGCCACGCGCAGCACGGCGTCGCACAGCGCCACCCCGTCGATCGCCTTGGTGACGTAGCCGCGCGCACCGACCCGGATCACCCCGACGACGTCCTCGGCCGCGTCGCTCACGGACAGCGCGAGGAATCGGGTGCCGGCCATCACGTCGGCGCACCGGCGCAGCACCTCGGCGCCGCCGCCGCCGTCGCCGCCGGGAAGGTGCACGTCGAGCAGCACCACGGGTGGCAGCAGCTGATGCACCACCGCGACCGCCTCGTCGACGTTCGCCGCCTCGCCGACCACCCGGACGCGCTGGTCCAGGGAGGCCTTCACCCCGGTGCGGAACATGTGGTGGTCGTCCACCAGCACCACGTCCACCGGCACCGTCACGCTGCCGCTCACCGCGACCCTCCGCTCGTCCTGCTGGTCGCGCTCGTGCCTGTCCCGCTCGTCGTGTCCATCGTGTCTGTCCCGCTCGTCCCGCTCGTGCTGCTCGTGCTGCTCGTGCTATCCGTCGCGCTCACCGTGTCCGGCGTGCCCGTCGTGCTCGTCGTGCCGGCTGGCACCGCGGCACTCGTCGCGCCACCGTTCGCGCCCGGACCGGCGGAGGGCTCGCACGGTGCGACCGGGACGACGAGGTGCACCTCGGTACCGCGGCCCGGCTTGCACGTCACCGTCGCCGTCCCGCCGCGGCGGTGCACGCGGCCCATGATGGACTCGCGGACGCCGAACCGGTCCGGCCCGATGGCGTCCACGTCGAAGCCGTCCCCGTGGTCGCGGACGAACACCTCGACGTCGTCGGTGCCGACCTCCAGGTACAGGGACACCGGCGGGCGCCCGTGGTGCACCGCGTTGACCAGCGCCTCCCTGGTCGCCTGCAGCAACGCCTCGGTGCCGGCGTCGGGGGCGCGGTCGCCCACGACGACCGAGTCGATGGTCACCGCCTCGCCGCCCGGCCCGGACCGGGAGTCCTCCACCTCGGCGATCACCGCCCGCAGCGCGGCGGCGACGGACGTGCCCGGCGCCGGTCGGTCGTCGTAGAGCCACTCGCGCAGCTCACGCTCCTGGGCCCGGGCCATCCGGGCCACCTCGGCCGGGTCGTCGGCCCGCGCCCGGATCAGGGCCAGGGTCTGCAGCACCGAGTCGTGCAGGTGGGCCGCGATGTCGGCACGCTCGCCCTCGCGTGCCCGGGCGGCGCGCTCGTCACCCAGCTCGCGCACCAGGCGCAGCCACCAGGGCGCCAGCACCAGCCCGACCCCGGCGAGCACGGCGAGCGACGCGACGATCGACTGCACCAGCACCTGTGGCTCGATGCCCTCACCGATCACCTGGTTCACCACGAGCAGGCCGCCGACCCCGGCGAGGACCACCCCGCCCATCAGCTGGAGCACACTCGTCGTGCGCCCACCGGGGCGTTCCCGCAGCCCACGCTGCGCGAGGTCGAGCTGGCTCCAGGCCAGCACCAGGCCCGCGACGAGCACCAGCACCGGAACCACCCAGCCCACGCCTGGCCCCGTGCTGCGCCGGGTCGCCACCAGGGCGATCGCACCGACGAGCAGCAGCACGCCGATGGCCACCTGGACGCGGGGGCCGGAGCCGTCCGGCGACTCGTCCGTCGGGCGCCGGGCCAGCCGCGTCAGGGCTGCCGGCCGAGCGGCACCCGCCGCGTCGGTCGGGTCGCCCGCGGGCACCGTCAGCCACCAGAACGCGTAGAGCGCCGGTCCGACCCCGCCCAGGGCCGTCAGGGCGACGAGCAGCACCCGCACCAGGGCGACGGGCAGGCCGAGGTGCAGCGACACACCGAGCGCGACGCCGCCGACCCACCGTCCGGACCTGGGCCGACGCAGCGGCAGGCGCGCGGGCGCGGGTGGACCCGGCCGGACCTGGGGGGCAGCGATCGTCACATGCTGATCGTCACACGTCGGAGACCCGCCGTCCCCTGTCCGGGCCGTGATCCAGGGTCAGGATCAGGGTCAGGAGGCTCTGCGCGCCGCAGGGTTCAGGGTGCGATCAGGGGGACACCCGATAGCGACGGGCCTGGCGCCGGGACGACGATCGTGGCATGACCACACAGACACCTCGCCCTGGGGACGTGCCGCCGGGCGCCCCCGGCCCGGCCACCACGCCCGGCGCACCCCCGTCCCCGCCGCAGCCCGGCAGCACCGGCCTGTTCGCCAGCCTCCGACGCTCGGGCCTCTACCGGTCCGACGAGCGTTGGATCGGCGGCGTCGCCGGCGGCCTCGCCGCGCGCTTCGGGATCGACCCGCTGCTGGTGCGCGGCATCTTCGCCGTGACGACGCTGCTCGGCGGCCTCGGCCTGATCGCCTACGCCCTCGCCTGGGCCCTGCTGCCCGAGCAGCGCGACGGCCGCATCCACCTCGAGGGACTCAGCCTCGGCCACCCCGACATCGCGCTGCTCGGTGCGCTGCTCATGCTGCTCGCCGGGCTGGGCCGCGGGTCGTGGGGATTCGACAACCGGCTGCCGGGCTGGCTGCAGGGGATGTTCTGGCTCGCGGGCATCATCGCGGTGATCGCGCTGATCTCCGCCACCGCCTCCAGCCGCCACGGCGGAGCCCGCCCGGCGCCCTACACCGGTCCGCTGCCGACCCGGCCCGCGCCCGGCGCGCCGCCGTGGGCCGGCGCACCGCTGCAGCCCGTGGCGCCGGGTTCGCCGGTGACGACGAGCCCACTCGCCACGGCCGCACCGGCCGCGACGACCGTCCCCGTCTACGGCACCCCGCCGCCGGCGTCCTGGGGTCCGAGCAGCCAGCCGCTGCCCTACGCGGCGCCCCCGACGGGTCCGTACGGCCAGTCGTACGGAGCACCCTACGGCGCGCCCTACGGTGCGCCCCACGGGCCGGTACGCGGCGGTCCGACAGCTCCGACCCAGGCTCCCCTGCCCGTGATGCGCCCGCCTCGGCGCCCGCGCAACGGGCCGGGCGCACCGCTGGTCGGCGTGGCCGTCGCGGTCAGCCTGCTGGCCTTCGCGGCAGTGCTGATCAGCGAGCGGGTCGGGTTGTTCGACGGCCGCGTGCTCGCGGTCTCGGCCGCGCTCGCCGCCATCGTGTTCGGCCTGGCCATTGCCGTCAGCGGGCTGCGTGGGCGGCTCGGAGGCGTGCTGTCCCTCTTCGCGGTGATCGCACTGCTCATCGCCGGTCCGGCGGCGGCAGCCGACAGCGCGGACTGGACCTGGCACTGGAACCCGGGGTCGAACGCCCGGACCATCAGCGAAGGCACGACGACGGTGACCAGCCGCACCACCGCCGCCGACGGTCTCGAGATCAGCGCCGGCGACGGCACGATCGACCTGTCCGGAGTACCGATGACCGACCAGCTGCTCACCGTCCCGGTGACCATCGGCGCCGGTGACGTCACGATCGTCGTGCCGCACGGTGCGCGGGTGTCGGCCACCGCCGACGTCGGCGTGGGCTCGGTCACCTGGAAGGTCGATGGTGCCGACGACACCCAGAGCGGCCTCGGGATCTCGGGCAAGACGTTCAGCACCGGCGGTGCCGGTGCCACCCAGCTGCACCTGAACATCTCGGTCGGTCTGGGCGACCTGACGATCATCGAGGAGGACTCATGAGCACCGACAAGACCCTGCCGCTGGACCTGCCCGACCCCGGGACCGGCCCGAACGACATGACGGACGCGATCTCGGACGCTCCGATCGACACCCCGCGGCACACACCGACCCCGCCGGCCGCTACGGCGGCCCCGGTGGCCCCGGCCCGGCGCGAGACCCGGGTCGGCACCGTGGTGTGGGGACTGGTGGTGGTGGCGCTCGGCGTGCTGGCCCTGGCCGTGTCGGCGGGCGCCCAGGTCGACGGTGAGCTGGCGTTCATCGCCCTGCTCGCCGGTGCCGGGCTGGCACTGCTCGTCGGGTCGCTCGTCGTCGGGCTCCGACGGCCTCGCGAGCGCCGCTGACCTGCGCACCATGTCCGGACATCCGCTCCGGACGCGACGAGGGCCGGCACCCCATCAGGGGGCCGGCCCTCGTCGTGCGGTGCGGTCGAGAGGTCAGACGGTCGTCGCCGCCGGAGCGACGGCGGGAGCCACGGCCACCGGACGACGGCCCAGGAGCATCAGCGCCCAGCCGACGATCAGCGACAGCACACCCACACCGACCGCGAACAGCGCGACGCCGAAGGAGACCACGGAGGTGAACAGCGAGGCCCGCAGGAAGGACGCGGTCATCATCGTGTCGCGGACCGGGTCCTCACGGTCCAGCTCGGCGTAGGTCTTGCCGCCGGAGGCCTTGAGGGCGTGGTGCTGGATGATGTCGGCCTGCGACCACGCGGTCCACGGCGAGTTCACCGTCTGGCCCGCGAAGCTCGAGGCGTCCTCGGCGACGGTGATCCGCTCCGCCGCGAGGTTGCTGGAGACGAGGCCCCAGGTGACGGCGCCGGCGACGATGAAGACGAGGCCGAGGATCACGGACAGGAGGCCCAGCGTCCGTACCGGGCCCCTTCGCTCGGCAGTGACTGTGGACATGATTTCCCCGATCGTGTGAGGTGACGTGTTGCTCGGCGGTCGTGCCGCCTGCGGAGCGTTCCTGCTCGGGACAAGCGTCATGGCAGGTCAAGGGTATCGCGCAGGACTGAAGTCCCGCACGCATGCGACACGGGCTCCCCGGCGTGCGTCGATGGCCGACCCGGCACGGGCCATCACCCCGAGGAGTCCGGGACCTACAGCCGCCGTCAGCGCACTGACCTGGGAGATCGCGACGGGTCGGCAGCGCTGTGGACGCGCGGGAGCGCTCGGGACTCAGGCGTCGCGCAGCGAGCGGGCCCGCGCGTATTGCTCGTCGACGAGCGGCAGCACCCGTGACCAGTCGTAGTCCGGGGGGACCGCGCGGTTGTGCGCGCGCATCGCGTCGAGCAGTGCGCTGTCCCGCGCGAGCCGGACCAACGCGTCCACCATCGCCGCGTCGTCCGCCACCAGCAGGCCCTCGACCCCGTCCTGGAGGCGCTCCGCGATGCCGGTGCCGGTGCGTGCGACGACGACGAGCCCGGCGGCGCGCGCCTCGAGCGCCGCCTGGCCGAACGGCTCCAGGACCGCCGGTGCGACGAACACGTCCGCATCGCCGTACGCGAACCTGATCTTCTCGTGCGGCAGCTCGCCGGCCAGCGTGACGACGTGCCCGAGGCCCTCGTCGGCGACGGCGGTCTGCACGGCGGACGCGGAGGGTCCGCCGCCCACCAGCGTCAGGTGCAGCCGGCCCGGGGGGAGCTCGCGCACAGCCCGGGCCACGAGGTGCACCAAGGGCACTGCGCGCTTGCGGGGCGCCAGCTGCATCGCCGCGACCAGCCGCAACGGGCCGCGTCCACCGGCGCGGTCCCCCGCGACCCGCGGCGCCGGCGCCCAGGCGGCGACGTCGATGCCGTTCGGCACCACGGCCACCGTGGCGGCCGGGAACATGCCGGCCACCTGGGCGGCGGCGAGCTCACTCACCGCGCTCAGCGCGACGGGCACCCGGCCCCAGCGGCTCAGGCGCACCGCCGGGCGGAGAATCGTCGCCGCACCGTCGAAGAGGGAGTGCCAGGTGATCGCCGTCGGCAGGGCGGCCGCCACGGCCACCTGGGCGCCGTCGATGGCGAACGGAGAGACCACGCCTACGTGCACGTGGACGACGTCGGGGGCCAGCGGGGCCAGCTCGGCGCGGATCAGCCGTCGCTCGAACGGGCTGACGGGCACGTCCCAGGGCATCCGCGCGCCGAGCCGGTGCACCTGCACGCCGTGATCCTCCTGCACGGCGCCGGCACGCTCGCCGCCGTCGCCGATCGTGCCGGTGAGCACGTGGACCTCGTGCCCGGCCGCCGCCTGCTGCACCGCCAGCTCGTACACCTGGGTCTCGATGCCGCCGGTCCGCGGCGGGAAGACGTCGGACAGATGGACGATCCGCACGGGCTCAGACCAGTGTCATCGCGGCGATGGCGGTATCGCCCTGGGCGTGCACCCGTCGTTCGAGCACGAACGACATCACCGGCACCACTCCCGCGAGCGCCATCGTCACCAGCCGGCCGAACCTCCAGCGCAGAACCGACCACAGGTCCATCACGCTGACCAGGTACAGCACGTAGATCCAACCGTGCGCGAAGGGCACCCACACCAGCGCCGAGACCAGCGCGTCAGGCCCGTGCAGCACGTGCTTGAGCACCAGCTCGACGCAGAGCAGCAGCAGCATCGAGCCGGTGACGTAGGCCATCACCCGGTAGCGCATCAGCGCGCCGGCCGCGCGGCGCGCGCGGGGGCTGACCGTGGTCGTGGTGCTGGCCGCCAACGGTGCCCGTCCGTCGGCCGCGTCGGCGTCGCTCACGTGATCCTCGCTCCCGCTGGTCGGCCGGTCGGCCGGCTGGCTGGTCGGCTGCTCAGCACGTCAGAGCCTAGCCACGGCCGCTGAGATCACACGCCGCCGCGCCTCCGCGTGCGGATCAGTCCTCGGGATCAGTCCTCGGGATCAGAAGGGCGGCACGTCGGAGTACCCGCTGGAAGGCAAGACACTCCCACCGCACCACGCACGGAGGCCGGGTGGCGATGGCGGTGACGATGGCGCTGGTGGTGGCGATGGCGATGGCGATGGCGAAGGCGATGGCGGTGGCGGTGGCGAGATCGGCGCCGACCGCGGCGGCGGCGGGGGCCACGTCATGGCCAGTGCCGGCTCGGACACGGCCGTCGATCCCGACGGTGAGGTGAAGCGCAGCGTTCCCCCCGACTCGTGCGTGACGGTCCAGCCGGCGGCGTGCTTGAGCCGGTGGTGCTTGCGGCACAGGTGCGCCAAGTTGTCGATCGAGGTCCGCCCGCCGTCCTGCCAGGCGATCGCGTGGTCGACGTCGCAGCGCACGGCCCGGCGCGCGCAGCCGGGGAAGCGGCAGGTGCCGTCGCGCACCAGGAGGGCCGCCCGCAGGTCTGCCGGGGGCACGTAGCGCTCGCGACCGACGGACAGCACGGCACCGGTCTCGGGGTGGGTGAGCACCCGCAGGAAGCTCGGCGCGGCAGCCGCGAGCTCGCGGGCGGTGTCGAGGTCGATCGGGCCGACACCTTCCAGCGAGGCCGGTTCGTCGCCGACCCCCAGCAGGGCCAGGACCGGCACGGTCAGCACGACCGTCGGCCTGATGCCCCGCGCCCAGTCCGGTGGCAGGCCACCCACCTGCGGCATCGACCAAGCGCACTCGTCGTCCGGCCGGTCGGGGCGGTGCCCGTCGCGATGCTGGACCTCTGGTGGCGGCGCGGCGTGTCCGTCGCGATGCTGAACCCCTGGTGGCCGGGCGGCGTGCCCGTCGCGATGCTGGACCCCTGGTGGCCGGGCGGCATGTCCGTCGCGATGCTGGACCCCTGGTGGCCGGGCGGCATGTCCGTCGCGATGCTCGACCGCCTGGGCTTCGTCCTGGCGGCAGGAGTCGCCCGCACACGGTCGGACAACCGTTGCGTCGGCAGCCTCGGGGTCCAGCAGCAGCGCGGCCAGCACGTCCGCCCGCAGCTGCGCGGCGGTGCGGGGATCATCGGGACCGGCCACCTGCGCAGCCAGATCGCTCACCCGGTGGAACGCGGCGATCGCCTGCGCGGCCGGCAGCAGTGCCGACAACCACGCCAGGTCGTCCCCCGCAGGGGTCACCTCCACGAAGCGGTCGGCCAGCGCGCGGCGCGTGCGCTCCGCGTCGACCACGGCGGTGTGCCGGGCACGCCAGGACCGCGCAGCCTGCCGCAACCGCGACGGCGCCAGCCGCTGCGCCCGCTCCACCAGGGCGGCGTCCGCCGCCCGGCAGACCTCGTCCTCGCAACCGCGGAACACATCCAGCAGCACGGCGACGTGCGCCGGGCGGACCTGCCCCTCGACGTACGCCGCGTGCACCTGGGGGAATGCCGAGGTCAGCCGCTCGGTCGCGGCGATCCGGTTCAGCACCGTGGCCTCCGGGACCTGCTGCGCCAACGCCAGCTCAGCCACCGCCTGGCGATGCGCGAACTCGCGCGCGCTCGCCGCGGTGTGATGGGCCCGCTGGGCGAACTCCCCCGTGTAGTGGCACACGGCCGCGGCGTATGCAGCGTGCAGCACGTCGTCTCGAAGGGCGGTGAACCGCGACACCAGCCGTTCCGCGCCGCCGACCGCCCGCAGCATCGCGGGCAGCGGGTCAGACGACAGCAGATCCGACGACAGCATCGGCGGCAGCGGATCGGCCGGCAGCGGATCGGCCGGCAGCGGGTCAGACGACAGCAGATCCGACGACAGCATCGGCGGCAGCGGATCGGCCCGTCGCGGCTCCGCTGGCGGCGGCGCGGGTTGCTGGCCAGCGCCGGCCAGCGCGGCCGCATCTGCAGCCGGCCTCCGTTCCAGCATCGTCGTCATAGAACAAGTGTACTAAATGCCACTGACAGACCTACCTCTCCGTGTCGGAGGAGAAGAGGGAGGACGTAGGCGGGAGGGAGGGAGTAGGCGGGAGGGAGGGAGTAGGCGGGAGGGAGGGAGTAGGCGGGAGGGAGGAAGCAGAGGAGGGCAGAGGCCCGAGCGGAGCCGCCGCGCGACCCCAGGATCGCTAGCGGGGCCCCAGGTCCAGGAGCTGCGCGAACGGCGGGTAGCTGGCCGCCGCACCGGCGACGCCCACCGTGGCCGTGGCAGCGCGCACGGCGTCCCGCACCGCCTCGACCAGCGCGGCACCAGCGGCCAACCGCGCCGCGAGCACGCCCACCAGCGCGTCGCCCGCGCCCGTGGTGTCCACCACCCGGTCGGCGGCCGGCGCCGGCACGTGCACGGGCGGCGACACCCCGTCAAGCACCACGGCCCCCTGCGCGCCGAGCGTCACGATGACCGTCGCCGGACCCAGCGCGGCCAGCCGTGCCGCGACGTCGAACGCCTCCGGGACGGAGCGGGGCGCGGTCGTGTCCAGCAGCGCCGCCGCCTCGACCTCGTTGACCACCAGGGGGTCCGCCGCGAGCATGACCTCCGGCCCGACCGGCACCACGGGCGCCAGGTTGACCACCACCCGGACCCCGGCCGCGCGCGCCGCCCGGACCGCGGCGAGCGTGCCCGCCAGGGCCGCCTCGCCTTGCACCACAAGCACGTCGGAGCCGGTCAGCAGCGCCTGGTGCGACAGCACGAGGTCGCTGGTCAGGGCGCCGTTCGCGCCCGCCACCACGACGATCTGGTTCGCGCCCGCCGCATCGACGACGATGTGCGCCGACCCGGTCGGCACGTCGAGGACGTCCACCCCCAACACGTCGACCCCGGCGGCGCGCAGGCCGTCCAGGAGCATCCGGCCGTGCACGTCGTCGCCCACCGCCGCCACCAACGCCGCGTGCACGCCGGCCAGCGCCGCCGCCATCGTCTGGTTCAGTCCCTTGCCGCCCAGGCCGTACGTCACCGAGCTGCCGTGCACCGTCTCACCGGGCAGCGGGAACCGCTCCACCTGGGTGACGACGTCCACGTTCGCCGACCCGACGACCACCACCCGCGCCAGGGCCGGGGTCGCACCGCTCACGTCGCCGTGCCCCTCCACGTGCCGCCCACCCGCTACTCCCACTCGATGGTGCCCGGCGGCTTGCTGGTCACGTCGAGGACGACGCGGTTGACCTCGCGCACCTCGTTGGTGATCCGGGTGGAGATCCGGGCCAGCACGTCGTACGGCACGCGCGTCCAGTCCGCCGTCATGGCGTCCTCGCTGGACACCGGGCGCAGCACCACCGGGTGGCCGTACGTGCGCCCGTCGCCCTGCACCCCGACGGAGCGCACGTCGGCGAGCAGCACCACCGGGCACTGCCAGATGTCGCGGTCCAGCCCGGCGGCCGTCAGCTCCTCGCGCGCGATCGCGTCGGCGGCGCGCAGCACGGTCAGGCGCTGCGCGGTCACCTCGCCGACGATGCGGATGCCCAGGCCGGGGCCGGGGAACGGCTGGCGCCAGACGATCGCCTCGGGCACGCCGAGCTCCAGGCCGACCGCGCGCACCTCGTCCTTGAACAGGGTCCGCAGCGGCTCGACGAGCTCGAACGTCAGGTCGTCGGGCAGGCCACCGACGTTGTGGTGGCTCTTGATGGTCGCCGCGCCCTCGCCGCCACCGGACTCGACGACGTCCGGGTACAGCGTGCCCTGCACCAGGAACCGGACCTCGTCGCCCGCCTCCCCCGCCTCCTCGACGAGGTCGCGCGCCGCGCCCTCGAAGGCCCGGATGAACTCGCGGCCGATCACCTTGCGCTTGGTCTCCGGGTCGACGACGCCCGCGAGCGCCGCGAGGAACGTCGCGGCGGCGTCCACCACCACCAGCCGCACCCCGGTCGCGGCGACGAAGTCGTGCTCCACCTGCTCGGCCTCGCCGGCGCGCAGCAGCCCGTGGTCGACGAACACGCAGGTCAACCGGTCCCCGACGGCCTTCTGCACCAGCGCGGCGGCCACCGAGGAGTCCACGCCACCGGACAGCCCGCAGATGACGCGGGCGTCGCCCACCTGCGCGCGGATCGCCGCCACCTGCTCGGCGACGACGTTGCCGGGGGTCCAGTCCGGGGCCAGCCCGGCGCCGCGGTACAGGAAGTTCTCCAGGGCGCGCTGACCCAGCGGGGTGTGCCGCACCTCGGGGTGCCACTGCACGCCGAACAGCCGGCGGTCGGTGTCCTCGAACGCGGCCACCGGGGCGCCGTCGGTCGTCGCGAGCACCCGGAACCCGGCCGGCGCGGACTGCACCGCGACGCCGTGGCTCATCCACACGTTCTGCTCGTCGGGCGAGCCGGCCAGCAGCACTCCGTCGTCGGCCACCGCGGCGCGGGTGTGCCCGTACTCGCCGGTGGCGGCCGCGTCGACGTCGCCGCCGAGCGCGTGCGCCATCGCCTGGAAGCCGTAGCAGATGCCGAGCACGGGCACGCCGGCGGCGAACAGCGCCGGGTCGACCGCGGGGGCGCCCGGCTCGTACACCGACGACGGTCCGCCGGAGAGGATGACGGCCGTCGGGTCCTTGGCCAGCATGTCGGCCACCGGCATGGTGTGCGGCACGATCTCGGAGTACACGTGGGCCTCGCGCACGCGCCGCGCGATGAGCTGCGCGTACTGGGCGCCGAAGTCCACGACGAGGACCGGGCGGTGCGCGGTGGCCGAGGTCGGCGCGGTGGCCGAGGTCGGCGCGGTGGCCGAGGTCGGCGTCGGGGCCAAGGTCGGCGCTGTGCCCGGGGTCTGCGTCACGCGCCCAGGGTAGTGGGCGCTCGCCGGCCGGGTCGGGAGTGTCCGCGAGGTCAGGGGCTGTCCGCCGGCCGTGAAATCCCTGTGGTCTGTCGGAGGCTCGACGTACCGTTGACGCTCGTGCGTTCCCTCCCCCTCGACCATCCCGGCACCCCGCCGCTGACCGGTCCGGCCGCCTACCTGGCCTGGCTGGCGCGTCGGCAGTGGGGTGTGCTCGCGACCTCGATCGCGCTGGGCATGGTGGGGTTCGCGGCGCAGGCGATGACGCCGGCGCTGGTCGGGCGCGCGGTCGACGCGGGCCTGGCCAGCGGATTCGGCCCCGACCTGTGGCGCTACGCGGGCCTCATGCTCGCGCTCGGCCTGCTGTCCGCCGCGGTCAACGCCGTCGGGCACCGGTACGACGTCACCAACTGGATGCGGGCGGCGTTCACCGCCTCGGAGCACGTCGGGATCACCGTCGCCCGCTCCGGCCCGGCGATCACCGGCGAGCTGCCCACCGGCGAGGTCGTCTCGGCGGTGGCGAACGACGCGCTGCGGATCGGCGAGGTGTTCGCCGTGGCGGCGCGCTTCGTCGGCAGCCTGGTGGCCTACGTCATCGTCGCGGTGCTCATGCTCAACGTCAGCGTGCCGCTGGGCCTGGTCGTCGTGCTCGGGCTGCCGGTGGTCACCGTGGTGCTCGGCCTGCTCGTCCGGCCGCTGCAGCGTCGGCAGAGCGCCCAGCGGGAGGCGAACGGTCGGCTGACCACGCTCGGCTCGGACACCGTCGCGGGCCTGCGCATCCTGCGCGGCATCGGCGGCGAGTCCGTGTTCGACGAGCGCTACCGCGCCCAGTCGCAGGAGGTGCGCCGCCGCGGGGTGGCGGTCGCCGGGGTGCAGTCGTGGCTCGACGCGCTCCAGGTGCTGCTGCCCGGGCTGTTCGTTCTGGTGCTGGTGATGCTCGGCACGCTGATGGCGATCGACGGCCGGCTGACCCCGGGCCAGCTGGTCACCACGTACGGCTACGCGGCGTTCCTCGCCTGGCCGGTGCAGATCGCCACCGAGATGCTGCAGGCCACCACGCGCGCGGTGATCGGCGCCCGCAAGGTGCTGGCCGTGCTGCGCGTGGTGCCGTCCTCCGGCGCCGCCGCGCCCACGCGCGTCATGCCGCCCGCCGGCGTGGCGCTGGTCGACGAGGCCAGCGGAGTGGTGCTCGAGCCCGGCCGGGTGGTGGCGCTGGTCAGCGCGCAGCCGGACGAGTCCGCGGCGATCGCGCTGCGGATGGGCCGCTCCGACGACGTCGCCGAGCAGGCGACGCCGGTGCTGCTGGGCGGCGTACCGCTGGCCGAGCTGCCGAAGGACGAGGTGCGCGCGCGCATCCTGCTCTCCCCCGCCACCCCCGCGCTGTTCTCCGGGCCGCTGCGCACCGAGCTGGACGTGCGCGACCACGCCGACGCGGGTGCGGACGACGAGGCGCTGCTGGCCACCATCGCCCTGGCGGACGCCGCCGATGTGCTGGACTCGCTGCCCGACGGGCTGGACGGTGAGCTCGACGAGCGCGGCCGGAGCCTGTCCGGCGGACAGCGCCAGCGCGTCGCCCTGGCCCGCGCCCTGCTCGCCGATCCCGAGATTCTGCTGCTCGTCGAGCCGACCAGCGCGGTCGATGCGCACACCGAGGCGCGGATCGCCGCCCGACTGGTGGCGCACCGCCGCGGCCGCGCGACTCTGCTGGTCACCGCGAGCCCCCTGGTGCTCGAGCACGTGGACGAGGTGCTGCTGGTCGCCGACGGTCGTCTGGTGGCCCGCGGACGCCACCACGACCTGCTCACCGGCGCCGCCGGGGCCGAGGTGGCCGAGGTCTACCGCGCGGTGGTCGGCCGCCGGATGGACGACGACCCGGTGCTGGCCACGCCCCGCACCGCAGCCACCGGGACGGAGGGACGACGATGAGACTGCCCGTCGCCGACTCGGCGCACGTGCGCCGCTACGCCCTCGAGCTGGGGGGCCGGCACCGCACCGCCCTGGTGCGGATCGCCGTGCTGCACACCCTGGCCGCGGTGGCCGGCCTCGCCGGACCGTTCCTCATCGGCCGCATCGTCGACGCGGTCACGCGCGGCACGGCACGGGACCTGCTGGTGCCCTACCTGGCCGCCGGCCTCGCCGCGGTGCTCTGCCAGGCCGTCCTCACGCGGTTCGCGTCGCGCACGTCGATGGTGTTCGGCGAGCGGGTGTTCGCCGAGCTGCGCGAGGAGTTCCTCGCCCGGGTGATCACGCTGCCGCTGTCGACCGTGGAGCGCGCCGGCACCGGCGACCTGCTCGCCCGCAGCACGAACGACATCAACAAGCTCCAGCACGCCGTGCGGTTCGGGGTGCCGCGCGTGATCGTCGCCGTGTCGACCATCACGCTGACCCTGGTCGCGTGCCTGCTGGTCGCCCCGACGGTCGCCGTGGCGCTGTTCCTCGGGGTGCCGGGGCTGCTCGTCGTGGTGCGGTGGTACCTGCGCCGCGCCACCCCCGCCTACCTGCGCGAGGCGGCGGCCTACGCCACCCTCAACGGCACCATCACCGAGTCGGTGGAGGGCGCCGCCACGGTGGACGCGCTGAGCCTGGGCGCGCGTCGGCACGCGCGGGTGCGCGCCGACCTGCACGAGGCGTTCCTCGCCGAGCGCCGCACGCTGGACCTGCGCACGGTGCTGTTCCCCGGGGTGGACCTGACGTTCGTCATCGCGCCGGCCGCGGTGCTCGTCTGGGGCGGCTACCTCGCCTCGACCGGCCACATCACCCTCGGCGCCGTGACCACCGTGGTGCTCTACGCCTACCAGATGACCGGCCCGGTGTGGGAGCTGATCTTCTGGCTCGACGAGATCCAGGTGGCGGTCACGGCGATGGCCCGCGTCATCGGGGTGCAGCTCGTCGCGCCCGACCGTCAGCCGGGCGACGCGCGGCCGGTCGACGAGCGGATCGCGGCGCGGGACCTGCGCTACGCCTACCGCGAGGGCCACGAGGTGCTGCACGGCATCGAGCTCGACCTGGCGCCCGGGGAACGGCTGGCCGTGGTCGGCCCGTCGGGCGCCGGCAAGTCCACGCTCGGCCGGATGCTCGCGGGCATCCACCCGCCCACCGGCGGGCTGGTGACCGTCGGCGGCGCGTCGCTCGTCGAGCTGCCGCTGGAGGAGCTGCGCGGCCACGTGGCGCTGGTGACGCAGGAGCACCACGTGTTCGTCGGGACCGTGGCGGACAACCTGCGGCTGGCGGCGGTGAACGCGACCGACGACGAGCTGCATCGCGCACTGGAGGCGGTCGACGCCCAGGACTGGGTGGCGGCGCTGCCCGACGGCATCCAGACGGCGATCGGCTCCGGCGGCGCGCCCCTGACGCCCGCGCAGGCCCAGCAGCTGGCGCTGGCCCGGCTCGTGCTGCTCGACCCGCACACGCTGGTGCTCGACGAGGCGACCTCGCTGCTCGACCCGCGCGCGGCCCGGCACCTGGAGCAGTCGCTGTCCGCGGTGCTCGCCGGCCGCACCGTCGTCGCGATCGCGCACCGGCTGCACACGGCCCACGACGCCGACCGGGTGGCCGTGGTGGAGGACGGCCGGATCGTCGAGATCGGCTCGCACGACGAGCTGGTCGCCGCGGGCGGCGGCTACGCCGCGCTCTGGCACTCCTGGCAGCACGAGTAGGCAGCCGGACCGGGCCGGAGTCAGCCAGCGGGAACAGCCGGCATCGCCAGGGCAGGGTCTGCGGCGAGGGCGTCGCGCGCCTCGTCGCGCACCATCCGCCACCACACCAGCAGCGCGAAGCCGGCGAAGATCCACCACTGCAGCGCATAGGCGAGGTTCTGCACGTTCAGCCCCGAGCCGGCCAGCGTCGGCGGGCCGAGCAGGGTCACGTCGGAGTCCTGCGCGGGGTCCGACGACGCGAGCACCAGGTAGCCGGTCCAGATCGGACCCTTCCACACCCCCAACAGCTCGGGGGGGCTGATCGCGTCGGTGCGCCCCTCGGCCAGCCCGGCGCCGGCCGACTCCCCCGCCTGCAGGTAGCCGACCACCGTCACCGTGCCCGTCGGCGGCGCCGCCGCCGACGGGCCGTCGGGGAGCCAGCCGCGCACCACGGGCAGCACCGCCGCCCCGTCCGCCGTTCTCACCCGCAGCGGGGTGAGCACCAGCACCCCGGTGACGCCGTCGTGCGCCCGGCCCGTCACCAGCAGCTGACCGGCCGCCTCGTAGGTGCCGGTCACCTCGACCTTGCGCCCGACGAGCGCGCCGGTGAACGACGTCTGGGGTGCCAGCACGGACTCCAGCGGTACCGGCTCGGCGGCCGCCAGCTCGGTGCGGCGGCGTTCCTCGGCGGCGGCTCCGCGCACCTGGGCCCGGTCCAGCTGCCACGCCCCGAGCAGACCGCACACCACGGCCGCAGCCAGCAGCAGCGCCAGCATCCCGAGCATCCGGGGGGTGCGCGCCACGCGCCACAGCAGGGCGCGCGACGGCGCCGGCGAGGTGGGATCGGCCACACCCCACGGTACCGGCGCCGTGCACCACTCGTCCGCACCGAGCTCCGCGCCGAGCGCGCCAGAACCGTGCCCAACGCGCCCCTCGTTCCTGGTGCAGTCGGTCGATGTCGGGCGCACTCGGCGACGTCGGCCCGTGGGGTAGGCGGCGGTGAGCCTCCCTCGGGTGCGGCGAAGCGTCTGCACCCGGGTCCGGGATGCGGTTGTATGGCGGGGGGAGACCTCCGGCTGGGCCTGACGTCCTAGCCTGCCTCGTCGTCCCGCGCAAGGCTTGGCACCGACAAGGAACGGGGACCAGCGATGAGCACGACGACCGTGGGCACGCCGACGTGGGCGCGAGGCAGCGGAGGGCCGCTCGACGACGCGACGCTGGGCAGGATCGACCGCTGGTGGCGGGCGGCGAACTACCTGTCCGTCGGTCAGATCTACCTGCTGGCCAACCCGCTGCTGCGCGAGCCCCTCTCGCGTGACCACGTCAAGCCGCGCCTGCTGGGCCACTGGGGCACCACGCCGGGCCTGACCTTCCTCTACGCGCACCTCAACCGCGCCATCGCCGAGCGCAGCCAGTCGACGATCTACATCACCGGTCCCGGCCACGGCGGCCCGGGCCTGGTCGCGAGCGCGTACCTCGACGGCACGTACTCGCAGGTCTACACGGACATCACGCAGGACGAGGACGGCCTGCGCCGGCTGTTCCGCCAGTTCTCCTTCCCCGGCGGAATCCCCAGCCACGTCGCGCCGGAGACCCCCGGCTCCATCCACGAGGGCGGCGAGCTGGGCTACGCGCTGTCCCACGCGTACGGCGCGGCGTTCGACAACCCCGACCTGCTGGTCGCTGCGGTGGTCGGCGACGGTGAGGCGGAGACCGGGCCGCTGGCCACCAGCTGGCACTCCAACAAGTTCGTCAACCCGGCGCAGGACGGCGTCGTGCTGCCGATCCTGCACCTCAACGGCTACAAGATCGCCAACCCGACCATCCTGGCCCGGATCAGCGACGACGAGCTGCACGACCTCATGGTCGGCTACGGCCACCACCCGTTCGTCTTCACCGGCGGGTTCGACGACGACGAGCCGGCGATCGACGTGCACCGCCGGTTCGCCCTGCTGCTCGACGAGGCGCTCGACGAGATCGCCGACATCAAGGAGCGGGCCGCTGCCGGCGACCTGACCCGGCCCGCCTGGCCGATGATCGTCTTCCGCACCCCCAAGGGCTGGACCGGCCCCGCCTACATCGACGGCAAGAAGACCACAGGCTCCTGGCGCGCGCACCAGGTTCCGCTGGCCAGCGCCCGGGACACCCCCGAGCACCTCGCAGTGCTGGCGGACTGGCTCGCCTCCTACCGCGCCGAGGAGCTGTTCGACGAGGCCGGCCGGCTGCACGACGACATCGCAGCCCTGGCCCCCACCGGCCCGCTGAAGATGAGCGCCAACCCGCACGCGAACGGTGGCGTGCTGCTCAAGGACCTGCGGCTGCCCGACTTCCGCGACTACGCGGTCGACGTGCCCTACCCCGGCGGCTCGCTGTCCGAGGCGCCGCGCGTGCTCGGCACGTACCTCACCGAGGTGATCCGCCGGAACCCGGACAACTTCCGGATCTTCGGGCCGGACGAGACCGCGTCCAACCGGCTGCAGGCCGTGTTCGACGTGACCGACAAGCAGTGGAACGCCGAGTTCTACGGGCCGGACGTCGACGAGCACCTGGCCCGCGCGGGCCGCGTGATGGAGATGCTCAGCGAGCACCAGTGCCAGGGCTGGCTCGAGGGCTACCTGCTCACCGGCCGCCACGGGCTGGTGACCAGCTACGAGGCGTTCATCCACATCATCGACTCGATGTTCAACCAGCACGCCAAGTGGCTCAAGGTCACCAACGACATCCCGTGGCGGCGGCCGATCGCGAGCCTCAACTACCTGCTGTCCAGCCACGTCTGGCGCCAGGACCACAACGGCTTCAGCCACCAGGACCCGGGCTTCATCGACCACGTGGTGAACAAGAAGGCCGAGGTCGTCCGGGTGTACCTGCCGCCGGACGCGAACACGCTGCTCTCGACGTACGACCACTGCCTGCGCAGCCGGCAGTACGTCAACGTGGTCGTCGCCGGCAAGCAGCCCGCGCCGAACTTCCTCACCATGGACGAGGCCG
>Ga0302299_10000095_pt1 | contig 36199 bp, 31 predicted proteins | sample III_Fen_N3_4_FD_198795 | JGI IMG/M metagenome (GOLD analysis project Ga0302299, IMG submission 198795) | Peat permafrost microbial communities from Stordalen Mire near Abisko, Sweden - III_Fen_N3_4 | ecosystem: Environmental > Terrestrial > Soil > Wetlands > Permafrost | place: Sweden: Abisko...
AGCGCATTCGTCATGGTCATCCTTTGCGGCCGCTATCCGAGTGTGTGGCGCAGGCTGCGTGTGCCGCGGAGTGCGCCGTGGTGCTGCTTGGTCTGCCTTGTGCACCTCCTCCCGTCCGCTTGAGTCGACCAACGAAAAACGCCCCCCGGCCCGCGTGGACCGGAGAGCGTCGCTGCTCTCGCTGCTCGATCGGCACGTCGTTGTGCCGAGGGCAGAGTACCACACACCGAGGCAAGAGCGGGCGTTCAGACGGAGGGTGGCGGCCGGCGCCTGGCGCGTCAGGGCGTCCCGCGCGGCAGGCGCCGCGGCAGGAAGGCGCCCGCCAGGGCGCCCAGGGCCGCGAAGATCGCGCCCGTGTAGAACGGCCAGCGGAACGCCGCCGAGACCTGGTCCCAGAGCATGTTCTCGAGGCGGCCCTTCAGCTGGAGCAGAGCCAGGCCCTCGAAGAAGCCGACGTTGTTGCCGATGTCCGCCGCGATTGGGTGGGCGACCTTGCGGATCTGGTCCATGCCGGAGGTCGCGTCGATGGTCCGCACCTTGTCGAACTCCTTGATCAGGCGGTCCTTGACCGGCTGGCTGATGCCGCCCTGTGCCCGCGTGAGCGCCTGAGCCTCATCCGCCGCGTGGTTCACGGCCTGCCCCATGGTGTGCGCGAACACCGCGACGAGGATCGCCACGCCGAGGACGAAGCCCAGCTGGCGCGCCGTGTTCAGCATCCCCGACCCGGCGCCCTTGTGGCCGCCGGGAACGGCGCTCATCCCGGCGGCGAGCAGCGCCGGCAGCGAAAGGCCGATGCCGGCGCCGACGAGCGCGCTCCTCCAGACCACGGCGCTCACCGGCTCGGTGCGTGCGAGGTGCCCGAAGGCGACCAGCCCAGCGGCGGTCACCAGGGCGCCGGTCACCGCGAGCGGGCGCGGCCCGATGCGGTCCGCCAGCCAGCCGGCGGGCGGCGTCAGGACCATGACGGCGACCGGGAGGGTGGCTATCGCGAGCCCGGCTCTGATCTCGCTGTAGTCCATCATCGCGATCATGAAGATGACGCTCATGAACATGGTGCCCATGAGCGCGGTGTCGACGGTCATGACCGCCGCGGCGGAGGCGGCGAAGGTGCGGTCGCGGAAGAGACGGAGGTCGAAGAGGGGAGAGGGAGTCCGGAGCTCCCACCACACCCAGACGAGGACAAGCGCGCCGCCGCCGGCGAACAGACCGAGCACGACGGCCGACACCCAGCCCCAGTCGTTGCCCTGGATGATCGCCAGCGTCACGCAGAAGAGGCCGGCGCTGACCAGTGCGACGCCGAACCAGTCGAGAGACACGCGGGTGCGCCGTGTGCGCAGGCCCGTCGTGAGCGTCAGTACGAGGATGACGCCCAGGATCCCCATCGGGAGGTTGAACCAGAACACGGCCGGCCAGCCTTTGTACCAGACCAGCACGCCGCCGAGCACCGGGCCGACCGCGAGGGCGAGCGAGCTGACGGCCCCGAACAGGCCGGCGGCGAAGCCCTGGCGCCGCGCGGGGAACGCCTGCAGGAGCAGGGTGAGCGCCGTGGGCACGACGGCCGCGGCGCCGACGGCCTGCACCACGCGCCAGGCGACCAGTGTGGGGATGCTCGTCGCCAGGGCGCACGGCAGCGAGGCGGCGGTGAACAGCGCAAGGCCCAGCGCGAACACGAGCTTGTGGCCGTAGCGGTCTCCGAGCCGGCCCATGGGCAGGAAGAGCACCGTGAGCACGAGGTTGTACCCGTTCATCACCCAGGAGACGGAGACCACAGAGCCGCCCACCTGGCGGATGATCGCCTGGATGGTGATCGTCATGACGGTGGCGTCGGCGAGCGTGAGGACGATGCCGGGGGCGAGGGCGAGTACGACCAGCCACGGGTGGAGGGCCGGGCCTGCCGCACCGAGGGCCGGCCCGCCGGCCGTCAGGGTCGGCCCCGGGCGTCTCGTCTGTCCGCCGCTCTGCGTCATGCGGCGAGTGTATACGCAGGCGCACATGTGCCGGCGGGCGAGGCCTCTCACGGAGCGCCGGGCCGCGACTGGGGTAGTATCTGCCCCATGCAGGTACGTGACGTCATCGCCGCGGTCGACCGCCTTGCGCCCTTCGCGCTGGCCGAGCCGTGGGACCATGTGGGGCTCCAGGTGGGCGCGCACAGCGACGAGCTGCGGTGCGGCAGCGCGGGCACGGCGGACGTGCCGCCGGTCGTGCTCGTCGTCCTCGAGGTCGACGACGCGGTGCTCGACGAGGCCGGGCGCCTCGGCGCCGGTGTGATCGTCAGTCACCACCCGCTCATCTTCGACCCGCTCGAGCGGCTCTCGGATGACTCCGAGGCTGGGCGGCTGGTCCTGCGCGCGGCGCGCGAAGGCGTAGCTGTGATCGCCGCGCACACGAGCCTCGACAAGGCTCGCGGCGGCATGGCCGACGTGATCGCCGAACTGCTCGACCTGGAGGCCGTGGTGCCGCTGGCGCCGGCCGCGGCCGACGCGCTCAAGCTCGTCGGCTTTGTGCCGGCAGACGACGCCGACCTCGTGCGCAAGGCGCTGTTCGCCGCCGGCGCAGGCGTGATCGGCGAGTACGAGCACTGCTCGTGGTCGGTGGGCGGCCAAGGCACGTTCTTGGGCCGCGAGGGCGCCGAGCCCGTCGTAGGCGTTGCCGGTCGCGACGAGACCGTCGAGGAACTGCGCGTCGAAGTCGTGTTCCCGCGGCGGCTGCGCCGCCGCGTCACCGGCGCCTACGTGGCCGCGCACCCCTACGAGGAGCCGGCCTACGACGTCATCCCACTCGAGAACGAGATCGCCTCGCTAGGCCTCGGCCGGCTCGGCGCGCTGCCGGTGGCGACCACGCTCGCGGCGCTCGCTGCGGACGTCGCCGCCGTCCTACGCCTGCCGTCGGTGCGCTTCGCCGGCGACGGCGGTCGGGAGGTGCGGCGCGTCGCCGTACTGCCCGGCTCCGGCGCCGAGGCCATCGCCCGTGGCGTCGCCCAGGTTGCCGACGTGCTCATCACCGGAGACGTCAAGTACCACGAGGCACGCGCGGCGCAGGCCCAGGGCCTGGCGCTGATCGACGCGCCCCACGGCGTGACCGAGCAGGAGGGCGTGCTGCGCTGGGCCGAGCGGCTCGGCGACGCGCTCGGCCCGGCGGCGTCCGTGGAGACGTTCCGCAACTCCGCCGTGGCAGTCTGGAGTGAGACGGCGGTCGCCTCACAAGCCATCGCGCCTGCTGCGGCTCAGGCCACCGATTCACCCGTCGAGTTGCCCGAGCCCGAGGCGGCCGCGGCTGAGGCGGCCGCACCGGCGACAGCCCCTGCCGCCGCTGTCCACAGCGCCAACCGCGACGACGAGCGCTACCATCTCTACACCGACGGCGGCGCGCGGGGCAATCCCGGCCCTGCCGGGATCGGCGCGCGCCTCCTCACCGCCGGTGGGGACGTGGTCGAGGAGCTGGCCGACTACATCGGCACCGCGACCAACAACGTCGCCGAGTACCAGGCCCTCATCGCGGGCCTCGAAGTCGCCCTCGACCGCGGCGTCGAGCGCCTCGACGTGTTCCTGGACAGCGAGCTCGTCGTGCGCCAGGTCAACGGCCAGTACAAGGTCAAGGACGCCAACATGAAGGCGCTGCACCACCAGGCCTGCCTGCTGCTGAGCCGCTTCCACGAGGTGGACGTGAAGCACGTGCGTCGGGAGCAGAACGCTGCCGCCGACGCGCTCGTGAACCAGGCGCTGGACGCTGCGCCGGGCTGATTGCGCCGCGTTCGCAGGAGTCTGCATATCGTCCACCTAGTGGGTGATTATTACCCACGCCGCGGTTGATTTGCAGGCGCTTGAGGGCTACCATGACCCCATGATCGAACGCGGCATCGCGACTCGTCTCCTCGACGCCTTGGAGGACCGTCCCGTAACGCTCGTCACGGGCGCTCGACAGAGCGGCAAGAGCACTTTGGCCATGACGGTGGCTGCGGGTGCACATCCGGCGCGGTACCTCACCATGGACGATCCGCCGACGTTGGCGGCCGCTGCGGGCGACCCGGTCGGCTTTCTCGCGGGTCTCCCGGAGGATGTCGTTCTTGACGAGGTCCAGCTCGTCCCGGGGCTCTTTCGTCCGCTCAAGGCCGCCGTCGATCGCGATCGTCGGCCGGGGCGCTTCCTCCTCACCGGGTCCGCGCAGGTGCTGCTTCTGCCGCGCCTGTCGGAGTCTCTGGCGGGGCGCATGGAGGTCCTGACACTGTGGCCGCTCGCGCAATGGGAGGCGGAAGGCAGCCGAGGCTCGTTCATAGACGCCGCGTTCGCCGGCGATTCCCTGTTCGTGACACCGCGGGAGGGAGGCGGATCCCGGATCCCGACTCCCGACGACGTGCGCCGATCGATCGTCCTTGGTGGGTTTCCTGAAGTACGGACCCTGCGGAACGGGCAACGTCGGAGCGCGTGGTTCGCCTCGTATGTGACGACGATCCTGCAGCGAGACGTCCGGGACATCGCCAATGTCGAGGGGCTGACGACGATGCCGGTGTTGCTCCAGTTGCTGGCGGCGCGGAGCGCCACCCTCCTCAACGCCAGCGAGCTGTCACGGAGTGCCGGAGTCAAACTGACCACGCTGAATCGGTATCTGGCGCTGCTGGAGACGGTGTACCTGGTGCACCGACTTCCGGCCTGGGCACCGAACCTCGGCAAGCGACTCGTCAAATCGCCGAAGCTGCACTTCGTGGACAGTGGCCTCGCGGCGCATCTGATGGGTCTCGACGAGCGCGGCCTCGGCGCTTCACCGCAGGCATTCGGCGCACTGCTCGAGACGTTCGTTCTCAACGAGTTGCAGAAGCAACTCGGGTGGGCGCGCGTCCGCGCCCGCCTCTTCCACTTCCGCAGCGCCGACCGCAAGGAAGTCGACATCGTGATCGAAGATGCGGCCGGGCGGATCGTCGGCGTCGAAGTGAGAGCGACATCGACGCCCGGGCAGGCTGACTTCATGGGGCTGCGGGTGCTCAAGGAACTCGCTGGTGAGCGATTCGTCCGCGGAATCGTGGTGCACCTCGGCGATGCCGCACTGCCGTTCGGCGAGCGGCTCGAAGTGGTCCCGGCAGCTGCTCTCTGGCTGGTGTAGAGACGTGCGGTCAGCGCCCCATCGGGGCTGTCGACCCGGCCCGCGCGCGGGGCCCCACATGATTGCACGGTCAGGCTGCGCTGTGGTATCGTCCCCGCTTGCTGCGGGTGTAGCTCAGTTGGCTAGAGCGTCTGCTTGCCATGCAGAAGGTCGAGGGTTCGAGTCCCTTCACCCGCTCCAATCCCCCTCTCGGGGACGAGGCAGAGGACAGAGGCCGTGTGCTCTGTCGTCTGCCTTTCGCACTTGAGAGGACCTGCGCGTGGCGGCGTAGCCAAGTGGTAAGGCAGAGGTCTGCAAAACCTCCATCATCGGTTCAACTCCGATCGCCGCCTCCAACTTCTTCCCTGCATACGGGCACTTTCCGGTGTTCGTTGTGCGCCCATTTCCTTCCGAATCGGCAGAACGGCCGACATTCTGCCGACAAGACGGGGCAGCACCGTGCGACTCGCTCGAGCATCAGGTGACACTCTGGGCATCCGCATGAGGAAGTCGCAGCAGTAGGCTCGCTGGAGGGACCCAGGTTCTGCGGCCAGTGTGCTGCGACGCTGGCTGCTGGTCCCGCCATCCCCGAGGAGCGCAAGACCGTCACCACTCTCTTCTGCGACCTCGTCAGCTTCACGGCGAGGACCTGGACCCACTCGGCGCTCTCCGAGATGGTCAAGGGCCTCCCACGTGGCAGCTTCAGCCCGGCGCTGAGGTCGTCCGCGTTTGAGGCCTGCCGATGAGGGTCGTAGTATGGAACGAGGGGAAGCGGCCGCGTGCGGCCGTGCCGCAGGGGAAGGGGTGCCATGACATCGTCCGGCAAGGTATTCGCGGGCGTCTTTGCGGGACTGTTCTTCGCATGCTGCCTTGCAGCGGCGGCGAGTGCGGCGGTCCCCGCCGTCACGAACCTGCACTCGCCCAGCCACCCGGATCCGGACCGCTGGTACGCCAGCCGCCGGGCCGTCCTCGCCTGGACGCCACTCGCGGGGATCGCGGGGTACTCCAGTCTGCTCGATCACGACCCCTCGAGTGCGCCGGGGACGGGCGTCGACGTCGGCACCTGGGGGTTCTCCGACAAGGTCGACTACCACACCGGGGCGCTGCCGCAGGATGTCGCCGCGGGCGACCTCGACGCCGACGGCGTGCCCGACCTCGTCGTCTGCAACTACCAAGACGACACCATCGGCGTCCTCTTCGGTCGCGGAGACGGGACCTACGCGACCCAGGTCACCTATCCCACGGGTTCCGGTCCCAGCGGGGTGGCGATTGGCGACCTGGATGGTGACGCGACGCCGGACCTCGTCGTGGCCGAGCGCTGGACGGGCAGCGTCGGCGTCCTGCTGAACACGGGGACGGGCACGTTCTCGGCGGCGACCGAGTACCCCCTCTCCATCCCCGCCTTCCTCTCCTTCGTCGCCCCGACCTCGGTGGCCCTGCGCGACTTCGACGGCGACGGCCGGCTCGACCTGGCGGCGGTCAAACGCTGGGGAGACGCGGTCGAGGGCGGCGCGCTGAGCGTGCTGCCCGGCAACGGTGACGGGACCTTCGGTCCCCGTACCGACTACGACCTCGGCCTGGGGATCGAGTACGACACGCAGGTGATCGCGAGCGACTTCAACGACGACGGCGCGGCCGACCTGGCGGTGGCCGATGACTGGGGTCTGCAGGTCTTCCTGGGCGATGGGCACGGAGCCTTCGGCGCCGGCGCGGAGTATGCCTCGGGCTGGGTCTGCTCTTCGGTGTGCGCGGCCGACCTCGATGGGGACGGCCTTCCGGACCTCGCCGTGGTGGACATGGCATCCGCGGCCAGGGTCGGCGTGCTCCTGAACACCGGCGGCGGCGTCTTCGCGGCTCCGGTGAGCTACGCGACCGGCGACTACCCGCAGGCAGTCGCCGCCGCCGACTTCGACGGCGACGGCAACCCCGATCTGGCGGCCACCTCGTGGAAGCCCCAGATCGCGAACGAGGCGACCGACGACACCAACGTCCGTGTGTATCTCGGTGACGGGCACGGCGCCTTCGGGCAGCCGATGGACTTCACGACGGCGCCGGGCCCCTGCGCCCTCGTCCCGGCCGATCTGGACGAGAACGGCAAGGTGGACCTCGTCACGGCCAATGCCAACGACCACAGCCTCAGCGTGTTGCTCAACGCGCCGGACGTCGCGTCTGCGCGGGTGATCTTCGACGATATCGGCCCGCACGCTACCGGCGGCTACCCCGGGCTGATCGGTATCGCCGACTTCGACGGCGACGGGGCCCTCGACCTGGCTGAGGTCGACGGCGACGTCGCGAACGTGCTGACCGGGGACGGCGCCGGCGGTCTGACAGCGCAGGCGGACTACTCCCTCGGGACGTACTCCTGGCTCGCGACCATCGCCGACGTGGATGGCGACGGACGGCCGGACCTGGCCGGGGTCGACAGCGAGACCGGGGACCTCCGACTGCTCCTCAACGAAGGCGGGACGGGGTTCAGGCTGCTGACGCAGCCTGCGGCGGACCGCTTTCCCGACGCCGTCGCGGCGGGCGACGTGGACCGCGACGGACACGCCGATCTGGTGGTCGCGAACTGGACCACGCAGGCGATCCGCGTGCTGCTCGGCAACGGCGACGGCACCTTCCGGACCGGCACCGACTACGCCGTGCCGGCCTACGTCACGCGACTCGCGCTCGCCGACTTCGACGGGGATGGGTGGTCGGACGTCGCGGGGGCGATCGGCGACGGTGGCGCGGTGCTGGTGTTGAGGAACGACGGCGCCGGCAGGTTCGGCGCGGCCGTGAGTCACAGAACGGAGGGCTTCCCGGATTCGATGGCCGTCGCCGACCTGGACGGCGACGGCGACCTCGACCTCGCCGTCGCCAACGACCTGAAGGTCGGCACCGTGACCGTCCTCCTCGGCGATGGCGAGGGAGGCTTCGCTCCGGGCACGAGCTACGGCGCCGGTCAGTATCCGGTGTCCCTCGTCAGCGCCGACTGCGATGGCGACGGGTGGCCGGATCTCGTGGTGGGGAACCACGACTCCGGCGCGGTCAGTGTGCTGCGCAACAGCGGCTCCGGCACCTTCGTCTCGCGGACGGCCGTTCCGAGCTTCGCCGACCCGTGGTCGCTGGTCGCCGGCGATCTCACCGGCGACGGCAGGCCGGACCTCGTGGTCGGTTCCTACGCGCAGCAGGGTGCGGTCACCGTGCTGCGCAATGCCAGTGTGGCCTCCTCCACCGGGCAGACGCTGAGCGTGCCGACCGACGGCGTGTGGTACTACCACCTGCGCGCGGTCGACGGCCTCGGAAACGGCGGCGACACTGCGGTGCGGGAGTTGCGCGTCGATACGCGCAGGCCGACGTTGCGGGCCGCGGTCTGCGCCAGGGCCGTCCACGGCCGCGTCGCGACCCTGCGCTTCAAGGTCATCGACCCTCGCCCGGGGAGTCCCACGGCAAGCGTGGTGATCACGATCAGGAACGCCGCGGGCCGCGCGGTGAAGACCCTGCACCTGCCGCGGCGAGCCGTGAACACTGCCCTGAGGGCTCGTTTCCGCTGCACGCTGGTGCCGGGAAGGTACCGGTTCTCTGTGTCCGCCACCGACGCGGCCGGCAACCGGCAGACCAGGGCGGCCGGCAACACGCTCCTCGTCCGCTAGGACGCTGACTCTCCCGGCGGCCGACGCCCTGCGACGCCGGTCGCGTCCTTCGCCCTCTGCGTGCGGTCGGCCTGGTCCGGCCACGGGTGGACGGAGGTCGTGAGGCGGGTGCGCACGACTGTCGCCGCCGCAGCGAACGCCCGCCTGATGCCGCGCTGGATGGCTATGATGGTGCTGATCCTTCGCGCCCAGTGCTGCTGGAAGGCGTCCGCATCCTCATCGCGCAGCCGGCGCGGGAACAGAACAAGGCCGGAGAGCGTTTGACGCAGTCGGAGACTAATCTCTTGCTGCGCCTAGATCGCCCGGCCATCCGACCGCGCGGCGCGACGGACATTCTGCCGACGAGACGCCGGGTGACGCGGCGGCACCGGTCGGCACGGGCGCGCACGCAGTGTGGCGGCCCGAGGTGATGTCATGCTCTCGCACCGACTACACTGCAGGGACGAGCCCTGCCCGCGGCGCCGAGCCGGCTCTCCCGACGGCGCCCACGTCAGACCTGGAGGTGGCGATGGCCTCTATCCCCGCCGGGGCGCTGGTCCGTTTCCGCGCCGGCGAACTGGCGCACCTGCGCTTCCCTCCTCGTTGCTCCGAGGTGGGTATCGCCGTTCACCCCGGCGCCTTGCGCGCGCCGCAGAACCGCCTGACGCTCGCCGCCTGCGCCGATGGCGCGGGCAGCCTGCAGTGGGTCGGCGCCGTGGACGAGCGCATGCTGCTGCCCACCGGCGCGCGGGGTGCATCGCTGCGCGCGGCGATCTGCGAACGCCTGCTCGTCGGCACCCGCTGCTGGCAGCTGGTGCGGCCCGGGCTGCTCACCGCCGCCGGCGTCGGCGATCTCTACCTGACACTCTACGCCGGGGAGAGGCCTTGGGTCGTGCTCGGCGAGCTCGAGGATGGCCAGCTGCTCGCCGCTCCCCTGAACGGCGCCCTCGCGAACCCGAAGTGGTTCGCCCCGCAGGTCGCGGCGCGGCACCTGCTGTTCCCCGGCGCCCGGCCCGCGCAGCTCGAGCTCGCGCACCTGTGGTCGCTGCCGGCGACGCTGCCGAGGAGTGGCGTGGTCCACGGCGACGCCCACGCCGATCTCGGCTGGGCGGTGTTCGAGTACTACGCGGCGGAGTGAGGCCGCCCTCCGTTCTAGCGTCGCGGAGGCGGCGGGCTGAGGCCGGGTCTGCCCGTCACCCGCCCGCCAGCACCATCCCAGCGATCCGCTCCGCCGCCTCTTCCTGCAGGGAAGAGGAGACGGACGACACGGCGGGGGAGCCTCGGCTCCCCCGCCGTGCGAAGCTCTCTGGGTTCGCCGCGGAGCTCGAGGCGTGCGAGGAGTGGCTACAGCGCGTGGCCATGCTCAAGCCTCGCAGTCGCTCGACCGATAGGCGGGATGCGCACGGCCATGTGGCGTGCCGACATCCGAAGGCGACCAGCGAGGCAAGTCATGCACGGCAGGACGGTCATGAGGTTCGATTGCCCCCGCCGAGTGGGCGACCTGTGACGCAGTACGACTACACGCCGTTCGTGCTGCCGCTGGCGCTCTCGGCGGCGTTCTGCATCGCGATGCTGCTCCTGGCCTGGCGCAATCGCGCCGAGCCGGTCGCTCCCTGGTTTGCCGCCACGCTGGTAGCCCTGCTCGTCTGGACCGTGGGGTACATGGTCGAGCTCATGGCCGTTGGCCTAGGCGCGAAGATCTTCTGGGCCAATCTCGAGTACGTCGCCACGATCGCCTTGCCGCTCGTCTGGCTGCAGGTGGTGCTCATCTACACCCGGCGGCGCGGACTCTCGCGCACGTGGTGGATCGTGCTCAGCCTCATCGGCGCCGTCGTCCTCGTCGGCGTCTTCCTCAATCCGGGCCGGCTCTTCAGGGTCGCGCCGCACGTCGCTGTGCATGGTTCGCTGAGCGCCCTGCACCCCGACTATGGCCCCATCTGGAGCTTCGGCTGGATACCGTTCACCTACGGCCTGCTGCTGGTCTCGACGTTCCTGCTCGTGAAGCAGATGCGCCACGCACACCGCATCCACGTGCGGCAGTCCGTGGCGCTGCTCATCGCGACCATCCTGCCGCTCGCGGCGGGCACCGTCTACGCGATCGGCCTCTCGCCCTGGCCCGACTACAACCCGGCGATGGCCTTGATCAGCATCTCCGGGGTGCTGATGGCCTACGCCCTGTTCTCGAGCCGCGTCTTCGACCTGGCGCCGCTTGCCCGTGACGCCGTCGTCGAGCACCTCGCCGACGGCGTACTGGTGCTCGACATGCGCGGCCGCCTGATGGACTTCAACCCCGCCGCGGCGCGGACGTTCCCGGAGCTCGACAAGGCGAGCGTGGGGCTGCCAGTGGCGCAGCTCTTCGCCGCGCGCCCCGCGGTCCTGTGTGTCTTCGAGGAGGCTGCCCAGGAGGCGCGCGAGGCCGACCGGCCCGAAGATGCTCCGCCCCAGGCCTGGGAGGTGGAGGTCGGCGGGCTCGCCGGCGTAGCCGATGCCTCGAGGCGCACCCCACACGTGCTCAACCTGCTCGTCACGCCCATCTCGAGCGGGGGCGGCGCGCCGTTCGGCCTCGCCGTCGTCGCCCAGGACGTGACGCAGCGCGTGGAACTCCTCGAGGACGCGCTGCAGTTGGCCACGACCGACGGGCTCACGGGCGTTCTGACGAGGCGCCGCTTCAACGAGCTGGCCGAGCTCGAGGTCGCCCGCGCCATTCGCCACGGCCTGCAAGTCACGTTACTGCTCCTTGACATCGACCGGCTCAAGCTGGTCAACGACACCCACGGGCACGCGGCCGGCGATGCGGTGCTGAGCTCGGTGGCGGCCGCCTGCCAGAGCGCGCTGCGCGCCGGAGAGCTGATCGGACGGCTCGGAGGCGACGAGTTCGGCGTGCTGCTGCCGTTGACCGGCGCCGACGAGGCGAGTCGCGTCGCCGAGCGCCTGCGCCGGGCCGCCGGCGCCTGCCTGCCGCCTGAGGCGGCTGCGACCTGGTGCTCCACGGTCAGCATCGGCGTCGCGACCGCGGCGTCTCAGGTGGGGGACAGCTTCGGCGGGCTCATGGACGCGGCCGATCAGGCGCTCTACGTGGCAAAGGAGGGCGGCCGCGACAGGATCGCTGTGGCCTCGGCGGAGAGTGACTCTCTCGCCGATGATGGGGCTCTCCCGTTGGCGTTGCTCAGTGGCTCAGATCGTGCCGAGCCCTGGATCAGGGATGACCCCAGCCGTTGATCGTGCTGGCAGCGATGGTGTTGCCGCCGCTGACCACCGACAGGTAGCCGCTGGCCACGTTGTTGGCCCCGCCACTGACGGTGGCCCCCGAGTTGCTGGCCGTGTTTGCGAAGCCGCCGCTGACGGCGGCCTGCTCGGCAGAGGCCGTGTTGTTGCCCCCGGCGAGGAAGCAGCCGATTGAGGTGAAGGTCTGGTTGTCGCCGCATACGAGGTTGTTGGAGCCGGAGCGGTAGCCGCTGGGCGTAGTGGATGGGTTGTCGTCCCAGCCGACGATCAGGTTGCCGGTGCCGTCGATCGTCGACTCGCTGGTCTTGCTCTTGACCTGCAGGTTGCAGCCCCTGAAGACGACGTTGGGGCCGGCGACGCCGTTGACGGCGCTGCGGTCCAGGCTCACGTAAGGCGCGAGGGCAAGTACCGACCTGGCCTTGGTCAACTGGCTCTTGAGGGACGTGACCTGCTTCTGCAGGGAGGCGACGGTCTGCGCCAGTTGCTTCAGCGTCGGCGTCGAGGCGCTCGCGACGCTCGGCAGCAGCATGACGGTGGCAAGGACGAGGCAGAGGACGAGCAGCAGCTTCTTCATGAGACCCTCCAGGTTGCCCGAGCCGCCCGCTTCCCGTTTGCCGGCAGCGCGCAGCGATCACGGTACTGACTCGACTATACGCGCCGTACCATCGGGAGGGAATGAGCGTGGCCCAGGACTCGTTGCATGACTGGGCAACCGGCGAGACCGTCACCCCCAGCGAGTGGACTGCACTTCGTCCTGGCGTCTCTCTACGGCCTGTCGCGCGGCGATGTCCCTCCGGTGGTCCGCGACGTGGCGGTTGAGCCCTTAGCCACTACTCGGCGTCGGGCGGATGCTCCGCCTGGCCCTGAACCGGCGGGGCGCCGACGATGAGGACGACGGTCGGGATCGGTGGGCCGGCTGTATCCCAGCAAGAAAAGGTGCAACCATCAGGCCGACAGCACAACCCACGAACTGTCACGATCGGTGCGCGGTGGACGACACCGTCATCGAACGCGGCAAGGAGTGACCCGCTCATGACCGACCTTCTCTTCTCGCCGTTCCAGCTCGGGTCCCTGACCCTCGCGAACCGCATCGTCTGCCTTCCCATGTACCTCGCGTATCCGGACCCGGACAACGAGGTCAACAGCCTCGTACTCGACTACTACTCCGAGATGGCCGACTCAGGGGCAGGGATGGTGGTGGTGGAGAACTGCGGCGTCGAGCCGTGCGGCCTCGGCAACCCGCGCAGCCTCCTCGTCTCGGAGGACCGCTTCATCCCAGGCCTGGCGCGCCTGGCGAAGGCCATCAAGTCACGCGGCGTGCCGGCGGTGCTACAGCTTCACCATGCCGGCAGGCACGCGAAGCGCCCCGACCGCATCGCGCCCTCTGCCGTGGAGACCTGGGGGGTCGTGCCCAAAGTCATGGACCAAGCCGACATCGACCGGGTCGTTGCCGCCTTTGCGGCCGGTGCGCGGCGGGCGAAAGCGGCGGGCTTCGACGCCGTGGAGTTGCACGGTGGCATGGGCTACCTGCTGACGCAGTTCCTCTCAGCGCGGACCAATCTGCGCCACGACGGGTACGGCGGTGAGCTCGCGGGCCGCATGCGCTTCCCTCTCGAGGTGTTCTCAGCCGTGCGGGCGGCGGTCGGCGATGGCTTCCCGGTCGGGTATCGCTTCCTGGCGGATGAATGCGTCCCGGAGGGCATCACGCTTGACGAGACGCGGCCGTTCGCCCTGGAGTTGGCGCGCGCCGGCGCGACCTACCTCTCGGTCATGGCCGGGTGCTACGACTCTCCGCCCCAGTACGTCGTGGACGACCGCAGCGAGGCCTTCATGGCGCCGTTCGCGGCTGCCGTCAAACAGGCGCTCCCGACGATGCCCATCATCGCGGCCGGGCGCATCCAGCGGCCGGAGACGGCGCGGGCCATCTTGAGTGACGGTACCGCCGATCTGGTCGGGCTGGGGCGCATCGTCTTCGCCGACCCGCTGTGGCCCAAGAAGGCGCGCGGGCAGATCGCCGAGCCGATCGTCGATTGCACGCCCACGTGCAGCTTGTGTTTCAAGCGCATCATCGCGCAGAAGCCGGCGTACTGTGCACGCTGGCCCAAGGAGCGGCGCGAGCGCTTTCTGGAGCGCGTAGGCGGCTGAGCGGGCCGCGGTCGTCACTGTGACACGGCGGCATCGTTGGTGAGTGTCGCACGCTGGTCGACGCGGCGCTGACCCAATCACCTCAAGGACGATGACTCGCGCCGCTGCACATGGGTGCGCGCTTGCGGGGGAGCCACCAGACACGGGAGGCCCGGCGCGCAACGCGCGCCGGGCCTCCCGTGTCTCCACTGCTTGGTCTGATGGCCTGGCTGTGCGCCTGCCCGGGGCCGGTATCGCTCTCCGAGTGCGTCGCCACTGCCCACGTCACGCCCAGCTGGTTCAGGTGCCCCCGCAGCCGCAGCCTCGCCCGGCTGATGCGCGAGCGGACGAGCGACGGCGTGCGGTCGGTGGAGGCGCAGTATCGCGACGCCACCGACCAGTCGGCCGTCGTCAGCGACACGATCCTGCTCGACGCGCACGCGCCCACGCTTCGTCTGGCGAGCCGCACTCTGCGCATGTCGATGAGCGCCGGCGAACTCCGTCTGAGGCTGCGCTGGAACGACGCCGTGAGCCGGCGCGCACGCCTCCTCGTGCGCGTCACCCGGTACGGCGACGCGCAGCAGGAGCGGTACTCCGTGCGCGTCGCCCGGCCCGGTCGCTGGCAGGTCGTCTCCACCCCGTGGAAGCCGAGCGCGCCCGGCCGCTACCGGCTCCACCTGGTGCTGCGCGACCAGGCGGGTCACAGCCGCCGCGTCTCCGCGCTGGTCGTGGTCTCCCGCTGACGGTGAAGCCGACGGCCTTGGCAAGCTCCTTGTCCGCCCAGGAGTCCCAGTCACGTTTGCCGTCGCCCCGGCCGATACACCTGGGAAGGAGGGGGCGCCGGTAGACGACGCGACGGACCACGGACCGGCCCCCGTTGGGAGCGGCGAGACAGTCGGGCGTAGGGAGGGGATCGCATGCGCGTCAAGACATACGTGGTTGTGGGAGTCGTGACCCTGCTGGCCGTTGCCGCGCTGGCCTCGGCTGCCATGGCGGCCCCGCCTCCAGTCGTCACCCCGACCGACTACTCCCAGCCGGCGCACTGGCTGCACGTGCCGCGTGCGCCGCGGGGCAAGGTCGACGTCTTCTATGTCTACCCGACAAGCTACGCGAGGACCGACCCCAGCCAGCCCATCTTCTGCCCGGTCGACGACCCCGGCATGATGCAAGGCGCGCAGACCGCGTACACCAGGCAGGCCTGGGCGTTCCGGACGTTCGCCGACATCTACGCTCCCTACTACCGTCAGATCGACGCCACCTACCAGCTCTCACTGTCTCCGGCTGAGCAGGAGAAGAACATCGAGGGGCCCCCCTCGATCGACGTGTTCGCCGCCTTCAAGTACTACCTCAAGCACTACAACCACGGACGGCCCTTCATCCTCGTCGGCCACTCCCAGGGCTCGGCCGTGCTCCGCTACCTGCTGTCGACCTACATGAAGGCGCATCCGCGCGTCTACGGGCGGATGATCGCCGCGTACCTCGTCGGGCAGTCGATCACCCCCCGGTACCTCGCCGCGAACCCGCACCTCAAGTTCGCCAGGGGCGCGAGCGACACGGGCGTGATCGTCTCGTGGAACACCGAGGCGCCGACGATCGCCGGTACGAACCCGGTCCTGCTGCCCGGGGGCATAGCGATGAACCCGATCACCTGGACGAGGAGCCAGAGCGAGGCTTCGGCCAAGCAGAATCTCGGCTCGATCGAGCTGGACACGACCACCGGCAGACCGCTGCTGAACAAGCAGGGGCGCATCCTGCGTGTCATGAACCTCGCCGACGCCCACGTGGACAAGAGCAAGGGCGTGGTCATCTGCAGCACCGTCCCCGCGGATCAGCCCCCGTACTACAACGCCCACGGGTTCCCCATGGGGGTCCTCCACACCTTCGACTATCCGCTCTACTTCTTCAGCGTGAGGGCCAACGCCAAGGCCAGAGCCGAGCACTTCCTCGCCAGCCATCCGGGTCGCGACTGAGAGCGGCTGCGGCGCGGAGCCGCTCTCAGTCCATGTAGCTGTCGTGATGTGTGAACTCGGCGACCTCGGCGCCGGTGGCCGGCGACTTGGGCCGCGTTCATCAAGGGCGAGGGTGCCTACTCCTCATTCTGACGGGGACACGATGCTTCATGATCGCGTCGCGCTTGGGGAGTGAAGGCGGGACTACTCGGCGTCGGGCAGATGCTCGGCTTGGCCCTGCTCCGGCGGGGCGCCGACGATGAGGACGACGGTCTCGGCGTCGCTCTCGTTGTGCAGCTGCTGGGCGGTCCCGGTCTCGACGACGGCGACGGTGCCGCAGGGCAGCTCGACGCGCTCGGGCGGGTCGCCGAGGAGCAGCGTCGCCGTGCCTTCGAGGACGACGAACATCTCTTCCTGGGCGTGTTCGATGTGGCGGCTGCCGCGCGCTCCGGCCGGCAGGCGCCAGATGTTGGCGCGCATCGTGTGCAGAGCCTCGGAGAGGGACGCACGGCTGCGCCGCAGGTCGCCGCGCAGCGCCGCCTGGAACTCGCGCTCGCCAGGTCTGAAGATCATGAAGCCCACGGCCGCAGTCTGGCCGACCCGGCGCGCATGCGCAAGACCACCTGCATCGGGCGCTCTTCGCGGATGATCAGCCTTCCAGGACCGTTGACTTTCGGCTCTCTACAGTCTAGTAGTTCGTACAAGAGCTCGTATACGAAGTGTTCATCCATCAAAGGAGAGCATCTTGAGCAGGCACTTGAGGATCAGCGCCACGTTTGCGGCGACGCTCGTGGCGCTTGTCGCCGTGCTGGCCCTGGCCGGCTGCGGCAGCTCGGCCTCGATGTCGTCCTCGCCGGCGGCCACCCAAGGCGGGACCGCCAGCGGTGCTCCGACGACGTACGCTGGTCAGGCGCAGGCGATCCTCTCGCAGGTCGGGACCACCGCGGGCGCCCTGCCTGACGCCATCGCGGGGCTCAGCAAGAAGCCGGACGCCACCTGGCTGGCGTCCGGGACCAAGCTCAATGAAGCAGCGACGCAGTTGGGCAAGGAGGCCGCCAGCCTCGCGGCCCTCACGCCGCCGACGGCCCTCCGGCCGGTGCAGGACGCCGTGGTGAAGGGCCTCAAGGCCATGCAGACGAAGGTCAACCTCCTGTCCGGGCTCCTCTTTGAGGAATCCGCTGACGAGGCCACGGCGAACTCCCCGATCCAGACGCAGGTCGACAAGATGAAGGCGCAGGTCCAGGCGCTGAGCACCAAGCTCAGCGGGGCGCTCGGCTCGCAGTAGCGGACGTCGAGCGCGACGCCGACTCCCTGAGGCGTCCGATCTGGAACGCGCCGGCGGCTGAGGTCGCGCTCGCCGGCGCCTGCGCAGCCCGCTGGGAATCAAGAGGGGCGGGTATAGGTGGCCCGTGGAGGAGTCGCGCATCTGACCAGTCCGCTCCAGGCGCCGTCGGCGGCGCTGGTCGCCGACAAGGAGCTCCTCGGCTCGAGTCGCGGCGCCGGATGGTCCCTGCCGGCTGGCGACGACATCCGTACCTGCCGGCGCTGAGTCGCCAGCGCGTCAAAGGAGAACCAGATGCCCAGTGTGTCCCTGCACCAGAACGCACCCGAGTTCAGCCTGCCCGACTTCTCGGGCAAGCCGGTCAGCCTACTGGACTACCGGGGCGAGAAGAACGTGCTGCTCGTCTTCAACCGCGGCTTCACCTGACCCTTCTGCCGCCGGCACATGGCGCAGTTGCGCCGTGACTACTCCGAGTTCGTGACCCACGACGTCGAAGTCGTGGTCGTGGGCCCCGAAGATGCGTCTGCCTTCGCCGCCTACTGGCAGAAGGAGTCCCTGCCGTTCGTCGGTCTGCCCGACGACAAGCACACCGTGCTCAAGCTCTACGGGCAGGAGGTGAAGCTCTTCAAGCTGGGGCGGATGCCGGCCCAGGTGCTGATCGACAAGGCCGGCGTAGCTCGTTTCGTGCACTACGGACACAGCATGAGCGACATCCCCGAGAACGCGGAGATCCTGGCTCTGGTGGACGAGATCAGCGTCGCGCCAGACCCGGTCGCCTAGCGGCGCCCCGGAAGCCCTGATTCGAGAGTATTTGACAGCTCAAGTATCTCGGTGTATACTGTGAAAGGAAGCACAAGATAAAGGATTTAGTTGAGGAGGGTCGCCATGACGGACAGAACGCTCACCAGGATCGGTCGTTTCTTCAAGGACCTCGCAGAGGCAGCGGCCACTCCCTCCGGCGATGCTCGCGGGCACGTGAGGGACTACGCCCTCAAGCCCGCGCCGCGGGATCGCATGTAGGATTTCCGGGCGCCGCTGCGCACTCCGCAGCAGGCATGCTCGCACGGCGGTGTTTGCGTGAGGCCTCCCTCAGGGGAGGCCTTTCTCTTGGGCGACGTCAACGGCCGGCCGGTCCTCCGTGCGGCGCAGAATAGGGTTCCGGCAGCAAGCACGATCCACGGAGGCGCCGAGAGTCATGATCTACGTGAGCGGTTCACCAGGGAACGTCGGTACGAAGCTGGTGAGGCTCCTGGCCGGCCGCGGCGAGCAGGTGCGCGTTCTCGTCCACGATCCTGAGGCGGCTGAGTTCGCGCTGCCCGGCGTCGAGACGGTGCTGGGGGATCTTGCCGAGCCCGAATCGTTCGCGCGCACCGTCGTCGGCGCCGACGCGGTGTTCGTCAACTCCTCACGCCGAGCCATCTCCCTCCAGGCGAACCTCATCGCCGCCGCCGCAAGCGCCGGCGTGCGCCGGATCGTCGACCTGTCGTGGATGGGCGCCGCTACCGACTCGGGCTCGGAGGCGATCGGGCGCTGGCACGCCGAAGTCGAGCGTCACCTCGTGGAGTGCGGGGTGGCGTACACGATCCTGCGGGCGAGCGCGTTCATGCAGAACTACGTGGGGCAGATCACCGTGAACGACACGATCGTCGGTACCACGGCCACCGGCAGGGCCAGCCTCGTCGACGCACGCGACGTCGCGGCGGTGGCGGCGACCGTTCTCACGGAACAAGGCCACGAGGGCAGGACCTACGACGTCACCGGTCCTCAAGCGCTCTCGAACCCGGAGGTGGCCGCGATCATCTCGAGGGTGACCGGGCGGCGCGTGCGCTATGTGGGAACGACCCCCGACCTGCTGGCCGACGGCTATCACAGGGCCGGTCTGCCGGAGTGGGCGGCCCTCGACCTGGTCGCCGCCGACGTCTATCGCGCGCGCGGCCGACTGGCGCAGGTGACCGATGTGGTCGAGCGTGTCGGCAGGAAGAAGCCGACCACCTTCGAGGCCTTCGTGCACGAGCTGACTGCTGCCACCGGTCGGTAGCCGGCATTCCGAAGCGCACAGCCAGAGACGCCCTATGAGCGCCGTGCCACAGGCGCGGATGATGCGATCGTCGAAAGGCGGACCCCAGTGACGCCGAGGCAAGGCGCAGCCGAACACGGTGAGTCGCACCGCAACCAGCGCTCGGGCTGGCTGCGCGCCGCCACCCTCGGTGCCAACGACGGGCTCATCTCCACGAGCAGTCTGGTCGTCGGCGTGGCCTCGGCCTCGCCCACCAAGGCGGCCGTCGTGCTGGCCGCCGTCGCCGCACTCGTCGCGGGCGCCCTGGCGATGGCCGCGGGCGAGTACGTCTCGGTCAGCTCGCAGGCCGACACAGAGCAGGCAGACCTCTCCCGCGAGCGCGGGGAGCTGGACACCGCGCCGGTGGCCGAACAAGCGGAGCTGGCGCAGATCTACATGGGCCGCGGCCTCAGTCGTGACCTCGCGATCCAGGTCGCCGATGAACTCATGGCTCACGACGCGCTCGAGGCCCACGCCCGTGACGAGCTCGGCATCCACGAGAGGACGCGGGCACGGCCGGTCCAGGCGGCGGCCGCTTCGGCGGCCGCCTTCACCGTCGGGGCCGCACCGCCTGCGATCCTTGCGGCGGTCCTGCCCGCAGGCATCCTGACGCTGGGCGTGGTCGCCGTGACTCTCGCGCTCCTGCTTCTGCTCGGAGCGGAAGCTGCCCGTCTTGGCGGCGCCTCGCGGGCGCGAGGGGCGCTGCGCGTCGCCTTCTGGGGCGCAGTAGCTATGGGGTGTACAGCGGCGGTCGGGCGTCTCGCCGGCACCGTCCTCTAGGCGTTCGGCCTGATCCGCCAACGCAGGGCACTGGATCCAACGGGAGAATCCGACATGGCCGAGCATCCGCTGAAGACTGCAGCTTCGATCGTGGACCGCGCTCTCGGACAGGGCATGGAGCGGCAGGTCGCGTCCCATCACCGGCGACGCTTGCACAACCTCGACTGGGACCGCGCCCTCTCGCCGGGGGCGGGCCTGTGGGCCGAGGGCGACCCGCCGCCACGGCGCGGCAACTCACTTGATCTGCTGATCGACGGCGAGACGGCGCTGCCACGCATGGCCGAGGTCCTGCTGTCGGCGCGCACCGGGGTCAGCATCGCCGGCTGGGCGATCACCCCCGACCTCGCCCTCACGCGCTCGGGTCCGCGCGTCGTGCTGCGGGACGTCCTCGCCGAGCTGGCGGAGCGCATGCCCGTCCGCGTGCTCCTGTGGGCCGGGGCGCCGCTGCCGGTCTTTCGGCCCTGGCGGCGCCAGGTGAAGGCCGTGCGCCGCAGGCTCACGGCCGGCACGAAGATCCAGGTGGCGCTCGACAGCCGCGAGCGTCCCCTGCACACGCATCACGAGAAGGTCATCCTCGTGGACGGCGAGGTCGCGTTCGTGGGCGGCATCGACCTGACCGACGATCCGGTCGACCGGTTCGACGACAGCGGGCACGTCTACCGCCGCGTGAACGGCTGGCACGATGTCGCCAGCGAGGTGCGCGGCCCGGCCGTGGGCGACGTCGCCGCCCATTTCGCACTGCGCTGGCGCGAAGTGACGGGCGAGGCCCTGGACGTCACGTGGCCCGATGTCGCCGGTGACGTCGAGGCGCAGATCGTCTCCACCATCCCGGAGCACCACTACGCCGGCGCCCCGGACGGCAGCTTCCGCATCCTCGAGTCGTACCTGCGCGCGATCCGGGAGGCGCGCCGGTTCATCTACCTGGAGAACCAGTTCCTCTGGTCGCCGGAGATCGTCGCTGCCCTTCGTGACAAGTTGCTGCACCCGCCGACTCCCGGCTTCCGCCTGGTCGTGCTCCTGCCCTCACGAGCCAACAGCGGCGAGGACGCCACGCAGGGGCAGTTGGGCGTCCTCGCTCAGGCCGACGAGCACGGCGAGCGCTTCCTGGCCTGCACGCTCCACGCGCGCAGCGCGGGGCTCACGTCGGTGCCCGTGTATGTGCACGCCAAGGTCGGCATCGTGGATGACGCCTGGCTCACGCTGGGCTCGGCCAACCTCAACGACCACTCGCTGTTCAACGACACGGAAGTCAACGTCGTGACCCGCGACGCTCCGCTGGCCCGCGCGTCGCGGATCCGTCTGTGGTCGGAGCACCTCGAGATGCCGCCGGACAAGCTGCAGGGCGATCCGGCGGAGCTCATCGACTCGTTCTGGAAGCCGATCGCCGCCGAGCAGCAGGCAAGACGTGAAGCGGGCGAGGCCATGACTCATCGGCTCGCCCGCCTGCCGCACGTCTCCAAGCGCCTGCGGCGCCTGCTCGGCCCGCTGGACGGCATGGTGTACGACGGCTAGGGGCCACGCCGGCGATCGCTATCTGTTCCACCATCTCCGCCGCGTGATCCGCCAGCGGCGCCGACTGAAGACCACGACCAACACGATGACGACCACGATGACTACCACGAGCCAGAGGCTCATTCGGCCTCACTTCTCCCGGGACGCGCGGGGACGACGTCGTCAGAACACATTGAGGCCGCCCAGGAGCACTCCGATCACGATCAGCACGATGCCAAGGAGCACACTGCCCCGGAAGAGGGATACCACTCCGCCGATGATCAAGATGATGCCGATGATCCAGACGACGGTGACCGCGCCCCCGTTGAAGACGGAGGCCAACAGAGACGCCACAAGCGTGGGGTGCATGGGATGCTCCTTACTTGATGTGCAGGTTGACACCGACCAGGATCAGCGGCCAGAGCACCACGGCGAGAAGTGCCGAGAGGACGGACGTGAGGCTGTTCAGGTGCGAGAAGTAGTGGTGCGAGTTCGCGATGAACACGCCCACGGCCAAGTAGACGATGATGAGGATGTAGCGCAGCACGCGGCCCTCCCAGGCGAAGGGCCCTCGGTCCCGGGTCGATCCCGAGAGCCTGAGAGTGCGGGGGGCACTCCTATAAAACTCGAAGTACCCGTCGTACGCACTTCCCACGCCGCCCGCCGTTGTCGCGACGCGGGGTCGTCGTCGTGCTGCCTGGTTGCCCTCTTCCTGGCGCGACCGCCAAGATGGGACCATGGGATCAGGCTTCGTCACACCGACTCATCTGCTGTTGATGCTCGCCGCTGTGGCGGTCTTCGTCGTGCTGGGGAGGCTGTCGAGGGGCGACTCGGGCTCGGCATGTGACCAGGACCCGGCTCGCACGGCGCCGCGCCGCGTGGTCGCCCGCATCAGAAGCCTGCGCCTGAGCAAGCCTACGAGGGCTCAGGCGCACGTCGTGGTGCTGCTCGTGAGCGCGCTCGTCTCGTTCGCGGTCACTCGGGCGGTCGCGCTGCCGCTCTTCCTGCTCGTCTTCTTCGCCCTGTGGCTCTGCGGCTACGGGGTGCTCGCGCGCCTGTACCGCTAGCCGCCGGCCTTGCGGCCGGCGGGACTCAGCAGGTCAGCGAGGCAGGAGCGGACGTGGAGGGGGCCTCGGACAGCGCCGTCGGGTCGATGATGATGCCTTCGAGCACCCCGTCGAGGAACGCCACGGCCTCGTCCTCGCTGAGATCGCGCGCGTACATGAGCTCGCTGGCGAGGATCCGCTTGGCCTTGGTGAACAGCTGCTTCTCGCCGGTGGGGAGCTCCTTGTCGGCGCCGCTGAGGGTCAGGTTGCGGACCACTTCGGCGACCTCGAAGATGTCGCCGGTGCGGAGCTTCTCCTGGTTGTGCTTGTAACGGTGGCTCCAGTTCTTGGGCATGCTGGTGCGGTCGCCGCGCAGGACATCCAGCACCTGGTCGACGGCGCCGGCCTCGACGACCTTGCGCAGGCCGGCGCGCTCGGCGTTCTCCACGGGGACCATGACGGTCATGTGGTTGTGGAGGATCTGGATGGTGAGGTAGTCGCGCCGGCGGCCGAGAACGTCCCGCTGCTCGATCCCCGTGATCTTGCCGGCGCCGTGATGCGGATACACGACTTTGTCACCGATGGAATACATAGTCCCAACTCCCTGCCTTGTTGCTGGGCGCCCTTGGCTCGGCCGTCAGTGGCACGCCCTCACGATGGAGGGAGGCGAGAACACCGCGCACGCGGAGATGGATGGTGCGTACTGGTGCGTACGGCGGTCTTGCTTGTGTCTGCAATTGTAACCGAACCGCGTGGATGGCGCATACGAGCCGCCGTTCGGGCTCGAAACAGGGGCGGAGCGCGAACGGCGCCGGCGGCGGACGAGCCACCGGCGCCGCTCTCGTACGCTCTGTCCGGCCGCAGCCGAGCCCTCGGGCGACTCGACCTCAGGCCGCCTTGCCCAGGCTCAGGTCGGCGACCTTGGTCGAGTCGAAGAGCTCCTCGATGCCCTCGACCGGCTTGGACCAGTCCACCGCCGGCGGGAAGATCTTCGTCAGCTCCTCCTTGAACCAGAGGTCGAAGGGCTCCTGGGAGGCGGCAAAGCCGGCGTTGCCCTTGGCGGGGTCGTCGCCCTCGATGTAGATGCCGACGATGTCACCTTGCGGTGTGGACTGGAGGGTGATCAGTTCCTCAGACACGTTGAGCCTGCGGCGCGACGCGGTGAACTCGTCGCGGTGGTAGGCGTCGGCGACGAAGGCCCTTGCCCTCTCCGTCGCGCCGGGAGCGAGCGGGGCGCAGACGGCCATGCCGCGGCCGCGGCCATTGGCCGCCGGGTCGATCCAGGCGGCCACCGTCTCGGGCATGGGACCCGGCATCGGCTGCGTGAGGTCGGCGCCGTGGATCTCCCTCACCGCCTTCTTGAAGAACCGGTCGATGTCGAGGTCAGACGTTCCCAGCTTGCCAAAGGCCGCCATCAGGTCGCCTTCTGCCTCGATGTACGAGGTGACGAAGTCCCCCATCGGGGTGTGCTGCAGATACGCCCTCTCCATCGTTATCCCAAGGCGCCTGCGAGACTGCTCGTACTCCCGCGGACGGGACTTCATCTCAGTGGCGATATCCCTCGCGTCCTTGCCCGGCAGGACCGGGAACACCAGTGCCATGCGTGTCATCGTGAAACCTCCTGGATAGACGTTGGCCAAGGCCAACGAGCAACGTCGTTTTGGAACGCCCGGCCAGAGCCGGCCGGTGTTCGAGACGTTCCCCGCGGGGGATCGCCGAGACACGTCCGACTGTTCCGGGTGAAGAGGTGGCTGCGAGCGGTCGCGCCGTCAGAGCGCCGCGCGAAAAGGTATACTAAAAAAATCAGACCAACGCGGCTTCACATCACGGCACGCTGGCCCCAAGGCCGAGATGAGGGGTGTCGGGTGACTGTCCCGCTGCAGTGGGTCTGGGAGAACGATCCCGAGGACCTTCCCGATGACGATCACGCGCGATGTATCTCCGCGCGCGGCGAGCGCTACGTCGCCTGTGGCGGGCAGCTCTTCGCCCTGACGACGCGCCCTTGCGTCGGCCTCTCGGCCTCGCCGAGCGCGTACAGTACGGCGTCCTTCTCGACGCTGCAGATGGAGTACCTCGGCCTCGACTGGGAGCGCGGGCTCGCGCAGCAGTCCTGGGGCTGCGACCCGTTCGAGAGCAGGCCCATGGGCGGCGAGGCGCAGCAGGCCGCCGGCCTCGACCTGCTGGCGACGATCGCCGGTGCGCTGGCGGGGAGTCCGTCGGTCCACGTCGAGTCCTCGTCTACTCTGGACGAGTTCGACGACCGCCGCCGGCCGCAGCCACCGCCTCAGTGGCGGTCTCGCGGACGGGCCCCGCGCCCGCGTCACCCCGCGCTGCTGCCTCTCACCGTCTGTCGCGGCGGTGGCGACCGCTGAGCACGGCGCTCAGACTGCACGACCGGCGCGACTTCGCGCGCCCGAACGCCTGTCCGGTCAGCGCAGAAGCAGCTCCCGGGCACGTGCGCTGTGTCCGGCCCGGTCCCGAGCGCCCATCGCCCCGAGGATACGGTCCGCCGCAGCCACGCTCGACGCCGAAAGCTGGGGCTGCGGCGTCGTGTCCGGGAGACCAGCAGGCCAGTGCGGATGGCGAGCCCGGGGAGCCCCGCCGCTCACGACCCGCAGCGTGTTGCGGCCGACGCGAACCTGGCGGTTCCCCGCCCGGTCGACGGCGCGGACCTCGATGCGGTAGAGGCCCGGGCTCAGCGTGCCCTTGAGGCGCAGCCAGTAGTAGGGCACGTCCGGCGGGCCGTAGGACCAGTTGCCGGGCCGCTCGGTGAACCTGTGGACGACGCGGCCGCCACGGCCGACGATGGTGATCGTCGCCCGGGCCACGCCGCTGGTCGCGTCGGCGGCCTTGAAGCGGATGATCCCTGTCTGGCCGGTGTTCACCACGGCCGCCTTGGGCGCGGAGCAGGCCGGACCCAGGGTGTCGATGCCGACCGCGCTCTCCTCCGTCGCCTCCACAGTGCCGGCATTGTCGCTGGACCGGTAGAGGAACGTGTGCATGCCGTCGTTGGAATGGTCGCCCGGGGCTGCGACGTCGACGCTGGTGCCGCTCTGCCACGCGGCGCTCGCCGGGTTCTTGAACTCGGTGCCGGCGAGCCCGGAGCCGCCCGCGTCGCTCGGCGTGAGCTTGACGGTGACCGGTGCTCGGTGCCAGCCCCAGTCGCTGTCGTCGTAGGTGTCCGGGGCCATCAGGTCGCCGCCGCCGGCGTCCACGGTCCCGAGGATGCTGTCGCCGAACGTCCACACGTGGTCGGAATCGAGCGCGGCGATCGAGGCGGCGGATGCGTCCCCGGCGACCTGGCGCCACGTGGCGCCGCCGTCGCTGGTGGCGTAGACATCGTCCCCGGCGGCCCAGCCGTGCTGGGCGTCGAGGAAGCGCACGGCCGCGAGCCCGTTGCTGCTGATGCTCGTGATGCGCGTCCAGGTCGCGCCACCGTCCGTGGTGTGCAGGAGCCAGCCCTGCTCACCGGTGCGCGTGTACTTCGACCCGGCCGCCCAGCCGGTGCTCGCATCGAGGAACTGCAGGCTCGAGATCCTCACGCCTGCGGGCAGGGCGTGCGACACCCAGCTGGCGCCACCATTGGTCGTCTTGAGGATGGTGCGCACCATGCCCGTGGCGGAGTCGTCGTAGTAGTCGCCTGCGACCCAACCCGTCGATGCGTCGATGAAGTCGACGGCGGTCAGCCCGGGGTTGTTCGGGATCCATTGGGGGACCCAGGTCACTCCGCCGTCGGTCGTCCGCTCGATCGCGGTGTTGGCGCCGGCTCCCATGCCCCAGGGGTCGTTGCTGATCGCCCATCCGTCCTGCGCGTCGACGAAGTCGACGCCGACAAGACCGGCGCCGAGGCTGGAACCCTGCGGCGACCAGGTGGCGCCGCCGTCGCTCGTGTGGAGGATCACGCCGACGTCATCGAACGACCCTTCTGAGCCGACGATCCAGCCGTCCTGCGCGCCGACGAAGCTGACGCCGGTCAGCGCCTGCGACCAGCGCTGCGGCTGCGTCTGCTCCACCCAGCGTGCGCCGTCCGCGCTGTGAAGGAGCGCACCGGCCGCGTCGACGGCCCACAGGTCGGTGGCCGAAACGGCGAGGCCCTGTTGCAGCGAGTACTGCTGGCCCGAGCTCGCGCTGGCCCACGTGGCGGCGTCGTCTTGCGACGTCAGCAGGCCACTGCCGGCCGCGCACCAGCGCGAGCCGTGACCGGCGACGGCCACTGACCAGAAGTGCGAACCGATGCGGGAGTCGTGCCAGGTGCGGCCGCCGTTCGACGTGTACTGGAGATGGACCAAGGTCGCCAGGGAGAGGTCATCCGGGGTCGTGGAGAGATCGACGCTCGCGACGACCGCATGGGTGGCGTCCGTGGCGTGGACCGTGGTGAGGTAGCCGGACGGTCGCAGGACGCGTCGCCAGGTGCGGCCGCCGTCGGCCGTCACGCTGACCGAGTTGGACTGGGAGTCCTCAGCGCCGGCCCAGCCGTGTGTGGCGTCCGTGAAGTCGATGCTGGAGGCGCGGTACCGGTCCGCGCCGACGAAGCGGCGTACCAGATTCCAGGTGGCACCGCCATCGCTGGTGCGCCAGAGGCGGCCGGCCGAAGGCTCGGAGGCCCATCCCCGAGTGAGGCTGACGAAGTCGACGGCGAGCGCGCCGGTCGCCGCACCGGCGCGCACGGTGGCCCAGGTCGCGCCGCCGTTGGTGGTCCGGAGCACCCGACCGCCGCTTGCGCCGGCCCAGCCGTGCTCGGCATCGACGAAGCTGACGCCGGTGATGATGCGCGTGAGGCCGGTCGGCGTCACGTCGGTCCAGGTGGCACCGCCATCGCCGGTCGCAAGGACGACGCCGGGGCCGGTCGAGGTGCTGCCCTGGTGGGTGGCGCTCGTCCAGCCGTGCTCGGCGTCGACGAAGCTCACGGACGAGAGGTCGGCGAACGTGCCCGACTGCTGGCCCGCCCACGTGAGCCCTCCGTTTGCGCTGTGCAGGATCGCGCCGCCGGAGCCGACCGCCCAGACGTCGGTCGCGGTCGCGAAGGTCACGTCGGTGAGACTCGCGACCGGCTGCGGCGCCTGACAGAACCAGCCGTCCGGACCGTTGGGCACGAATGCCCTGGCAGAGGGTGTCACGGCTGCCCCGACGCAGGCCAGGATGATCGCGATGCAGGCTGCGACTGTCGCTCGTCTCATGATGACCCCCTCGTCAGCTCCACCGACCATGCACGATGATAATCGTTCCGGGGCGCCTGCGGGGCGCGAGTTTGTGGACCGCGCGGCGCGGCGCGTCTCTTCGTCCACTCGCGTCCGTCGAGGATCCACAAGGCTACTGGCGGCGCGTGGGGAAGAGTCAGAGGAGGACACCTGACCCGAGCCGGCGGCTGCGCCTTCGACTGCGCTGCTTCGGCTGCCGACAGGGCGGGAGGTGTGCGGTTCGGATCACCACGAGCGCGAGAGGACGGATATGAAAGTCGCTGGCCAGGCGGGCGAGAGCATCGCGATCGCTACCGTACCCAACCTTCGCGACCTCGGCGGCTGGCCGACTCGCGACGGCCGCAGAGTGCGGAGGAAGCTGCTCTACCGCTCCACACAGCTCGACCAGCTTGCCGGAGCGGACCTCGCCGCGTTCGCGGCGCTCGGCATCCGGTCGGTGTACGACCTGCGCACCGAGACCGAGCGCACTGCGCGGCCGGACCGCCTGCCTGCGGGGACCGAGCACATCGTCGTCGACGTCCTCGCCGGCTCGGCAGACGCCGCTCCCGCCGCACTGTCCAAGGTGGCCGCGGATCCCCGCGCGGCCGAGGCGCTCCTCGGCGGCGGCAAGGGGCCGGCGCTCTTCGAGAAGGGCTATCGCGAGATCGTCACCTTGCCGAGCGCCGGCGTGGCGTACCACCGGCTGTTCTCGGATCTGACTCAGGCGGAGCACCGGCCCGCCCTGTTCCATTGCGCCACGGGCAAGGACCGCACGGGCTGGGCGGCCGCGTCCCTTCTCCTGCTGTTCGGTGTGCCGGACGACCTGGTGATGCAGGAGTACCTGCTCACCAATACGGAACTGCTGCCGGCGGAGCAGCCGCTGCTCGAGAACTTTCGCGCGCTGGGCGGCGACCCCGAGGTGTTGCGCCCGGTGGTCGAAGTGGCGCCGGAGTATCTGGAGGCGGCGCTCGATGAGATGCACAAGACGTTCGGCACCATCGAGGGCTACTTCGCCGAGGGGCTGGGCGTCCACGAGACGGCGCAGGAGGCTCTTCTCGCGGCGTTCGTGGACGGCGGATGAGCCGTCTGCTCGTCTTCGCGCCGCTCCGCATCGAGCGCGCGGCCGTGCGCCGCGGACTGCCCGGAGCGCTGGTGCTGCACTCCGGGATGGGCGCCGCGAGGTCCCGCTCCGCGGCGCTGGCCGGCGCGCGCCTCCCGGCCGACGCGGTCGCGGTCGTGGGGTTCTGCGGCGCGGTGGCTGCGGGCCTGCGTCCCGGCGACGTGGTAGTCGCCGGCGAGGTCCGTGGGCCAGAGGGCGTCACCGCCTGCGAGACCCAGCCGGTCGTCGCCGCGCTCGCAGCCTTGGGGGTCGAGAACGTGCGCGTCGGGCCCGTGGTCTCCGCCGACCACGTGGTGCGCGGCGCGGAGCGGGCGGCGCTCGCCGCACAGGGCGCGCTGGCCGCCGACATGGAGTCGGCGTGGCTCGCGCCGGCGGCGGCGGGCAAGCCGTTCGCCGTCCTGCGCGTCGTGCTCGACACGCCGGACCGCGAGCTCTCCGGGCCGCTGGCCACGCTCGCCGGCGGGCTCACGGCCTGGCGGGCGCTGCGTCGCGCGGCTCCGGCGCTGGCGCTCTGGGCCCGCGGCCAGGGATAGCGCCGCACGACCCGCGCGCGGCGCTCGCCGGGGGGCTGCCGGGTTGGCCCAACGCGTCGCGCCGCCTACCATGGGTCTTCAAACGGACCCGGAGGGTGTTCTGTGAAGAAGACGTCGCTCACGCCCGCTTTGCTCATCGCTACGGTGGTCGCCGCCGCCTTGCTCGCCGCCGCCGGCGTGGCGCCTCGCCTTGCATCCGCCTCTGCGGCGGACGCCTCTTCTGCGTCGCCGTCTCCTGTCGTCGCCGCGTCGCCGTCGGTCACGCCCAGCGCCACGCCGACCCCGGTCGCGCCGCTCAAGGTGAGCGCCATCTCGCCGGCCGCCGGCGCGAAGAACGTCTCGTTCGGCCAGTCGATCAGGGTCAGCTTCTCGGCTCCGCTCGCCACGACGACTCCCTTCCCAATCCTGTCGCCGGCGATCCCCGGCGCATGGAGGCACGCCGGCACGTCCGCGCTCGTGTTCGTCCCCAAGGGCCACCTGCCCGTGTACACGCAGGTGCGGCTGACGATCCCCGCCGGCTCCGCCGGCACCCATGGGGCCGACGGCGGACGCCTGGCCAAGCCCTACGTCATCAGGTTCACTGTCGGCGGCCCCAGCTCCGTGCTGCGCCTGCAGCAGCTGCTCGCCGAGCTCGGCTACCTGCCGCTGCACTTCCATCCGGCGGCCGCCTCGCCCAGCAAACCCGCGCTGCGCAGCGAGCCGACGAACATCGACCTCATCGCGTTGCAGCCGGTGGACGGCTACTTCACCTGGCGCTGGTCCCACATCCCGAGCTCGCTCGGGGCGCTGTGGACCAAGGGCGAGCCCACGGTTCTCCTCAAGGGCGCGCTGATGGCCTTCGAGGCCGGTCACGGGCTCAGCACGGACGGGTCGGCCGGGCGCAAGGTCTGGACGGCGCTGCTCAACCAGGTCGCGGCGCACAAGGCGCACACGGACCCGTACCGTTACATCCTCGTCTCGACGGTGCTGCCGGAGAAGCTCTCGGTGTGGAGCAACGGCGAGACCATCTACACGACGCTCGCCAACACGGGCATCGCCTCGCGGCCGACGGCCAAGGGCACGTTCCCGGTCTACGCGCGCTACCGGACGACGACCATGAGCGGCACCAACCCCGACGGCACGCACTACAACGACCCCGGCGTGCCGTACGTCGCCTACTTCAACGGCGGCGACGCGGTGCACGGCTTCGTGCGCGCCTCGTACGGCTCGCCCCAGAGCCTCGGCTGCGTCGAACTCTCGTACTCGTCCGCGGCCGTCGTCTGGAAGTACGACCCGCTCGGTACGCTGGTCACGGTGCACTGACCTCGCGGTATGGCCTCCGTGTATCCCACCGCCTGGTTCGGTGACCGCCTCGCCCCGATGGCCGACGCCTCTCTGAGCATCACCAGCGCCGCGGTGCTCTACGGTCTCAGCGTGTACACGGTGCTGCCGGTGACCGTCTCACCGGCCGGCGCCGCGAGTGCCTTCCGTCTCAGCGACCACTACCGCCGGCTCGTGAACTCCGCCCGGATCATCGGCATCGACACCTTCGAGCCGGTCTGGGACGAGGAGCGCTTCTGCGCCGCGGTCAAGGACGTGATCGTCGCCAACGAGATCGCGGAGGACGTGTTCGTCAGGGCGACCGTGCACGTCAGCGAGCAGGTGCCGGGCACGCGCTCACGCGGCATGAGCACGACGATGAGCATGTTCGTCTACACCGCCGAGTCGATCCTGCCGCTCGACGGCGCGCGCCTCAAGACCAGCGTGTGGCGGCGGATCCCCGACTACGCGATCCCGTCGCGCGCCAAGGTCAACGGCGCCTACGTCAACTCCGTGCTGGCCAAGCAGGACGCCATCGACGCCGGCTACGACGACTGCATCTTCCTCGACGCCTCGGGGCACGTCTGCGAGCTCAGCGCCGCCAACATCTTCATCGTGCGGAACGGCGTGCTGATCACCCCGAGCACCGCGAGCGACCTGCTCGAGGGCATCAACCGCGACACGGTGCTGCAGATCGCCGGACACCTCGGCATCGAGACCTGTGAGCGCGAGGTCGACCTCACCGAGCTGTACATCGCCGACGAGGTCTTCGCCTGCGGGACCTCGACCTATGTGGCGCCGGTCGTCGAGGTCGATGCGCGCATCGTCAACGGCTCCAGCGTCGGACCGGTGACGGCGCGGATCAGGGAGACGTATCACGCCGTCCTGCGCGGCGAGGACGAGCTCTGCGGCAAGCTGGTGACGCCGCTCACCTGACGGGCCGCTTCGTCGTTTCCCCCCTGACGACCCGCGGTCTGGACACGGTCCCCCCTTCCCTCCGGGGCCGGCCGATGCCCTTCGAGCGGTCGCCGGAGGTAGAATCGCGGAGGCGGCCGGGAGGGTCGGATATGCATTGCGTGGGGCGGCAGGTGGCGCAGGTCCGCGGGCGTGAACGATGATCGCCTGTCCCGCTTGCGGCACCGAGAATCCCGACCGCGCCAGCTTCTGCATGGCTTGCGGCGCCCCGGTCGCTCCGTCGATCCCTCAGCCGGAAGAGCGCAAGGTGGTGACTGCCCTCTTCTGTGACCTCGTGGGTTTCACGGCCATGAGCGAAGCGGCGGATCCGGAAGACGTCGACCACCTCCTCGGCCAGTACTCATCGCACGCGCGCAGGGTGATCGAGTCTCACGGAGGCACGGTTGAGAAGTTCATCGGCGACGCCGTCGTCGGAGTCTTCGGGGTACCCGGAGTCCACGAGGACGATCCGGAAAGGGCCGTCAGGGCCGCTCTCCGTCTGCTGGATGCGCTGCGTGCCGCCGACCTTAGGCATCCCGACGGAACGCCGCTGCAGGCTCGCTGTGGGGTCAATACGGGTGAGGCATTGGTGCGCCTCGACGTCGAGCCGCTTTCGGGTCGCGGATTCGTCACCGGCGATGTGGTGAACACCGCAGCTCGCCTCCAGGCGGCCGCTCCGCCGATGGGAGTCGCCGTCGGCACGCTGACGCACGAGTTGACCGCCGAGGTCATCGACTACCAGGATCTCCCACCGGTCGTCGCCAAGGGCAAGTCGGAACCGGTGAGGGTCTGGCTCGCCCGGCGGCCGTTGGCCCGGACCGGGATTCGAACCGCCGCACTCACGTCATCGCCGTTTCTCGGGCGGGAGAAGGAGTTGCAGGTTCTCGAGGAGGCGCTTGGCTCCGCGTCACGCGAGGTCAAGAGCCGCTTCGTGCTCGTGATCGGCGAGCCGGGCATCGGCAAGAGCCGTCTCGTGCTCGAGTTCATGCGCTCTGTGGACACTCGGCCCGAGATGACCACCTGGAGGCAAGGGCACTGTCTGCCCTACGGGGAGGGGGTCACCTTCTGGGCCTTGGGCGAGATCGTGAGACAGCATCTCGGCGTCTTCGAGTCGGATGATCTGGCCGGCTTGGAGACGAAGCTCGACGGCGCTTTACCCGAGGTCGCGGATCGGGAATGGTTGCGGCAGCATCTTCGGCCCTTGCTCGGCCTCGACGCTGCCCGGGCCTCCCGCGAGGAGAACTACGCGGCCTGGACGCGCCTTCTGGAGCTGATCGCCGGCCGCCGACCCACGGTCGTGGTTCTCGAGGACCTCCACTGGGCCGGCGAGGCGATGCTCGACTTCGTGGATCATCTGCTCTCAGAGGCCCTCCCGGCGCCGCTTCTCTTCGTCGCGACGGCGCGTCCCGAGTTGCTCCGGCAGCACGAGGGCGCGCTCACCGCCGGCGGTGAGCGCCTGCGCCGGCTGACGCTACCGCCCCTCCCGCAGCAGGCAGCCGGGGTGCTGGTGAACGACCTGCTCGGCGTGGAGCTCGCTCCGGACGTCCGGCCGCGCATCGTCGAGCTGGCCGCGGGCAACCCGCTCTATGTCGAGCAGTACGTGCGCCTGCTGCTCGACGGTGACCATCTGGTAGGTTCGCCCGCCGGTCTGCGCCTCGTGGATGAGGCGCTGCCTCTGCCGGAGACGGTTCAGGCTGTGCTCGCGGCTCGTCTCGACACGCTGCCGCCCCAGCAGAAGGCGTTGCTCTGCGATGCCGCCGTGGTCGGTGAGACGTTCTGGGGAGGGGCTGTCGTGGCGCTGTCCGGCCGCGACCCCTCGGAAGTCGGCGAGGTCATGGCCGCGCTGGCCGCCCGAGACCTGGTCCGTTCAGTGACCAGCCCGTCTATCGAGGGAGAGACGGAGTACCTCTTCTGGCATGCCCTGGCCTGCGATGTCGCCTACGGGCAGCTGCCGCGCGGGGTGCGCGCGCGCAAGCATGAGGCGGTCGCGCAGTGGGTCACACGGACTACCGGCGAGCGGAGCTCCGAGTTCGCCGAGATCCTCGTGCATCACTACGAGACTGCCCTCGAGCTTGCCCGCGCCACCAGCAACCACGAGCTCGCCGCATCACTGGTCGTCCCGACGCTCCGCAGTCTCACCTCCGCCGGGGAGCGAGCGCTGCGGCTTGACCCGGCGGCGGCGGAGCGCCATCTGACGCGCGCCCTGGAGCTCGCCGGACCCGGCGGCGTCGAGCGGTCGAAGCTGCTTTCGCGCCTGGCCGAGGCGCTTTTTCTCAGGAATCATCTTCGTGGGGCGGTGGAGGCCCTCGAGGAAGCGATCGAGCGATTGCGAGCGGCAGGCGACACCCGGGCCGAGGCTGTCGCGATGTGCATGCTCGCCCACACGCTTCCCCGGCTGGGTGAGTCGGACCGCGGCCTGACGCGGGAGGCTGTGGATCTGCTTGCTGATGACGACCCATCATCCGAGCAGGCCGAGGTATTGGGGATGCATGCCCTCAGCCTGGCGATCGAGAATACCGACCCGCTGGAGGTGATCGATGCAGCGACGAGGGCGGTCGAGATCTGCGAACTCCTTGAACTCCCCGTGCCGGCCCTGGCGCTGCATTGCCGGGCGGACGCCCGTCTGACGCTGGGCGATCGCGAGGGTGTCGAAGACTATGAGCGCGCCGTCGCAGCCGCGCGGGCCCAGGGGCTCGGCCGCGAGCGCGCGGCCATCGAGGGCAACCGCACGAACTCGATCTTTGCGTTGGAGGGGCCTCGCGCTGCCTGCCAGGCCACGACGGAGGCGATGGAGTTCGATCGCAGCCACGGACTGGAAGCGTATGTGATGGACTGCCGAGTCGGTCTGATTGCCTACATGTGGGCAGCAGGGGACTGGGCCCGCGCGGTCAGGGAGGCTGCCGAGCTGCTGACGCTGATCGAAGACAGTGACGAAGTGGCCGACACCCTCTACGTCAGGTCTCTGCTGGCGCAGATGCTCGCCGAACGTGGGAACGGAGCGCAGGCCGCGCCCATGCTGCCGTGGATAACGGCTAGGGGCCGCGAGAGCATCTCCTATCTGAAGGGCTCCGCCCTTCTTGGAGCTGCCTTCGTTTCCGCTCGGATCGGCGAGAAGGGAGAGGCAGTCGCCCTGCTGGTCGAGTGCCTGGCCTCGCCCGCGGCCGTCACATCGACGGTCGAGGCGGTCCCCACGTCCGTGCGAACTGCTCTTGGCTGCGGGGAGCACGCGATCGCCAAGGGGTTCCTCGAGTGCTGTCTCGCGGGATGCCCAGAGCCCCGGCTACCACTGGTCGACAACGTCGTGAGGTCCGTGGAGGCACTGCTCGCCGAGGCGGGCGGTGAGCACGAGACGGCGGCGGCGGGCTTTGCCGACGCCGTCTCGTGCTGGCGAGAGTTCGGGATGCCGTATGAGGAGGCGCACGCTCTCTTCGGCATGGGACGCAGTCTGGAGGCTCTCGGCAGGAAGCCCGAGAGCGGCGAGCACCTCGCCGCCGCGGCAGAGATCTTCAAGCGGCTCGGCGCCAGACCCGCGCTCGAGGACACCGAGAAGCTGCGGACCTCGCGCGCGTAGCAGCCGAGGCTCCGGCGTCCCGGCTGGACTCAGCTCCGGGCGTGCGTGACCGTTGCCGGACCGGCGAGCCGCTTCAGCATCTCGAGGTAGGCGCGGCCGCCGGCCTCCTTGCGCCGCCGGCGCAGGAACACCCAGTACCAGCTGTACAGCGCCATCGTCCCGTAGCGGAACGTCGCCAGGTACTTGAGCCACTGGCGGAAGGAGTAGAAGCGCGCGTAGGCGCCCCAGACCTCTGTCTGCAGCCGGTCGGGCGTGATCTTGCGCGGCCGGAAGACGACGTGCTGGCCGTCGAAGAGGTCCCAGCGGCGGTCGAAGATGCGGCCCTGGGCGTCCAGCTCGTCGAACAGCGGCGTGCCGGGCAGCGGCGTCAGGATGTTGAGCATGAGCGTGCTGATGTCGTGCTTGCGCGCGAAGCGGGCGGTCTCGCGGATGGTCTCGGCGGTGTCGCTGTCGGCGCCGAGCACGAACATACCGTGTGTCTTGATGCCGTACTTGCGCAGGGTGCTGAGGGCAGCGACGATGTCGGCCACGCTCTGCGACTTGTCGAAGCCGTCGAGGGTCTCCTGGCTCACCGACTCGAGGCCGAGCGCGACGCGGTCGCAGCCGGAGTCGCGCATGAGCTCGAGGAGCTCGGGGTCGGCGACCACGTCGGTGCGCACCTGCGCCGACCACGAGATCTTGTGGCCGCTCGCGATCATCAGGCGCAGGAGCGTCTTGAGGCGCCGCTTGTCGGCGGCGAAGTTGTCGTCGTAGAAGAAGATCGACTTGGGCTGCTTGGCCTCGATCTCGGCCATGACGTTCTCGGCGCTGCGGTAGCGGTACTTGCGCCCGAACATCGCCGTCACCGAGCAGAAGTTGCAGGCGAACGGGCAGCCCCAGCTGGTCATGATGGGCGTGACACCGTG
>Ga0302299_10000096_pt1 | contig 36065 bp, 31 predicted proteins | sample III_Fen_N3_4_FD_198795 | JGI IMG/M metagenome (GOLD analysis project Ga0302299, IMG submission 198795) | Peat permafrost microbial communities from Stordalen Mire near Abisko, Sweden - III_Fen_N3_4 | ecosystem: Environmental > Terrestrial > Soil > Wetlands > Permafrost | place: Sweden: Abisko...
CCGTGGCGCGCAGGCCCCCGTTGTGTAGCGGCCTAGCACGCCGCCCTCTCACGGCGGTAGCGCCGGTTCGAATCCGGTCGGGGGTACGAAACGAGGCCCGGTCATCCGTGACCGGGCCTTCGTCGTGCCGGCGGGCGCCGGCATGCGCCGGGTCAGTCGGCCGTGCGGCGCAGCACCTCGGTCAGCCGGTTGGCGGCGGACACCACCGCCGCGGCGTGCAGCCGGCCGGGCTGGCGGGAGAGCCGCTCGAGCGGACCGGACACGGACACCGCCGCGACCACCCGCCCCGACGGGCCGCGCACCGGCGCGGACACGGAGGCGACGCCGATCTCGCGCTCGGACACCGACTGCGCCCAGCCGCGGCGGCGCACGCCGGACAGGATCGTCGCGGTGAACTTGGCGCCCTGCAGCCCGCGGTGCAGCCGGTCCGGCTCCTCCCAGGCGAGCAGGATCTGCGCGGCGGAGCCGGCGAGCATGGTGAGCGTGGCGCCCACCGGGATGGAGTCGCGCAGCCCGACCGGCCGCTCGGCGGCGGCGACGCAGATCCGGGTGTCGCCCTGCCGGCGGTAGAGCTGCGCGCTCTCGCCGGTGTGGTCGCGCAGGGCGGCGAGCACCGGCCCCGCGGCGGCGAGCAGCCGGTCCTCGCCGGCGGCCGTCGCCAGCTCGGACAGGCGGGGGCCGAGGACGAACCGGCCCTGCAGGTCGCGGGCGACGAGGCGGTGGTGCTCGAGCGCGACGGCGAGCCGGTGCGCGGTCGGCCGGGCCAGGTGGGTGGCGGTGACGAGCTGGGCGAGGGTCGCCGGGCCGGCCTCGAGAGCGCTGAGGACGGCGGCGGCCTTGTCCAGGACGCCGACTCCGCTAGAGTTGTCCATAGGTCGATATTGCCGTCTCGCACAATGAGATGCAAGCCCAACGCACGATCGGGTGAGGTGCAGTGACCGCGACACAAGGCGCCGGGGAAGCGTATCCCGGCCCATCGGACGAGGACAGGACCGACGCGATGACCGGAACGCTGGCGGAGAAGGTCTGGGACGCACACGTCGTGCGGCGCGGGCAGGACGGCGCACCCGACCTCCTCTACATCGATCTGCACCTCGTGCACGAGGTCACCAGCCCCCAGGCGTTCGAGGGGTTGCGCCTGGCGGGACGGCCCGTGCGGCGCCCCGACCTGACGATCGCCACCGAGGACCACAACACCCCGACCATCGACATCGACCTGCCGATCGCGGACTCGACGAGCCGGATCCAGATCGAGACGTTGCGCACCAACGCCGCGCAGTTCGGTGTGCGGATCCACTCCCTCGGCGACGCCGACCAGGGGATCGTGCACCAGGTGGGCCCGCAGCTCGGCCTGACGCAGCCCGGTCTGACCGTGGTGTGCGGCGACAGCCACACATCCACCCACGGCGCGTTCGGTGCGCTCGCGTTCGGCATCGGCACCAGCGAGGTCGAGCACGTGCTCGCCACCCAGACCTTGCCCTTGGCGCCGTTCCGGACGATGGCGATCACGGTGGACGGCCAGCTGCCCCCGGGGGCCGGAGCCAAGGACATCATCCTGGCGATCATCGCCAAGATCGGCACCGGCGGTGGCCAGGGCTACGTGCTCGAGTACCGCGGCGAGGCGATCCGCGCGCTGTCCATGGAAGGCCGGATGACGGTCTGCAACATGTCGATCGAGGCAGGTGCCCGGGCAGGCATGATCGCGCCCGACGAGACGACCTTCGCCTACCTCCAGGGCCGCCCGCACGCCCCCGAGGGCGCGGACTGGGACGCCGCTGTCGAGTACTGGCGCACGCTACGGTCCGACGACGACGCACAGTTCGACGCCGAGGTCGTGCTGCACGCGGCCGACCTCGAGCCCTTCGTCACCTGGGGCACGAACCCCGGCCAGGGCCTGCCGTTGTCGGCCGCGGTGCCGGTGCCGGAGCTCATCGCGGACGAGAACGAGCGGATCGCCGCGGAGCGCGCCATCGAGTACATGGGCCTGACGCCGGGCCGGCCGCTGCGGGAGATCGCGGTCGACACGGTGTTCATCGGCTCGTGCACCAACGGCCGGATCGAGGACCTGCGGGCCGTTGCCAAGCTGGTGCGCGGCCGGCGCAAGGCGGACAGCGTGCGCGTGCTCGTCGTCCCGGCGTCCGCGCGGGTGCGCCTGCAGGCCGAGGCCGAGGGCCTGGACCGGATCTTCCTCGACTTCGGCGCGGAGTGGCGCAACGCGGGCTGCTCCATGTGCCTCGGGATGAACCCGGACCAGCTCGCGCCGGGGGAGCGGTCCGCGTCGACCTCGAACCGCAACTTCGAGGGCCGGCAGGGCAAGGGCGGACGCACGCACCTGGTCTCGCCGCTCGTCGCGGCGGCGACGGCGATCCGCGGCACGCTCTCCTCGGTGTCCGACCTCGGTCCGGGAGTCAGCTCACCGGACGGCAGCCCGCTCGACCTGCAGACCGCCTGAGAAGGGGCGACGACGATGGAGAAGTTCACCCGGCACACCGGCGTCGGCGTGCCGCTGCGGCGCAGCAACGTCGACACCGACCAGATCATCCCGGCGGTCTACCTCAAGCGGGTCACCCGCACGGGGTTCGAGGACGCGCTGTTCGCGGCGTGGCGCGGCGACCCGGCCTTCGTGCTCAACCAGGACGCCTACCGCGCCGGTTCGGTGCTGGTGGCCGGGCCGGACTTCGGCACCGGCAGCTCACGCGAGCACGCCGTGTGGGCGCTCAAGGACTACGGCTTCCGGGTGGTGATCTCCGCGCGGTTCGCCGACATCTTCCGCGGCAACTCCGGCAAGCAGGGGCTGCTCGCCGCGCAGGTGGCGCAGGAGGACGTCGAGCTGCTGTGGAAGGTGCTGGAGACCCATCCCGGCACCGAGGTGGGGGTGGACCTCGAGTCGCGGACGGTGACGTGCGAGGACGTCGTCGTGCCGTTCATGGTCGACGAGTACACGCGGTGGCGGCTGCTGGAGGGCCTCGACGACATCGGGCTCACGCTGCAGCACGAGGACGAGATCACCTCGTTCGAGACGACGCGCGAGGCCTGGCGACCCACAACGTTGCCGGCCAAGCACCTGCCGGACGTCCCCGTGCGGGCCGCCCGCGCGGTCGGGGTGGCGCTGGAACTCGGCCCGACCCGCGCGCGCTGAGGCCCCTTCGACGGCCGAGTCGCGTAGCGTGACCTGCGTCGACAAGGAGGCCAGTCATGGTGGGACGAGCAGAGCTGGTGCACCGGATCGCCGCGCGCGGGGCGAGCGTCGGTGCCGCGGGTCATGCGGTGCAGGCGGTGCTCGACGAGCTGACCGCGGCCGTGGCCGCGGGTGAGAAGGTGACGATCACCGGGTTCGGCACCTTCGACCCGGTGGCGCGCCCGGCGCGCACGGCGCGCAACCCGCGGACCGGTGCCGCGGTGCAGGTGCCGGCCGGCGTGGTCGTGCGGTTCCGGCCCGGCGCCGGGCTGCGTGCCGCGGTGGACGCCGGCACGCACCCGCTCGGTCCCGTCGGTGCGCTCCCGGCCCCGGTGGCGTCCGGTCCGGCGTCCGACGACGCAGCCCACGGTGCGACGACCTCGTCGACGACGAAGCCTGCGAAGGGGACCTCGTCGAAGGCGAAGGACGCGAAGGCGAAGGACGCGAAGGCGAAGGACGCGAAGGCCAAGGACGCGAAGGCCAAGGACGCGAAGGCCAAGAAGGCGAAGCCGAGCCCCGCCAGGAAGGGCTCGAAGGCGAAGTCCTCGAAGCCGAAGGGCTCGAAGCACTAGTTCGATCCCGCCGCGGCGTGGCGCACGCCCGTCCGGCGTGTGAGGGTTCTGGGGGGATCGCCGACCTGGCCCGGCGTGCGACCGGGCGCACCCCTGCGCATGCGAGACGATGAGGACCATGGCCGACCTTCTGTACGTCGACGGGGGCAACCCGCTCCGTGGTGAGATCACCGTGCGCGGTGCGAAGAACTTCGTCTCGAAGGCGATGGTCGCCGCGCTGCTCGGGGACACGCCGAGCGTGCTGCGCAACGTCCCCCAGATCCGCGACGTGCAGGTGGTCAGCGACCTGCTCGAGCTGCACGGGGCGGGCGTCGACATCGATGTCGACGCGGGCACCGTGGCGATCGACCCCCGCGCGGTCGAGTCGGCGCACGTCGCGGACATCGACACCCTCGCCGGCGCGAGCCGCATCCCCATCCTGTTCTGCGGACCGCTGCTGCACCGCCTCGGTGAGGCGTTCATCCCGGACCTGGGAGGCTGCCGGATCGGCGACCGCCCGATCAACTACCACCTCGACATCCTGCGGCAGTTCGGTGCGCAGGTGGACAAGAGGGCCAACGGCATCCGGATCGCCGCCCCTCAGCGGCTGACCGGCACCAAGATCGCACTGCCCTACCCGAGCGTCGGCGCGACGGAGCAGCTTTTGCTCACGGCCGTGCGCGCGGAGGGCATCACCGAGCTGTCCGGCGCGGCGATCGAGCCCGAGATCATGGACCTGATCAACGTCCTGCAGAAGATGGGCGCGATCATCTCCGTGGACACGGACCGCGTGATCCGCATCGAGGGCGTGGACCGGCTGGTGGGCTACTCCCACACCGCGATGTCCGACCGGATCGAGGCGGCGTCGTGGGGCTCGGCCGCGTTGGCCACCGGTGGGGACGTGTTCGTCCGCGGCGCCACCCAGCCGGAGCTGACCACGTTCCTCAACACGTTCCGCAAGGTGGGCGGCGAGTTCGTCGTCGAGGACGACGGCATCCGGTTCTTCCACCCGGGCGGAGACCTGCACTCGATCCAGCTCGAGACCGACGTGCACCCGGGCTTCATGACCGACTGGCAGCAGCCGCTGGTCATCGCCCTGACGCAGGCCAAGGGCCTGTCGATCGTGCACGAGACCGTGTACGAGAACCGGTTCGGCTTCGTCGATGCGCTGGTGGGGATGGGCGCGACGATCCAGGTCTACAAGGAGTGCCTGGGCAGCCGGCCGTGCCGGTTCGGGCAGCGCAACTTCTACCACTCCGCGGTGGTGTCCGGCCCCACGCCGCTGAGCCCGGCCGAGATCGAGGTCCCGGACCTGCGCGGCGGCTTCAGCCACCTCATCGCGGCGCTGACGGCCAAGGGCACGTCGGCGGTGCGCGGCATCAGCCTGATCGACCGCGGCTACGAGCGGTTCACCGAGAAGCTGGAGTCGCTCGGCGCCCAGGTGAGCCGCGAGGCGCCCCGGCGCTGACGGTCGACCCGCAGCGGGGGGCGCGGCCCGGCGAACCCCTACGGCTACGATCGACTCCCGTGTCCCCCCCGCCGCGCGCCAACCGCGCCTACCGCACCGTCGCGCACGTCGTGCGGCCCGTGCTGAGGGCCGTGACGAGGACGGAGTGGGAGGGTGCGGCGAACCTGCCGACCGATCAGGGGTTCATCGTCGCGGCCAACCACGTCACGCAGCTCGACCCGTTGACCTTCGCGCACTTCCTCTGGGACAACGGTGTCGTGCCGCGCATCTTGGCCAAGGCGTCGCTGTGGCGCTACCCGGTGCTGGGTGCGGCGCTGCGCGCCACCGGACAGATTCCCGTGCAGCGCAACTCCGCGACCGCCGGTGAGTCGTTGGCCGCCGCGGCGGCGGCGCTCGAGGACGGCGAATGTGTCGCCGTCTTCCCGGAGGGCACGCTGACCAAGGACCCGGCGATGTGGCCGATGCAGGGCCGCACCGGCGTGGCCCGGCTGGCGCTGACCACGCAGGTGCCGCTGATCCCGGCGGCACAGTGGGGCGCGCACCTGGTACTCGACCGGCGCGGGCGGCCGCACCTGCTGCCGCCCCGCAAGACCGTCGCGGTGCTCGTCGGCACCCCGGTCATGCTCGACGACCTGTACGACCGCCCGCAGGACTCCGCCACGCTGCGGGAGGCGACCGCCCGCGTGATGGGCGACATCACCCGCCTGCTCGAGAAGCTGCGCGGCGAGCCCGCACCGCCGGAGCGGTTCCCGAACCGGCGTGGCCCGTCGAAGCCGGTGACGCCGTGATCGCCCCGCAGGAGCGGGCGACGAGGGCCGCCGTGCTGGGCGCGGGCAGCTGGGGGACCACGTTCGCCCAGGTGCTGGCCGACGCCGGGTGCGACGTCACCGTGTGGGGCCGCGACGACGCGGTGTGCGCCCAGATCACCGAGGAGCACCGCAACGAGACCTACCTGCCGGGCGTCCTGCTGCCGGAGACCGTCGGCGCCACGACGGACGCCCGGGCGGCCCTGGACGGCGCAGAGCTGGTCGCCGTCGCGGTGCCCGCGCAGAGCGCCGGGGCGATCTGCGCCCCGCTGGCCGACGCGCTGGCGCCGGGCGTGGTCGCCGTGTCCCTGATGAAGGGCGTCGAGCTGGCGACGTTCCGGCGGATGAGCGAGGTGCTCGCCGACTCGCTGGCACTGCCCGCCGACCGGGTCGTCGTGGTGTCCGGCCCGAACCTGGCGCACGAGATCGCGCGGCGCCAGCCCACGGCGACGGTGGTGGCGTCCATCGACGACGACGCGGCCGCGTTCGTCGTGCAGGCCGTGCAGTCCCCGTACTTCCGGCCGTACACCAACCCGGACGTCGTCGGGGTGGAGCTGTGCGGCGCGGTGAAGAACGTCATCGCCATCGCCGTCGGCATCGCCCAGGGCCGAGGTCTCGGGTACAACACGCGGGCCACCCTCATCACCCGCGGTCTCGTCGAGATCACCCGACTGGGGCTGGCGATGGGCGCGGACGCGGCGACGTTCGGCGGCCTGGCCGGGATGGGCGACCTGACGGCGACCTGCGCGTCACCGGACTCGCGCAACCACGCGTTCGGCGTGCACGTCGGCCGCGGCCTGTCGCTCGCCGACGCCGTCGAGGCCACCGGGGGCACGACGGAGGGCGTCAAGACGAGCCGCGCCGTGCGCGACCTCGCGCGCTCCCTCGGCGTCGAGATGCCCATCACCGAGGCCGTCGTGGCGGTGCTCTACGAGGGGCTGCCGGTGGACGACCTCGGCCCGCTCCTGCTGGGCCGGCCGATGAAGGCCGAAGGGGTCGATCGGCCCGCCTGACCCCTCGGACCGGGGGCTGTCGTTCTCCCTCGCGACCTGCGACGATGGCGCCGCAGTGTCCGACGATCGGGGAGGAGCTACTCACGATGGCAATGGTGATGGAACGGCGGCGCAGCGGCTGGGACGTCGTCCTGGGCATCCTGCTGGTGGTCGGAGGGCTGGTGGTCCTCGGTGACGTGGTGCTGGCCAGCGTGGTGTCGTTGCTCTTCATCGCGTGGTCCGCGTTGATCGCCGGCGTCGTGCTGCTCATCGACGCGCTGACAAAGCTCCGCTCCGGCGGTGCGGTGTGGCCCGCGATCGGCGGTGCCGTGCTGCTCGTCGTCGGCATCTTCATGCTGCGCAACCCGGCGATCGCCCTGGTCACGATCACGCTGATGATGGGCTCGATGTTCCTCGTCGGCGGCATCGCGCGCCTCGTGTCGGCGTTCTCGGCGCCCGGCTACCGCGTGGTGCTCGTGTTCAGCGGCCTGGCCTCGCTCGCGCTGGGCCTGTTCGTCTTCTTCAACCCGCTCACGGCCAGCCTGACTCTGCTCGGCGTGATGCTCGGCATCCAGATCCTCATCGACGGCCTGACGCTGATCGTGGCCGGCCGGATGCACCCGGCAGCGGTGCCGGCGACGGTCTGAGTCGAGTCGCGGCGGGGCGAGGCCGGTCAGTCGGCCGCGTCCCGCCGCGGCGCACCAGCGCCCCGCAGTGCGGCGTCGAGGTCCGCCCACAGATCCTCGACGTCCTCGATGCCCACCGACAGGCGGAGCAGGTCCTCGGGCACGCCCGCCGACTCGGTGGAGAACCGGCGACGGCGTTCGAGGCTGGACTCCACGCCGCCCAGGCTCGTCGCCGGCAGCCAGAGACGGACCGCGGCGACCACCGCGTCGGCCGCGGCAGGCCCGCCGACGGGCCGGATCGCGACGATGGCTCCGAAGCCGGTCATCAGCCGGGCGGCACGCTCATGGCCGGGATCGTCGGGCAGTGACGGGTGGCGGACCTCGGCGACGCACGGATGCGTGGCCAGCCGGCGGGCCAGCTCCGCCGCGTTCGCCTGGGCGCGCTCCACGCGCAGCGCCACCGTGCGCAGCCCGCGCAGCGCCAGCCACGCCTCCCAGGGGCCGGCGATGGCCCCGTGCACGGTGCGGTGGTCCAGCAGGCGGGTGTGCAGGGCCTCGTCGTCGCTGAGCGCGGCGCCGAGCACCACGTCGCTGTGGCCGGCGAGGTACTTGGTCACCGAGTGCACGACGACGTCCGCGCCGTGGGCGAGCGGACGCGCGACCAGCGGGGTGGCGAACGTGTTGTCCACCACGACGAGGGCGCCGGCGGCGTGTGCGGCGGCGACGAGCGCCGGGGTGTCGGCCACCTCGAGCATGGGGTTCGTCGGGCTCTCCACCCACAGCAGGGCCGCGGCGCCCCGGTCGGGTGCGGTGACCAGCGCGGCCGCGACCGCGTCGGTGTCCGCGATGTCGACGAGGTCGACCTGCAGGTCGCCCAGCGACGCGAGCTCGGCCAGCAGGCCGAGCGTCACCTGGTAGGCGTGCCGGGGGGCCACCACGCGCCCGCCACGGGGCACCAGCGCCAGCGCGGCGGCGATGGCCGCCATCCCCGAGGCGAACACCAGGGCCGGCCGCGTGGAGCCCTCCAGGGCACCCAGGGCGGCTTCCAGGTCTCGCCACGTCTCGGTGCCGCTGCGGGCGTACACCAGCTCGCCAGGCCCGGGCACGCCGGCTGAGACGTACGTCGAGGACAGCACGACGGCCGGGTTCACCGGACCGCCCTGCACCCGCGGCGGGCGTCCGGCGGTCACCGCGACGGTGGCCGGGGCCAGGGGGGTGGGACGGGGGTCCGGACGGGCGTCGCTCACCCGGGGAGGGTAGTCCGTGGGGGTAGGGTCGGGCGCGATGTCCGCCACCGCCGTGCCCCCTCCCGCTTCCGTGCCAGGTCCCGGCCCGACCGGCGTGACCCCGGGCCGCCCGCGCGTCATGGTCCTGTTCGGGGGCCGTTCGGGCGAGCACGCCATCAGCTGCATCACCGCGGGCGGGGTGCTCCGCGCGATCGACCGCGACCGGTACGACGTGGTCGCCGTCGGCATCACCCGCGACGGACGCTGGGTGCCGGCCGCCGACGACCCGGACCGCTGGGCGATCACCGACGGCCGGTTGCCCGAGGTGACGAACGGCGCGGCGCGCGTGCTGCTGCCGCAGGCCGTCGGCGATCGCCAGGTCCAGGCGCTGCGCGGTGGGGTCGCCGAGGTCGTCGGGGCGGTGGACGTCGTCTTCCCGTTGCTGCACGGTCCGTTCGGTGAGGACGGCACGCTGCAGGGCATGCTCGAGCTGGCCGACGTGCGGTACGTCGGCGCCGGGGTGCTCGCGTCCGCGGTCGGCATGGACAAGCAGGTGATGAAGCTGCTGTTCGCGGGCCAGGGCCTGCCCGTCGGCCCGTACCGCGTGCTGCGGCCCGGCGCGCTGGACGCCGACCCCGACGCGGTGCTGGCCGACGTGCGCCCGCTCGGGCTGCCGGTGTTCGTCAAGCCGGCCCGCGCCGGGTCGAGCCTGGGCATCTCCCGCGTCACCGACTGGGCGGACCTGCCGGCCGCGGTGCGCGCTGCGGCCGAGCACGACCCGAAGGTGCTGGTCGAGGCTGCGCTGGTGGGCCGCGAGATCGAGTGCGGGGTGCTCGGCGGGCGCGACGGGCGCCCGCCCCGGGCGTCGCTGCCGGGCGAGATCGTCGTCACCGACGCGCGGCACTCCTTCTACGACTTCGAGGCGAAGTACCTCGCCGAGGAGTCCGTGCAGCTGAGCTGCCCTGCCGACCTGCCCGACGACGTCATCGCCGCGGTGCAGGACGTCGCGGTGCGCGCCTTCGAGGCGATCGGGTGCGAGGGGCTCGCGCGGGTCGACGTGTTCGTCGCGCCGGACGGCCGCGTGGTGCTCAACGAGATCAACACGATGCCCGGGTTCACGCCGTTCTCCATGTATCCGCGCATGTGGGCCGCCTCGGGGCTGGACTACCCCGCCCTGGTGGACGAGCTGCTCACCCTCGCGCTGACCCGTCCCACCGGTCTGCGCTGACCGGACCGCTACACGCAGCCGCGCTCGCGGGTCGTGAGGCTGAGGGCCTGTCCCAGGGCGTCGAGGAACGACGTGGAGCGCTCGGTGGCCACCGCCGCGGGCACGAACACCTCGACCGCCGGCACCCGGCCGTAGGTGGTGAACGTCCAGTCGGTGCGACCGTCGACGTCGGCGGTACCAGGCACGACGAGCCAGTCGATGCTCGCACCGCCCGGGGTCGTCACCGTCTCGCACCGCTCCGTCGTCGGGCCCGGCGGCTCGACGCCGCACCGGAGCACGACCGCCGGGTCGTCCCCCCAGGCGGTGCTGGCCTGCGCGGTCGTCGCTCGCCGGTCCAGGCCCGGGCCGAGGGAGTCCGGCGTCGCCACCAGCACCTGCGCGCAGACGGGGTCGGTCGCATGGGTGGCGACCTCGACCGGCACGGCCGACGTGCACCCGGTCATCGCCAGCAGCAGCACCGCGGCGGCAGGACCGCCGCCGACCAGCCTCCGCCCCGTGGACGGCCGCTGCGCGTCTCGGTGGTGGGGGGGCACGCGCCCACGCTAGCGCGGGCACCCGGCCGGCGGCCGCGCTCCCGACGGCTAGCGTTGACGGCCGTGACCCCGTCCGTCGTGAGCGACCTGTCCGAGACCGACCTGCTGGCGCGGATCGTGCCGCTGCTGCCGGTGGGCCGGGCCACCCTGCTGCCCTCGGGCGACGACGCGGCCGTGGTGGCGGCACCGGACGGCCGCGTGGTGGTCACCACGGACGTGCTCGTCGAGGACCGGCACTTCCGGCTGGCCTGGTCCGGCGGCCGGGACGTGGGGCACCGGGCGGCGGTGCAGAACCTCGCCGACGTCGCCGCGATGGGTGCCCGGGGCACCGCGCTGGTGGTCGCCCTGGTGATCCCGGGCGAGCTGCCGGTGGCCTGGGTGGAGGACCTGGCGCGCGGGCTCGCGGACGTGTGCGCGCCGCTCGGGGTCGGGGTGGTCGGCGGCGACCTGTCGGGCGGGTCAGCGGTCGTCGTCGCGGTGGCCGCACACGGCGACCTCGAGGGGCGCGCGCCGGTGCTGCGGTCGGGTGCGCGGCCGGGCGACGTCGTCGCCCACGCCGGTGTGCGCGGCAGATCGGCGGCCGGGCTGGCACTGCTCGCGGCGGGCCTCGACGAGGTGGACGACGGCCTCGTCGCTGCCTACCTGCGGCCGGACCCGCCGCTGGAAGCCGGCCCGGCGGCGGCCGCCGCCGGCGCCACCGCGATGATCGACCTGTCCGACGGCCTGCTGCTCGACGCCGGTCGCGTCGCGACCGCCAGCGGGGTCGTCGTCGCGCTGGATGACCCGGCCACGTGCTTCCGCGCGGACCTGGACCGGCTCGCGCCCGCCGCGCATGCGCTCGGGGTGGACCCCCGCGACTGGGTGCTGCGTGGCGGCGAGGACCACGGCCTGCTGGCGACGTTCCCGGCGGGCACGGTGCTGCCGGCACCGTTCGTGCAGGTCGGAACGGTCCGCGCGCCGTCGGACGACGCCTGGGTCGGCGTGCTCGTCGACGGCGTGCGGCCTACCGGCAGCGCCGGGTGGGACCACTTCGCGGGCGGACCTCAGCCCCGGTAGCGGGCCTCAGCCCCGCCGGTAGCGGACCTGGAGCAGCTCGGCCCCGCCGACGTCCTCGTACTTCTCCACGCCGTCCGGCGCGAAGCCGTGCCGACGGTAGAAGTGCCGCGCGCGCTCGGCGTCGGCCAGCACCCACAGGCGGATCGTCGCGGACTCACCGGCTTCGGCCAGCAGCGTGCGCATGAGGTCGCGGGCGACGCCCTGGCCCCACTGCTCGGGGTCGAGGTAGATCGAGTAGATCTCGCGGTCGCCGAGGTGCACGTCGTCGTCTCGTCCGGGCCCGAGCGTGGCGAATCCGATCACGGTGCCGCCGAGCTCGGCCACCCACGTGACGATGGCGTCCTGCGGGCCACGGCGCAGGTGGTCGGCCCAGGCGCGCGCCCGGTCCGCGGGGTCGAGACCGGCGAGGTAGGTGTCGGGCACGATGCCGCTGTAGGCCTGCTGCCAGGACCGGACGTGCACGTCCGCGATGCCGGCGGCGTCGGACTCGTCCGCCGGGCGGATCGTCACCTCGTCGAGCAGCTCCATGGCCTCACGATGCCACAGCGTCCCCGGACAGCACGAGGCCCGCGAGGAGACGTCCTCGCGGGCCTGTGAAGGGTGGTCCCGGCGGGCGGGGCCATCGTGTCAGCCGGCGCGCTGCACCTTGCCGGCCTTGAGGCACGAGGTGCAGACGTTGACCCGCTTCGGCGTGCCCGCGACGACCACGCGCACCCGCTGGATGTTCGGGTTCCAGCGGCGCTTGGTACGCACGTGCGAGTGCGAGACGCTGTGCCCGAAGCTCGGGCCCTTGGCGCAGACGTCGCAGTTGGCAGCCACGGTGGTTTCTCCTGATCGGTGGTCCTACGGTCGTGCGGTGGCCCCGACTCGGGCCGATCCTGGCACCACCAGTGGTCCGGACCTGCCGGACAACCGGGCAAGACTAGCCCATGCCGCGCCGGGCGCCCAAATGCTTCCGGACGTCGGTGGTCTGGTGCAGGGTGGGTCGCCGGACGACGGAAACGGGTACGCGGACGGCGCGAGCCGACGATGAGGACGGAGCGCGCGTGGTGGAGCGGCTGGACGCGGCAGCGGTGCGCACCTGGGTGCGGGCCGCCGCCGGGCTGCTCGCTGCGGCCGCGCCCCGGATCGACGCCATCAACGTGTTCCCGGTGCCGGACGCGGACACCGGCACCAACGTCCGGCTGACGGTCGAGGGCGGCGCCCGCGCGGTGCTGCGCGCCCCCGACGACGCCACTCCCGCAGCCCTGGCCAGGGCGTTCGCCGCAGGCACGCTGACCGCGGCGCGCGGGAACTCCGGGGTGATCGTCAGTCAGTACCTGGCCGGGCTGGCCGGTGCGCTCGACGACGAGGTCGAACCCGGCATCGTCGAGCTGGCGCGGGCGTTGCAGGCCGCGGCCGTCGCGGCGCACGGTGCGGTGGCCGACCCGCAGGAGGGCACCGTGCTCACGGTCGCCCGTCTGGTGGGCGAGCGCGCCCGGCACGGCGCGCGGACCGGGGCGGACGTCGGCGGGCTGCTCGGCCCCGCGCTCGACGAGTCCCGCCACGAGCTGACCCGGATCAGCGCCGAGCACCCGGTGCTGCGCTCGGCGAACGTGGTCGACGCCGGGGCGTGCGCGCTGCTCGTCGTGCTGGAGGCCCTGGACCGGACGTTGACCGATCGGGTGGACGAGCCGCCGCAGGTGCCGTCCTGGCTGCCCGCGCACGGCGCCGACGGCACGGCGATGGCGGCCTGGCTCGCCGCGGAGGGCGGCGGCACGTTCGAGGTGATGGCGCTGGTGCGCCCGCCCGAGCCGGACCCCGCGCTGGGCGACCGGCTGCGCGCGCGGCTGTCCGCGGTGGGCGACTCCGTGGCCGTCGTCGGTGCCGACGACCTGTGGCACGTCCACGTGCACACCGACGACCCGGCGGCGGCGGTGGCGGCCGCACACCTGGGGGAGCGCAGCCAGGTAGTGGTTCGCCTGGTCGAGGGCGCCGCGGCACAGGTCGTGGCCGGCGACGAGATCGGCGTGGTGGTCGCCACCGCGGCGCCCGGCACCGCGCGCTGGTTCGCCACGGGCGGGGCCGTCGTCGTCGTGAGGTGTCCCGAAGCACCGGCCACCGCGGCCCACCTCGCCCGCGCGGCGGCCGACACGGGCGCCGAGCAGGTGCTGCTGCTGCCGGGCGCGCCCGACCTGCTGGCCGAGGCGCGACTGCTCGCCGGCGGCCCGGACGACCCGGGCGCGCCGCTGCCCGGCGTGGAGCTCGAGGTCGTCGCGGCCACCGACACCATGCAGGCCGCAGTCGCGGCTCTCGCCGTCCTGGGCGGCGGTGAGGTGCGGGGCCTGCACGAGCGCGCCGACCGCGCACGGGAGGCCGTCGCACGGCTGCGCACCGCCGACCTGCGGCGGGCCGGGGGGGACGTGCCGCGGGCGGTGCGGCGTCTGGTGCGGCGCGCGGCGGGCGCGGCCCCGCAGTCCGTCACCGTGCAGCACCGCGCTGCGCTCGGCGTCGAGCAGGCCGCGACCCTGCACGCCCAGCTCGCGAAGTCCGCGCCCGACCTCGAGGTCGTGCTGCTCGGACCCGTCGAGGACGGCCCAGCGTGGCGGGTGGGGGTGGACTGAGCGTGGCGACGACCGTGCCGGCCTTCCGCTCCGACGCCCCGCTCGACCGGCCACTGGCGCGAGCCGTCTCGGCCGGCCAGGCGCGGGCGCTGGCCGGGTTGGGCCTGCACACGGTGGGCGACCTGCTGCGGCACTACCCGCGCCGGTACGCGGCGCCCGGCACGCTCACCGACCTGGCCGGGCTGCTGGACGGCGAGCACGTCACCGTGGTCGCCGAGGTGGTGCAGGCGACGATGCGCCCGACCCGGGACGGCAAGACGCTGCTCGAGGCGCAGGTGACGGACGGCGTCGGGCTGCTGCGGCTCGGGTTCTTCGCCAAGCACCGCGGCGCGCTGCGCTACCAGGAGCACGCGCTGGTGCCCGGTCGACGCGGCCTGTTCACCGGCGTCGTCAGCAGCTACCGCGGCACACGCCAGCTGATGCACCCGCAGTTCACGATCGTCGGTGCGGGCAGTGAGGACGAGGAGCGCGCCCGGGCGGAGTCCACCTGGCCGATCCCGCTGTACCCGGCGTCGAAGTCCATCGCCTCCTGGCAGATCCGCGACGGGGTGCGGCACCTGCTGGAGCCGCTCGGCGAGGACGACGTCCCCGACCCGCTGCCGGCGGCCGTCCGGGCGACCTACCACCTGCCCACGCTGCGCGAGGCGCTGGAGCTCGCGCACGTGCCCCGCACGGACACCGACTGGAAGCGCGGCCTGGACCGGCTGCGCTACGAGGAGGCCTTCGTGCTGCAGGCCGAGCTGGCTCGGCGGCGCGCACGGGTGGCGGACCAGGCCGCGGTGCGCCGGCCGCCGGTGACCGGTGGCCTGCTGGACCGGTTCGACGCCCGGCTGCCCTTCGTGCTGACGGCGGGGCAGCGGGAGGTGGGCGCCGAGCTCGCCGAGGAGCTGGCCCGCCCGCACCCGATGCAGCGGCTGCTGCAGGGCGAGGTGGGCTCGGGCAAGACGGTCGTCGCTCTGCGGGCGATGCTGCAGGTGGTGGATGCCGGGGGGCAGGCGGCCCTGCTGGCCCCCACCGAGGTGCTCGCGGCCCAGCACGCGCGCACGCTGCACGCCCTGCTCGGTGACCTGGCCGAGGCCGGGTTCCTCGGTGGCGCCGAGCAGGCGACGCGGGTGGCTCTGCTCACCGGTTCGCAACCGGCCGCCGCGCGCCGCCAGGCGCTCGCCGACGCCGCGGGCGGGCGGGCCGGGATCGTGGTGGGGACGCACGCCCTGCTGTCCGCCACCGTGCAGTTCGCCGAGCTGGGCCTGGTGGTGGTCGACGAGCAGCACCGGTTCGGGGTCGAGCAGCGCGACGCGCTGCGAGCCAAGGCGGGCACCACGCCGCACCTGCTGGTGATGACCGCCACCCCGATCCCGCGCACGGTGGCGATGACGGTGTTCGGTGACCTGGAGACGTCCGTGCTGCGCGAGATCCCGGCGGGTCGCAGCGGGGTGCGCACGTTCATGGCCGACGCCGGCCGGCCGGCGTACATGGCGCGCACCTGGGCGCTGGTGCGCGAGCACGTCGACGGGGGCGGGCGGGCGTTCGTCGTCTGCCCGCGGATCTCCTCCGACGACGACGCGGGTGACGGCATGGACCTGCTGGCGGACGACGACGGGCCGGTGCGCCGGCCGCTGCGCGCCGTGCTCGACGTCGCCGAGGAGCTCGCGGACCGTCCCGAGCTGGCCGGCGTGCAGGTCGGGGTGCTGCACGGCCGGATGGCCAGCGACGACAAGGACCGGGCGCTCGCGGAGTTCGCGGCCGGCGCCCTGCCCGTCCTGGTGTGCACCACCGTGATCGAGGTCGGGGTGGACGTGCCCGCCGCCACGGTGATGGTGGTGCTGGACGCCGACCGGTTCGGCCTGTCCCAGCTGCACCAGCTGCGCGGACGGGTCGGTCGCGGCGCGGCGCCCGGCGTGTGCCTGCTGGTGTCCCGCGCGGAGGAGGGCAGTGCGGCGTGGACCCGGCTGCAGACCCTCGTCGAGACCTCCGACGGGTTTGCGCTCGCCGCCGCGGACCTCGAGCTGCGCCGCGAGGGTGACGTGCTCGGTGCGGCGCAGTCCGGTGTGGGCAGCTCGCTGCGGCTGCTGCGCGTGACGCGTGACGCCGACGTCATCGACCGCGCCCGCGCGGACGCCACCGCCCTCGTTGCCCAGGACCCGGAGCTGACCGGCTGGCCCGCCCTGGTGGCGGCGATCGAGGACCGGCTGGCCGGCGAGCGCGAGGAGTTCCTCGACCGGGTATGACCCGACGGCCGGCGCGCTCGGCGACCGCTGCCCGTGCCGCCGCACCAGGGGTTCGAGCGGTCCGGGCGCGCGGACTACCCTGGCCGACGTGCCGAAACCCGCTGCCGCCGTCCGTGCCCGCGACCTGCTCGTCGGCTACGGCGGGGCACCCGTCTGCGCCCCGGTGACGTTCACGCTGCTGCCGGGCCGGGTGCTGGCCCTGGTCGGTGCCAACGGCTCCGGCAAGTCCACCGTGCTGCGCGCGGTGATCGGGCTCCTCGAGCCGTCCGGCGGGCGCCTGGAGGTGCTCGGACGCGAGGTCGACGAGCGGGACGTGCAGTTCCGTACCGAGGTCTCCAGCGTGCTCGACGACGACGCGTACTTTCCGTCGCTGACCGTCGCGGAGCACCTGTACCTCGTCGCGCGCGGCCACGGGGTGCTCGGCGCCTGGGACCACGTCGAGGACCTGCTGGACGAGTTCGGCCTCACCGAGCACGCGAAGTCCCTGCCCGTTGCGCTCTCGTCGGGACAGCGCCGCCGGCTGCTGCTCGCCGCGGGCCTGGTGCGGCCGCGATCGCTGCTGGTGCTCGACGAGCCGGAGCAGCGCCTCGACCAGGCGATGAAGACGGCGTTGGCGGAGCGGTTGCGGGCGGAGAAGGCCGCCGGCGGCGCGGTGCTGCTGGCCACGCACGACCCCGACCTGGTGCGCGCCGTCGCCGACCGGGCGCTGCACCTGTCCGACACGGGCAACGAGCTGCTGACCGCGGCGCAGGCGGCGGACCGCATCGCGCAGGTCCCGGCGTGACCTCCCGCACCGGGTCCGGCTCGGACGACGATCTCGCTCCGGACGACGACCTCGGGTCGGCCGGCGAGGGCGAGGACTTCGACGCGCTCGACGGCGACGACGCGCTCGACGGCGACGACGCGCTCGAGGACGGAGACGACGCAGACGACGGAGAGGACGACGGTCCGGCGGTGCCGGTGGGGGAGCTCGGCGCCGTCCCGGCGGCTGCCTCCATCCGCAAGTTCACCGCCCAGGCAGGCCGCTCGCGGGCCGGCGCGAAGCTGGGCACGCTGCTCGGCGACGTGTACTACGCGGTGATCTCGTTCGCCATCGCCGCCGGCGGCGCGGTGGGCGTCGCCCAGCAGCTGCGGGTCTCGCTGCCGCCGGCACCGGACGTCGCACCACCCCAGGGCCTGAGCCTGCCGGCGCTCGTCGTCATCGCGTTCATCGGGCTCGCCGGGGCCCTCGTGTCGCTGGCCGGCCGGTTGGGCCCGGTCTCGTCGGGTGGCGCCGAGGCCACCTGGTGGCTGGGCCTACCGGTGGACCGGCGCTCCCTGCTGCGCCCGGCGGCGCGCCGCGTGCCCCTGGTCGCCGCGGCCGCGGGCGCGGCCGTGGTCGCCCTTCTCGACGGAGCGTTGCTGGCCGACGACGGTGGGCGGGTGCTGCGCGCGGCGGCGAGCGGCATGCTCGCCGCCCTGGCGCTGGTGCTGGGGACCGCGGTGGCGCAGAGCCTCGGCGTCGAACGGCGCCGCACCGCGCTGGTCGGGGACCTGACCCTGCTGGCTGCGCCGCTGCTGGCGGTCGCCCTGACGCTGGTCGGGACCCAGGCGGACGCCCTGCCGGTGCCGTCCTGGCCCGTGCTCGGCGCCGCGCTGGTCGCGGTCGTCGCGCTGGTGGTGCTCGTCGACCGGCGGCTCGGGCGCCTGCCGTCCCGCACGCTGCGGGAGAGCGGCTCGGTGGTCGGTCAGGTCGCCGGCGCCGTGGTGTCGATGGACTCGCGTGAGCTGGGTCGGGCGCTGTCGTCCGGCACGTCCGCCCCGGTGCGGCGCCGGGTCTCGCGGCTGTGGGCCGTCCGCGGGGCCGCGTCCGCCCTGGTGGTCGCCGACCTCGTGCAGCTGCGCCGCTCGCCGCGGCATGTCGCGCAGCTGATCGCGGCCGCGCTGCTGCCGGTGCTCGTCACGGTGGTGCCCCAGCTGGCGGCGCCGGGCGGGGTGCTCGTCGCGGTGCTGATCGGCGGCTACGTCGCGCAGAGCGCCACCGGCGAGGGCGCCCGCTACGCGCAGATCGCGCCCGTGCTCGACCGGCTGCTGCCGCTGTCGGCGCGGAACGTGCGCCGGCTGCGCATGGTGACCCCGGCCCTGCTGATGCTTCCGTGGTCGCTGCTGGTGTTCGCCGTGATCGGCCGGTGGGCCGGGTCGGACGGGGGCTGGTTGGCGCTCGGTGTCGCCTCGACGCCGGTGTGGGCCGCGGCCGCGGTGCGCGCCGCGTACCGGCCGGCGCCGGACTGGACGAAGCCGCTGGTCGCGACGCCCATGGGCGCGTTGCCGACCGGGGTGGCCGCGGTGATCTCCCGGGGTCCCGACGTCGTGGTGCTGGGCCTGGTCCCCACCTGGATCGCGCTGCTCGTGGAGCACGTCTCCAGCACCGTGCTCATCGCCCAGGGGGTCTGCTCGGTGATCGCCGTGCTCGTCGCGTCGTCGATCGCTGAGGGCACCTTCATGGACTGGATGGCCCGCCAGCAGGACCTGGCGGAGAAGGAGCGGGCTGCGGGGCGGACCGGTCGGTCATGACCCGGATCGTCGCCGGGAGAGCCGGCGGCCGCACGCTGGTGGTGCCCCGGCGGGGCACCCGGCCCACCAGCGAGCGTGTCCGCGAGGCGCTGTTCTCGCGGCTGGAGCACCGCGGCGTCCTCGCGGGGGCGCGCGTGCTGGACCTGTATGCGGGGTCCGGTGCGCTGGGTCTGGAGGCGGCCAGCCGCGGCGCGTCGAGCGTGACGCTGGTGGAGTCCTCACGCGAGGCGGCCGACGTGTGCCGCCGCAACGCGACGGCGTTGGGCCTGGCGGACCGGGTACGGGTGGCTGCCGAGAAGGTGGAGCAGTTCGTCGCCCGCCCGGTGGCCCAGCCGTGGCGGCTGGTGATGCTCGACCCGCCCTACGACCTGACCGCGGCGGCGCTCGACGCCGTGCTCGCGGCGCTCGTCGGCGCCGTCGAGAGCGACGGGCTCGTCGTCGTCGAGCGCGCGGCGCGGAGCCCCGAGCCCGGCTGGCCCGCCGGCCTGTCCCGTGACGACGATCGCCGGTACGGCGACACCCGGATGTGGTTCGCGGTGCCCACGCCCGCCACCACGGAAGGCGACCCGGCGTAGGTTGACGTCGTGAGCCTCGCCGTCTGCCCCGGGTCCTTCGACCCTGTGACCCTCGGCCACGTCGACGTGGTGCGCCGCGCGGCCGGCATGTTCGACGAGGTCGTCGTGGCCGTCGCGCACAACTCCGCCAAGAGCCCGCTGCTGTCGGCCGACGTGCGCATGCGCCTGGTGTGGGACGCGGTCGCCGGCATCCCGGGAGTCAGCGTGGTGGCCACCGATGGACTGCTGGCCGACTTCCTGCGGCAGGTGGGCGCCGTCGCGGTGGTCAAGGGCCTGCGGGGCGCCGCGGACGTGGACGCCGAGGTGGCGATGGCGCTGATGAACCGGCACCTGTCCGGCGTGGAGACGGTGTTCGTCGCCGGCGACTCGGCACTGGCGCACATCGCCTCGTCGCTGGTGAAGGACGTGGCCCGGCACGGCGGCCCGATCGACGACCTGGTCCCGGCCGGGGTCGGCGACGCGGTCCGTTCCGCGCTGCGTGCGAGGGCCGAGGCCGGACCCGAGGGGAGTGGGCGATGAGCGAGAGCGAGCAGGACGACCGCACGGGCGGCGTGCAGGGTGTGCTGGAGGCGCTGGTCGCGGCCGTCGAGTCGGCCCGGGCGATGCCGATGTCGTCGTCGGTGCTGGTGAACCGCGCGGAGCTGCTCGACCTCGTGCAGCAGGCGCGCGAGGCGCTGCCGGGCCAGCTGACCCGGGCGGACGCGCTGCTGGCCGACGGGGACGAGGCCCGCGCGGAGGCGCGCGCGGAGGCGGAGCGGATCGTCGCCGCGGCCCGGACGGAGGCCGACCACCTGGTCGAGGCGGAGGCCGTCACGGTCGCCGCGCGCCAGCGTTCCGACCAGATCATCGCCGACGCGCAGGAGCAGGCGGCGGCGCTGCGGCGCGAGGCCGACGACTACTGCGACCGCCGGCTCGCCGACTTCGAGATCGACCTGGGCAAGGTGCTCGGCCAGGTGCAGGCCGGACGGGCCAAGCTGGCCGGCCGGCTCGGCTCCGGGCAGCTCTGAGGGCGGCAGGCCGCAGCTCGCGGGTCCGCGGCGCGTAGCGCTGAGGACCGCCGGTCGCGGCCGCACGCCGGGGATTTGGGCACGCTCCGCGCGGTGCCGTAGACTCGCCCGTTGGTCCTGCCGATCGTCGTGCGGACCGAGATCGACGAGGGGACTTCGCCGTGCAGCGCCCTGGCCACCTCGATCCCCGCTCGCCGCTCGTCGTGGACACGTACGAGCTCGGCAGGCGTCCAGGGTCGTCGCGGACCGAGCGCCGGACGGTGCCGGCCCCCGCAGATCTCGGTACGGTCGTCATCGGTGTCCCCGAAGGGTCGGACCTCGAGCTGGATCTGCGGCTCGAGGCGGTCTCGGAGGGGGTCCTGGTCTCCGGCTCCGTCAGCGGCCGGGTGGTCGGGGAGTGCGTACGGTGCCTGGACGAGGTGCTCGACGAGATCGAGGTCGCCCTGTCCGAGCTCTACGTGTACCCCGAACGCGCGGCAGTGGCGGTCGAGGACGGCGACGAGGACGAGCAGGACATGCGTGAGCTCGAGGGCGACCTGCTCGACCTGGAGCCTGCGTTGCGCGATGCGGTGGTACCGGCGCTGCCCTTCCAGCCGGTCTGCCGTCCGGACTGCGCCGGTCTGTGCCCCGAGTGCGGGGTACGGCTCGACGACGAGCCGGGCCACGCACATGAGACGCTTGACCCCCGGTGGGCCGCCCTCGGCGGACTGACGGGGCCGGACGACGAGACGAGAGAGAGCTAGCTGTGGCCGTTCCGAAGCGCAGGATGTCGCGCGCCAACACCCATGCGCGTCGTTCGCAGTGGAAGACCACTGCGACGACCCTCACCACGTGCCCTCGCTGCAACGCGCAGAAGCAGCCGCACATCGCCTGCCCCACGTGCGGCGCCTACAACGGCCGGCAGTACAGCCAGGCCGTGCGTAGCGAGCACGAGGCCTGACCTGGTGCGGTGACCTCGTGAGCACCGCGCCCGACGAGCTGACGACGAAGCTCGGGATCCACCTGGACCCCGAGCTTCTCGTGCTGTCCCTCACCCACCGGTCGTTCGCGCACGAGGCCGGCGGCATCCCGACGAACGAGCGCCTGGAGTTCCTCGGCGACACCGTGCTCGGCCTGGTCGTCACCGAACGGCTCTTCCGCGAGCAGCCGGACCACCCCGAGGGCGACCTGGCCCGGATGCGGGCGGCGACGGTGTCCCAGCGCGCGCTCGCCGGGGTGGCGCGCGAGATGGGCCTCGGCCGGTACGTGCTGCTCGGCAAGGGCGAGGTGGCCACCGGCGGCGCGGACAAGGACTCGATCCTGTCCGACACCCTCGAGGCGGTGTTCGGCGCCATCTACGTGACGCACGGGCTGGAGGCGGCGCGGGAGGTGGTCGACCGGCTCGTCGGACCGACGCTGGAGCGGGCCACCGACCTCGGCGCGGGTCTGGACTGGAAGACGTCCCTCCAGGAGCGGGCCGCCGAGCTGGGGCTCGGTGCCCCGGTCTACGCGGTCGCCGGCGAGGGACCGGACCACGCGCGGACGTTCACCGCGCACGTGCTGGTCGGCGGGGTGGAGCGCGGCTTCGGCGTCGGCCCCGCGAAGAAGGTCGCCGAGCAGGTGGCCGCCCAGGCCGCGTACGAGGCGCTGGTCGATGAGGTCCGGGTCGTTCCGGCCCGGGTCGGCGAGGTCCGTGACGTGGCCCTGGTGGACGACGAGTCCGTCCCGGCCTGAGCGTGCCGGAGCTGCCCGAGGTCGAGACCGTCCGTGACGGCCTGGCCCGGCACGTGCTGGGCCGCACCGTCGCGGACGTCGTCGTGCACCGGGACTACTCGGTGCGCCGCCACGAGGGCGGCCCGGCCGACCTGGTCGGCAGGCTGCGCGGCCGGACGTTCACCGAGGCCGTGCGGCGCGGCAAGTACTGCTGGCTGCTGCTGGACGAGCCCGACGAGGCCCTCCTGGTCCACCTGGGCATGAGCGGGCAGCTGCTGGTGCGCGATGCCGGCTGGGTGTCCGACCAGGCCGCGGGTTCCGCGCCCGGCCACCCGCACCGAGGCGGGCACCCGCACCTGCGCGTCCGGCTGACGCTGGACGACGGCTCGGCGCTGGACTTCGTCGACCAACGGACGTTCGGGCACCTGTCGGTGCCCGACCTGGTGCCCACACCGGACGGCGGGCCCGGCGGCCTGGGGTCGGCCCGCGCCGTGCTGCCGGTGTCGGTGGCGCACATCGCACGCGACCTCCTGGACCCGGGGCTGGACCACACCGGCCTCGTCGGCGCCCTGCGGCGGCGGCGCACCGGCCTCAAACGCGCGCTGCTGGACCAGACGCTCGTCTCGGGCATCGGCAACATCTACGCCGACGAGGGCCTGTGGCGGGCCCGGCTGCACTACGCGCGGCCCACCGCCACGCTGCGACCGGCGGAGGCCGGGCGCGTGCTGGACGGTGTCGCGGAGGTGATGCGGGCGGCGCTGGCCGCCGGCGGCACCAGCTTCGACTCGCTGTACGTGCAGGTCAACGGCGCGTCGGGGTACTTCGACCGGTCGCTGGCCGTCTACGGACGGGCGGACGCGCCGTGCCCGCGGTGCGGCACGCCGGTGCGCCGGGACGCCTTCATGAACCGCTCGTCGTACCTGTGCCCACGGTGCCAGCCGCGGCCCCGGCACCCGCATCTCTGACCGCTCCGCGCCCCGGTCGGCGTTCCCGCACGGGGCGTCGACGTCGCGGGAGCGCGGGACCATGGTCATGGGTCGGTACCATTCCCCGGTGACCACCAGCGGCGCGGTAGGCATGGACCGGCTCAGGCCGATCAGCGTGATGATCGTCGACGACCACGAGGTGGTGCGGCGAGGCATCGCGGAGGTCGTCGAGCGCACCGACGGGATGACCGTCGTCGCGGAGGCCGGATCCGTCGCCGACGGGCTGCGCCGCGCGACGTTGGTCCGCCCGCAGGTGCTCCTCGTCGACCTTCAGCTGCCCGACGGCACCGGGATCGACCTCATGCGTCAGGTGCGCGAGACGTTGCCCGACGCCAAGGCGATCGTGCTGACCTCGTTCGACGACGACGACGCCGTCGCCGCGGCGCTGGACGCCGGAGCGGCGGCCTACCTGCTGAAGAGCGTGCGCGGCGCCGAGATCACCGATGTGATCCGCGCCGTCGCCGCGGGGCGCACGCTGCTCGACGAGCGCACGGTGACGCGGCGTCGCGCCGGCCACGAGGACCCGACGGAGAACCTGACGCCGAGCGAGCTGCGAGTGCTCGACCTCATCGGCGAGGGGCTGTCGAACCGGGAGATCGCTGAACGCCTCGGCGTCGCCGAGAAGACGATCAAGAACCACATCACGTCGCTGCTGGCGAAGATGGGCCTGCAGCGGCGCACCCAGGTGGCCGCGTGGGTGGCCGCCCGCAAGCACTCCGGCTGGCGCGCCGAACCCGGGCGCTGACCCACCCGACCTGCAGCGAGGTCAGGGGAGCGACCCGCCCGACCCGCGGCGAGGTCAGCGGAGCCGGGGGTCAGGGCAGCGGTGACTGCCAGGCGAGCAGCGTGCCGAGACCGTCCGGCGCGATGCCCAGGACGAAGGTGCCGCGGTGCTGGCGGGCGCGGACGGCCAGGTTGCTGGTGCCCGACGCGCGCTCGCGCTGCGCCGGCAGCCCGACGCCGTCGTCCTGCACCTCGACGAGCACCGTGCCCTGCGGCCCGCTGCCCAGCACGGTGACTCGCACGGTCACCGACGACGCGTGCGCGTGCCGGGCGGCGTTGGCGAGGCCCTCGCGCACCACGGCGACGACGTCGTCGGTCAGCGGCATGTCCAGCCGTTCGTCGATGAGGTCCTCGACCTCGACGTCGTCGCTGCCCAGCACGCGCCCGTCCAGCGCGATGACCAGGGAGGGCGCGAAGCCCAGCCCGGTGCGCGCCAACGACGCCTCCCGCCGTAGCCGCTCGACGAGGCCCGTCGCCGCGTCGGGGTCGCGCAGCTGGTGCACGATGTGGCGGATCTGGCGCACCGACTCGTCGACGTTGTCCAGCGCCTCCTCGACGATGGCGGTCAGCTCGTGCGGGTCGACGCCGCGGGCGGACCGGCGCCGCACCGTCTCCAGCTGCATGCCGGTGGCGAACAGCTGCTGGATCGCCAGGTCGTGCAGGTCACGAGCGATGCGTTCGCGCTCGTCGAGCAGGGCGGCGACGTCCTGGGCGTGCCGCGCCTCGGCCAGCACGTAGGCGAGCGCGGCCTGCGACGCGAACGACTCCGCCGTCTCCAGGTCACCCTCCTCGAAGGGCGGCGCCCCGACGCGGCGCAGCAGGAGCAGCACGCCGACGCCTCGTCCGGACGTCTGCAGCGGGGCGTACATCGCCGGTCCGAAGGCCCGCATCGCCGCCAGGTTCACCGTGCGTGACGCGGAGAGCGACGGCGTCAGCAATCCCTTGCCCTCGTGCATCACGGTCCAGGCGCGGCCACCCTCGGCCATCGTCTGGCCCAGCAGCTTGTCGGCGTCGTGGCCGTCGGCGAGCTCGATGAGCAGCTCGCCGCCCAGGCCCGGCAGCGCGAGCGCGGCGGTGTCCGCGCCGGCCACCTCCTTCGCCGTGTGGGCGATGTGCTCCAGCGCCTCTTCCTCGTCGATGCCCTCGAGCAGCATGGTGGTGATCTCCTGGCCGGCCTGCAGCCAGTGCTCGCGGCGGGCCGACTCGGCGTAGAGCTGCGCGTTCGCCACCGCGACACCAGCCGCCGCCGCCAGCGTGATCACGGTGCGCTCGTCGGCCTCGGTGAACAGGCTGCCGTCGAGCTTCTCGGACAGGTACAGCTGGCCGAACACCCGGTCGCGCACCCGGACGGAGGCGCCGAGGAAGGAGCCCATCGACGGGTGGTGCTCGGGCCAGCCCTGGAACGCCGGATGCTGCGTGAGGTCGTCCAGGCGCAGCGCGCCCTCGTCCGGGATGTGGCCCAGCACGCCGAACGCGTGCGGCGGATGGGCCAACATCCGGGCGACCGCGGTCGGCACACCGGTGTAGACGAAGGTCAGCGACGTGCCCCGCGAGTCGAGGACGTTGATCGCGCCGAACCGTGCCTGGGTGAGCTCGGCGCTCACCTGCACGAAGCGGTCGAGCACGGCCGGCAGGTCGAGCTCGCCCGCGACCGCCAGGATCGCGGCCATGAGGTCGGTCAGGGCGTCGCCCGTCAGGGTGGCGGGCGGCGACGAGGCCTCGGTGAGCACACCGTGGTCGAACGGCGCTCCCACCTCATGGCCGGGCCGGGCCGGGTCCCTCATCGGCGCTCCTGTGGAGGGGCCACGACCTGTTCGCGGCGCAGGGCCTCACGGTAGCCCGGGACGGCGCGCGCCAGGTCGGTGTGCCGGCCGCGCGCCGCGACCCGACCGTCCGCGAGCCACAGCACCTCGTCCGCCGCGTCGAGCGGGGTCAGGCGATGGGTGACGACGACGACCCCTCGGGAGCCTGCGCCACCGTGCTCGCCACCGTGCGCGCGGTCCAGCAGGGCGCGCACCAGGCGGTCACCGGTCGCCGGGTCGAGGTGCTCGGCGGGCTCGTCGACCGCCAGCAGCGGTGCGGGTGCCAGCAGCGCACGGGCCAGCAGCAGGCGGCGGCGTTCCCCGCCGGAGACCGTCCGCGCGTCCGGGCCGAGCATCGTGTCCAAGCCGTCCGGCAGGGTGGCCAGCCACGGACCCAGACCGGCCTCGTCCAGGGCGGCCGCCGCCTGCTCCGGGCTGACGTCGCCGCGCGCCACGCGCAGGTTCTCCAGCACCGTGGTGCCGAACACGTGGGCGTCCTCCGTGCTGACCACGATGTGCCGGGCGAGGGCCTCGGGGTCACCCGCCGCCACGTCGGCCAGGTCCCGGCCGTCGAGGCTCACGTGGCCCGCCACGGGCGGCAGCAGCCCGGCCAGCGTGAGCAGCAGGGTCGTCTTGCCGACGCCGCTGGCGCCGACCACCGCGAGCGACCGGCCGGGCGCCAGCTCGAGGTCGACTCCGGTGAGCACGGGAGGTCGGCCGGGCCACCCGCACGCGAGCCCACGCGCCGTCAGCACGTCCCACCGGCCGGCCGAGGTGGCTGTGGCCTCGGTGACGGCGACCTCGGCGACGTCCGCCCCCTCCCCGACCTCGGCGTCGTCGAGCAGGGCGAGCAGCCGGGCGGCGGCCGCCCTCGAGCGCTGCAGCTGCACGGCCGCCATCGGCAGCAGCGAGGTCGCCTCGAACGCGGCCAGCGGGGTGAGCACGATGACGGCCAGCTCGACGGCGGCCAAGGAGCCGGACGCGACGGCCGACACGCCGGTGACCAGGGCGATCAGCGCCGCCAGCCCGGCGGCGGAGGTGCCGATGCCCGCGGCGAGCGCAGCCGGGCCGGCCCCGGCATCCACCGCGGCCGCCACGCGGGCGTCGGCGGCCCGCTGGTCGGCCAGCCGGCGCTCCAGGCCGCCCGCGACGAGCAGCGGCCCGGCGTCGTCCAGCGTGGCCAGTGCGGCGGCGGCCGAGTCGGACCGAGCCTGCACGGCGAGCCGTTCGGCGGTGCGGGAGCCCCGGACGGTCAGCGCGGGGGCCACCACCCCCGCCAGCACCAGGCAGAGGGCGAGGCCGAGCGCGGCGGGCGGCCAGAAGAACGCCATCGCCGTCACGGTGCCCGCGCCGAGGGCGAGGGCGACTCCGGCGGGCAGCAGGCCGCGGACCACGACGTCGCCGACGGCGTCGACGTCGGCGCCGACGCGGGCCAGCAGGTCCCCGCGGCGCAGCCGCAGCGTCGCCTCGGGCCGGCCCGCCGCCAGCCGCTCGTACAGCGCGGTGCGCAGGGTGGCCATGCCTCGTAGGGCGACGTCGTGCGACACCAGCCGGTCCACGTAGCGCAGCACCCCGCGGCCGATGCCGAAGGCCCGCACCGCGACCGTCGCCACCGACAGGGACAGCACGGGCGGTAGCTGCGAGGCCCGCGCGATCAGCCACGCGGAGACGGCCGCGAGGGCCACCGCGCAGCCCAGCGCGAGCGTGCCGAGCAGCACGGCCAGAGCGACGCGGCGCGGGTCGACGTCGAGCAGCCGGACGGCCCGGCGCAGCGTGCCCCGCGGTGCGGGGTCGAGCTGCGCGGGCGGTCCGGGGCGCGCCCCGGCCACGCCGGCAGCGAGGTCCAGGGCGGCGGTCACGGCGTCACCCCGACCGGGGCGGCGACCTCGACCACCTGGTCCGCGCACCCCAGCAGCGACGGCCGGTGTGCGACGAGCAGCACGGTCCGGCCGTCGGCGCGCAGCGCGGCGACGGTGTCCAGCACCACCTGCTCACCGGCGGCGTCCAGGTGGGCGGTGGGCTCGTCCAGCACGACGAGCGGTGCGGGGGACAGCAGCGCGCCCGTCAGGGCCAGCCGCTGGCGCTGCCCGACGCTCAGCCCGACGCCCCCGGCACCGAGCACGGTGTCCCAGCCGGCCGGCAGGCCGGCCACCACGTCGTCCATCCCGGTCAGCGCGGCCGCGCGGGCCAGTGCGTCGTCGTCGGGCCGACCGACCAGGTCGCGCAGCGCGCCGGGCTCGAGCACCGGCCGCTGCGGCAGCCACACGCACTGTGGCCAGTAGGTCGCCGGGTCGATCTCGGCGAGCGGGATGCCGACGCCGTCCGGTCCGACGATCTGCGCCGAGCCCTCGTCGGGTGCCAGCACCGCGAGCAGCACCTCCACGGTGGTCGTCTTCCCGGCGCCGCTCGGGCCCGCCAGCGCGGTCACCCGGCCCGGCGACAGGTCGAGGTCCAGCGTGTGCGGGGTGAGGCCACCGGCGGTGCGCACGCCGACCCCACGCAGCTGCACGGTCGCCGTGCGCAGATCGGGGCAGGTCCGGGTGCCGCGGGCCGGCACCGGCGCTTCGATCACCGCGAACGCCGCGTCGGCGGCCGCCACGCCGTCGGTGGAGGCGTGGTACTGCGCTCCCACCTGCCGCAGCGGCCAGTACACCTCGGGGGCCAGCATGAGGACCGCCAGCCCGGTGACCAGGTCGAGCCCACCGCCGACCAGCCGCAGCCCGATCGAGACCGCCACCAGCGCGACCGACAGGGTGGTGAGCAGCTCGAGCACCATGCCGGACAGGAAGGCCACCCGCAGCGTGTCCATGGTCGCGCGGCGGTGCGCGTCGCCCAGGGCCTGCACCCGCGCGGCCGGTCCGCGCTGGCGGCCGAACGCGCGCAGCGTGGGCAGCCCGGCCAGCAGGTCGAGCACCTGGGCGCCCAGGCGTTGCATGGTCGCCAGCCCGCGCTCGGAGCGACCGGCCGTCATCTGGCCGATGAGCACCATGAAGATCGGCACCAGCGGCAGCGTGCCCACGACGATGGCGGCCGACACCCAGTCCAACCGCAGCACGACGAGGATGGTCGCCGGTGTCAGCGTCGCGGACAGCACCAGCTGCGGCAGGTAGCGGACGAAGTACGGCTCGAGGGAGTCCAGGCCGCGGGTGGCCAGCGTCACCACCTCGGGGCCGTGCCCGGAGGCCAGCCAGCGCGGCCCCAACGCGACCGCGTGCGCCACCACGGCGCCGCGCAGCTCGCTCACCGCGCGGGTGGCCGCCCGGTGTGCGAACCGCTCCTGCACGCCGGTCACCAGGCCGCGTGCCACCACGACCACCGCCAGCACCGCGACGGACGGCAGCAGCTCGTCGAGCCCCGCGCCGTCGTGCACGGCGCGGCCCAGGGCGGACGCCAGCGTCAGCGCCTGGGCGACGACCAGACCGCCGGCCACCACCCCGAGCACGACCGTCAGCGCGAGGTATCCCCGGGCGGAACGGGCGTGACGCAGCAGCCGCGGGTCGAGCGGCTTCACGCCGGCCGACCGCGCGGCGCGCTCACCGTGCCGGGTTGGCGTTGTCGCCGGTGGGCTGCAGGTCGTCGAAGGTGACGGGCAGCTGGTCCGGGATGTGCTGCACGCCGATCCGCTTGCGGAACACCCAGTACGTCCAGCCCTGGTAGAGCAGCACGATCGGCGTGAGGATCACCGCGACCCAGGTCATCATGGTCAGCGTGTAGGCGCTGGACGACGCGTTGTGGATCGTCAGCGAGTACGCCGGGTCGACGTTCGACGGCATGACGTTGGGGAACAGCGCACCGAAGATCAGCACCACGGCCGCCACGATCGCCACCGCGGAGGCGAGGAACGCCTTGCCCTCCTGGCGCAACCGCGTGAAGTACGCCGCGGCCAGCAGCGCGAGCGCTGCGACGACGAGCGGGGCCCACGTCCACATCTTGTCCGAGAACATCAGCTGCAGCCAGATCGCCCACACCGCGCCGACCACCAGCGCCGCGGCGGCCAGCCGCTCGGCGAACACGGCGGCGCGGACCTGCAGGTCACCGGTCGTCTTGAGGGACAGGAAGATCGCGCCGTGGGACAGGAACACCGTGGCGGTCAGCACCCCGGTGAACAGGGCGAACCCGTAGCCGTTGGTGAGCAGGTCGAAGAAGCTGCCGGTGTACTGCAGCGTCTCGCGCGTCACCTCGCCGTCGACGTTGCTGATCGTCGTGGTCACCGGCTCGATCTGCATGCCCGCGACGAGGTTGCCGAACGCGACGCCCCACAGCACGGCGGGCACCCACGACCCGAGCACCAGGCCCCAGTAGTACGCGGCCTGCCAGCGGACGGTGGTGATCTTGCCGCGCCACTCGAACGAGACGATGCGGACGATCAGCGCCACCAGGATGAGGAGCAGGGCGAGGTAGGCGCCGGAGAACAGCGTGGCGTACCACTCGGGGAACGCCGCGAACGTGGCGCCACCGGCGGTGAGCAGCCACACCTCGTTGCCGTCCCACACCGGTCCGACCGTGTTGATCGCGACGCGACGCTCCTTGGCGTTCTTGGGCAGGAACGGCAGCAGCATGCCGACGCCGAAGTCGAACCCCTCGAGGACCAGGTACCCGGTCCACAGGACGGCGATGAGGACGAACCAGATGATCTGCAGGGTCTCGTGGCTCATGGTCTCGGCTCCGCTCAGTACGCGAAGGACAGGGGCCGGTCGACGTCGGTCGACTGGTTGTCGGGGTTGTCCGGGCTCGGGTCGCTCGGGTCGTCCTCGACGCCCCCGACGGCGTAGCGGTGCATCAGCTTGTACCAAGCCACCGCGAGGACGCCGTACAGGGCCGTGAAGACGACCAGCGAGATGATCACGGCCGACGGGCCGACCTGGTTCGAGACGCCACGGGCGACCAGCTGCCACACCATGTCGACGCCTTCAGGGTTGGGGTTCGGCGCCACGATCCAGGGCTGCCGGCCCATCTCGGTGAAGATCCAGCCCGCCGACGAGGCGAGGAAGATCGTCGGCAGCGCCCACAGCGCCGCACGGCGCAGCCAGATGCTGCCGCTGACCTGACCCTTGCGCGTCAGCCACAGCGCGAGCAGCGCGAGGATCCCCGAGAACGCTGCGAAGCCCATCATCAGCCGGAACGACCAGAACGTCACCGCGAGGTTCGGGATGTAGTTGATGCCGGCGCCGTACTTCTCCTCGTACTGCGCCTGCAGGTCCCGCACACCCGGCAGCTCCGCGTTGAAGTCGTTCGTCGCCAGGAACGAGGTCAGGCCGGGGACCTGCAGGAAGTGCCGCACCGAGTCCGGGTCGTTGTTGAGGTTGCCGATCGCGATGAGCGTCATCGGCACGCTCGAGGCGGTGTCCATCTGCGCCTCGGCGGCGGCCATCTTCATCGGCTGCTGGGAGTACATCAGCTGGCCCTGCCAGTGCCCGGACAGCGCGACGACGACGGCGGCGATGATCATCGTCACCAGCCCGAGGCGCAGGCCCGGGCGGTAGATGTCCCGCGCCTTGTCGCCCTGGCCGGACCGCACGAGGCGCACCATCCACCACGCGCAGATCGCCGCGACGAACGTGCCGGCGGTGAGGAACGCAGCCCCGATCGTGTGGGGGAACGCGGCGAGCACGGTGGGGTTGGTCACCACCTTCCACAGGCTCACCATCTCCGCGCGCCCGTTCTCGGGGTTGAACACCGCGCCGACGGGGTGCTGCATCCAGGAGTTCGCGGCGAGGATGAAGTACGCCGACAGCGTCGAGGCGAAGGCGACCAGCCAGATCGTCGCGAGGTGCACCCGCTTCGGCAGCTTGTCCCAGCCGAAGATCCACAGCCCGAGGAACGTCGACTCGATGAAGAACGCGGCGAGGGCCTCCATCGCCAGCGGCGCGCCGAACACGTCGCCGACGAACCGGGAGTACTCGCTCCAGTTCATGCCGAACTGGAACTCCTGCACGATGCCCGTCGCGACGCCGATGGCGAAGTTGATGAGCAGCAGCTTGCCGAAGAACTTCGTCAGCTTCAGCCACCGCTTGTCGTTCGTCCGCACCCAGAACGTCTGCATGATCGCGACGAGGACCGACAGCCCGATCGTCAGCGGGACGAAGATGAAGTGATAGACGGTGGTGATGCCGAACTGCCAGCGGGCCAGGTCGAGCGCATCAGCTGCCACGAGGTTTCTCCGGCGGTGCGAGTCGGGCTGCGGGACGGCGGGCGGGGCGGCCTGTGGACTGCTCAGGGCCCGTTGCGCCTGGTGGGAAGGCTAGGACCTTCGACCTGCATGCACCAGGACCAAGGTCCCACTTGACGACGTGGCGTCGTCTCCCGCGGTGGCCCGCCGCCGGGCGGTCGCGGGGTGCCGGGGGGCGGGGCGGCGTGGCCGCGGGTCGTCGTCGGCGGGCAGCGGGGTCGTCCTGGCGCGGGGCGGTGGGTCACTGTCGGGTGGGTGTCGTCGGTGGCGGGCCATGACCCGTGTGCGATACTGACCGAGGCGAGGGGGCGTCCACACCGCCCCCGATCCACCGAGTTCACGGCCCCGACGCACGTTGCGCGCCAGCCGCCACGCGGCTCCCACAGGAGCATCCGGCGGCGGGCGCAGGCGATGGTGCGAACCGCATGGCCGTGGCCATCCGACGACTTCCGTCGCCGCGCCCCACGGTGCGAGCGACGGCCTAACCGCCCGAGCGGCGACGCGACGGTGTGGACGCATCGCAGCCGGGCATGCAGGAGCACTGCGCGTGACCTCGACCCAGTTCCCCGACGCCAGCAGCACGCCCACCGACGGGACGGCGCCCGCGCCGCGTCGCCGACGTGCCACCCGGAGCGCCGCGGCCCCGGCGCCCACCGCCCAGGCCACGACCGTCCCCGCCGAGTCGACGGCGCGCACCACCGAGGCGGCGACGCCTCCCGCCGAGCCCACGACCGTCTCCGCCGACGCGCCCACCTCCGCGGCCCCGGCCGGCCCGACCTCCGCCGACGAGCAGCCTGCCCGGGCAAGGACGTCGCGCAGGAGCCGGAGCAAGGAGCCCGCCGCCGCGTCCGAGCCCTCCGCCGAGCCTGTTGCCGAGTCCCTTCCCGCAGCTGAGGTCGCCGTCGCCGCACCCGTCGCCGCACCCGTCGCCGAGTCGGACGCAGCGCCGGCCACGACGCGCTCGCGGACGTCGCGGTCGCGCCGGGCCGTCGCCCCCCAGCCCGTGCCCCCGGTCGAGGAGCCCTCCGCCGAGGAGCTTGCGGACGACGAGCCGGTCGAGCAGGACGCCGCGCCCGCCGCCGCTGTCCCCGCCCCCGTGACCGTGGCACCGCCCGCCGGCGCGTCGTCGCCCCCCCGGCTCGCCACGACCGCTCTGCTGTTCCAGGCCCCCGACCCGGCAGCCGGCCGTCCGCGCCGCCGGCGCGCCCAGGTCGGTGCCGGCTCCCCGGAGGAGATCTCGCAGGCCGCGCGCCGCGCCGAGGCGTTGGCCGCAGTGCCGGTCGACGAGCCGGCCGTCGAGGAGCTCGCCGTCGTGCCGGGGGAGACCGTCGGCGAGGACGCCGGGGGCGGGCGTTCCCGCTCGGCCCGTCGCCGTCGTGGCCGTGGCCGCTCGGGCCAGGACGTGGACGAGTCGCCGGCCGAGGTGCTGCTGGACGTGCCGGCCCCGGACGACGAGACCGCGCCGGACGTCGTCGACGACGAGGACCTCGTCGAGCCGGACGAGGACGAGACGAACGAGGACGAGACGAACGAGGCCGACGACGAGGGCGGTGCGGCGCCGCGTCGTCGTCGCCGCCGCGGCGGGCGCGGCCGGCGCAGCCGCTCCGAGACCGCGTCGCCCGAGGGCGGTCCGGACGCCGCCCACGAGGGCGACGAGGGCGACCACGAGGACTCCGAGGAGGACGGCGAGGGGCCGGTGGACGAGGAGGGCTCGGCGACGTCGCGTCGTCGCCGTCGTCGTCGCCGCGGGTCGCGCACCGAGTCGTCGGAGCCGGAGACGCGTCCGCGCGCCCGCGGCGACGAGGTCACCGCGCTGCGCGGCTCGACGCGCCTGGAGGCCAAGCGCCAGCGCCGCCGCGAGGGACGCGACGCGGGCCGGCGTCGGCAGATCATCAGCGAGGCCGAGTTCCTCACCCGGCGCGAGTCGGTGGACCGGACGATGGTGGTCCGCGAGCGGGCCGGTCGCACGCAGATCGCCGTGCTCGAGGACGGCGTGCTCGTCGAGCACTACGTGTCCAACCAGGCGCAGGCCTCGATGGTGGGCAACGTCTACCTCGGTCGCGTGCAGAACGTGCTGCCCAGCATGGAGGCGGCGTTCGTCGACGTGGGCAAGGGCCGCAACGCCGTGCTCTACGCGGGCGAGGTCAACTGGGACGCGGCCGGCCTCGAGGGGCAGCCGCGGCGCATCGAGCAGGCGCTGCACTCCGGCGACGCCGTGCTGACGCAGGTGACGAAGGACCCGATCGGGCACAAGGGCGCGCGCCTGACGTCCCAGGTGACGTTGGCGGGCCGCTACCTCGTGCTCGTGCCCGGCGGCGGCATGACCGGCATCAGCCGCAAGCTGCCGGAGCCGGAGCGCAACCGCCTCAAGCGGATCCTGCGCGAGATCGTGCCCGAGTCGTCGGGCGTCATCGTGCGCACCGCGGCCGAGGGCGCGAGCGAGGACGAGCTGCGGGCCGACATCGCCCGGCTGCGCGCCCAGTGGGAGGCGATCGAGGCCCGCGCGAAGACCGCGTCGGCCCCGGCGCTGCTCCAGGGCGAGCCGGACATGGCGATCCGCGTGGTCCGCGACATCTTCAACGACGACTTCGGCTCGCTCGTCGTGCAGGGCGAGGAGGCCTGGACGACGATCTCCGGCTACATCGCCGAGCTCGCCCCCGACCTGGCCGCCAAGGTGACCCGGTGGACGTCGCAGGCCGACGTGTTCGCCGCGCACCGGGTGGACGAGCAGCTGGCCAAGGGCCTGGACCGCAAGGTCTGGCTGCCCTCCGGCGGCTCGCTGGTGATCGACCGCACCGAGGCGATGACCGTGATCGACGTCAACACCGGCAAGTTCACCGGTGTCGGCGGCACGCTCGAGGAGACGGTCACCCGCAACAACCTTGAGGCGGCCGAGGAGATCGTCCGGCAGCTGCGGCTGCGGGACACTGGCGGCATCATCGTCATCGACTTCATCGACATGGTGCTCGAGTCGAACCGTGACCTGGTGCTGCGCCGGCTGGTGGAGTGCCTGGGCCGGGACCGGACCAAGCACCAGGTGGCCGAGGTCACGTCGCTCGGCCTGGTGCAGATGACCCGCAAGCGGGTCGGGCAGGGCCTGGTCGAGGCGTTCAGCGAGACGTGCGAGCACTGCCACGGGCGAGGCTTCGTGCTGCAGGCCGAGCCGGTCGAGCGGGGACCGCGGACCGATGTCGCGGCGCCGCAGCAGCCGACCGAGGCGGCGGCCAAGCGGTCCCGGCGCAAGCGGGGAACCGACACCGGGTCCCCGTCGGTCACGGCCGCGGTGCCCGTCCTGCCGCAGGCGCGGGAGGTCGTCAAGGCGACCCTGGCGACGATCGCGGCGGCCGCGGCGCATGCCCACGAGCACGGCCCCGAGCACCACGAGGAGCCGCTGGCGGCCGAGCCGGTCGCCGAGCCGGAGACCACCGGGTCGGACGTCGTCGTGGACGAGCCTGTCGATCCGGCGGCAGAGGCCGTCGAGCCGCAGACCCCGCCCGCCACGGCTCCGGTGCTCGACGTCTTCGCCGAGCTGGCGGCGCGCCCCCGGCTCGCCTCCGACGAGGTCGCCCCGCAGCTCGTGCCCGACGAGGCCGGCGTGGACGTCGAGCTCGAGCTGACGGCCGTGGACCCCGCGGTCTTCGCGCCGGAGCCGGGCGACGACTCCGCGACGGACGACGCAGCGGCGGACCCCGTGGGCTGACGTCGGGACGGGCGGCCGTCCAGGTTTGACCGGGCCCTTCCGGGTCCGTACCCTGGACCGTCGGCGCGCATGCGTGCCGGTCGAGCGTGCCGTCACGGAACTGTCACCGACGGTGGTCGCCGACGTGAACCCCAGGCCTTCGCGGCGCGGGTGTGCGCGAGCGGAGATCACGGTGACACGCCGCAGGAGCACCAGGCAGACGCAGGACTTCGAGCAGAGATGAGCAGCAACGTGGTGTACGCGATCGTGAAGGCGGGCGGCCGTCAGGAGAAGGTCGCCGTGGGCGACATCGTGGTCGTGGAC
>Ga0302299_10000098_pt1 | contig 35851 bp, 25 predicted proteins | sample III_Fen_N3_4_FD_198795 | JGI IMG/M metagenome (GOLD analysis project Ga0302299, IMG submission 198795) | Peat permafrost microbial communities from Stordalen Mire near Abisko, Sweden - III_Fen_N3_4 | ecosystem: Environmental > Terrestrial > Soil > Wetlands > Permafrost | place: Sweden: Abisko...
GGCCAGGAGATCCGCGCGACGCGACGCGCGGAGGGGTGAATGCGCCGGCTTGCCGGCGCATCCCCAGAGGGGTTCGCGGGAAAGCCGCCTCTCGATCGAGGCGGAACATGAACCCTTGACCGCAGGTCAAGGGTTCATGTGTAGACAACCCGATGGGGCAAGAACCTGACTGGCAATATCGTCCGGCGGAGCGAAGCCGGCGGGGCTCGCGCGGGCGTGGTAGCTTCGCCCGCGTGAAGATCACCGCGCGCGCCGAGGTCGTCTAGATGCGCTGGCTCCGCTTCACCAAGGATGGCGCGCCGGGGTTCGGCACGCTCGACGGCGCGACCGTGGCGGTGCACCGCGGCGAGCTGTTCGGCGCGAACGAGCCGACCGGCGAGCAGCTGGCCGTCGGCGAGCTCGCGTGGCGCACGCCGTGCGAGCCGACGAAGCTCATCGCGCTGCTCAACAACTCGCGCGCGCTGCTCGCGAAGGCAGGGAAGCCGGCGCCGGCCGAGCCGCTGTTCTTCATCAAGGCACCCAACACGTTCGCCGCGCATGGCGCGGTGATCGCGGCGCCGCGGTCGTACACGGGCCGCGTGCTCTACGAGGGCGAGCTCGGCGTCGTGATCGGCAGGGCTGGCCGCGACATCGCGTTGGCGGAGGCGGCCGACCATATCTTCGGGTATACGTGCGTCAACGACGTCACGGCGTTCGACCTGCTCGCGGCCGATCCTGGGCACGAGCAATGGACGCGGGCCAAGGGGTTCGATTCGTTCGGTCCGTTCGGCCCGGTGATCGCGACCGCGCTCGATCCCGCGGGGCTCGCGGTGCGCACGCTGGTCAATGGCCGCGAGCGCCAGAACTTCGCGATCACGGACATGATCTTCGGGCCGGCGCAGCTGGTCAGTCTGGTGTCGCGCGATCTGACGCTCGTGCCGGGCGATATCATCTCGTGCGGCACGTCGCTGGGCGTCGGGCCGCTCAAGCCGGGGACCACCGTCGAGGTGGTGATCGACGGGATCGGCACGCTGACCAACCGCTACGGCGAATAGCCGCGACGCGCTCGGGGCGGCTCAGCCCTTGCCCTTGCCGCCCCCGCCGCCGTGATCGCCGCCGTCGTCGTCTCCCGGGCAGCGGCCGCAGTCGTACCGGCACGAGCTGCAGCTCTCGTCGCCGTTGCAGGCGAAGTCGCCGCATACAGGGACCTTGGTCGGTGGCGGGGGGGGCGGGAGCGGCGTGACCGGCGGCGGGGTCGGGGCCGGGGTCGGCTCGGTCGGCGTGGTCGGCGTGGTCGGCGGCGTGACCACCGGGCGCTCCTCGGCGGGGACCCCGAACAGCCAGCCATCGCTGGCGCGCGGGATGTGGCAGCTGTAGCACTCGTGGACGCGGCCGATCTTGCGGGCGCCGGCGGTATCGAGCACCGGGGCCAGGGCGGCGTCGGTGACGCCGAACCAGAAGTCGCCGAGATCGGGATTGTAGCCCGCGGGGCCCTTGTACATCAGGGTCAGGGTCTTGATGGCGCCGCTCGGCTCGAGTACCTCGCGCACGATGAGCGTGCCCTCGGGGACATTCACGCCCGAGCCGGTCTTGTCGGGGACGATGCTGGCGTAGGCGACGTAGGCGTTGGCCGAGACGTAGACGTTGATATCGGCGCCCGTGCCCAGCGCGGTAGGATACGGCGCGTCGTTCAGCCGGACGAACGCTGGCGAATCGCGGTGCCCGCCGAGCGTCGACATGATCGCCGCTTCATCGACGCCGACCGAGAGATTCTCGGGCTGGGTGGTCGAGAGGCTGCAGCCGGTGACCGCACCGGCGAGGAACAAGGCCCGGAACCCAGCGCTACGCATGATGGGCGAGCTGAGCAAGCCTCGCGCCAGTGAACTACGCCACGAGTCCCGGGCATTTAGCCTCTACGAGGTGGGGGAACACCTGCCATGTATGAGGTGGACGCACTCCGTGGGATGTCTGCGCAACGCGTCCGCCACGGACGACCGCTGGTCATTCGTGGTCGCCGCCGGGACGATCCTGGGCACCGACCCGGTCGGTCGCCACCGCCGCAGGCACGGCGGCGGCCGCCCCAGGGCCGTGCTTGCGGGCCGAGAGCTTCTCCACCAGCACGAACAGCGCCGGGATGAAGAAGATGCCGAGCAGGGTGGCCGCGCCCATCCCCGAGACCACCGCGGTGCCGAGCACGCGGCGCGCCGCCGCGCCGGCGCCCGACGCCGACCACAGCGGTAGACAGCCAAAGATGAACGCGAACGACGTCATCAAGATCGGCCGGAGGCGGAGCCGCGCGCCGTCGAGCGCGGCGTCGATCAGCGACTGGCCGTGCTCGTAGTTGTCCTTGGCGAACTCGACGATCAAGATCGCGTTCTTGGCGCTGAGACCGACCAGCACGACCAGGCCGATCTGCGCATACACGTTGTTGTCGAAGTGGCGCGACACCAGGCCCAGGAACGCGCCGAGCACCGCGACCGGCGTCGCGAGCAGGACGCTGAACGGCAACGACCAGCTCTCGTAGAGCGCGGCGAGGATCAGGAACACGAACACCAGCGATAGGCCGAGCGTCTTCGCGGTGCCGCCCGACGCCACCTTCTCCTGGTACGACAGCCCGTTCCAGGCATAACCGATCTCGGGCGGCAGCGTCTGCTTGGCGACCTGCTCGAGCGCGTCGAGCGCCTGGCCGGAGCTGTAGCCCGGCGCCGGGGCGCCCAGGATCTCGACCGCGCGGTACAGGTTGAACCGCACCGTGTATTCCGGACCGCTGACCGGCCGGACCTTGACGAACGACGCCAGCGGGACCATGTCGCCGCGCGCGTTGCGCACGTAGAACTTGTTGAGATCGTCGGGCGACGTTCGATCGGTGGCCTCGGCCTGCATGAACACGCGCCACTGGCGGCCGAACCGCGAGAAGTCGTTGATGTACGATCCGCCCAGGAAGCTCTGCAGCGCGGCGTAGATATCGCCGACCGCCACGCCGGCCCGCATGGCCTTGTCCTTGTCGACGTCGGCGTAGAGCTGCGGCACCGCCGGCGAGAAGTTCGGGCGCACGTTCTCGAGCTCGGGCCGCTTGCGCGCCTCGGCCATGAACTTGCCGACGTTCGCGGCGAGGAACTCGTAGGGCGCGCCGGTGCGGTCCTGGAGCATCAAGCTGAACCCGCCGGCGGCGCTGATGCCGGGGATCGCCGGCGGCGCCACCGCGATCACGCGGGCCTCGCGGATCTTGGCAAACTGCTTGTTGATGCTCGCGATGATGTCGGTCGCGGTCAGCCCCACGCGGTCCTCCCACGGCAGAAGGCCGATGAACGCGACGCCGGTATACGGCGCCGCCGTGCGGGTGAAGAAGCTGAAGCCCGCGATGCCGTTGTAGCCCTCGATGCCGTCCTGGTGCCCGAGGACCTGATCGATCTGCTCGTAGACCGCCTTGGTGCGCGACAGCGCGGCGCCGTCGGGCAACGTCACCGAGATGATCGCGTAGCCCTGATCCTCATCGGGGATGAACCCCGCCGGCAGCCGGGTCCCGATCACGCCCGAGATCGCCGCGACGCCGGCCAGCAGCACGATCGGGATCACGAGCTTGCGGACCAGCCGGCGGTTCACGCTGACGTAGCCACGGGTGACCCGCGTGAACACGCGGTTGAACCGGTCGCCCTGCCGGCCGAGCCAGCTGCGCTGCTTGCTGCGCGGGCGCAGGAGCAGCGCGCTGAGCGCCGGGCTGAGCGTGAGCGCGTTGAACGCCGAGATCAGCACCGAGATCGCGATGGTCAGCGCGAACTGCTGGTAGAGCCGGCCGGTGATGCCGCCCATGAACGCCACGGGGATGAACACCGCGGCGAGGATCAGCGCGATCGCGATCACCGGGCCCTGCACCTGCTTCATCGCGGCCAGCGTGGCGTCGCGCGGCGACATGCCGTCCTCGATGTGGTGCTCGACGGCCTCGACCACGACGATCGCGTCGTCGACGACCAGGCCGATCGCGAGCACGAGGCCGAACAGCGACAGCGTGTTGATCGAGAACCCGAGCAGCGGGAACACGGCGAACGCGCCGATCAGCGACACCGGCACGGTGAGCAGCGGGATCAGCGTGGCGCGCCAGCTCTGCAGGAAGATGAACACGACCAGCACGACGAGCAGCACGGCCTCGACCAGGGTCTCGATGATCTCGCGGATGCCGGCGGTCACCGCGCGCGTGGTGTCGAGCGAGACCTTGTAGGCGACGCCGGGCGGGAACCGCCGGGCGAGATCCTCCATGGTCGCGCGGATGTTGTTGGCGACCTCGAGCGAGTTCGAGCCCGGAGACTGGAACGCGGCGACCACGGCGGCGGGCCGGCCGTTGAAGGTGCCGTACTGCTGGTAGTTGAGCGTGCCGAGCTCGACGCGCGCGACGTCACGGACGTGGAGGATCGAGCCGTCGGGGTTGGCGCGCACGATGATCGCGCCGAACTCCTCGGGCTCGACCAGCCGGCCCGCGGCCCGGATCGTGTACGTGATCTGCTGCGACCTGGGCGACGGCTCGCCGCCGAGCTGGCCCGCCGGGTTGACGACGTTCTGCTGGCGCACCGCGTTCTGAACGTCGGCGACGGTCAGCTGGTAGCGCGCGAGCAGCTCGGGCTTGAGCCACACGCGCAGCGCGTAGTCCGACGAGCCGAGGTTGCGAATATCGCCCACGCCGCGGACGCGGAGCAGGGCGTCGTTGATGTTGATGAGCGCGTAGTTGGCGAGGAACGTCGGATCGTAGCGGCCATCGGGCGAGTACAGCGAGACGACCATGAGCGGGAACGCGAGCGACTTCTTGATCGTCACGCCGAACGTCTTGACCGCGTCGGGCAAGAACGGCTGGGCCTGCGAGAACCGGTTGTTGACCAGCACGTTGTTGACGTCGGCGTCGGTGCCGACGTCGAAGGTCACGACCTGGTTCATCGAGCCGTCGTTGGCGTTGGTCGACTGGATGTAGAGCATCCGGTCGACGCCGTTCATCTGCTGCTCGATCGGCGTGGCGACGGACTGCTCGATCGTGAGCGCGTCGGCGCCGGTATACGTGGTCGTCAGGTTGACCTGCGGTGGCAGGATCTGGGGGAACTGCGCGATCGGCAGCCCGAGCAGCGAGACCACGCCGATCAGGATGGTGACGATCGCGATGACCATCGCGACGATCGGCCGGCGGATGAAGAACACCGACATGGCTAGCGCTCCCTGGGCGAGGCGGCGGCGGCCGAGCCGACCGGCGCCTGGGGGGACGGCGCGGCCGCGGCGGCCGGGGGCGCGGCCTGCGGGTTGACGACCGCGCCCTCGGACACCCGCTGGACGCCCTCGACGACGATCCGCTCGCCGCCCTGGAGGCCCTTGGTCACCACGCGGCTGCCCTGGGTGGACGGGCCGAGCTCGAGCCGGCGCAGCGTGACCTTGTTGTCCGGGCCGACGATCGCCACCGAGTACGTGCCCTGGACCGAGACCAGCGCCTTCTCGGGCACCACCACGACGTCCTTGCCCTCGTTCTCGCGCCGGATCCGGACCCGCGCGTACTCGCCGGGTCGCAGGACGCCGTCGGGGTTTCCTACCAGCGCCTGGATCTGGGTCGTGCCGGTCGCGGCGTCGATCTGGCGATTGACCGAGACCACGACGCCGCGGTGCCCGTAGGTGCTGCCGTCGGCCAGCACGATGTCGACGCCCGCGGCGACCGCGTCATCGGGCGCGCCGGCGGCGGCCTGCGCGTCGAGCCTGGCGAGCTGCTTGCGCGCCCAGTCGAGGTCGCGGCCCTCGAGGTGCGCGAACCGCTGCGGGTAGCGCACGTAGTCGACCTCGCTGAGCGGGAAGTTCACGCGGATCGGATCGATCTGCGAGACCGTGGTGAGCAAGGTCGGGCCGTCCTGGCCGACCAGGTTGCCGACGCGGACCAGCGCGACGCCCGCGATGCCCGCGATCGGCGACTTGATCCGCGTGTAGTCGACGTTCAGCTGGACCTGCTGGAGCTGGGCGGCGGCGGCGGCGACCTGGGCCTCGGCGTCGGCGACCGCGGTGGTCGCGTTGTCGACGTCCTGCTGCGACGCAAGGCCGGCCTTGAGCAGGCCCTGATCGCGGCCGAGATCGATCGCGTTGCGCTGCTGCGCGACCCGGGCCCGCGCCAGGCCCGCGGCGGCCGACCTGGCGGCGGCCAGGTACTCGGTGGCCTCGATGGTGAACAGGGTCTGGCCGGCCTTGACCGGTGAGCCGTCCTTGTAGGCCTGGGTCTCGAGATAGCCCTTCACGCGGGCACGGATATCGGCGTTGACGTAGCCGTCGAGCGAGCCGACCGCCTCGATATAGAGCGCGACGTCGTGCTTCTCGACGGTGGCGACCGCCACCTGCGGCGGTGGTGGCGGCGCGGCGGCGGGCTTGGTGGTCTCGCTGCACGCCGGCCACGTGGCGAGCGCGAACACGAGCGTGGACGACCGCAAGATGGAGGGGCTCAATAGAAACACTCCGCGTTGGCGAGCACTGCGCCGGCGCGCGCCTGCGCCAGCTGAAAGTCGAGCAGCGCGAGGTTGGTCTCCGCCTGCCGTAGCGCCTGGGCCGAGGTCACGAGATCGAGGCTGGTGCCGACGCCCTTGGCGTAGCCTTCGCGGGTCCGCGCGTCGATCCGCTGCGCGAGCTCGCGCTGTTGCTTGGCGACGTCGTGCGCCGCGCTGGTGACGCCGATCGCGCGGGCGGCGCGCGCCGCCTCGATCATCGCGTCGACGCGCAGCGTGGCGAGCGTGTCGCGCGCCTGGGCCGCGGCGGCGCGGGCATCGCGGAGCTGACCGTAGCGGGCGCCGCCGTCGAACAGCGGCACGCTCAAGAGCGCGGTGAACGACCAGGTCTCCTTGGGGCCCAGCGTCGCCACGCTCGCCCAGCCGGCCTGCGAGCCGAGCGCGATCGACGGCACGAACCGCAGCTCGGCCTCGGTGATCTGGCGCTCGGCGATCTCGACGTTGCCGCGCGCCGCGGCGATGTCGGCGCGCTGCTCGATCGTGCGGTCGAGGTGGCAGGTCGTGGCGACCGCGCGCTCGAAGCCCTCGAGGTCGAGGCTCGCGGGCGCCGCGATCGGGGTCGCCGAGCCGAGCGCCTGGCCGAGCGCTTCGCGCGCCTGGCGCAGCTGCTCGTCGCCGCTGATCAGCTGGGCGCGCGCCGCGGCGACGTCCTGCTGGGCGCGATCGACATCGAGCGCGGTGCCGCGGTTGAAGGAGAGCCGGGTCTGGGTCAGCGCGAGCCGCTCGAGCGCGGTGCGCAGGCCGACGCGGTCGAGCTCGGAGACCCGGCCGGCGGACAGCGTGGCGAGCATCGCCGCCACGATCTGGCTGGCGAGCAGCCGGCGGCGCTCGGCGAGCGACAGGTTCGCCACCGCGATCGCGCGATCCGCGGTGCCCACGGCGTGGAGGCCGCGCAGGTCGAGCACGTTCCACGACGCGGTCGCGGTCGCCGACCACAGGTTGGGCGCCGGCGTGACGACGTCGGCGGCGCCGAGCCGGATCGCTTCGGTGTTGAAGTTATGAACGTAGCTGCCGGCGGCCGACAGCTGCGGCAGCACGGCGGCGAGGGTGATCCGGCGCTGCGCGATCGAGCGCTCGACGGCCTCGACGGAGGTCAGGTAGTCCGGCGACCGCCGGATCAGCGCGATCGCCTCGTCCCAGGACCGGATCTCCGACGGCGCCGCCTCGGGAGGCGCGAGCATCGGGTCGGACACCTCGGGCTGCACGAACCCGGGCGGGGCGGCCGGAGCGTCCTGGGCGCGCGCGACCACGGGCCACGCCGCAGCCACCACGCAGGCCAGCGTCGCCGCGCGGACTGTGCTGTTCACCATCATGGATACGTTGATTTATGACGCTCTCCATGATTGGCAAGTCGATCACAGACGCGGTGTCAGGATCGGCGCGCGCGGCGCATCGCTGCACGTGCGTTCACTGTGGCCGCCACGCACGATCCCCGGATCCGGGGCATTCAGCCGCGGCGATGGATCGGCGCGGGGGTGCCCGGCCGGGTCATCACGATCTGGTACAGTTGTTGACTCCGCGCCCGGAACGCGCCGGCGCACGCGAGCAAGTAATACTTCCAGCGGCGGTAGAACCCATCGCCGTAGGTCGGCCGCAGCCTGGGCCACGCGGCGTCGAACTGGTGCCACCACGCCATCAGCGTGCGATCGTAGTCTTCGCCGATATTGTGGACGTCCTCGGCGACGAACACATCTTCCATCGCCGAGGTCAGCCGCGCGAGCGTGGGCAGCACGGCGTTCGGGAAGATGTACTTGTCGAACCACGGCTCGATGTGGCTGCGCGGCCGGTTCGCGGCGATCGTGTGGATGAACGCGACGCCGCCCGGGGCGAGCAGCCGATCGACCAGCTCCATGTAGTGGCGGTAGTTCTTCCACCCGACGTGCTCCATGAGGCCGATCGACACCACGGCGTCGTAGCAGCCGGTCGCGTTGCGGTAGTCATCGAGCCGGAACTCGACCGGAAGGTGGGCGTAGTGGTCGCGCGCCCACTTGACCTGCTCCTGGGCGACCGTGAAGCCGGTGACCGAGACCTTGTAGCGCTCGGCGGCGTAGGCCGCGAAGCCTCCCCAGCCGCAGCCGAGGTCGAGCACGCGCATGCCGGGCTGGAGGCCGACCTTGCGGCACACCAGCTCGAGCTTGGCGTCCTGCGCCTCGTCGAGCGTGGTGGCGTTCTGCCAGTAGGCGCAGGTGTAGAGCAGCCGGCCGCCGAGCATCGCCTCGTAGAGATCATTGCCAATATCGTAGTGCTGCTGGCCGTTGTCGAACGACCGCGTGATCGACTGCAGATTGAGGATCCGGGCGCGCAGCGCGTGGGCGACGATCGTCCAGTTCTCGCGCAGCGTCTCGCCCAGCCGGATCCGCATCACCTTGTCGATGAACTGATCGAGCGCAGGGACGTCCCACCAGCCGTCTTCGTACGACTCGCCGGCGCCGAGCGTGCCGTCGCGTAGCAGCCGTGTCCACACCCGGTCGTCGTGGATCTGGACATCCCACGGCTTGTCGCCGTTGACCGTGATGCCCGCCGAGGCGAGCAGCTCGCGGCACACGTCCTGCGCGCGCCGCGGATCGAGACTCGAGAGCAGCTTCTGGGTGGCCGTCGCCATGATCATTCTCCGTTGCCGAGCATGAGGTCGAGGAGTCGGGGGGCCGGCAGCTTCGCGCCCGAGAACAACCAGGCGAAGCCGCGCGCGACCGCGGTGCGGCCGAACGCGCGACCGCGGCGCGGCCCACCGTCTTGCGGTGGGGCGCTTGGTGCGGGAGCGCCGCCGATCCGGATGCGGGCGATCCGGTCGCGCAGCGCGCGGGCGGCGTCGAGCGCGGCGTGGACGCGGCGGTAATCGGCGAGCACCGGATCGCGGCGCAGCAAGCTCGGGTAGCGCTCCGGTGCCCCGGCGAGGATCGCCTCGGCGGCGCGCCGCCCCGACACGGCCGACGGCAGGATGCCTTCGGCGGTGATCGGGTGGGCGAGCCCGAGCGCGTCGCCGACCAGGAGGATGCCGTCGCGGTAGGCGGCGGCGAGGTGGACCGGGTCGAACAGAAAGTACGAGTGGCCCTTGAGGTGCTCGAGCTGGGCCTCCGCTTCGGCGGGGACGTGGCCGGCGCGGCGCAGGTGATCGTGGGTGGTGCGCCACGCGCCGCGGGTCTCGGTGGCATCGAGCGTGCCGACCCCGAGATTGATCCAGTCCGACTTGGGCACGTTCCAGCCGTAGCCCGAGGCGTCGGCGAGCAGCAGCAGCTCGGGCTCGCCGTCGTTGCCGAGCCGGCTACGCGCCACGGTGGCGGCGTCGAGCTGCAGCTCGAGCTCCTGGGCGCCGACGGCGCGGCGCGGTCGGGTTGGGGCGATCCGCCGCGCGACCGGGCAGTGCGTGCCGCCGGCGCCGATCAGGACGGGCGCGCGCAGGCCGGCGACTGACCACAGGCCATCGTCGCCGCGCTCGATCTGCTTGACCGACACGCCGAGATGGAGCTCCGCTCCCGAGCGGCGGAGCAGGAAGTCGTCGAGCTCGAACCGGCGGATGAACCAGCCGTGGCACGGCACCGCGTGGTCGGTGCCGCGAAAGTGCACATGGCAGGTGTGCCATTCCCACAGCCCGCCTGGGTAGTCGGAGGGTGCGAGCTCCAGCACGTCCCAGATCGCCGGGGACAGCCAGCCGCCGCACAGCTTGACGCGCGGGAATCGGGCGCGATCGATCACCGCGACGCGGGCGCCGCCGGCGACGAGCGCGCGCGCGCACGTGCTACCCGCGGGGCCACCTCCCACGACGATGGCATCGTACATCTCCGACATGCGGGGAGCACGGTACTCCAAAGCGCCCCGCGGTGAGTCCCGCGATCCGGTGAAACGACAGCACAAGATCTGATCACCGCAGTGCGGCACACCGCTTGACGTTCGGCCCGCGCTGCGGGCCCGCGGGGCTCGGGGGCCGAAACGCCGACGAGGGCGCTCGTGGCGCCCCCGTCGGGTCAGGTCGTGGGGTGGACTACAGCTCGCAGTTGGTCACGACGTTGGCGCCGAGCGCGTCGAGCAGGACGTCGGCATCGCCGAGGCCGCAGTCGATGACATCGGCGCCCGCGCCGCCGTCGATCACGTCGTCGCCGTCGAGGCCAGCGATGGTGTCGACGCCCGCGCCGCCCTCGATCTGGTTGTCGAGCAGGTTGCCGGTCAGGTGGTCGGCGCCCGCGCCGCCCTTGAGGTTCTCGACGTCGAGCGCGATCTTGTCGGCCTCGCCGGTCTCGCCGCTCGACGTGACGCCGTCCATGACGACGACGAGGTCGTTGGTGCGCGCCGAGTAGTCGACCGTGTCGGTGCCGGCCCCGCCGACGATGGTGTCGTCGCCGCTGGTCGCCGCGCCCTCGTCGAAGGTATCGTCGCCCGCTTCGCCCTTGAGCGTGTCGTTGCCCAGGCCACCGATCAGCGTGTCATTGCCCAGGCCGCCCGAGATCGTGTCGTCGCCCGCGCCGCCGTCGAGCACGTTGTCGACCGCCGAGCCGACGATGGTATCGGCGCCGGCGCCGCCCGTGGCGTTCTCGACGTCGGCCATGATCTTGTCCTTCTCGTTGGCCTCGCCGCTGGTCAGCGTGCCATCGAGCTTGATCGTGACCGCGTTGGTCCGGCCCGTGTAGGTCACCCGGTCGGTGCCCGCGCCGCCGTTGATCGTGTCCGAGCCGTTGGTCAGCGCGCCCTCGTCGAACACGTCGTTGCCGTCGTCGCCGTACAGCGTGTCGTTGCCCAGGCCGCCGGTGATCGTGTCGTTGCCGGCGCCGCCGTAGATCGTGTCGTTGCCGGCGCCGCCGGTCAGCGTGTCGTTGCCCGCGCCGCCCTTCAGGACCTCGATGTCGCTGCCGATGTTGTCGAGCTCGGTGGTCGCGACGTCGCCGTCGTTCGCCGTGGCGTCGAGCGACAGGTTGACCGCCAGGGTGCGCGCGGAGTAGTCCGCGGTGTCGTTGCCGGCGCCGCCGACCAGGGTGTCGTTGCCGTCGGTCGCTGCCGCGCCGGTGGTGAACACGTCGTCGCCGTCGCCGCCGTTGAGGGTGTCGTCGCCGCTACCGCCGCGCAGGGTGTCGTTGCCGGCGCCGCCGAACACCGTCACGGCGGTCGCGAACGCGCCGCCGGTGGTCGCGCTGCCCGCGGCCGAGAACACGTCGTTGCCGTCGCTCAGCGTGGCGACGAAGGTCTCGATGTTGGCGTAGGTCACGTCCTTGAACGTGTCGACGTTGATCGTGATGCCGGTGGCGCCGAACGTGAACGTATCGACCAGCTTGGTGCCGCGGAACTTCAGCGCGTCTGCGCCGGCGCCCAGGTCGACGTCGACGCCGACGCCGGTCGCGGTGCCGGGGGCGAACACGCCGCCCAGGTAGTCGAGGATCAGGGTCTGCGCGCCGCCATCGCCGGTGACGACCAGCTTCTTCAGCGCGGTCACGGTGGCCGCGCCGCACGCAAAGCCGTTGACGCCGAGCGCGCCGCTCGACAGCTTGTTGACCATCGCGACTTCGTCGCCGACCATCGCGAGGGTCACGAGGCCGGTGCTGGCGGTGAACGTGCACTGCGAGCTCAGGTCGGTGAGGCCCTGGGCGGCCTCCTCGATGCCCTCGAAGTCGCCGGCAGCATCGCCGCTCGCGGTGGGCTGCCCGTCACTCGCGCAGCTGGCCGCGGTCAGCAGCGGACAGAGGATTCGACACATAGAACTGAGCTTCTTCACTGATTCATGCTCCTGGAGTAGAGACGTTGACTTTGTTACTCACTGTGTCGTCCGGCTTTCAGACCTATGCAGCCTGAAAACACGAAATCTCGCTTACAGTTCGCAGCCGGTCGCCGAGCCGATCGAGAGATCGAGCGACAGATCGGCGTCGCCGGTGCCGCAATCGAGCACGTCGTCGCCAGCGTTGCCGTCGAGCACGTCGTCGCCGGCGCCGCCGTAGAGCGCGTCGGCCGCGCTGCCCGGGCCACCCTGTAGCAAGTTGTCTGCGGCATTGCCTGTGAGGGAGTCCGCGGCGCTGCCGCCGGTCAGGTTCTCGACGTCGGTGGCGATACGATCGCCCTCGCCGGTCTCGCCGCTCGCGGTGATGCCGTCCATCACGACGACGAGCGGCTGGCTGCGCCCGGTGTAGTCGACCAGGTCGGTGCCGGCGCCGCCGGACATCGTATCGGCGCCGCTGGCGGCGTTGCCCTCATCGAACGTATCGTCCCCGGCGTCGCCGCGCAGGACGTCGTCGCCGGGCCCGCCGCGCAGCGTGTCGTTGCCGGCGCCGCCCGCGATCGTGTCGTTGCCGGGGCCACCATCGAGCACGTTGTCGGCCGCCGAGCCGGTGATCGTATCGTCGCCGGCGCCGCCGATCACGTTCTCGACGTCGAGCATGACCTTGTCGAGCTCACCCGGCTCGCCGTCGTTGGCCAGGCCGTCGAGGCTGACCACCACGCGGGCGGTCCGCGAGGCGTACGAGATCGTATCCGTGCCCGCGCCGCCGGTGATGACGTCGGCGCCGTTCGGCCCGCTGCCCTCGTCGAACGTATCGTCGCCGGCGTCGCCGTAGAGCGTGTCGTTGCCGGCGCCGCCGGACAGCGTGTCGTCGCCCGCGCCGCCATACAGCGTGTCATTGCCGGATCCGCCGCGCAGGGTGTCGTTGCCGCTGCCGCCCTTCAGGATCTCGATGTCGGCGTTGATGATGTCGGCCTCGCCGGTCTCGCCGCTGGACACCGCGGGGTCATTGGACAGCACGAGCGCCGCGGTGCGCGGCGAGTAATCCGCGGTGTCGCTGCCAGCGCCGCCCACGAGCGTGTCGTTGCCATCGCGGCCGGTGCCGGTGGTGAACACGTCGTCCCCGGCGCCGCCGTTCAGCGTGTCGTCCCCGGCGCCGCCGCACAGCGTGTCGTTGCCGGCGCCGCCGTAGACCGTCAGCGCGGTCGGGAACGCCGCGCCGGTCACCGCGTCGCCCGCGCCCGCGAAGCTGTCGTCGCCGTCGTCGAGGCTCACCACGTACTGCGCGGTGCCGGCCGAGGTGACGTCGAGCATGGCGTCGCCGTTGAGGGAGAGGCCGGAGGCGCCGAACACGAAGTGATCGCGGCCGGTCGTGCCAATCAGCTTCAGCGCGTCGCCGGGGCTATCGCCGCCCAGGTCGAGCGTGACGCCGGGGCCGCTGGCGGTCCCGGTGGCGAACAGGCCGCCGCCGAAGTCGAGGATCAGCGTCTGCGCGCCGGCCGTGCCCTGCGCGACGTCGATCCGGCGCGCCGAGGTCGAGGTCGCGGCGCCGCACGGCAGATCATTGATGAGCAAGGCGCCGGTGGCGCCGCGCGCGAGCACCGCGATGTCGCCGGCGTCGAGCACCAGCGCGACGCGGCCGGTCGCCGCGGTGAACACGCACTTCGCGGTGAGGTCGGTGAGCGCCTGGCTGACCTCGTCGACCCCGTCGATCGCGCGGTGTGGGGCGGTGGAGGTCTCGGCGTCACATCCGGTGACGCAGACCAGGGCCCAGCCGAGCCAGCCACGGTGTTGCATGCAGATCCGCGGGTCGACCGGCGGCGCCACCGCGTGAGGCCGGCGCGCCACTCGTTGGGGTACGGCGTGGATACCCAGGCCGCGCGCGAGCCAACCGCCGGGTAGTCGAGCTCAGCCGATCGCGATGGGCGTGACGGCGCCTTCGAACTGCGCGGCGCCGGCGGCGAGGTACAGCACGCCTCCGGTCACCGACAGCTCCCAGCGATTCACCCGGTCGAGCGTGGCGGCGACCGCGTCGAGCAGCTCCGGCGGCAGGGCGCGCAGCGCGATCTCGTCGCGGCGGTGCACGGCGCGCTCGGTGATCTCCCGGGCGAGCTGGTCGACGTTCTTCCACGCGTACACCGCGACGCGCGGCGCGAGCTTGGTCGCCTTGTGCAGGCGATCGGCCGACGGCGAGCCGATCTCGATCCAGGCCTGGAGGTCGCCGCGCAGATCGCGCGCCACGATCGCCGGCTCGTCATCATCGGAGACCCCGCCGCGGCTGAACTCGACGCCGTCGCCGTGCTCGAGCGCCCGGGCGATCACGCGGGCGACCAGGTAGCGCTCGCTCTCCGACGGGTGCTGGGCGACCCGCCAGTCGAGCGATTCGTAGACGCCGCGATCGGCGTCGGCGAGCGAGATCTCGAACCTGCGGAGGGTCGCGGGCAACGCCATGCCGCCATCGTACGCCTGCCGCCTGGCAGGGGCACCACGCTACTGGACGCGGGTGAAGGTCCAGGGCTCGCCTTCGTGGGCCTCCCAGATCCGCCGGCCGGGATACGCCCGCTGGACCTGCTCCACGGTGGCGTCGGCCGGCAGCGAGAGATACAGCACGCCGTCGAACCACGGGCCGCTGCGCGCGTAGCGCGACGGATACTTCGCGCGGACGATCACGACATCGTCACGCAGGTGCATCGCGGCCGCCGTCTGGTAGAGGCCCTCGCGCTTCCATTGCTTGGGGAGCCGGTCCTCGAGGAACGTGCCGACCTGGGCGAGGGCGAACACGACCGCGAGGATCACGAACAGCGTGCGCACGCGGCGGCCGACCCACGACGCGATCACGGCGCAGGTCGGCGCGAACCCGGCGGCGGCCAGGAACGCCAGCGGGAGCAGCGTGGTCGAGAGGTAGCGCGCGGGGGCGCCGTCGTCGGGGTCGGAGATCGTCGGCAGCAGCGCGAGCACGAACGCGCAGATCACGGCGATCGCGAACGTCCGCATCGGCCGCGCCGGGTGATCGGGCGCGATGGCGCGGGCGCCGACCAGCGCGACGACCGCGGTGCCGGCCACCGTCCAGTCGAGGATCATCGCGCGAAAGATGGCGATGTGGTTCCACAGCTGGACAGGGTTTATCAGGTGGTGGAACGACAGCGAGGCCGCGGCGGTGTCGTCGCCGTAGAGCGCGCGAAACGCGGGCTCGTAGAGCGCGTAGCCGGTCGTGAACGGCGAGCCGAACTGGATCGCCTGGTAGACGAAGTTGAGCCCCACGAACGGCAGGGCGCTCGCCGCGGTGATCACGATCGCGCGGGGCGAGCGAAACGCGATCATCGCCATGCCGAACAGCACGGCGTCGAGCGGGCGGATCAGGAACGTCGCGCCGATCGCCGCGCCGGCCAGCACCAGCCAGCGCGCGTGCGGCCGGGTCGTCCACGCGCCGATCGCGGCGAACGCGACGGCCAGGAACATCACCGTGGCGGTGTGGGTGTAGAACGACGCGGCCTGGAACAGGAACAGCGGCGCGACGCCGAGCGCGATCAGCGCTACCAGCGCCGGGCGCGGCCCGAGCGCGCGCCGGGTCGCCCACCACACGAGCACGAGCGCGACGACGGCCTCGAGCGGCGTGACCAGCCACGGCACCCCGACGCGGTACCCGATGCCCAGGAGCGCCGAGGCGCCGGGCGGGTACTTCGAGCGAATCCAGTGATCGACGATGACGTGGTCGACGCCCAGCCACTCGGCGTGCGGCGGGACCTCCGCCTTGAACACGCCGCGCCCGAACAGCTCGCCTTGCAGCGACAGGCTGTACTCATCGCCGGAGTACGGAAAGCCATCGAGCGCGAACCGGGCGAGCAGGGCGTAGGTGACGCCCAGCACCACGATGATGGCCAGCGCGACCCAGGTGCGGTCCGCGATCGAGCGATCCGAGCTCGCGTCGCGCATGGCTAGGTGAAGCGGTACCGGAAGAACGCGCCGTAACACGGGATCGCGTCGCGCCAGAACCGGACCTTCTTGCCCTCGTCGAAGCCGCGCGCGACGTAGTTCACCGGGATCTCCATCGGCGCGTGTCCGTTGCGCGTGAGCTTGCAGGCCAGCTCGATGTCGAGCTCGAAGCCGTTGCTCTGCAGATCGAGGCCCTCGAGGCACTCGGCGCGGAACACCTTGAACATCGTCGGCACGTCGGTGACCCGCTGCTGGTAGAGCAGGTTGTAGGTCACCGCGAACAGGATCTGCGCGAAGTTGAAGGTGAGGCCGCGCAGCGGCGTCTTGTCGTACTTGCGGACCTTCCAGTCATCGAGGCCCAGGCTCCGCGAGCCGAGCACGAACGTCGTCTTGTGCTGGAGCAGCGGCTCGAGCAGCGCGTCGTAGTCGTCGATGTCGTACTCGAAGTCGGCGTCCTGGATCAGGATGATCGTGCCGGTGACGTGCGCGAAGCCGGTGCGCACCGCGTGGCCCTTGCCGCGCGGCTGGTCCTCGAGGATCACCCGCACCCCGGGCCGGCCCTCGTAGCGCTGTACGATCTCGCGCGTGCCGTCGGTGCTGTTGCTCTCGACGATGATCAGCTCGCGGTCGATCTTGAGCGCCTTGGCGAGCACCGCGTCGATCACCTGCGCCGCGTAGCGCGCCTCGTTGAACACCGGCATGACGATCGAGAGCTTCTCGTGGGGCGTCTGGTCGCCCGTGGTGGCCGCGCCGAACACCGCGACGCGGTTGCCGGCGCGCACCGGGACGCTGGCGTTGCGCAGCGGCGTGGCGGTGGCGAGCCGGGCGAGGCCGGGCAGCGTGCGAGACGCGGTCTCGCCGACGTACTGCAGGGTCCGGGTCACCGGCATCGCGTACTGCGCCTTGAGCGTCAGGCCGTAGCGCGCGAGCAGCGCGGTGAGGTTGCCGGTGCGCAGGAACGCCGTCTTGTAGTCGAAGAACCTCGACCAGTAGCGCCGCAGCAGGCGCGCGGGGAACGAATCGGTGTTGGTGTAGGTCACCGCGAACAGCGTCGAGGCCGGCAGGGTCGCGCGCAAGGTCGCGATCACCGCGCCCGGATCGCTGCAGCTCTCGAGCAGCTCGTGCAGGATCACCAGCTGCGGCGCCGGCGAGCCGACGAGCAGCGGTCGGGCCCACTCGATGTCGGACGCGACCGCGAGGCGCTGGAACGCGGCGTCGTCGATCTCGGCGACTGCGAGGTCGATGCTGCGGGCCACCGGGCCGGTCGCGAACTCCGCGAGGTAGCGGCCGAGCAGCACCGCGCGGACCACGGGTGCGCCGGTCAGCCGCCGGTGATCCGCGACGAGCCGCTCGAGCAAGTGCTCGAAGTCCGCGGCCATGAGCGCGCGGTCGCGCGGGTTGGTGAACGGCCGCGCGCGCGCGATGTCGAGGTCGTTGTGCGGGTGCTCGCGCGCCGGGTTGACGTACACCGCGTCGCAGCTGGTGCAGCGCACGAACCGCACGCCGGCGCGATGGAACAGGTGCTGCGCGCTGTCCGCCCGGCACGCGGGGCACGCGACGAAGCGATTGTGCGACCGCGCGGTCTGCACCGCCGGCGTGGGTGCGAGCTCGAAGCGCAGCGGTTCGTCAGGGGCAGTTCGCGGCACGGACATGCTCCCCCCTCATAGCATACAACGCGCCACCCCCGAGCGCAGGGGCGTGCGGCGGCGGCGTCAGGCCTTGCGCGGCACGTGCGGCTCGACGCGCACGTCGACCGCCAGGGTCTCGCCGGCGCCGCCGACGAAGATCGTCCCGCTCGTCGGGGTCGCGTCGAGGTAGTTGCGGCCCACCGCGACGCGCACGTGGTCGGTCTGGGTCAGGATGCCATTGGTCGGATCGAAGCCCTTCCAGCCGACCTGCGGCAGGTAGAGCTGGATCCACGCGTGCGACGCCTCGCCCTGGCGCTGGTGCTCGGCGAGCTCGGCGGATTTGGGCCCCGTGTAGATGTAGCCGCACACGTAGCGCGCCGGCACGCCGAGCAGCCGCGCGAGGCAGATGAACAGGTTGGTGAAGTCCTGACACACGCCGCGGCGATTGACGTAGACGTCGAACGCGGTGGTCAGGAGGTGGGTCGTGCCCTGCTTGTACTTGAACTCGCGGTAGATCGTGTCGTTGATATCGAGCAGCGTGGCGAGCAGCTCGTAGTCGTTGCGCTTGACGAAGCTCATCGCGTACTCGGCGAGCTCGTGGAGCTCGGTGTCGGCCAGCTCGGGCGGCAGCAGGTACGGATCGAGCACCTGGCGCTGCCACGGCATCCACACCAGCGGGATCGTCGAGCTGACCCGCGGCCCGATGCCGAGCGGCTCGGTGTCGAGCACCTCCACGGTGCTGCGCGATTCGATCGCGAGCTCGGAGAACGGCGTGTCGATCTCGATCCGGCGGACCCGGTTGCCGAACACGTCCTCGTAGTCGTGGCCCAGGTAGGGCACCGAGATCGCCAGCTCGTGCGACCGCACGGCCTGCATCCGATCGTGGACCGGCGTGAGCCGCAAGAGGTGCGTCGAGCGCTCGACGGTCTTGGTGTACTTGTAGACCGTGCGGTGGACGACGTCGAACAGCTTCGACTCGGACTTCACGGGGCGCCAGCGCGCGCGGGGGATCTCGATCATGCCCCCAGTCGAGCGCTCACCAACCACCGCGCCCTCGCGGATCACGAGCATGCCGCCGGGCGGCAGCTGGCGCCATTTGAGCGCGCGGGCCGCGTCGCCCGGGCGCGGCGCGAGTTGTTCGTTGCATACGATCACTCCTTTGCGGCTCTTGGCGCCGCGGCGCGTGAGGTCGACCTCGAGATCCGCGTCGCCAAACGCGATCTTGTCGTAGGGCGGCGCGAGCGAGCCGATCCACAGAGGCACGCCGCGCCGGTCGGCGTGGACCAGCAGGTCGCGGCCATCGGTCAGGCAAAACGACAGCTCGCCGACCTTGTTGATCTCGGCCAGCCACGTGACGAGCACGTCGAGATCGACCTGCGCCAGGCTGCGCCAGCCGTGATCGACGAACCGGTTGAGCAGGCCGCAGAACAGCGCCTCGGTGTCGGTCGAGCCGATCGCCTCGAACGGCCCGACCGCGTCGGTCGGCTTGCGATCGAGGCTGCCGGCGTGGGCCATCACCCAGTCGCGGCGGCCCCACGTGCGCGCGAACGGCTGGGTGTTGGCGTCCGACAGCGCGCCCCACGTGGCGTGCCGGATGTGCAGCACGAACATGTTCGACGCGACCTGCTCCCACGCCAGCGCGAGCTGGCTCCGGATCGAGGTCTGGGGGGGCGCGGGCTCCTTCAGGATCGCCGCCGAGGGCTCGCCCTTGGGGTAGTAGCCCAGGCCCCAGCCATCGGGCAGCGTGCGTCCGGGCTCGAGACAGCGCAGCGTGAACGATGGCGCGAGCTCGCCTTCGAACGACATCGCGAGCAGGTTCGGCACGGGCGAACTGTAGCCCAGTCTCATGCGCGCGTCTCACGCGCGGCCGATGCCAGGTTTCCAACGTGGGCCTGGTTGGTTCGTGACACCACCGCCGCGCGGGATCGCCCGGGTGCCGGGCGTGGGCGGTCTTGCGTTCCGCTGGGTTTGCTGCAAACCTGGCCCACCCGTTGCTCTGGTCGCGCGACACCGTACGAGCTCATGAAGACAGCAACGAAGTCGCGGACGGTCGCGCCGGTGGGGACGCGGTGAAGCGCACGACGGTGCTCGCGCTGCTGGGGCTCTGCGTCCTCCTGCGCTTCGTGTCGCTGGTGCGGCCGTGCCTGTCCGACGACGAGGCGATCTACGCGGTGGTCGCCCGCGAGATGCTGTCGGGCCACGAGCTCTACGTCGACATCGTCGACCACAAGCCGCCCGGGGTCTACCTCGCCTACGCCGCGACCCAGGCGATCGGCGGTCCGATCGGCGGCATGGTGGTGCTGCACGCGCTGCTGATCGGCGTGGTGTTCGCGACCGGCCTCCTGCTCGCGCGGATCGTCCGGCGGCACGGGCCGGATGCCGACCCGCGGGCGCCGGCCACCGCGGCGCTGCTGTGGATCGTGTACACGACCACGCTGGTCGACGTCGACGCGCTCGCGGCGAACTGCGAGCTGTTCATGATGCTGCCGCTGGTCGGCGCGGTCGTCGTGTTCCTCGAGGCGCAGGATCGGCTGGAGCGCTACGCGCTCGCCGGCGCGCTGGTCGGCGCCGCGTGCCTGTTCAAGTACCAGGGCGGCATCCAGCTGCCGGTGCTCGGGCTCGCGATCGTGCTGCGGCACGCCGAGCGCAGCAGGTCGCGCCGGCTCGCCGCGCTGATCGCGCTCGGCGCCGGGTTCGTCGCGATGCTCGGCGCGGCGGCGGCGACGATGTGGCTGCGCGGCGGGTTGCCCGACGCGGTGTTCTGGCTACGGTTCAACTTCGCGTACATCGACGCCGGCACGTCGGCGGGCGAGCTCGTCGTGCGGCTCGCGACCCGCGGCGGGCTCGTCGTCGCGTCGGCGGGGCTGCTCTACGGCCTCGGCGTCGCCGCGATCGCGACCGGGCACCGCCAGCCGTTCGTGCGGTTCATGGCCGGCTGGCTGGTCGCGAGCGCGATCGCGGTGTTCATGGGCGGCCGGTTCTTCGGCCACTACTTCCACCAGCTCGCCGCGCCGCTCGCGATCCTCGCCGCGCCCGCCACGGTACGGTTGTGGCAGCGCCGCCGCACGCTCGCCGCGCTGGCGATCGGCGCGCCGGCGTTCGCCTACGCGGTGCTCGGCGGGCTGCACGGCCAGCTCATGCAGTGGTACGGCGAGCCGGATCCCGACTACGGCAGCGTGGTCGCGTGGCTCGACCGCCACGGCCGCGGCGCGCTGTGCGTGTGGGGCAATTCGCCGGTCCTGTACTTCGAGGCCGATCGTCCGCTCGGCTGCCGGTTCGTGTTCTCGAACTACCTCACCGGGCTGTCGCCGGCGACCGCGACCCAGAGCGACCCCAAGGTGGATTCCTCGCGCAACGTGGTCGCCGAGTCGTGGCCGATGCTCGAGCGCGATCTGGCCGAGCGCAAGCCACGGTTCATCGTGGATGGCTCGCCCGGCGATGTCGGGCGCTACGGCAAGTACCCGCCGGCCAAGTTTCCGCGGCTCGCCCGCACGCTCGCCTGCAGTTACGACGCCCGGGCCGAGGTCGCGGGCATGCGGATCTACGAGCGGCTCGCCACGCCGCGCTGCGGCCCCGCGCCGTAGGCCCGCGCGCGCGAGCCGTGGGCGCGCCATAGTGGGACCTCGATGGCGAAAGACGACCGCGAGCTCGGCCGAGGGACCGCCTGGGTCGGCATCGCGAGCGGGCTGTCCGGCGTGCTCGACGTCATCACCACGGTGACCTGCCTGTGGCTGTGGCTGTCGACCGCGGAGCTGGGGGTCGCGACGCTGGCCGGCGCATTCCTGCCGGTGCTCGAGCGGGTGGCCGGGCTCGGGATGCCGGCGGCGCTGGTCCGCGAGGGCGGGGGCGATCGCCGCGCGCTCTCGACCCTGCAGTGGGTCGCGGTGCTGGGGTCGGGCAGCGTGCTGGTCTGTGTGATCGCCGCGGGGCCGTGGATCGGCGAGCTGTTCGGCCAGCCGATCCTCGGCGGTCTGCTGATCGGCTACGCCATCAAGCTCGCGCTGCAGAACCTGCACCTGGTGCCCGAGGCGCTGCTGCGCCGCGAGCTGGCGTTCGCGGCCTTGACCCGCGTGCGGATCGCGGCGTCGTGCGCGGACGCGATCACCAAGCTCGTGGTCGCCTACGCCGGGGCGCACGGCGATCCCGCGCTGCGGATCTGGTGCTTCGTGCTGGGGCCGCTCGCCGGCGGGCTGGTGACGTCGGTCGGCCTGCTGCGCCACCGGCCGTGGCGGCCGGTCGCCGTGTTCGACCGCGGCGTGGCGGCCCGCGGGCTGCGCTACGGGGCGCAGGTCTCGGGCGGCGAGCTACTCTACTACCTCTATACCAACGCCGATTACCTGGTGATCGGCCGCGCCTGGGGCGCCGCGGCGGTCGGCGCGTACCGGCTCGCCTACGAGCTCGTGCTCGACGTCGTGCGGCTGATCTCGCTGGTCACCGCGGAGGTCGCGTTTCCGGCGTTCGCGCGGCTCGCCGGCGCGCGCGCTGGCGCGGGCGCGCTCGTGATCCGGTTCACCCGGCAGAACGCGATCGCGCTGGTCCCCGTGGTCGTGTTCCTCGCGGTCGCCGCCGACGACCTGCTCGCGGTGCTGTACCCGCCGCTGCCGCCGGCCGCGGCCACCGCGGCGCGGATCCTGTGCGTCGTCGGAGCGCTGCGGGTGGTGAGCTTCGTGCTCCCGGCCGCGCTCGCGGGCCTGGGCCACGCGCGCGACACGCTGCTCTATCACGTGGTCGCGGCGATCGTGCTGCCGGCCGGGTTCGCCGCCGCGGCCTGGCTCGCCCCCGGGCTCGGCTACGTCGCGGTCGCGTGGGCGTGGGCGGTGGCGTACCCGATCGCGTTCGCCGCGCTGCTCGCCCGCGCGCTCGCCCGCTGCGAGATCGCGCTGGTGACCTACCTGCGGCAGATCGCCGGGGTGGTCGCGTGCGGCGCGGCGGCGGCGGCCGGCGCGGTCGCGGTCCACGAGGCGCTGCCGGCGATCGCGGCGGTGCGGCTGGGGGTCGTGGCCGCGGTGGTCGTCGCGCTCTACGGCGGCCTGCTCGCGGCGGTCGAGGGCGTCACGCCGCGGTCGGTCGTGCGCGCGGTGCGCGGCGATGGGCCAGCCGGTCCGCCGGCCCGGTCGCGCGAGTAGCGCTGGTCCATCGCCGCCACCTCGGGATCGCCAGGTTTGCGACGCGGATCACGATCTTTCGGATCTCCTTCCGAGGCGCGTGGCCCCGCCGCGCGCGCGACCGCGTGGAAATTCACGCAGGCGCGCGCCCGACATCGGCCCTCGTTTCCATCGTTTGCGATCACCGGGCGACGGCTGGCATGATATGAACCGCCCGCACATGTCCAGGCTCGCCGACCCGGCACGACGCGGGTTTCTTCGCCGTCACGCCGTCAAGCTCGTCGCCTCGATCGCGATCACGGCCGGCATCGTCTACACCGCTGGCAAGGGCGACATCAAGCTCGTGCCCGAGAGCGGCGACTTCGGCGCCGTGCGGTGGTGGTTCCTCGGGCTCTACGTGGCGATCGTGTTCGGGATGACGTGGTTCCGCAGCGTGCGCTGGCGGTTCCTGCTGCGCCCGATCATCGCGGTCCCCAAGCTGCGGCTGTTCGCGGTGTCGTGCATCGGGTTCGCGGCGATCCTCGTGCTGCCGTTTCGGCTCGGCGAGTTCGCGCGGCCGTACCTGCTGCGGACCCGGGACGAGGATCGCAAGCCGGGCGCGCCCGTCCTGACCATGGTCGCCGCGACCAGCTCGATCGTCGCCGAGCGCGTGATCGACGGCATGTTCCTCAGCATCGTGCTCGCCCTCGTCCTGGTGTTCGTCCCGACCCTGCAGCCGCTGCCCGCGCACGTGGTCGGCCTGCGGATCGCCGGGGTGGAGGTCCCGCTCACCACGGTGCGCGCGAGCGGGTTCGCGATGCTCGGCATCTTCACCACCGGCCTGGCGACGATCGTCGTGTTCTACTTCGCGCGCGGCTGGGCCCACCGGACCACGCACCTGGTGGTCGGCAAGCTGTCGCCGCGGCTGGCCGACAAGCTCGCCAGGCTCGCCGAGCACCTCGCCGATGGCCTGCACGTGTTCGGCCGCGCCCGCGACGTGCTCGGCTTCCTCGCCGAGACCGCCGCCTACTGGGGGCTCAACGCGCTCGGCCTGTGGGTGCTGGCGATGGGCTGCGGCGTGGTCCACGGCGACGGATCGGCGATGACCTTCCCCGAGGCGTGCGGCCTCATGGGCATGCTCGGCTGCGCGATCCTGATCCCGGGGCCGCCGGGGCTGCTCGGCGTGTTTCAGGCCGGCATCTACGCCGGCATGACGTTCTATTACCCGGCCCACATCGTGATCGGCGCGGGCGCGGCCTACGTGTTCCTGCTCTACGTCTCGCAGGTCATCCTGCACCTGGCGACCGCCGCCTGGGGCCTGTGGTACGAGGGCGGGGCGCGGCGGCTACGCGGCGCGCTCGAGGCGCCGCCGCTGGCGGGTGACGCGGCGGCGTCGATGCCCGGCTCCTGATCGCGGCGGCCGGCCGCTACTTCGCCGCGGGCGGGGTCAGCGGGACGGGCGGCGCGACCGGCGCCTCGGCCTTGCCGGCCTCGAGCTGCTTGGTCGCCGTGTCGCCGCCGAGCGAGGCCGGCAGCGGCGGCAGCTCGCTGATCGCCGGCAGCAGCGCGATCTCGATCCGCCGGTTCTTCGCGCGATCCTTCGAGATCGGATCGTGCTCGCCGGCGCCGGACGCGAGCAGGTTCCTGGGGTCCATGCCGGCGGTGACGAGGAACCGCGTGACGTTCACGGCGCGCGCGGTCGACAGATCCCAGTTGTCCTTGTAGGTGGGGCTCTTGAGCGGCACGTCGTCGGTGTGGCCGATCACGAGGAACCGGCGATCGGGGAACCGCTTGAGCGTGATGCCGACCTCGAGCACGGCGAGCTCGCCCGGCTTCGACAGCTCGGCGACCCCGGACGGGAACAGCACCTCGGCGGGCAGCGACAAGACGAGGCTGCCGCGCCGCGACGTGACCTTGAGCTGACCGGTATCGATCATCTTGGCGAACTGCTTCTGGATCTCGTCGATCGCGGCGAACCGCTTCTCGGCCTCGCTGCGGCCGGCGCGCAGCGCGACCAGCTCGTCCTTGGAGGCGCTGAGGTTGCTCGACAGCTGGGTCAGCTGGGTCTCGAGGTCCTTGCTCTTGTGGATCGTGCCGTCGAGCACGGTGATGCAATCCGTCTTTTTCTGGAGGGCGTCGCTGGCCTCGGCCTGGGCCTTGGTCAGGCTCTTGTTGCACTCGCCGTAGCCCGAGGTGTTGTCGAGCGCCTGCTGGCGGTACTGCCAGGTGTAGTAACCGCCGGCGGCGGCACCCGCGGTCATCAGCAGCGCAAACATCCACAGCCGCCACGGAAACCGTCGCTGCTTGAGGGGCTTGCCTGGCTTTCCAACGTCGTCCATGTCGTCGAATCTCGGCATCCGAGACCTCCAGACAGACGATAGCGCCCTCGTCGGGACACGCCAGGGGCGACGGTCGTCGTTTGTGCCCGATCGGCTACGCCGTGGGCGTCAGATCGGCCGCCGTGAGCTCCTCACGGTAGAACGCGGCGCCGTCGTCCCCGAGCGCCGTGAAGGTCAGGCGATCGCCGTCGACGTCGATCAGGCCGGCGTTGTAGCGCACCGCACGGAATAGCACCCCCGGCGGGTTGCCGACCGGCTTGCCGAACCCGCGGGCCAGGGGGCCGATCTGGAATTCGCGGATGCCGAACGCGTGGCGGTGCGCGGCAAACCAGTGCTGATCGCCGCTCACGAACACCACGCCCGGCGTGCCGACCAGGGCGGCGAAGATCGCGTCGCGCTCGGTGGTGTACGCGGCCCAGTGATCATTGCCGTTGCCGAAATCGAGCGGCACCGAGGTCAGCACGAGCTTGAACGTGGCGGTGCTGGCGGTCAGCCGATCGATGAGCCAGCCCCGCTGCTGGGCGCCCAGCATCGTCTTGGCAGCGTCGTCGGGCGCGGCGTTGGCGCTGCGAAACCGCCGGCAGTCGAGCAGGAAGCACTCGAGGTGCGCGCCCCAGCGCCAGCGGCGGTAGCGGATCGGGCCGTCCTGGGCGCGCAGGGGGAAGAACTCGTCCCACACCTGGAGCGCGGCGGCGTAGCGCGCCGGCTCCGCGGCGGCGAGCGCGGCGTCCCAGTCGTTGCGGAACTCGTGGTCGTCGTAGATCGCGTACAGCCCCGCGGCCTCGAGCACCGCGCGCACCGGCGGGTGGCCGCGCAGCTCGAGGTGGCGCTCGCGGTACTCGGCCACGGTCTGGGCCGGCGGGCCGTTGTCGGTGTAGGGAAAGTCGCCGATCGTGATCGCGAGGTCGGGCGCCGCGGCGACCACCGCGTCGCACAGCCCGCTCGCGAACGCCGGGTTCGGATCGCAGTCGGCGCCGATCGCGACGCGCACCGGCCGCGGATCGTCGGCGCTGGGCGCGGTGCGGACGCGGTGCGTGGCGACCCGGGTGCCGCCGATCGCGAACGCGACCTCGTACGCGGTGTCCGGCGCGAGCCCGGCGACCTCGTGGCGGCCGAGCTCGCCGTCGAGGGTGAGCTCCACCTCGGCGACCCGCTCCCCGCCGGCGCCGACCGAGACGGTGACCTGGGCGCCGGACAGCGGGCTCCAGATCGCGACCATCACCGAGCGCTCGTCGGGATCGAGCACCGCGGTGAGCGCGGTCGCGGTGCGGTTGTCGCCGCAGCCGGCGGCGAACGCCAGCGCGCCCCCGGTGACCAGCTGGAACAGCTCGCGGCGGGTGGGCTGCATCGCGATCACGGTAGCGCAAACCGCGCCGGCGCAGGCGACGCGGCGGGACGGTTGTCGCGCCCGGGATTCGTGAGACGCTCGCCCCGTGACGTCCACCCGCATCGATCTCGCAGGTCTCACCACCCGCATCGTCGGCCCGGCCGACGCCGCGATCACCTGTGTCCTGTTCCACGGTTTCGGCGCACCGGGCGACGATCTGGTTCCGCTCGCCGAGGTGTTCGCCGCGCCGGTCCGGTTCGTGTTTCCGGCGGCACCGCTCGAGCTCGGCGGCATGTACGGCGGGGCGCGCGCGTGGTGGATGATCGACTTCGCGCGGATCGAGGCCGATCGCGCCCGCGGCACGGATCGCCGCGACGAGATCCCGGCGGGCCTGGCGGAGGCGCGCACCCAGGTGCTCGCGCTGCTCGATCAGCTGCAGGCCCAGCCCGCGATCGCGCAGGGCCAGCTCGTGCTCGGCGGGTTCTCGCAGGGCGCGATGGTCGCGCTCGACGCCGCGCTGCACCGCGCGGCGCCGCCGGCTGGCCTGATCTTGATGTCGGGCACGCTGATCGCGAGCCCGGTGTGGCAGCCCAGGATGGCCAAGCTCGCCGGCGTGCCGATCGCGCTGTCGCACGGCCAGCAGGATCCGATCCTGCCGTTCCGCATGGCCGAGGTCCTGCGCGACCAGCTGATCGCCGCCGGCGCCGCGGTCGACTGGCGGCCGTTCCGCGGCGGTCACGAGATCCCCGCCGCCGCGATCGAGGGCGCGGCGGCGCTGCTCGACCGGCTCGCGCCGTGAGTCAGGGCGCGAGCCGCGTGACCTTGTAGCCCTTGTGGGCGAGCAGGTCGAGCACGCTGCGCGGCCCGATCAGGTGCAGCGCGCCCACCGCGACGAACCCGCCGCCGGCCGCGTGCAGCTGCTCGAGCTCCGGGATCCACGACGCGTTGCGGTCGTAGAGCAGATCGGTCATCTCGCGGTCGTACTCGGCCTTGGTGTAGCCGTGGTGGAGCGCGTCGATCCGGTCGGCGTCGTTGGTCGCGATGATCTGGCGCTCGTCGCCGGCGGCGTAGGCCTCGAGCATGGCATGGGCGCGCTGCTGGGCGTCGGGCAGCTCGTCGAGGATCAGCTTGATCGCCTTGATGTCCATCCACTTGCCGAGCAGCTCGATCTGGCGCGCCGCGGGCTCGAGGAACACGATCGGCTTGTGCTCGTCGGTCGCGCGGGTCGCGAGCGCCTTGTCCATCGGCAGGGTCGGCGGCAGCCCCTTCAGCGTCAAGAGCGTCGCCGGGATCATCGGCGGCATCTTGTCGACCGCGGCGGCCACCGTGGCGCCCAGCGCATCCTCGAGCTGCTTCCAGTAGGCCTCGCCGAGCGCCGCGTGCAGCGAGCTCGTCGTGGGCTTGATCATCTCGGCGATGTGCGGATCCTCGAGGTTGGCCTCCATCGCGAACACCGGCGCGCCGTGCAGCGTGGCCCACACGATCGGCGGCAGCTGGGTCGCGGCGTCGATCCCGACGTGCATCGTGCCGAAGAAGTAGGTCGTCCGCCCGGCCTTCTCGACCGCCCACAAGAGCGGCCGCGCGATCGGCGTGCGAGCGGGGGCGACCGCGCTCCCTGATCCTGCGGCGCTTCCGGAGCTTCCGGCGCTTCCGGACCCGGCGGGGTGGACCGTCGCCGGGCCGCCGGGCGCGCCGCCAGGGCGATCCCCCGACGGCGGCGCACGGTCGCAGGCGCCGAGCGCCGCCAGCAACGCCGCGAATACGACGACACGCTTCATCCCAGCCTCGTAGCATGCGGCGCGCGCCCGCGCTCCGGCCGGCGACCTCAGGACGCGCACGCACCGAGCTCAACGCGCCAGGATGTGCTTCTGCAGCTCCTGGACGTCGATCGGCTTGACCAGGTGGAGATCGAAGCCCGCATCCTTGGTCTGCGTCGCGTCGTCCGGCTGTCCGTAGCCTGTGAGCGCGAGCAGCCGGAGCTGCTTGTGTTCGGGCATCTCCCGGATCCGCGCCGCCAGCTCGTAACCATTCATCCCCGGAAGCCCGATATCGAGGATCGCGACGTCTGGTTTGAACTTCGCGAGCACGGCGAGCGCCTCGGGACCGTCTGCCGCGGAGCGCACGGTGTGGCCATAGGTCTCGAGGATCTCCGCCAGCAGCATGCGCGCGTCGTCATTGTCGTCGACGACCAGGATCTGGCGCCGGTCGCCGGGCGCCGCCACCCGGGCCGCCAGCGGCGCGGGCTCGGGCTCGGGCTCGGACTCGGACTCGGACTCGAGCGGCTCGGCCGGCAGCCGCACGACGAAGGTGCTGCCGGCGCGCGCGCCGCCGCTGTGCGCTTCGACCTCACCGCCGTGCATCACCACGAGCGAACGCACCAGCGTGAGGCCGATGCCGAGCCCGCCCTCGGCGCGGTCGGCATCCTGGTAGCCCTGGACGAACAGCTCGAACACGCGCGGTAGCAGCGCCGGATCGATGCCGACGCCGTTGTCGCGCACGGCGACGATGATGTGCGCCTTGTCGTGGCGGACGGTCAGCACGATCCGCCCGCCTTCCTGGGTGTACTTCGCGGCGTTCGTGAGCAGGTTGGCGAACACCTGGGTCAGCCGAGCGTCGTCACCATCGACGATCAGCGGATACGCGGGGACGTCGACCTCGAAGTCCTGGCGCTTGCGCTCGAACAGCGGGACCGCGATCTCGGTCGCCTTGGCCAGCGCGTCGCGCAGATCCATCGGGGCCTTCTTCATCTCGATCTTGCCGCGCGAGATGCGCGAGACGTCGAGCAGGTCATCCACCAGGTGGATCATCTGCTTGACCTGGCGCTCGATCACCAGGAGCTCGCGCGCGGACTTCTTGTCGCCGCGCAGCTTGAGCAGCTGGATCGCCGAGACGATCGGCGCGAGCGGGTTGCGCAGCTCGTGACCGAGCATCGCGAGGAACTCGTCCTTGGTGCGATTGGCCTGCTCCGCGGCCTTGCGCGCCGTGGCCTCGTCGTCGGCGCGCTTGCGCGAGGTCAGGTCGCGCGTCACCTTGCCGAACCCGAGCAGGGTGCCGGCGGGATCGCGCAGCGCCGTGATGACCACGTTGGCCCAGAACTGGGTTCCATCCTTGCGCACGCGCAGGCCCTCGTCCTCGAACCGCCCCTCGCGCGCGGCCTGGGCCAGCTCGCGCTCGCACTTGCCGGCCCGCGCGTCGGCTTCGGGATAGAACCGCGAGAAGTGCGCGCCGATGATCTCTGCCGCCGCGTAGCCCTTGATGCGCTCGGCGCCGCTATTCCACGTCGCGACGTGACCCGATGCATCGAGCCTGAAGATCGCGTAGTCCTCGATGCTGTCGACCAGGATCCGGAGCAGCTCGTCGGACTCGGCGACCTCGCGGTCCCGGGCATCGAGCCGGGCGGCCAGCTCGCCTTCGGTGACGACGCGGCGATCGAGCTCGCGCTGCAGCGACGACGCGTGCGTACGAAGCTCCGCCCCCGTGGCAGGCGGGACGGTGCGGTCGGGGTTCTGCACCATGGTCTGGCGGCAGCCTACCCCGGAACCTGGCGACGACAGACCGAGAACCGTGGGTGTAGCGCGGGCGCACGGCGGCACGTCAGGAGGCTCCCGGGGGCCCCCGGTGGGTCAGTGCCAGCCGCCCTCGATGTAGATCCACTCGTTGCCGCGCTGCTCCCAGCGGCCATCGCTCCAGGTCAGCTGCGGGCGCTGGCGCTCCCAGTGACCGGGGATCCACTCGAAGCGATCGTCCCGCCACTCATGGTGGCCGCGCGCCCAGACGTAGCCGTTGCGCGGTGCGAAGTTCTCTTCGCGTGGCGGCGGCGGCGGCCCGTGCGGGCGCGGACCGCCGCTCGGCGGTGGCGGTGGTGGCGGCGGGTTGTATACCGGCGGGGGCGGTGCGTCCCTGACCCACGCGCCGGGGAGCCACCGCCACGCGCCGTCGCGCGGCGTCCACTGGCCGGGCTCGTAGTGCATGCCGATCTGCAGCCGCGTGCGCTCGCCCTGCTGCCAGACGTACTCGCCGTTCTCCCAGTTCCAGTGGCCGGCGATGAAGAAGTAGCCGGGCTTGGTGCGGCCATCCTCGGGGCGCGGCGGCGGCGGCGGTTGATCGAGCGGCGGGAACCGCGGCGGGTCGACCCAGCGCGGCTCGGCCCACTCCCAGTGATCGCCGCGGGGCTCCCAGCGTCCCGCGGACAGCCGCAGGTGCCCGCGCTGGCGTTCCCAGTGCCCGGGCGTCCACTGCCAGTTGCCGTTGGCCCAGTCCCAGTAGCCTGCCGACCAGGCGAAGCCGGCGCGCAGCCCCGGCCGCTCGTCGCGCGCAGGCGGCGGCGGCGCGCTCGGGTAGCGCGGCTCATCGATCCAGTCGCCGTCGATGAGGACGTAGGTGCCGTCGCGGCCCTCCCAGCGCGGATCGCGCCAGCGCTTGCCGGCGCGCTCGCGCTCCCAGCGGCCGGGCAGCCAGTTCCAGCGCCGCTCGCCGCGGCCCCAGTCCCAGCGGCCCGAGATCCAGACGTAGCCGGGCCGGCGCGGTTCGTGGCGATCTTCGCGCGGCGGCGGCGGTGCCTCCCGCGGGGCCGCGTCGACGTAGCGGGGCGGCGGTGGCGCCGGCGGGGCGGCCGGCGGCGGTGGCGCGGCCGGCGGCGGATTCTGGCGGTGGTCGCGGACGACCTGCGCGAACGAGCTCGCGGTGCCGAGCAGCGTCGCCGCGGCGAGGCCGGCCGAGACGAGCACGCGATGTAGTTGAGAACGCATCAATCCTCCTGAACGTGACGTGGACGCACCGAGTCGCGGGTTATTCACCAGGCCGCCCGGGGCGGCCGCCGCGCCGGCCATCGTGCTACGAACCCCCGGTCCCGGGTGCGCGCGTTGGCCGCACTTCACGCGCGGCGTGTGACGGGAACGCCCCACGAAAACCCCGATGATCCGAGGTAGAGTGCGCGCCATGAAGTCGGCCCGGCTGTTCGTGTGCCTCCTCTGGGCGTGCTCCCACGCCGCGGCACCCGCCGAGACCGGGGCGCCCCCCGCGCGGGCGCCGGCCCCGCGTCCGGCCAGCCCGGCGGAAGCTCCGCCCCGCCGCGAGGTCACGCTGAGCATCATCGGCACCAACGATGTGCACGGCGCGCTCGAGCGGCTGCCGCTGTTCGGCGGCTTCGTGGCCAACCTCCGGGCGGCCCGCGCGGCCGATGGCGGCGGCGTCGTGCTGGTCGATGGCGGCGACATGTTCCAGGGCACGCTCGAGTCGAACCTCGGCGAGGGCGCCGACGTGGTGCGGGCCTACAACGCGCTCGGCTACGCCGCGGCCGCGGTCGGCAACCACGAGTTCGACTACGGGCCGGCCGGGCCGGCCGCCACCCCGGCGAGCCCCGACGACGATCCGCGCGGCGCGCTCAAGGCGAGGGCGAGCGAGGCGCGGTTTCCGTTCGTGGTGTCCAACATCGCCGACGCAGCGACCGGCGCCCGGATCGCGTGGCCCAACATGCCGGCCTCGACGCTGATCGAGGTCGCCGGCGTCATGGTCGGCATCGTCGGCGCGAGCACCGAGGCGACGCCGCACACCACGATGGCGGCCAACTTCGCCGGCCTCCAGATGCTGCCGGCGGCGCCGGCGATCGTCGAGCAGGCGCGCGGGCTGCGCGGCCGCGGCGCCCAGGTCGTGATCGCCGCGATGCACATCGGCTCGCGCTGCAAGGACTTCGACAAGCCCGACGACGCGTCGTCGTGCGACAAGACCGACGAGGTGTGGAAGCTGCTGGACGCGCTGCCCCCGGGCACGCTCGACGTGATCGTCGCCGGCCACACCCACGCCGGGATGGCGCACCGGATCGGCGGGGTCGCCGTGATCGAGTCGTTCTCGTCGGGTCGCGCGTTCGGCCGCGTCGATCTGCGGATCGGGCGCGACGGCCGGGTCGCCGGGGTCCAGATCGACAAGCCGCACCGGATGTGCGCGCTCGACAAGGATGGCAACCCCGTGCCAGTGGCCGCGTGCGATCCCGGCAGCTACGAGGGCAAGCCCGTGGTGGCCGATCCGGCGGTGCAGACGATCGTCGACGAGGCCGTCGCGCGCGCCAGCGAGCGCCGCGGCGAACCGCTCGGCGTCACGCTGCGCCAGGCCGTGACCGAGGCGTACGGCAGCGAATCCGCCGAGGGCAACCTGTTCTGCGATCTGATGCTCGCGGCCCGCCCCGATGCCCAGGTCGCGATGACCAACGGAGGCGGCCTGCGCGCGAACCTGCCGGCGGGCGCGTTGACCTACGGCCAGCTGTTCGAGGCGATGCCGTTCGACAACCGGTTCGCGATCATCGAGCTGTCCGGCGCCGACCTCCGCAAGCTGGTCACCACCAACCTCGAGCGCGGCGGCGGCATCCTGTCGTGGGGCGGGCTGACCGCCAGGGCCCGGTGCACCAAGGCCGGCCTCGAGGCCCAGATCCGCGTCGCCGGCAAGCCGCTCAGCGACGTCGCGCGCTACAAGCTCGCGACCAGCGATTTCCTGGCGTCGGGCGGCGACGGCGTGATCGGCAAGCTCGGGCTCCCCGAGGGCGCGATCCACGTGACCGACACGATCATCCGCGACGCGATGGCCGATGTGCTGCGCGGCTGGAAGCGCTCGGCCAGGGCGTCGATCGACGCCGCACGTCTCTATTCGGCGGCCGCGCCGCGGCTCGACTACGAGGGCACGCGACCGGTCACCTGCGACACGAACCACGGCTCGGCGACGAGCAAGGAACGCGCGCCATGACAGCAACGACATCCGAAGCCATCACCTGGTCGGACCCCCAAGCCTGGTCTCCGACCAGCTGGACCACCCGGCCTGCGCAACAGCAGGTCACGTATGCCGATCCCTCCGCGCTCGCGCGCGTGGTCGCCGAGATCGGCGCGCTGCCGCCGCTGGTGACGTCGTGGGAGATCGAGCAGCTGCGCGGCAACCTCGCGAAGGCGGCGCGCGGTGAGGCGTTCGTCCTGCAAGGCGGCGACTGCGCCGAGAGCTTCGACGACTGCCGCTCGGAGTTCATCGCGGCGAAGCTGAAGATCCTCTTGCAGATGTCGCTCGTGCTGGTCCACGGCACGCGGATGCCGGTGATCCGGATCGGCCGGATCGCGGGCCAGTACGCCAAGCCGCGCTCGGCGGACACCGAGACCCGCAACGGCGTCACGCTGCCGGCCTACCGCGGCGATCTGGTCAACCGCGACGCGTTCACCGCCGCCGACCGCGAGCCCGACCCGCAGCTCATGCTGCGCGCGTACGAGCGCGCCGGGCTCACCCTCAACTTCATCCGCGCGCTGGCCGAGGGCGGGTTCGCCGACCTCCACCACCCCGAGTACTGGGACGTCTCGTTCGCGACCGGCTCGCCGCACGCGGCGCAGTACCAGCGCATCGTCGACTCGATCCGCGAGTCGATCAACTTCGTCTCGGCGATCACCGGGGTCGAGAGCGAGGTGCTCCGCCGGGTCGACCTGTACACCAGCCACGAGGCGCTCGCGCTGCCCTACGAGCAGGCCCAGACCCGCCAGGTGCCGCGCCGGCCGGGCTGGTACAACCTCTCGACCCACTTCCCGTGGATCGGCATGCGGACCGCCCAGCTCGACGGCGCGCACGTCGAGTTCCACCGCGGCATCCGCAACCCGCTCGGCATCAAGCTCGGGCCGGCGATGTCGACCGACTGGCTGGTCGGCCTGCTCGACGCGCTCGACCCCGAGCGCGAGCCGGGCCGGATCACGCTGATCGTCCGGATCGGCGCCGGCCAGGTCGCGGCGAAGCTGCCGCCGCTGGTCGAGGCGGTGCGCCGCGCCAAGCGCGAGGTGCTCTGGGTGTGCGATCCGATGCACGGCAACACCGAGACCACGGTGGGCGGCGTCAAGACCCGGCGGTTCGACAAGATCATCGACGAGCTCGAGCAGAGCTTCGTGGTGCACCACGAGCTTGGCTCGCGGCTGGGCGGCGTCCACATCGAGCTCACCGGCGAGAACGTCACCGAGTGCACCGGCGGGGCGCGCGGGCTGTCCGATACCGACCTCGAGCGCGCCTACAAGAGCCGCGTCGACCCGCGGCTCAACTACGAGCAGGCGCTCGAGTGCGCGATGCGGATCGCGCGCCACCTGCGCGGCTCGAAGTGAACGCCTTGCCGGCGGGCGCCGGTGACGATCGCGACGCCCTGCTCGAGCGCGCGTGGCGCTGGCTGTCGCGCTGGGCCGTCCCGGTGATGATGTGCGCCGCCTACGCGCTGCTCGCGGTGACCTCGGAGGTCGATCCCGCGGGCACGGCGTGGATGGCGGTCGGCCTGGTGTTCGTGATGGTCGTGTGGTTCGTGTTTCGCCGGCTCACCGCGACGGCCGGGCTGTCGCGCGCGCTCAGCGTCGGAGATACCGCCAAGCTGCTCGAGCTCTCGGATCGCGACCTCGCGCGCAAGCGGCCGCCCGCCGACCGCGCCCGGTACCTCGTGGCCCGCGGCCTCGCGCGGTTCCTGCGCGGCGAGCTCGCCGACGCGCTGGCCGCGCTCGACGGCATCGCCCTGCCGCCCGAGCTCGAGCCGGTCGCCGAGGTCGTGCGGATCGGCGCGCGGCTCGACCTGGGCCGCGCCGCCGACGCGGGCGTGCCCGTCGTGCCCGTCGTGTCCGTCGTGTACCCCCGGGACGCGCTGGCGAACCGGCGGTCGCCCGCGCTCGGCTGGCTCGCCGCCGCCCAGCGCGCGTGGGGCCGCCACGAGCTCGACGCCGCGGCCCCGCTGCTCGCGCGCGTCATCGACGACGTCCGCGGCGGCGCCGCGACCCGCGCGATCGCTCACGTCTACGCCGCGCGGATCGCGGAGGCGCGCGGCGAGCTCGCCGTGGCCGCGCGCCACCGCGCCCAGGCGGCGAGCCTGGCCTCCCCCGACGCCGCGTGGCTGCGCGGCCCGGGCACCGCCGCCGCGTGATCGTCAAAACCGGCCGATGGCGGCGAGGCCTGCGCCGGCGGGGCCGAGCTGCGGCGCGAGCGTGACGCGCTTGTCGAGCGGATCGGCGGACGATTCACCGGGCGCGCTGAACCAGAGGTAGGCGCCCGCGAGGGCGACGCCGACGCCGATCAGGCCGACCGCGGTGCCGACGTTCCCCAGGGTGTGGGCGCGCTGGGTGCGCGACTGGCCGTGCGCCTCGCAGCGGTTCATGGCGTCGCACAGGCCGTCGCCAGCTTGCTGGTGACCGAACTGCGAGCGGTACAGGTCGCGCGCGTAGAGCCCGATGCCCAGGCCCGTGCCCAGGAGGACGCCGCCGCCGATCGTCGAGATCTGGCCGATCCGGCGCAGCGAGCTGTGGACGACGATCGAGGCGGCGAGCTTGGGGATCGCGACATCGCGGCGCTCCGCCTTGTCGATGATCAGGGTCGTCC
>Ga0302299_10000100_pt1 | contig 35748 bp, 35 predicted proteins | sample III_Fen_N3_4_FD_198795 | JGI IMG/M metagenome (GOLD analysis project Ga0302299, IMG submission 198795) | Peat permafrost microbial communities from Stordalen Mire near Abisko, Sweden - III_Fen_N3_4 | ecosystem: Environmental > Terrestrial > Soil > Wetlands > Permafrost | place: Sweden: Abisko...
CCGCGGCCGGAAGCGCTCGGTCAGGTCGTCGTGGCGGGCCCGCGCGCCCACCTCACCGAGGAGATCGTTGCCGAGCCAGTAGGCCTCGACGACCCGGGCGTCGAGCGGATCCGCGAGGCGATTCTCGGCGGCGATCATGCGCAGGTACGGGTAGGCGCCCTCGAACCCCTCGGCGAGGCGGCGCAGCTCCGGGTCGGCACGACCGGCCCGCACGCGTTCCGGCAGGGTCAGGCCGGACTCGGGGCCGCACAGGCCCAGGCGGTTCGGCGGGAAGGCGAACCGGGCGAACAGCAACGGACCCGGCAGCCACGATCCGACCGTCCCGTCGGCCCCCCTGGCCACTTCGGGCGAGACGGGGGCGACCTCAGGTCGAGGCGGGGTGGGCTCGAGCACGACCGGCCGGCCTACCGCGCCGACTCGGTCGCGGCCGCCAGGCGGCGACGACGGACCGTGGTCCAGGACAGCGTCCCGATCCCGAGCGCGAGGAGGACGAGACCGGCCTCCGCCGACGGTGCGGGAAGGGCGCCGGTGCGGACGGCCGTCAGGGCGGCCGTGACCAGAACGCCGCCGGCGAGGATCGCGGTGACCAGACTCGCGGGTGCTCGCTGCAGGGCGGCGTACCAGGTGGTCACGTAGCCGAGGAGCAGGAACCCGGTCCCGGCGACGATCGCCCACTGGGTCGCCGTGAAGGCGGCAACGGCCCCGAACCGCCCGGAGGCGAGCAGGAAGCCGGCGATGACGAGCGTGCCAAGCGCCATCCGGGCGGTCGCCGCGAGCCGGACACTGACGCCATCGCCTCCGAGCAGGCGGCGGGCGACGATGACCTCGACGGCCCACATGAGCGTGGCGACGAGGATCATCAACTCGGCCGTGCCGGCCCCGAGGCCGCCCGTCGGGCCGATGAGCAGGACGCCGCCGAACAACGCGACGAGCGCGACGACCTGGGCCAGGCCCAGCCGCTCGCCGAGGAACACGATCGCGAGCGCGGCGACCGGGATGAACATCGCCTTCTGGATGAGGCCGGCGCCGGGTCCGGTCGCCTGGGCCAGGCCGCTGAAGAACAGGATGAACGGGACGCTGCCACCGATGACGGCCAGTGCCAGCAGGCCGGTCGACTGCCGTGGCCGCAGCCCGCGGATCTCGGCGGCACCGCCGGTCCCGAGGAGGACGCCCAGCAGGACGAGCCCGACGAGCGCGTTCCGGGCACCGGTCAGGGCCACGGGATCGCTGAACTCCTTCACGACGAGCCCGTTGACGAAGATGGAGACGCCGGAGATGACGGCGGTGGCCGTGGCCAGTCCGATACCCCATCCGGTCGTGCGCGGGATCGACATGCTGTCCTCCTAGGTGGTGATGGTCGGTCGGTCGGGCGGCACAGCGGCCGCCGTTCGGTGTAACTGATCCAGGGCGTCGCGGTCCTCGGCCTCGACGCGTCCGAGGACGGCGCCCAGGCCCACGAGCACGAGATCGCCCGGCGCGAGATCCGGGACCAGCAGCGACATGGCCCGGCGGCGAAGTCCGTCGAGTTCGACGACGACCTCGCCGTCCTCGACGGCCACGACCCGCCCGACCGCGGTGACGCACATGTCAGGCCTCCACGCCCGGGTCGACGCCGGCCAGGAGGGCCAGCTCCGTGGCGATCGCCTCGCCGTAGGCCGGCATCGCGGCACGAACGACCTTGGACAGCGGGGCGCCGTAGTCGAAGCCGTGCCCGCCCAGGCCTACGAACGTGCCGACCACCGGCGTCTCGCGGACGATGCCCGCCAGCCCCACGAGCAGGTCGATCGGGAGCTCGTGCGACGAGCGCGGCGTGAACGCGGGCCGGACCAGGAGGTCGCTCAGTGGCATCCGCACGACGTGGCCCGGTTCGACGCCGGCGACCGCATCGAGCACCAGGCACACGACGCCGCGGGGCAGGTCTACCAGGTCCTCGACATGGAGTTCCAGGCAGCGTCGGATCTCGACCTTCGCCAGGAGGCTGTGCGGCAAGGTCGGGAGGAGCGTGGCGATCGCCGACAGGGCCGCCCCGTCGTCGCCCCGGTCCGCGTTGCCGCAGACGACGATCCGGACCACCGGATCGGGCAGGAAGCCGCTCATGGGGCCGCCTCCACGCGCAGGTCGAGGAAATGGGTCGCGCACGAGATGCACGGGTCGTAGCTGCGGATGAGCTGCTCGAGCCGGTGGGTCGCCACGGCATGCGGTTCGCCCAGGATGGACGGCGCGAACGACGTCATGTCGGCCTCGATGGCGGCCTGGTTCTGGCTGGTCGGCGGCACGATCTTCGCACTCGCGATCATGCCGCGGTCATCGAGCTCGTAGTGGTGGAACAGGAGTCCGCGCGGCGCCTCGGTCGCCCAGGACGCCGTCCCGGGACCCGGGGTCCAGGGCTCGGACGGGCGGTCCGGCCGGTGATAGCCGTCGACGATGTCGATCGCCTCGGCCACCGCGTGGACGAGTTCGATGGCGCGTGCGGCGATGCTCCAGAACGGGTTGCGCCGGATCTGGTCGGCCAGTCCGATGCGGTCGAGCGCCTCGCGCGCGATCGGGTGCAGCCGGTCGCCGGCGAGCGTGATCCGCGCGGCGGGTCCGAGGAGGTACGGCACGCGGTCGGCCGAGTGAGCCTGGAGCGCATGCGACCAGGGCACCTGCTCCTCCTCGAAGGCGAGCTCCCAGTCGGTGGGCGCGAGATCCAGCCCGTCCGACGAGACGATCCGTCCGTCGCTCATCGGGTACTCGTCCGGGTGGCGGAGCGAGACGAAGCGCTCCTCGCGCTCGAAGTCTGGCGCGGTGAACGAGGCGACCCAGTCGACCGTGCCGAGCGCGTGCCCGAGGGCTGCCTCCAGGTCCGGCCGCAGCGCGCGAAGCTCCGTCACGGTCGGGACCCGGGAGAACCCGCCGACCTTGACGCTGACGGGATGGATCGGCCGGCCGCCCAGGACCGACACGATCCGGTTGCCGGCCTTCTTGAGGGCCAGGCCGCGCTCCACCGCGCCGCGGTCCAGCGCCGCCAGCTCGACGGCATTGGCGCACCCGAGGAAGTCCGGGGCGTGGAGCAGGTAGACGTGGAGCGCGTGGCTCTCGATCCACTCGCCACAGTAGAGGAGCCGGCGCAGCGAGCGGACGGCCGGATCCGCGACGATCCCGGCCAGGTCCTCGAACGCGTGGACCGCGGACATCTGGTACGCGACGGGGCAGATGCCGCAGATCCGCGCCACGATGTCGAGGACCTCGTCCGGCGTGCGTCCGACGACGAGCCGCTCGAAATAGCGCGGCGCCTCGAAGATGGCCAGCTGCGATTCGATCACGAGGCCGTCACGGACGACGAGGCGGAGCGATCCCTCGCCCTCGACGCGGGTGATGCCGGCGACCTCATAGCGGATCTCCCCGGTGGTGAGTGTGTCGTGCATCAGGCGTCCTCCCCCGTGGTCGTGCCGGCCGTCGACGGGCTGGCCGGGCCGACCGGCGCGCTGGCGAGCGGCGGTCCTCCCAGGTCGTCGATGACGTCCCGGAACGGCCGGGCATAGGCGGTGAACCCGGAGAAGAGCCGAGCGACATCGGCGTCCGGTCGCCCGTCGCGTCCGAACCAGTCCGCCAGGCTCGCGGCGTTCGCCGCTTCGCGGGGTCCGAAGCAGCCGTAGCAGCCGCGATCGAAGGCGGGGCACATCGCCCCACAGCCGGTCCGCGTGACAGGCCCCAGGCACGGGCCGTTGCCGGTGACCAGGACGCAGACCGTGCCGCGCCGCTTGCACTCGAGGCAGACCGACTCATCGGGCAACTGCGGGCGGCGCCCGACGACGAGGGCGGTCAGCAGCTCGAGCAGCTGACCCGGGTCGATCGGGCAGCCGCGCAGTTCGGCGTCCACCGCCACGTGACTGGCGACCGGCGTCGAGGTCGCCAGCGACTCGACGTACTCGGGATGGGCGTACACGGCAGACCGGTAGGCGTCGTGGTCGCCCCAGTTCCGGAGCGCCTGGATGCCGCCGGCCGTCGCGCAGGCGCCGATCGTCACGAGCAACGGCGTCTCGCGCCGGATCCGGACGATCTCCTCGGCCTGTTCCGGGGTGCTGATGGAGCCCTCCACGAGGACGACGTCGAACGGCCCGGATGAGCGATACGACGACGCTTCGGCGAATTCGACCAGGTCGAACCGCTCGAGCAGGTCGAGCAGATGGTCCTCGAGGTCGAGGATCGTCAGCTGGCAGCCGTCGCAGGACGCGAACTTCATGATCCCCAGGCGGGGCTTGGTCGGGATGGAAGCACGGACGGCGCCACTCATCACAGGCCCGCCCGCGCGAAGTCGGGACCGAGTTCGGCCAGCGAGAAGACCGGGCCGTCGCGACAGACGAACGCCTTGCCGAGCTGGCAATGGCCGCACAGGCCGACGCCGCACTCCATGTGCCGTTCCATGGTCACGAAGATGCGGTCGTCCGTGACGCCGCGATCGCGCAGCACGTCCACGGTCGCCTCCATCATCCGTTCCGGGCCACAGATGAACGCGACCGCGTTCGGTCCGTCCAGGTGGCCACCGTCGAACAGGCTGGTCACGACACCGACCCGCCCGAACCAGTCCGGCCCCGCCCGGTCGACGATCTGGCCGACATCGAGGTCCGGCCGTGCCGCGAGCTCGGAGAGTTCCTCGACGTAGAGGCGGTCGGCGGGGCTCCGTGCGCCGTACAGCAGTCGGATCTCGCGGAATCGGGTGCGTTCGGCAAACAGCGCGTCGACGAGGGGGCGGAGCGGCGCCAGGCCGATGCCGCCGGTGATGACGATGACGTCGTGGCCCTCGGCCGCATCGACCGGCCAGCCGCGACCCATCGGTCCGCGCAGCCCGAGCGAGTCGCCGCGGCGGAGGCCGCACATCGCCCGCGTGGCGGCGCCGGCGGCACGGATCGTGAGTTCCAGGCCGTCCGGGTGGAACCTCGACACGGAGATCGGCGCGGCCGCGAACGCCGGCAGGGCGGCCATCACGAACTGCCCGGGCCGGCCGGCCAAGATCGCCGGATCGTCCGTCTGGAGGCGGAGGGTCACGGTATCCGGGGTCTCGCGGCGGCGTTCGACGACGAAAGCCCGTGCGTACATCGGGGCGAGGTCGTCGAGCATGGGGAGCGGCGTCCCGACGGTCGCGAGGGCCGCGCTGACGGCCGGCCGCGAGATCGTGGCCAGCTCGGCCGCCGGCTGCGGGCCAGCCTCCGCGACGGGCGCGGGCGCGACGGCCAGCAGCTCCTCGCGGATATCGATGCCGACCGGGCACCACGTGACGCAGCGGCCACAGCCCACGCACCCGGACATCCCGAACTGGTCCCACCACGTCCCGAACTTGTGAGTGAGCCACTGGCGATAGCGGTCCTCGACGCGGGGACGGAAGTTCCCACCGGCGACCTTGGCGAACCCGAGGGTGAAGCAGCTGTCCCAGGTCCGTTCGGCCACGGACTCCACGCCATCGAGATCAGACACCTGGGTGACGCTCGTGCAGAAACACGTCGGACAGACGAGCGTGCAGTTGGCGCAGGCGAGACAGCGCTCCGCGATCTCGGCCCAACGCGGGCTGTCCGCGGCGGCGATCAACCGGGCCGGCAGCCCGGCCTGGGGGACCGGATCGCCCATCATCGCCCGCGCACCGGCGACCGCATCCGCTGCGGCGGTCGTCCGATCCGCGTCGGCGGCCGTGAGCGCCAGGCGCTCGAGCAGCCGCTCCCCCGCGGGCGAGCCGGCGCGAACGACGAACCCGTCGTCGAGTTCGGTCATGGCCAGGTCGAACCCGTCGGTGACCTCCGGCCCGGTCCCCATCGACGTGCAGAAGCAGGTCTCGGCCGGGACCGAGCACTCGACGGCCACGATCAGCGCCGACGCTCGCCGCGCCGCGTAGTCCCGGTCGACGACCGGCCCGTGGGCGAGGACCGTGTCCTGGGTCAGGAGGGCGGCGATCTCGCAGCCACGCACCCCGAGGAGGGCAACGGGCTGGACGACCGGCTGGGCGTCCTCGAACGTCACCTGCCCGTCGACCCGCCGGCCAAGGGTGATCGGGACGCGAGGCGGGAACGTCTCGCGCTTCCAGCTCGTCGGGCCCACCGCGTAGTCGAACTGGCGATCCGTCCCGGTCGAGCGAAGGCGATACGTGCCGGGACCCTGGTCCGCGGTCCAGCCGGCGGGCAGGTCGGCCGCATGGCGGATCTCGTCGTAGACGATGGCTCCGCCGCTGACGGTCGGGCCGACGATCCGACGGCCGTCGCCGGCCAGGAGGTCGAGGAGCCGGTCCAGCTCCGCACGCGGCAGGAACCCGGGCTGGGTCGCGACGGTCATCACCACGGTTCATCCCCATGCTGCGAGAACAGGTCGAGCAGTTGCATGCGCGTGCCGGAGAGGCGGATCGCGAGCGCCTCCAGCAGCGACCGATAGACGGCCGCCGCGAGGATCGGATCGGCATCGAGCTCCGCGCGGAGCCGCTCCCCGTCGAGCAGCAGCAGGTCGGTCGGCACGAGGGCGACCACGGTGGACGTGGCGCGATGGGGCGGGACGACCGCCGTCCAGCCGACGATGTTCCCCTCTTCGACGGTGAGGATCGTGGTGAGACCGCGTTCTGGGACCCGCAGGCGCAGGGCGACCCGGCCATGCACCACGACGGCCAGGGAGCGTGTCGGATCACCCTCGCGCAGGATCTCCGCCCCGGTGGCGTAGGAGACGATGCGTCCCTGCGCCTCGAGACGCGCCAGCGCCTCGGCGGGCAGCCGAGTGCCGAACCAGGTCCCGGCGAGGGATCCGGCCGTCCCGATGCCGGTCATGACACGGTCTCCGCAGGCGACCCGTTCGCCGGGCTCACCGGGTGGCCCGTGCGACTCGCGTGGTCCTCGCCGGGAGCGCGCCGCGGCGCCTCGTCCCCTTCGAGTTCGCGGAGCAGCGCGACCAGCTGGCGATCCGTCTTGTGCGACGAGCGACGCCCGACCACCCGCCGGCCCCGGTGGTGGTCCGTGTCGGCCGCTCGGACGCTGTGCAGGAGGTGCTCGTGCGTCTCGCCGGGCCCGAGGACGGTGAGATCGGCATCCTCGGGCAGGCGGCCCGTGACGTCCTTCACGAACCGGGCGACGTAGGCCTGCCGGCGCGCCTCGAGGACGTCCTGCGCGGCGCTGCCGCCGTGGCGCACCGCCGGGTCGTGGCGGATGTGGCCGGTGGAGCGATGCTGATCCGGCACCTCCGAAGTGACCCGGTCGATCCGGGCCTGGCCGTCCTCCCAACGGACGACGATCGCTTCGTGTGAATCGATCCAGACGAGGGCGTGCGGGCGCTCCCGATCCGGCGAAGTGCGGAGGTCATGGTTCATCTGAAGCGCCTCCAGGGTCGTGCCTTGCATCTCCGAGTCTCGTCTCGGGGGGGCCGGCCGGGCATCGGCCATGAGGCGCCTTGGCGGGTGCCGAACGGCCCGTCCGCGAGGGGCCATCGCAGACCTTCCCGGAAAACGGGTCCGTGCGGCCCGCGACGACGTGCCCGACGGCTCTGGAAGGTCCGCGGTCTGCGGCGGAGACTCTGGGTCAGGGCTCGAACGCGCGCCCGGATGGAGGTGCGTCATGACCAGGATGGATCGCGACACGGCGGCCGAACAGGCCTTCGAGTTGCACGAACATCGCGAGCTGCTGCCCTGGCTCGACCGGCTCCACGATGTCGGCTGCGACGTGGGCCACGTGCCGGTCAAGGACCTGGCGGTCTCGCTCCATCGGGTCATCCTCTGGCTGGAGGGCGATCTCGAGGGTCACGCGGCCTGGGAGGAATCCTGGCTCTACCCGGAGATCGACCAGCGCGCCGGCACGCCGTGGGCGACCCGGACGATGCGCTTCGAGCACCACCAGGTCCGGGCCGCGGTCCGCGGCCTGGCGGTCGAGCAGGCGGCGCTCGGGCACGAGCTGTCGGTGGCACAGGCCGGGCAGCTCGCCAGTCGCGTCTTCGGCGTGGAGGCCCTCATCCGGCACCACCTCGAAGCGGAGGAGCGGGTCCTGCTGCCGGTGCTCGACGATCCGGTCGTCCCCGCGAAGGTCCCGGCGGTCTAGCGGGTCGTCCCGGTCGTCGTCGGGCGCCTACCATGGGTCCATGGCCATTCGCGTGAGCGCCGGCGTCCTGCTCTACCGGCGGACCGCCGGCGGACTCGAGACCCTGCTCGCCCATCCGGGCGGACCGCTGTTCGCGAACCGAGACGAGGGCTATTGGTCCATCCCGAAGGGCGAGCCGGATGCCGACGACGAGCCCCTGCTCGATGTCGCCATGCGCGAATTCGCCGAGGAGACCGGCCATCCGGTCCCGTCCGGTCCGGTCATCGGTCTCGGGTCGATCACCCAGAAGGGCGGCAAGGTGGTCTTCGCGTGGGCGGCCGAAGGCGACCTGGACCCGTCCGACTCGGTCTCCAACCTGTTCGAGATGACCTGGCCGCCGAAGTCGGGCACGACCGCCTCCTTCCCCGAGATCGATCGGGTGGCGTGGTTCGGGCCGGCCGATGCGAGGGTCCGGCTCAAGGACACCCAGATCCCGTTCCTCGATCGCCTGGAGGCCGCCCTCGCCAGCATCGGCTGAGCGCCGGACGAAGGACGGCCCCGACCGTCTTCACCCGGTCGGGGCCGCATCTCCCAGGAAGGGCTGGCAAGGGTCAGGCGGCGCCGCCCGCGATGTCGTGGTCCGCGGCCTGCGGATCCTTGAGCTGGACGATGGCCCGGACGAACATCGCCCCGGCGCTGATGACGAAGAGGGCGAAGCTCCCCCAGAAGATGGGCCTGGCCCACTCGAGGTTGGAGACGCTGATCAGCTTGCTCGGCAGGTCGCCGAGGTAGGCCTGGTCGGCGGCTTCCATGCCGTACACCTGCGGGACGATGTACAGGACGGACGCGATCACGAGCAGGAGGCTCAGGAAGCGGAACGCCTGCGGGTCCTCGTCGGGGTCGCGCACGATCTTGATGATCAGCGCCCAGAACAGGATCAGCACGGACAACGGGGCCGTGATCGGCAGGCCGTCGCCTTCGAAGTACAGGTTCGGCATGAAGAAGAGCATGCCCAGCCCCAGCGTGATGACCAGCAGGGCATCGCGGATGAGGACGTAGGACAGCCACCACACGTCACCGCCGAACCGAAGGGTCAGCGATTGCAGGAACCGGATGACGGCCGGTCGAGCGAAGTGCATCACGAGGGTGAAGGTCCACAGGATCGGCAGCACCGCCGCCACGGACAGGACCAGCCACGCCTGGGCGCCGCCGGTCAGCGCGGTGGCAAGATCGTCGCCACTCATCGTGCAACCTCCTGGGTGTCCTTCGCCGGGCGTCCGCCGGTCGAGCGCAGGTTGTAGGCGACGGCGAACAGGCCCATCAGGCCGACCGCCGCACCGGACAGGTAGCACAGGGGCAGTGCCACGTCCGTGTTCTGGTTCGAGACGAGCATCGGCACGAGCTGCTCGACGTGCTTGCCGCTGAGCTCCGTCATCTGGACGCCCAGGAGGTACGGCACGATATAGAGCGTGGCGCCAAGGCCGAGCAGCAGGAGCTGCCAGCGGAAGGCGGCGGTCTCGTCACCGTGCCGGGTCAGCTTGATCAGGAGGACGCCGAACGCGCAGACCGCGGCGACCCCGCCGGTGATCGGCAACGCCTGGCCCGAGACGACGTCGGGGTAGAAGAAGATGAAGCTGCCGAGGAAGACCTGGACGACGATGATGTCGCGCAGGCCGATGTAGATGATCCACCACAGGTCCGCCCCGAGGCGGAGGCTGAACTTGCCGGTCGTGCGGACCATGTAGCCGCGACCGAGATGGAGCGCCAGGGCGAGCAGCCACAGGACGACGAGCGCCGCGGCGATCGTCCCTTCGATGAAGCTCTCGCCGAAGCCGAAGAACCCTGGGACCTGATCCGGTGTCATCGTGCGCCTCCAGCGATGTCGTGCATGGTCGAAGTGGGGCTCTGAGTGGTGGTCGCCGGCAGGTCCGGTCCGCGTCCGGCCAGGACCTCGACCTGGGGTCCGGCGTAGACGGCGTCGCAGCGGAAGCAGCGGCCCGCCTCGGCGTGGGCAGAGGCCTCGTCGAAGCCGACCTGGGTCGCCTCGAACGAGCCGGGCTGGACCATCGGCAGTGGCGCGTGGATCCGCGGCCGTACGGAGAGGTCCAGCGCCACGTGCGACTCCGGCGCCGTCGGGTAGCGGACCGCGGCGAGGATCTCGCGCTCGCCATCCGGGACGCCCGCGAGGTACTCGTGGATCGAGGCGGCGGCCCGGCGGCCGGACGCGACCGCGTCGATGATCGTCTTGGGGCCTGAGACGACGTCGCCGCCCGCGAAGATGCCGGCCCGCCCGGTGGCAAGCGTCCGGGGGTCGGCGACGATGCCGGCCCAGCCGCTGACCTCGATGCCGGCGCCCTCGGGCAGGATCGAGGGATCGGGCTCCTCGCCGACGGCGACGAGGATCGTCGCGGCCGGAAGTTCGGTCTCCGTGCCGGCGACCGGTTCCCAGGCGGCACGGGCGTTCGGGGCTGGCGTTGCGGGGAGTCTCGGTTCGGTGGCCGAGGCACCAGTCGGCCCGGATGCGACCGGACGGGTCTCGATGCAGCGCAGGCCGACGACCGCGCCGTCGCGGCTGACGACCTCGACCGGGGCGAGACCGGTCCGAACGATGATGCCCTCCCGTTCGGCGGCCTCGATCTCCTCTTCCTGTGCGGGCATCTCGGCACGACCGCGGCGGTAGACGACGGTCACCGGCGAGGCGCCACTGCGCCACGCGGACCGGGCGGCATCCATCGCTGTGCTGCCGCCGCCGACGACGACCGCCGGTCCGCTCAAGCGTGGCGACTCGCCCAGGTTGACTCGCTTCAGGAACAGGGTCGCCGGGACGACGCCCGGAGCCGCGTCACCGGGCACGCCGAGGTGCCGGCTCTTCGAGGCGCCGGTGGCGAGGAAGACCGCTCGGTAGCCCTGGGTCTCGAGGTCACCGAGCGTGAAGTCGCGCCCCATCGCGGTGTCGACACGCAGGTCCACGCCGAGCCCGACGATCCGGGCGATCTCCGCCTGCAGGACATCGCGCGGGAGGCGGTAGGACGGGATGCCGATGGCCATCATGCCGCCGGGGACGGGCATCGCCTCGAAGACGGTGACCGGGTAGCCGAGGCGGGCCAGGTAGTAGGCGGCGGACATGCCGGCCGGACCACCGCCGACGATGCCGACCTTGTCCGGGCGCTTGGTCGTCGGCGCGGAGACGGGCGGCAGCGAGCCGTGCTCGGCAGCGAACCGCTTGAGCGTCCGGATGGCGACCGGCTCATCGAGGACGCCGCGCCGGCACACGCTCTCGCAGGGCGCGGTGCAGATCCAGCCGCACACGGACGGGAAGGGATTCACCTCCGCGGCGACCGCGTGCGCATCGTCGTAGCGACCGGCCCCGACCAGGCCGATGTACCGACCTGCGTCCGTGCCTGCGGGACACGCCGCCTGACACGGCGCGAGCGGGACGGTGGCGCCGCCTTCCTTCATGGACCGCCAGACGTGCCAGGCCTTGGTCCGGTCGGCGGTGTGCCACTGCATGAGGTCGCCCCACGGGGACGGGTGTTCGCGCTTGAGGACCTCGCGGGTGACCGACGCCAGCGGCGCCCACGGCACGGGCCCGGCGCCGGGGGCGACGGGCCGCTCGATCGGACCCTGGCGCGGGGCCAGGACGGTCTCGCCCGGCTCGGCGACGAGGGTCATGACGACGACCGGGCACTCCCCGATGCAGATGCCGCAGCCGATGCACTCGCCCACCTGGATGGGGTGCTCCATCATCCAGCTCTGCGGACTCCCGAACCCGCCGGTCTCGATGCCCGCCCGCTCCGGGCGGGACATGTCGAGCGCCTCGACCGGGCAGGTATCCATGCACACGCCGCAGTTGATGCAGCCGGTATGGTCGATGTCGATCCGGTAGCCCATGGGAAGCCGCCTCCGTCGTGTTGACGGTCCCAGCATCGCTGGGGGCCTGGATCGGCACCACCCTCGGCGGGATGGGCGGGGTCACTCGGTCGGATAGGGCGGACCGTGCCATCCGGCCCGGGCCAGGGGTCACCCCAGGTCGACGAGACCCTCCTGGACGGCTCGCGCGGCCACCTCGGCCCGGCTCTCGGCGTGGAGCTTCTCGAGGATGTTGCGCAGGTGGTACTTGGCGGTGTTCTCGGAGATACCGAGTTCGGCGGCGATCTCCTTGTTCCGCCGACCGATCGTGACCAGCTTCAGCACCTCCAGCTCGCGCGCGGTCAACCGGCCGATATCCGGATCGTCCGTCGCGGTGAGGGTGGACAGGTGTCGGATGATCCGCGCCGCGGTGGCCGGCGTGATCGCCGCCTCGCCGCGCGAGACGGTCTCGATCATCGCGCGCAGCTGGGCGGCCTCGAGATCCTTGAGCAGGTAGCCGCGCGCGCCGGCCCGGATCGCGGCGAAGAGATCCTCCTCGTCCTCGCTGACCGTGAGCATCACGATCGGCGTCTCCGGGTGGACGGCGGCGATCGCCCCGGTCGCCTCCACGCCGGACATCCCGGGCATCCGGACGTCCATGAGGACGAGGTCCGGTTCGAGGCGCTCGACGAGGTCCAATGCGTCGCGCCCGCTGCCACCGTGGCCGACGACCTGGTGCCCCCACGCCTGGAGCAGGGAGGAGACACCGTCGCGGAACAGGGCGTGGTCGTCGACCAGGACGATGCGCATCAGCGCGTGCCCATACCGGCGGCCGCGGGTGTCGGGGGCGTCGCGACCGACGTCGCGGGGGCGACCGAGAGCCGGACCTCGCAGCCGCCGGCGGGCGGATCCGTCCAGTCGATCGTGGCCCCGATGCTATCGGCCCGTTCGCGCATCGCCTGCAGCCCGTACTGCGGCAGCGCACCGGTGGCCCAGCGGGTCCCGAGCCCGGCGCCGTCGTCCGCGATCCGGACCTCGAGCCCGGATCCGTGGACGGCGAAGTCGATCTCCGCGCGATGCGCACCGGAGTGCTTGCGGACGTTGGTCAGCGCCTCCTGCACGATGCGGAAGACCTGGGCTTCCACTTCCGGGGCGAGTTCCAACCGACGCGCCGACTCGGGCGCCTCGACCCGGATGGCGATCTTGGAGACCTCCGCGAACCGCGTGGCGTAATCCTCGACCGCGGCGACGAGGCCGACGCCCGGGACCACCGGACTGCGCAGGCCGAGGATGGCTTCCCGGATGTCGACATAGATGGAGCGGGCGGCGGCGGCCAGTTCGCCGAGCGAGCCGCGCGCCTCGTCCGTTCGTCCAGCGACGAGCAGTTCCTCGATCGCCTGCGATTTCGTGTTGACGTAACCGAGGACCTGGGCGAGGCCATCGTGCATCTCACGGGCGATGCGTTCGCGCTCGGCAACGACGGCAAGCTCGCGCAACCGGGCCTGGAGCCGGGCGTTCTCGGTCGCGATGGCGGCCTGGTTCGCCAGGGACGAGACCATCTCGATCTCGTCGACTTCGAAGCCGCGATGGCGACGCGAGCCGACCATCAGCAGGCCGATCGTCTCGCCCGCGCGCTGCAGTGGCGCCTCGAGCCGGACGGTCGCGTAGTCGGGGTGGACGAAGCGCTCGAGTCCGATCCCCTCGAACCCGCCGGCCCGGTCGATGCCGGTCGACGGGCCGCTGGCGGCGGCCACCTGGGCCTCCCCGTCGGCTCGGTACGTGAGCAGGACGGCGACATCGACGCCGAGCCGTTCACGCGCCTGCTCGACGATGGCCTGAAGGATCTCGTCGAGGTCGTCGAGCGCCGCGATCGCGACGCTGACGCGGTGCAGGGCGCGGGCCGACGCCTCGCGCCGTTCGAGGTCGGCGTTGCGCACCCGGAGTTCACCCGAGAGCCGGTCGATCCGGTCGAAGGCGAGGGACGAGAAGATCCAGGCCAGCACCGCCACGACGAGGACGACGACGATCGTGTCCATCGGGAACGGCAGGGCACTGTCGAGGAGGCCGTCGCTCAGGAGCTCGATGAGGGCGACGACGACGACCGGCCCGATGACGCTCAGCCAGCGCAGTCGTCGCATCGGGTCATGTCCTCGGGACGGTCGCGAGGACCCGTTCGAGCTGGTCGGTCGGGATCTCGCCGGCGAGGCGGGCGAACACGTTGCCGGCCCCGTCGAGGATCACGAAGTACGGATAGCTCGCGAGGCCGTACGCGGCCGCGACCGAGTTATCCGTGTCCACGATCACTGGGGCCGTCCAGCCTTCGCGCGCGAACCACGCCTCGGGCGGGTAGTTGGGGAGGGTCGGGTCGATGCCGGTCGAGACCGTGACGATGTCGACGTCCGACGGCAGGCCGCCCGCGTTCACCCAGGCCTGGAGGAGCGGGATCTCGCGCTGGCAGTGCGGGCACCAGTGGGCCGCGAACAGGACCATCTGGACGCGGCCGGTCGGAGCGATGGAGACCGCCTTCCCGGAGTAGTCGTACCCGTCGACGAGCGGCGCGGCCAGGCCACGGGCCGGATCGGGCGCCGCCCCGGTGAACTTCGGCAGGGGCGTGCCCGTGACGGTAGGCGGTCCGCCGACCACGGCCGATGGCCGTGCGGAGGCCGAGGCGGTACCCGACGGGTTCGCGCTTGACGGGCCCGACGCGCTCGTCGACGGGGTCGGCACGACGCCGACCGAGGCGCCGGGCGTGCTGGGGCTCGGAGCCGTGTTGCCGGACCCCTGGCTCAAGACGATCGCCAGGATGGCCACCGCGACGATGGCCAGGCCGGCGGCCGGGAGGACCCAGCGAGGAGCGCCGGGTGGTGGCTGCGTCGACTTGGACTGGCGCGAGGAAGTGCGTGAGGACTTGGTCATGCGGGACTCCGATCGTGGGACGCGGCGGTCGTGCCGGCGTCCGTGCCGTCAGCCTCGGACCCCGCATCGGGGTCGCGGACGGACAGCAGCGTGAAGATGAACAGGAAGGCGACGAGCGACAGGGTCGGCAGGCTGATGAAGCCAAGGACCCGGAACCAGATGATCGAGCACGCCGGCCCGGTGCCACAGGCGCCGGTGTCGAGCGCCGGGATCCACTCGAGGGCGACGTGATAGAGGGCGATCGCCGCGCCGATGGCGGAGATGGCCCGGCCGTAGATCCGGATCCCGTCGTCGCGCCGCACCGCCGCGATGCCCAACAGCACGACGAGCGGGTACATGGCGATCCGCTGGAACCAGCACAGCTTGCATGGCTCGAAGTGGGCGATCTCGGAGAAGTACAGGCTGCCCATCGTCGCCAACAGGGCGACCCAGAAGGCCATCCCGATCGCGTTCGGCCCCACGAACTGCGCGATCGCGCCGTACCAGCCGCGGGCGGCCTCGGACTGGATCGCGAGCAGGCGGATCACGACGAGGGTCGCCACGGCCCCGACGGCCAGGAGCGCGAGGATGGCGTAGAACAGCTCGACCGTCTGGGTGGACATCCAGCCGATAGTGCCGGGGTTCCGCGAATCGCGCACGGACCAGACCGCCCGGACCGGACGGGCCGAACGGCTCTCGTCGTCATGGCGAGCCCGCGACATGGTTCGTTCGATGCTTGTCATCGAACGCGACAGGAGGTCCGGTCGACGTGAGCGCTACCGCGGATGTCATCGTCATCGGTGCCGGAGTGCAGGGCGCGAGCCTGGCGTTCCACCTCGCGCGACGTGGTGTGGGTACGCTCGTGGTGGAACGCACGACCGTCTCAGCCGGGGCGACCGGACGGTCGAGCGGCCTCGTCCGGATGCATTACGACCTGCTGGCGGACGCGCGGATCGCGATGGAGTCGCTCGGGTGGTTCGCCGCGTGGAGTGACCGGGTCGGCGGTGAGTGCGGGTTCACCAAGACCGGGTTCATCCAGCTCGTCGGGCCTGGCAAGACCGACCTGCTCCGGGCCAACGTCGCGAACCAGTGGTCGATCGGGATCCGAACCGAAGTCGTGACCCCGCAGCAGATCCGTGAACTGGCGCCGGGTCTCCAGGTCTCGGATGACGAATTGGGGGCATTCGAACCCGACTCGGGCTACGCCGATCCCGCCTCGACCGCGATGAGCCTGCTGACGGCCGCCCGGCTCGACGGCGCCCGGCTCGTGACCGGCGCCGAGGTCACGGGCATCTCGACCTCAGGCGGCGCCGTCACCGGCGTCGACACGACGAAGGGGTGGTTCGCGGCCCCTGTCGTCGTAGATGCGGCCGGTGGCTGGGCGGCTCGGGTGGCCGAACTCGCCGGGGTTCGGATCCCGGTGGATGTGTGGCGTCACGATGTCGCGTATATCGGCACACCGACGGAGCTGGCGATGCCGTTCCCCGCCATCATCGACGATGCCCATGCGATGTACTTCCGACCCGAGGGCGAGCGATCCGTGCTCATCGGGCTGGAGGATCACACCGCGAGCGACGGTTCGCCGGATCGCGAAACGGACAGCGTCGCGGCAGGCTTCGCGGACCTCGTGACGGAACGCATCATCGGTCGGATGCCCGCCCTGGCCGAAGGGACGTTCCGGGGCGCGCACAGCGGCCAGGACGGCCTGACCCCGGACCAGCAACCGATCCTCGGGTCAGTGGGCTCCGCCGGCCCGGCCGGCTTCTACCTGGACTGCGGCCACAGCGGGACGGGGTTCAAGACCGCCCCGGCGATCGGCCTCGCCATGGCGGAACTGATCGTCGACGGGGCACCGCGCACGATCGATCTCGCTCCATTCTCCCTCGAACGGTTCGTCAGCGGTCAGCTGCTCGTGGGCGAGCACGCGTACGGACACACCTGGCGCTGAGGGTCAGCCCCTGACGGGCAAGTCGCCAGTCGCCTTGCTTGCCTTCGACGTCGACTTCGTGGCCCGGCCATCGGGCCCGGCTCCGGCGGCGTCGATCCGCGCCACCAGGGGATCGGCGCCGAGTCGCACGAACGCATCCCGCGACGCCCGGACGGCCGCCGATGCCTCGGGCATCTCGCGCTCGGTCGGGGCGAGGAGGATCGCGAGATCCAGGCCCGTCATGGCCTCATCGAAGGCGAGACCGAGGCCCTGCCAGCCACGCAAGGCTTCTCGGTACCCGGCGATCGCGTCCGCCCGGCGACCTTCCAGCGCCGCGAGGCCCGCTCGAAGCGCGATGAGATCGAGGGTGACCGCGCGCCCGCGGTTCGCGAATCCCCTGAGCCGCTCGATGATGGCCGACGCCGCGCTCGCATCGCCTTCCCAGAGCGCCGCCCGCGCGGCCAACGGGAGGCTGATCGGACCGAAGTAGGGCGTGGCATCCGCGGCCGTGACGCCCTCGCGCGCGGCGTCCGAAAGACGTCCCTCGGTGAAGGCCGCCCAGCTCCGACCCCAGTGGCAATACGAGATGAACTGCGGATCCGACATGACCCCCACCATGCCTTCGGCCGTCGCCAGGTCCGCCTCCGCCCCTTGGCCCTTGAGGGCCGAGAGGACCGCGCGATCCACGTAGAGCTCGAGGTAGAACGCTCCCGTGATCTCGTTCGCCAGCCACTCATCGAGCAGCGCCGCGGCCCAGCCCCATTCGCCGACTCGCATGGCGCAGGAGAACGCATTGCCGACCATGAGGAAGGCATAGAGCACGGAGCCGGTCCGCCCGGCGATGTCGAGGCCCTCCCGTGCCATCGCCAGGCCGGCGGCCGGATCGGCGAACTGCTCGGCGAAGGTCAGCCAGGTCCGGGTATTGCGGTCGATCACACCGAGGCCGTTCGCGACCGCCAGTTCGTTCACCCCGCGCTTCAGGATCAGGGCTTCGCGGTGTCGGTCCAACAGGTAGAGCACTGTCCCGACCTTGGAGAGGGATGCGGCGGTGGCCGGCAGCAGGTCCATCCGCTCGGCGATCGGCAGCAACCGCTCCAGCCAGGCGAGGGCCTCGGCGTTGTCGCCGTGCTTCGCGTGCGCAGCCGCGAGTTCTTCCATCATCGCGACCCCCGCCGGCGTCGCCTCGAGGTCGCCGAACGCCTCCCACGCCGGCAGCATGATCTCTAGCCCGCGATCGGCGTCCGTACCGAATTGACCGACCGCGCTGGCGTAGGCGGCCGTCGCGAACGCGATGGCCGGCCGGTCACCGAGCGCCCGCCTCGCATCGAGGGCTCCGAGGGCGTGGCGCTCGGCCACGTCGGCGACCAACCCCTCCATGGCGGAGGTGAGGGCGCGTTCGTGCAGGTCGGCCCGATCCGCCGGCTCGCTCGTCACGGCCAAGGCGTGTTCGAGGAACGCGATGGCCTGTGTGTGGGCGCCGAGCCCCGCCGCCCGATCGGCCGCGCCTCGGAGGGCGACACGCGCCTGCGCGGCCAAGGCGTCCGCCTCCGGTCCGTCCGCGGCGTAGCGCTGCGCCGCGAGGTAGTGCCCAGCGAGCGCGCCGGCGAGTTCCTCCGTGTCGAGCGTCTCGAAGAACCGGGCCGCGGCCAGATGCCGGACCTTCCGGTCCTTCTTGGCCAGGGTGTTGTACGCGACCTCGCGGATGAGTGCCTGCACGAACGCGAACTGGCCGCGTTCCGGCGAGCGTGGGTCCAGTAACTGGACCAGGAGCTCGCGCCGAACGAGCGCCCGGAGGCGCGGCTCGAGCGCGGCAGGATCGACCCCCGAGACGGCCGAGACGCCGGCCAGCGTGAAGCTCTGCCCGAGGACGGCCGCATCGGCCACGAGACCGCGGTCGGCGGCATCGAGTTCGTCGAGGCGGGCGGCGATGAGAGCCGTCAGCGTCTCGGGTACCGCGAGGTCCGCCAGGTCGTCGACCGGCCGGTACACCCCGTCGACCAGCACGAGGCGGCCCTGGGCCAGCAACATCCGGACGGTCTCGACGGCGTAGAGCGGGATCCCGTCCGCGCGGGTCACGATCGCATCGCGGGCGGTCGACGGCAGGCCCGGCACGAGGCCGTCCAGCAGCTCGCGCATCGCGATCGCCGAGAGAGGTTCGAGGTGGACCGACGTGAAGCTGCGCTTGCCGGCACCCCAATCGGGCCGTCGCTCGAGCAACTCGGGCCGCGCCAGGGTCACGATGAGGATCGGGACCGTCCGGCTCCACTCCTGGAGATGGTCGATGAAGTCGAGCAGGCCCGGGTCCGCGAAGTGGAGGTCCTCGAAGACCATCACCACCGGTCCGCTCTCGGCCAGGCGCTCGAAGAAGGTGCGCCAGGCGCCGAACAGCTGCTCCGACCCGGCGCCGGACTCGACCCCGAGCAGCGACAGCAGGGCCGGCTCGATCCAGGCACGCTCTGCCTCGTCCGGCACGTGCTCGGCGAGCATCGTCCGGATGCCGGCACGGGTCGTGGCCTCGTCGTCGGTCTCCTGCAGGCGGGCCCGGCCGCGGACCATCTCGCCAAGGGCCCAGAACGAGATCCCGTCGCCGTACGCGGGACTGCGGCCGTCGTGCCACCAGACACGCTCGAGCAGGCCGTCAACGTACTTGAGGAACTCCCAGGCCAGACGCGACTTGCCGATGCCGGCCGGCCCGATGACGCTCACGAGCCGCGTCCGACCCTCGCGACCGGTGGCGTGGAAGAGGTCCTTCAGCTGTCGCAGTTCCTCGTCGCGACCGACGAACGGAGCCTCGAGCGCTTCGGAACGCCCGACCCCACCGCGCTGAGCGACCACGCGGACGGCGCGCCAGGCCGGGACCGGGGCGACCTTGCCCTTGAGGACCTGGTCCTCGGCCGCCTCGAAGACGATCGCCCCACCGGCCGCGCGCTGGGTCGCCTCGCCGACCAGGACTGTCGACGACGCGGCCGCGCTCTGCAGGCGGCTCGCGGTGTTGACGATGTCGCCCGCCACCATGCCCTGGTTGGTCGCCCCCAGGGTGACGGTCGCCTCACCAGTGAGGATCCCGGCACGGACCTGGATCCCCGGCCCGAGTCCACGGACCGCATCCGTCAGGTCCAGGGCTGCGCGGACGGCCCGTTCGGCATCATCTTCACGGGCGGTGGGCGCGCCCCACAGGGCCATCACCGCATCGCCGATGAACTTCTCGACCGTGCCGCCGTATCTCGCGATGATCTCGCGGACCATCTCGAAATAGCGCGTCTGGAGGTCGCGGACCTCCTCCGAGTCCCGGCCCTCGGAGAACGCGGTGAACCCGACGAGGTCCGCGAACAGGACGCTGACGACCCGCCGCTCGGCGACAGGTTCCGACGCCGGGGAGGTCGTCGGCGGTCCACCGGCCGGTCGGACCGCGCCGGTGGCGGCGGTGAGCGGCGTCGCGCACTCGGAGCAGAACTTGGCGCCGGGCAGGTTGGCCGCACCGCAACTCGGGCACGTCGGGGCCAGCGGAGTGGCGCACTCCATGCAGAACTTGGCGCCAACCCGGTTCTCGGTGCCGCAGTTCGAGCAGATCACGCGGGTCCGGTCTCCTGTCCGATGCGTCGTCGGACTTGAGGATAGCCGAGCGTCGTCATGTGCCGGGACGCACCAGCGCTCCGCCGGGTCGCGTCAGGACCTTCGGCCCATGGCCGCACAAGCGTCGCGCTGCGAACGTCCGATGCATGACTCCTGGGTGTCGGGGGAAACCGAGGGCACCCAGGGGTCGCCACTCCCCCTCGGGAACTCCCCGACCCTCTGGACCGTCTCCGGGCTGACGCCGCCACTTCCGCGGCCCGCCTGTCTCGAGACGAAGGGGACCCAGCCATGACCCAACCCATCCGGACCGCGGGCGCCCTGGCGCTCGGCGCCCTCGTCGTCGCCGTGGCCGCACTCGCGGTCCGCCCGGGCCCGGTCGTCGGCGCCGCGGCGACCGACGGCACGATCCCGCACGTCATCACCGTGTCCGCGACTGGCTCGGTCACGCTCGTCCCGGACGTGGCCAGGATCGGCGTCGGCATCACCGTCAACAAGTCGACCGTCAAGGCGGCGCGTGATGCGGCCGGCACGACCATGAACGCGATCATCGACGGACTCAAGGCCCTGGGCATCGACGAGAAGGACATCAGGACGACCGGCATCGACCTGAATCCGCAGTACGCCACCAACGGGACCCGGGTCGTCGGCTACCAGATGGACGAACACCTGCAGATCACGGTCCGTGACCTCGACAAGGCCGGGGACGTGGTCGACACCGCGACGGCCAAGGGCGCGAACACCGTCGACGGGATCTCGTTCGAGGTGGCCGATCCGGCCAAGGCGATGGACGCGGCGCGGGCCGACGCGATCGCCCAGGCCCGGACGAGCGCACAGGCCATGGCCACGGCGGCCGGCGTCAACCTCGGTGCGGTCGTGTCGATCTCCGAGTCGGCGGCCTCCTACCCGATGCCGTACGCCAACGCGGCGGGCGCCATGCGCGATGCCGCCACGCCGGTCCAGCCCGGGACGCAGGATGTCCAGGCAACCGTCACGGTCATCTTCCAGATCCCCTGAGCGCCTCCAGGACGCGTGCCGGTGTCGCCGGCACGCGATCCATCCGGACGCCGGTCGCGTCCCGGATCGCCCCGAGGATGGCCGGCGCCGTCGGGATGAGGGCCGGTTCGCCGACGCCCTTGGCACCGAACGGCCCGGTCGGCTCGGCGTCCTCGACGAGCAGGCACTCGATGGGTGGGACGTCGCCGATCGTCGGGATGAGGTAGTCATGGAGGTTGTCGGTCCGCCCGGCGACGTACTCCTCCATCAGGGCCAGACCGAGACCCTGGGCGATGCCGCCGTGGATCTGGCCTTCGACCAGCATCGGGTTCACCGCCCGGCCGACGTCGTGGGCCGCGACGATCCGCCGGACCGCCACCGTGCCGAGTTCCAGGTCGACGTCGACGACCGCGATCTGCGCTCCGAAGCCGTACGTCTCGTACGGGATCCCCTGACCATCGGCATCGAGTGGCGTGGTATGCGGGTCATACGTGCCGGAGCCGACCAGGATGCAGCCGGTGTCGTCGTCTGGCAGCAGCGCCAGGTCCGGGCCCGCGACCTCCATCAGGCGGAGCAGGTCCTCGGCGGCGAGCTTGGTCGCGTTCCCGGACACGAACGTCTGGCGTGACGCGGACGTCTTGCCCGAATCTGGCGTCCGGTCCGTGTCGCCGGTGACGAGCGCGATCGACGCGAGCGGCGCATCCAGGGCGTCGGCGGCGATCTGGGCCATGACCGTGTTCGAGCCCTGGCCGATCTCCTGGGCGCCGCTGAACAGCACGAACGAGCCGTCGCGGCGCAGGCCGATCCGGACCGTCGACGGATTCGGGAGTGACGTGTTGCCGATGCCGTACCACATGGCCCCGATGCCGACGCCCCGCCGCACCCGGCCGGAGGTCGCGGCATCCGCAGCATCCCCGGCATTCACCGTCGCCGCGTCCGCTAGCGCCGCGTCCCAGGCCGGCCGGAGTGCGTCGAGGCAGGCGCCCAGGCCGGCGCTCGCCACGAGGACCTGGCCCGTGGCGGTCGCGGATCCCGCCCGCAGCGCGTTCCGCTGCCGGATCTCCAGCCGGTCCAGGCCCAGCTGCAGCGCCACGTCGTCGAGGAGCGCCTCCTGCGCGATGGCCGCCTGCGGCACGCCGAACCCGCGGAACGCCCCGCCGATCGGGCCGTTCGTGTAGATCGCCCGGGTCGTGGCGCGGACGGCGGGCACGACATACGGGCCGCTCGCGTGGACGGGGACCCGGTTCGCGACCGTCGGGCCCCACGACGCGTAGGCGCCGGTATCGAAGTCGCCATGGAAGTCGATGGCGGTCAGGGTCCCGTCACGATCCGCCCCGACCGAGGCGACGATCCGCGACGGGTGCCGCTTGGTCGTCGACCGCATCGATTCCGGCCGGGTGTAGACGCAGCGGACCGGTCGATCGAGGATCCACGCCGCGATCGCGACGAGCGGCTGGAGCGACAGGTCCAGCTTGCCGCCGAAGCCGCCGCCACAGGCGCTCGGGATGACCTGCACCCCTTCGGGCGGCAATCCCATGATCAGGGCGATCTCGTCGCGATCCATGTACGGCGTCTGGGTCGAGGCGAAGACGGCGATCCGGTCGCCGATGCGCCGGGCGTAGCCGGCTTCGGGTTCGATGTAGGCGTGCTCGACGTGGGTCGTCTCGAACGTGCCCGACGCAACGACCGCTGCCGCCGCGAGAGCCGCCGTCACGTCGCCCCGGACGACCCGCCCCGCCGCGAGGACATTGCCCGGCGAACCGTCGTGGAGCTGGACGGCATCGGGCGCGGCAGCGGCCTCCGGGTCGAACTCGCCGGGGAGGATGTCCCAGGCGATCGGGAGGTCCATGTCCGCGATCCGGGCGACCGTCTCGGCGTCGCCGACGAGGGCGGCAACGGCCTCCCCGCGATAGCGCACGTAGCCGTCGGCGAGGACCTGCTGGTCCTTCCCGGTCGCGTAGATGCCGTAGCGGTTCTCGCCCGGGACGTCCGAGGCGACCAGGACCCGGACGAGCCCGGGATGGGCGGCATGCAGCGCCGCGAGGTCCCCGACCGTGAACCGGGCGTGGGCGTGTGGCGAGCGCACGGCTCGGAGCGTGAGGGCGTCGGACGGGACCTCGTCGGCCCCGAAGAGCGTGGCGCCCGTGACCTGGTCGATCCCGTCGACCCGCGCCAGCCGTGACCCGACGGCCGAGCCGACGGCCGGTCCCGCGGCGGACACGGGCAGGCCCACCGCGGCCAGTGACAGCGCGCCGACCCCTTCGACCGCCTCGATGATCTTGCGATAACCGGTGCAGCGGCAGAGCACGCCACCGAGCCCGTCGAGGACCTCCTGTTCGGTCGGCTCTGGGGTCGCATCGAGCAGCGCGGCCGAGGCCATCAGCATGCCGGGCGTGCAGATGCCGCACTGGGCGCCGCCGCACGCGAGGAAGGCGGCCTGCAACGGGCTGAGTTCGCCCTGGTCGTCGGCCAGCCCCTCCACCGTGGCGACATCGCGGCCGGCCAGCTGCCCCAGCGGCACTAGACAGGCACAGACCGGATCCCCGTCGAGGCGGACCGTGCAGGCGCCACAGTCGCCGGCGTCGCAGCCGACCTTCGTGCCGGTCAGCCCGAGGTCGTCGCGCAGGACCTCGCTGAGCCGGCGCATCGGGTCGCCGAGCACCGCCACCGGGTCGCCGTTCACCCGGAACGCGACCTCGCTCATAGGGCGAGGCCCTCGATCGCCCGCCGCACGAGGACGAGGGCCGCCGCTCGGCGGTAGTCGGCAGAGGCGCGGACATCGTCGATCGGCGTGAGTCCGGCCAGATCGGTAGCGCCGACCTCGCCCGCCAGGTCCGGCCCCGGCCAGCGCCCGAGCAGCCGTGCCTCCACCGCCGGGACTCGCTGTGGGACCTCCGAGCAGGCACCCACCACGATCCGACCTGACGAGATGCGGCCATCGGCCTCGAACTCGGCCACGGCCGAGACCATCGCGATCGAGATGACGAGGTACGCCCGTGACCCGAGCTTCAGGAAGATGGAGCGAGCGTCACTGGCCGGGACCGGCACCAGGATCGCAGTCACGAGCTCGTCCGGTCTCCGCAACGTCCGCCGGTTGCCCACCACGAATTCGCCGATGGGGACCTCGCGCCGGGCGGTCGCCGACGCCAGTTCCACGCGGGCGTCCAGGGCGATCAGGTTCGGCAGCCCGTCGGCGGCCGGCGACGCGTTGCACACGTTCCCGCAGATCGTCCCGCGGTTCTGGATCTGGACGCCGCCCACGGCTCGCGCCGCGGCCTTGAGCCCGTCGAAGCGGGCCGGCAGCTCGGCCCGGATGAGGTCCGTCCATGTCGCGAGGGCCGGGATCCGACAGACCCGGTCCGTAACGGCGATCGCGCGCAGGTCTGCGATCCCGGACACGTCCAGGATGTCGTCGTCGACCCACCGTCCGACCCTGGCCGGATAGACGTCCGTCCCGCCCGCGAGCAGGGTGCGCGGTCCGGCCCGCAGCGCCGCGAGCGCCGCATCGAGGCTCGATGGGCGCAGGTAGCTGCCCATGACAGCCGGTCAGTCCCGGATGAGCGGGATGACGTCCGACGCGAGCCGATCGAGCGTCTCGTGGCTCCAGTCGAGCGGGTTGAGGATGACGTGCTCGACGCCGCCGAGCGCCTCGATCTTGCCGCGGATCCGCTCGGCGAGCGGCTCGGCCTCGCCCAGCAGGTAGAACTCCTGCCAGTAGGCGAGGTCCATGCAGGAATAGACCTGGAACTTCGCCGTCGCGCTGGCCGGCGCCGCGCCAGGCGCCAGCACGTGGATGAAATTCGAGTACACCTTGGTCATCTCGCCCGGGTCCCGCCCGAAGCCGGCCATCTCCTCCTGGATGATCGCCCAGTCGGCGGCGACCATCTCGGCCGTGGCCGAGGAGTGCGGGACCCAGGTGGAGGCGTACTTGGCGATCCGGCGGAGGACCGGACGGACGGTGTCGACGGTCTGGCCATAGATCTTCTCGGAAGGCTGCGTCCCGCCCCCGATCCAGATCGGTGGATGGGGCCGCTGGACCGGCTTGGGTTCGAGCGACAGGTCCGCGAAGCGGTAGAACTGGCCCTCGTACGTAACGTGGTCGCCGGCCCAGAGCGCGGTGATCGCCTCGAGCATCTCGTTCATCCGGCGGCCCCGCTCCTTGAACGGGATGCGCAGGGTCGCGAACTCGCCCTCGTGCCACCCGACGCCGACGCCCAGGATGGACCGGCCGCCGGATAGCAGATCGAGCGTCGCCCACTCCTTGGCGAACGCGACCGGATCGCGGAACGGCAGGACGAGCACCAGGGTTCCCAGCCTGATCGTACGGGTCACGCCGGACAACGCGGACAGCAGCGAGACCGGCTCCAGCCACGTCGTCGAATAGGCGGGCGGCGCGACCAGCAGGTGATCGATGAGCATCGCGCTCTCGAACCCGAGGTCCTCCGCATGGCGCAGGTAGGCGCCCATGTCCGCGAGGCTGGCCGTGTCCGCGCCGCGGGCGAAGCTGGGCAGCCGCAACCCGAAGCGCATCAGTGCCCTCCCCCGCCCAAAGACGGTCCCTCGACGACCTCGGCGGCGCGGGCGGCCGGCGCGGTGTTACGGCTTCGGCCGATGACCGGCACACCGTCGATGAGGATCATCGAGATACCGAACAGGTCGCCATTCGCGAGTGCGCCCAGCGCCGTATCGGCGACCGAACCGACGGGCGCGTCGACGATGCACAGGTCCGCCGCTCGACCCGGGGCGATGACGCCGGTGTCCAGACCGTGGACCCGCGCCGTGTTGCCGGTGGCCAGGGCGATGACCGTCTCCGGTGCCACGTCGCCCAGCGACGCGAGATGGGCGATCAGCCGCAGGATCCCGAGCGCCACGACGCCCGTGCCGGACGGCGCGTCGTTGCCCAGGATGACCCGGCCGAGCGCGCCGGCGTCGGCGGCCAGGCCGAGCGCGACGAGGGCCGTCCGCCCGTTGCCGCAGTGGACGAGTTCGAGGGCGATCCCAGTCTCCGCGGCCACGAGCCGGGCGATGTCCGGCACGGACAGCGAGGTCGTACCACCGTTGATGTGACCGGCGATGTCCGGGTTCGCCTCCAGGACGGCATCCGCAGCCACGGCGCTTGAGCCGGCCAGCGACGGCCCGCCGGTGTGGAAGGTGGAGATCATCCCGTGCGCCCGGCCCCAGGCGACCATCGGGGCGGCGTCCGCCCCGGTCTTGACGGACCCCAGGCCGATCTCGCCGATGAGGCCGACGCCTGCGGCCGCTAGCTCGGCGAAGTCCGACTCCACCATCCCGAGCTCGAGGATCGGGGCCCCTGCCCGGACCTTGACCCCGGCCGGACGCAGGTTGGCGTAGCTGTGGTTGACGGCGATCGCGAGCGCCTTGAGGCCGACGATGTCCTTCGGCCGGCCGGGCAGGTGGACCTCGCCGGCCGAGATCATCGTCGTGACGCCGCCATGGAGCGACGACTCGATGAAGTCGAAGGTCCGCTGGCGCGGCGTGTAGTCGCCGAAGACCGGGTGCGCGTGCGAGTCGATGAGCCCCGGGATGACGGTCGTGCCATGCGCGTCGATGACGACGTCAGCGCCGTCCGTGGGCAGGCCGCGCCCGGTCGCCTCGACGCGTCCGTCGACGATCGCGATGGAGTCAGCATCGAGGATCGGCCGCTCGAGGTCGCCGGAGACGACCTGGCCGATCCCCGTGATCAGCGTGCGCACGCGACCGGCCTCAGTGGAGGCCGTCCTCGCCGATCGCGTCGGCCGCCAGCAGGCCGCCGACCCGCGCGAACGGTCGGCCGGCGTTCGTCACGGCCAGGGCGAGGAGCAGTTCGTCGGCGCCGGGGGCATCGGGGACCCGGATCTCGACGGCGTCGAAATGCGAGCGAACGAGCATCGCCTTGATGTGGTGGACCGGGATGTCCAGCGTGGCGCCCATCGCAGCCCGCTTCTTGACCGACGGCAGGATCGACACGCCGCCGACGCGGCCACGGGTCGGCGCCCCGAACTTGGGATGCAGCACCGCGGCGATGTGCTCCAGCTCCCCGTGCTCGCCGACGATCCCGCCCTTGCCGTAGGCTTCGACCGGTTCGCCGAGCGCTTCCTGGCAGCGGCGCATGAGCTCATCGCCGAGGTACTCCCCGAGGTCGATGAGCTCGGAGAGGTCCTCCGACCAGCGTCCGGCATACGGGTTCGTGACGACCGCCGCCACGGCGACCCGGCGGAGCGGTCGCTCGAGGTCGCGGCCTCCGTCAGACAGGAGCTCCTCGCGGAAGGTGGCCCATTTTCGGATGTGGATCGCCACGTTCGTGTCCTCCGGCCAGGGGCCATCTCGTGCGGGTCGGCGTGCGCACCAGTATGCCGCGACGGACGGGCGACCCGTGCTCCCCGCCGGTACGCTCCCCCTCATGGGATCGACCTCGTTGAAGAGCGCCTGGTCCGCGCTGACGGCCGGGCCGGCCTACCCACCGAGCGACGCCGATCGACGGGTCGTTTCGATCGTCGGACTCGCGCTGCCGGTCCGCGCGACCGTCGCGATCGCGGTGACCGTCCTCGTGGTCCTCTTCGACTACTCGCGGACGTTCATGCCGCCGGAGATCCTGACGGCGGGCGCTTCGCCGGAGACGATGCGCGCGATCGCCTGGGAACGGGTCCTGCTGTTCGGCCTCGTGCCGCTGGCGGTCGTGCTCTTCTGGTTCCGGGACCGGCCCGGTCGCTACGGACTGACGTTCGGGGAGTGGCGTTGGGGCCTCGGCCTCATGGTCGCCGGCTGCATCGCGATGACGCCCGTGGTCCTCTGGTACGCGACCCTGCCCGATGTCCGGGTCTACTACTCCCCGAGCGCGGGATCGCTCGGCCAGGTCGCCGTGACCAACGCGCTCGACCTCACCGCGTCGGAATTCCTGTTCCGTGGGTTCCTGACCCTGACGCTCGTGCGGACCATCGGCCCCGTCGGCGTGCTCGTGGCCACGATGCCGTTCGTGTTCGTCCACCTGGGCAAGCCGGAGCTCGAGCTGTTCTCCACCCTGGCGGGCGGGCTCGTCTATGGCTGGCTGGCGTGGCGGACCCGGTCGATCATGTGGGGGTCGATCGGCCACACCTACATCCTGACCCTCGTGACCCTGGCGGCCGCGGCCGCGCCCTGATCAGTGCGGGGTGGCGTCGGCGCCCCAGCGGGCCACTTCGGCGTCGAGGTCCAGGGGCTGGACGACGCCGTGCTGTTCGTAGTCGCCCCACGCGTCGCGGGGCACGCGCCACATGATCTCGAACTCGTTGCCGTCCGGGTCGGCGCCGTAGAGCGACTTCGAGACCCCGTGATCGCTGGCGCCACCGAGGGCGCCGTTCTCGGCGAGGATGCGACTCGCGTCGGCGAGGTCGCCGATGGTCGGGACCTCCCACGCGAGGTGGTACAGGCCCACCGAGCCGCGCGGGGCGCGGGGGGCCTGGGGACCGACCGAGAAGAGCCCTAGATCGTGGTGGTTGTCACCGCCGGCCGACCGCATGAAGACGGCCTGTCCTCCGAATTCGCTCGCGACGACTTCGAAGCCGAAGACGCGCGCGTAGAACTCGGCGGCGACGGTCGCGTCGCGGACGAACAGGACCGCGTGGTTCAGGCGGGCGACCGGGATGACAGCCATGACTCAGTTCCCTGCGCTATCCGGGCTGACGATGACCCACGCATCCTGCCACGTGCCACCGGCGATGTTGCGGCTGATGTTCAGCCACGCCATGCCTTCCAGCGTTCGGGCGGAAGCGAGGGAGCCGGCGTCGACCGGTCGGAAGCCGATCGACGAGACGAGGTCGAGGACGGTGGCCTTGGCGGCCTCGTCGTCACCGGCCACGAACCCGTCGGCGACGGTGCCACCGACCGTCGGGTCGGCCTGGCGCGAGGCGAAGGCGGTATTGAACGCCTTGATGACCTTGGCCTTCGGAAGCAGGACCTGGAGCTCCTCGGCGATCGCGTCGGTCGCGCCGGCCGGGTCCGGGGTGGGCCTGTTGGCGACGTCGATGACGACCTTGCCATCGAACCGGCTGCCGGCGCCCTCGGCGATGTCCGCGAAGGCGGTCGCGGGGACCGCGAGGATGACGACGTCCGCGCCGTCGATGGCCGCGGCGTTCGAGGCGACGGCCGTCGCGCCGCTCGTGGCCGCGGCGGAGGTCGCGTGCTCCGCGTTCGGGGCGGTGATGGTGACGGTGTGACCCGCCCGGGCGAGTGAGCCGGCGAGCGCAGTGCCGACGTTGCCGGCGCCGATGATCGAGACCTTCATGGTGTGGTATCCCTTCTCGGATGGCTTGACCTGTTTGCCAGCATCAAGCAGATGTTGTTGTTGGCACAACGATAGGCGTCCTGTATGATGATGTCAATACCTGTTGTTGGAGAACAAACATGACGGTCGAAGCGCGCCGCCGGCCACAGGTCGGGGCGCAGATCAAGCGCTGGCGCGGTGAGCGCGGCCTGACCCTGGCCAATGTCGCCGAGCGGTCCGGGCTGAACGTCGGGTACTTGTCGCAGATCGAGAACGACAAGGCGTCCCCGTCACTGACCTGCCTCGCCTCCATCGGTGCGGCGCTGGACGTCCCGATCGCATGGTTCCTCATCGACGACGTCCCGGAGCCCAGGATCGTCCGCCGGGAGGACCGGCCGGTGCGCGAGGTCGAGTTCGGCCGGATGGAACAGGTCGATGGCGGCTCGAGCCGCGATGTGTCCGTGATCGAGGTCGTCGGCACGCCGGGCGGACGGATCGCCGCCCACGCCCACGCCGGCGACGAGCATCACCTCGTCCTGCGGGGCCGGTTCCGGATGAGCCAGGGCGATCACGTCGTCGAGATCGGGCCGGGCGACTACGTCCGCTGGGACGGGGCCATCCCGCACGACGGCAAGATCGTCGGCGACGAGGAAGCCGCGATGCTGATCGTCCGGGTCGTGCCCGCCGGCTGATCGTCCGGGCCGGCGTCGCAGAGGGCGGCAGGCCGGTCCCCCACCCCCGGGCCCGGACAGCACATGAAGAGAGCGCGCCGTCGGCGCGCTCTCTTCTCATGGCTCGTGACCGGTCAGGTCACACCGTGCACTCGGTCGGGATCAGTCCCGGTCGATGCGACGGCGGGCCTTGGCGGGGGTCGGGGTGACCAGGGCGATGAGGGCCGTCAGGCCGAAGAGGCCCAAGAGGGCCAGGGGCAGTCCGCCACCGCCACCGTTCGTCGGGCCGGCGCCATCGACGGTGCTGGTCGGCGGAAGGGTGATGGACGGGGTGCCGGTCGCGGCGTCGACCGTACCGGTCGGGGTCTCGCTCGGCTCCTCGGTGGGCTGCTGGCTCGGGGTCTCGCTGGGCTGCTCGCTCGGCGTGGCGCTCGGCTCCTCGGTGCATGTGCAGTCGCTCGGCGTGGCGCTGGGCTGCTCGCTCGGCGTGGCGCTGGGCTCCTCGGTGCATGTGCAGTCGCTCGGCGTGGCGCTGGGCTGCTCGCTCGGCTGTTCGCTGGGCGTCTGGCTCGGCTGCTCGGTCGGCGGGGTGGTCTCCTGCTGGCAGTCGCCACCGTAGACGAAGTAGAACCCATAGCCCTGTGATCCGCTATAGATCGAGCTGTCGGCGGGGCCGCCGTTCCAGCCAAGGACCTTGCCGGAGACGAGCGAGTCGTACAGGCTCTGCTGGTTCTGCGTGGTGACCTTGTAGAAGTCGACCTGGGCCCACTCGCCGCAGTCCGGCTTGAGCTGGCCCTCACCGACGAGCGTCTGCGGGAAGGTCGCGCTCTGCTTGACCGGACCGCTGAAGCTGTAGGACCGATCGGTCAGGTGGAAGAAGTCGCCGTTCCCGGACCAGGCGCCCGAGGGCAGCTGCCAGGTGACGATGTGAGGGTTCTCGCTCGCGAAGGCTGAAGACGCCGACGCCAGGAGCGCCAGGGACGCGATCAGCCCTGCGGCCTTCGCAACGGTTCGCCGTCGAGTGGTGCGGTTCATCTTGGTCTCCCCGATTCGCTGGTGACCCGTCGAGCCGGTGCCTGGTGGACCGTTGCCCTGATCGGAAATCGAGTCTCCACGGGAGTACTAACCGCGTCTAGTACCGTCGGCGACCCGGCGACCGCACCGCACCGCACCGGTCCCCGACGCTGCCCTCCGGACCTCACGACGATAGTGTTGCGACCGGACAACGGGGGTACTACCCGGTCGCCACCCGGTCGGCGGTCCCGTCCCGCAACCTACCGGCGAGGCGGCGCCGCGGTATCCTTCGCGCGACCCGTCAACGACCAGTCCAAGTCAAGGTGGTGCCCATGAAGGTCGGTGTCGCCAAGGAGACCGCGCCCGGAGAGCGGCGCGTCGCCCTGGTACCCGAAGCGCTCGGCAAGCTCAAGGCGGCCGGGCTCGAGATCCTCGTCGAACAGGGCGCAGGCGCCGGTTCGTCCATCCCCGACAGCGCGTACGAAGCCGCCGGTGCCTCGATCGTGTCGACCGATGCGCTCTACGCCGGGGCCGATGTCGTCCTGCGCGTCGCCAAGCCCTCCGAGGCCGAGGTCGCGCGACTGCGCAGCGGCCAGGCGGTCGTCGGGTTCCTGGCCCCGCTCATCGATCCGGCCCTGGCCGGGAAGCTGGCCAAGGCGGGCGTGACCGCGATCAGCCTCGATGCCATCCCGCGGACCCTGTCGCGCGCCCAGACCATGGACGCGCTCTCGTCCCAGGCCAACGTCGGTGGCTACAAGGCGGTCCTCATCGCCGCCAACGAGTACGGCCGCTACTTCCCGCTGCTGACCACGGCCGCCGGCACCGCCAAGCCCGCCAACGTGCTGATCCTTGGGATCGGTGTCGCGGGCCTGCAGGCCATCGGCACCGCCAAGCGCCTCGGGGCGGTCGTGCGGGCGTACGACGTCCGGCCGGAGACACGCGAGCAGGCCGAGTCCCTCGGCGCCCAGTTCGTGAAGCTCAAGACGACGATCGATGCGACCGGCGCCGGCGGGTACGCCCGTGAGCTGACCGCCGAGGAGCGTTCCGCCCAGCAGGCCGAGCTCAACGAGGTCATCGGCGGCATGGATGTGGTCATCACCACGGCCCAGGTCCCCGGCCGCAAGCCGCCGGTCCTCGTGACCGTCGAGGCCGTCGCCAAGATGGCCTCGGGCTCGGTCATCGTCGACATGGCCGCCTCGGCCCTCGGCGGCAACTGTGAGCTGAGCCAGGCCGGCCAGACCGTCGTGAGCTCGAACGGCGTCACCATCATCGCCCCGGAGAACCTGCCCGCCTCGATGCCGGCCGGCGCCTCCGCGTTCTACGCCCGCAACATCTCCAACCTGCTGCTGGGGATGGTCAAGGACGGGGCGCTCCACCTCGACTTCGAGGACGAGGTGACCAAGGCCACCGTCGTCACGCACGGCGGAGCGGTGCTGTCCGAGGCGGTCAGGAGTCTGCTCGAACCGGCCGCCCCGGCCGCTGGAGGTCCCGCGTGAGCCAAGAACTGCTGAACTCGCTCGCGATCTTCGTGCTGGCGATCCTCGTCGGGTTCGAGGTCATCAGCAAGGTCCCGGCCACCCTGCATACCCCGCTGATGTCGGGCGCCAACTCCATCCACGGGATCGTGCTCGTCGGCGCGATGTTCATCGCGTCCGAGGCGGACAACCCGTTCGGATACGCCCTCGCGTTCGTCGCGATGGTGTTCGGAGCCATGAACGTCGTCGGTGGCTACGTCGTCACGGACCGGATGCTGCAGATGTTCCGCAAGAAGCCGACGGCCGCCAAGGCCGGGTCCGAGGGCGCGTCGGACGCCCCTCGGGCCTAGTCGAGGAGCCCGTCGATGTCTGAAGCCTGGATCTACACCATCGTCTATCTCGCCTGGCTGGCAGGCGCCGCCTGCTTCGTGCTGGGCCTCCACCGGATGAACTCGCCCGCCACCGGCCGCAGCGGCAACCAGCTGAGCGCCGCGGGTATGACCGTCGCGGTGGTGGCCACGCTCATCTACCTGCTCACCCGCGAGGGCGGCCTCAGCACGACCGCCATCGCGATCATCGTCGTTGGCTTCCTGATCGGCGGCGGTGCGGGCCTGTACACGGCTCGAAGCGTGAAGATGACCGCGATGCCGCAGCTGGTGTCGCTGTTCAACGCGGTCGGCGGCGGCGCCGCTGCCCTGGTCGCCATCGAGGACTTCATCCGCCTCAACGACGGCGGCACGGCGGCCCTGGACACGACGGTCTTCGTCGTCCTCGGCGCGCTCATCGGGTCCGTGACGTTCACGGGTTCGCTCATCGCAGGCGGCAAGCTCCAGGGCCTCATCCCCGGCAAGCCCATCTACGTCCCGGGTGGCCAGATCGTCACGATCCTGCTCGCCCTCATCGCCGTCGCCGGCACGATCGCCCTGATCCTCGGCGCGGCCGGCGCGATCACCCTCGGCAGCTCCACGACGCTCGCGATCCTGGCCGTCGTCGTCCTGGCCGGCCTCATCTTCGGCGTCACGATGGTCCTGCCGATCGGCGGCGCGGACATGCCCGTCGTCATCAGCCTGCTCAACTCGTTCACCGGCACGGCCGCGGCGATGGCCGGCTTCGTGATCGGCAACCCGGTCCTCATCATCGCCGGCGCCCTCGTCGGGGCCTCGGGCGCGATCCTGACCAAGCTCATGGCCGATGCGATGAACCGCTCGATCCTGAACATCATGGTCGGCGGCTTCGGTGGCGGCGACGATGCCGCCGGCGCGACGACGGGGAGTGGCGGCACGGTCCGCGAGATCGGCGCCGACGACGTCGCGATCCAGCTCGCCTACGCCCAGTCCGTGATCATCGTGCCGGGCTACGGCCTTGCGGTCGCCCAGGCCCAGCACGCCGTGCGCGAACTGGCCGAACTCCTCGAGTCCAAGGGTGTCGACGTCAAGTACGCGATCCATCCCGTCGCCGGCCGGATGCCAGGGCACATGAACGTCCTCCTGGCGGAGGCCAACGTGCCCTACCCCCAGCTCAAGGAGATGGAGGAGATCAACCCCGAGTTCGATCGCTGCGACGTGGCGCTCGTCATCGGGGCGAACGACGTGACGAACCCGGCCGCGCGCCGGCCTGGTTCGCCGGTGTCGGGCATGCCGATCCTCGACGTGGACCACGCAAAGTCGATCGTCGTCATCAAGCGCTCGATGGGCAAGGGCTACGCCGGCATCGACAACGAGCTCTACTCGGACCCGAAGACCGGGATGCTCTTCGCCGACGCCAAGGACGGTCTCGCCGCCCTGACCGCCGCCGTCAAGGCGCTCTGACCGAGCCTTCGTCGGCGGCCCGGCAGCGGCTCGCATGACCGTTCGCATAACGGCCTGATAAGGACGTCGCTGGTAGACTTCGACTAGCCGTTCGCACCGAGTGCCCGCCCCATGCGTGGCGCGTCGGCGAACCGTCGGATCCGGTCCCCTGACGCTCCCAGCGTCCCCCGGGTCCCATGGACGCATCGTCGTCCATCCCGACCGCCCCGAGCCACATCGGCTCGTCCTCGGTCGGTCGCGTCCGTCGCGCCCCCACGCGTCGGATGGGCCATCGGTCGCCCGGACAGGCCGCCCCGCCACCCACCGCTCGTCGCGGTCGTCCCGCGACGTCCAGGTAGAAAGGAAGACCGTTGTCGACCGTCTCCCACGGCACCCATCGGGTGCCCGTCCGAACCCTTCGAACGCCGGGCCTGCGCCCCGGATCGGAGGGCTGAACGATGCCGGATGCCGCCTACTTCCGTCGCTGGCGCGCCGCCCACCCGGACTATCGCGACCGTCAGAACCGGCTGCGCAACGACCGTCGACGACGGGCCGGTCGCGGCGACCGATCGGCTGAGTACCGCCACCGGCCGAGCCGGGCGATCCCCGGTGTGCCGGGCCTCCACCTCGGCCATGCCCTGTTCGAGGAGGCCCGTCGGATCGTCGGCCAGCGGCGCTCGACCCTCGTGGCACTCCACGACCCACTCCACGACGACCTGCTGTCCGAGGCGACCCTGGCCCTTCTCGAGGGCCGCGATGCCGGCGAGGCGATCCGGCGATACGGCGCGCGGGAACGAGCCTATGGCCGGGTGACCCGGCCGCTCGACGAGGCCGTGTGACCGGCGGGGCCGGAGGGCCGGCGACCGGCCGGCCCGGAGGTCCTACGCGCTCGGGATGATCGCGGCCGAGCGCGGGGCGGAGTTCAGGTCGCTGACCTTCAGCGGGGCCAGCGTGCCGAGCCCCTCGGCGACCACGATGGCGTCGTCGCCCGGCTCCAGGACGAAGTCCGAGTTCGGGTTCACGTAGGCGCGCCCGTAGCGATTCACGGACAGCAGGGTCGCCAGGTGATCGCGCCGCAGGCGTGCCGAGACCTCGTCGATGGTCAGGCCGATGTACTCGTCCGGGAGGGTGATCCGGTACAGCTCGGAGCCCTCGCCGCCGGACACGATGTCCGTCACCAGGCCGGAGAGCCCCGGATAGAGGGCCGACCGAGCCAGCAGGTGCGAGGCGATCTTCGAGGTGACGAGCAGCTCGTCCACCTCGGCTCGCCGGAAGTGCGGCTCGTGGCGCGGGTTGTTCACCTCGGCGAC
>Ga0302299_10000101_pt1 | contig 35721 bp, 28 predicted proteins | sample III_Fen_N3_4_FD_198795 | JGI IMG/M metagenome (GOLD analysis project Ga0302299, IMG submission 198795) | Peat permafrost microbial communities from Stordalen Mire near Abisko, Sweden - III_Fen_N3_4 | ecosystem: Environmental > Terrestrial > Soil > Wetlands > Permafrost | place: Sweden: Abisko...
GACGGCTCTCCAGCAGTTCTTCGAAGGGCTCCGGGCACCGATCGACCACGTGCTGGTGACCGCCGGCCGCCCCTACTACGCGCCCCTGGCCGAGATGGACTTCGACGAGGCGCGCCGCGGCCTCTACGAGCATCCGATGGTGATACTCGGCGTGGCCCGGTACGCCGGACCCAAGGTCCGCCCGGGAGGCACCCTGGTGTTCATGGGCGGCACCGGTGGTCGGCGTACCGGCGTCGGCCTCGGGGTCATCTCGGCCGCGACAGCAGCACTTCCGGCCCTGACCGCCAACCTGGCGCTCGAGATCGCCCCCGTCCGGGTGAACCTGATCGCAGCCGGCTTCGTCGACACACCCCTGTCGGCCTCGTTGCTCGGCGACCAGCTCGACCACCGCCGCGACGAGCTGCGCGCCACCCTGCCGATCGGGCGCGTCGTGGGTCCCGCCGACGTCGCGGCGCTGGCGGTCCACCTGATGGCCAACACCGCCCTGACCGGGGCGACGTACGACATCGACGGCGGCCAGCAGCTCGTCCCCGGCTGACCTCGCCGAGATTCGCCTCACCGACCGAAAGGTTTCCGCCATGCGCTCCGACATCCTCCCCGGCCGCACGTTCCCGGACTACGAGCTGCCCGACCACTCGAACGTCACCCGGAAGCTCAGTGAGCTCCAGGGCGACGACCCGCTGATCCTCACGCTCGCGCGCGGGCACTACTGCCCGAAGGAGCACCAGCAGCATCTCGAGCTCGCCGCGTTCTATCCGAAGATCGCGGTGGGCTACACCCAGGTGGCGACGATCGCGACGGACGAGCACCACACGCTCCAGGAGTTCCGTGCGTCGGTCGGTGCGCAATGGCCCTTCCTCTCCGACCCGGGGCGCATCGTCCAGCAGGACCTGGACATCCAGGAGTACACCGACCCCGAGCACGACCCGATGATCCCGCACACGCTCGTCCTGAAGCCCGGGCTCGTCGTCCACAGCATCTACAACGGCTACTGGTTCTGGGGCCGGCCCTCGGTCGTCGACCTCTGGCACGACCTGCGGGACGTCAGTCGGGAGATCCGGCCCGACTGGGACCTCAGCATCCCCGGCTTGCGGGACGCCTGGGAAGCGGGCGGCTACTCGTCGTTCCACGGCTGGGATCGGCGGGCCGTGTCGTCGTAGACCCGGACGGCGGCGAGCCTGCCGCTCCCGCCCGTCAGGAACACACCGAGCCCGGCCTGCGGCGACAGAGGTGAGGTGGTCCCCGACCTCATGACGTTGTACTCCAGGGCGCAGGCGCGTCCGTCGTCGATCAGCGCGCACGTCTGCAGCGGCCCGCCGTCGCCCTGGGAGAACCACCGCGCGTAGAGGTCACGCAGGGCGTCCTGACCGCGGTGGACCGGCCGGCCGGACGCCTCACGCGCGTAGCCGTCCGGCTCGAAGGTCGCGATGACCCCGTCGACGTCTCCGGCCCCCCACGCCTCGACGTACGCTGCGACGGCGGCGGGCACGGTGAGGTCGGGGTCGGGTTGGAGCAGCGGCGAGCGGTTCATCTGCTGACCCGTGAGCGGCTGACTCGTGAAGTAGACCCGCACCTCGTCGATGCGCCCGTCGGGCTCGCGCTCGGCGACGACGGCGACGGGCAGATCGACCATGCCGCGGTCGGTGTCGAGGCGGAGGACCACCTCCTCGAAGCCGTGCCGGTCCAGGATGACGTGCTCGCCGTCGTCGACGGAGGCGTGGTGCTGCTGCAGCCACGCGCTGGTCTCGGTGACGAAGGCCCGGAACGCCGCCACCCCCTTGATCCGTCCGCGTAGGGGGTCGTGCACCTCCGGCTCACCGGCGAACGACTCGACCAGCGGGTCGGGATCTCCGGCCAGCAGACCGTCGAAGTAGGGCACGGCCAGCAGCGCCTCCCGACGTCGCTCGTCCAGGATGCGCTGCAGCGCCGGCGCTGTGAACAACTCGGGCAGCCACGGCATGCACCTCAGGGTCCCACAGTGGCCGGCGTCGCCTCAGAGGTCGACGACGAGGTCCGTAGTCGGCTGGGCCGAGCAGATGAGCAGCTCCTCGTCGCCGGGCGCCTCGAGCGGCGGTGTCTCGTACGACGCCTCCCCCGACAGCACCGCGGTGACGCAGGTGTGGCAGACGCCCGTGCGGCACGACCACTGCGTGGGCACGTCGCACGCCTCGGCGAGCTCGAGCACCGACGAGTAGGTGTCAGACCAGGTAGCCGTGAGCCCCGAGCGGGCGAAGGTCACCGCGGGGCCGGTGCCGGGCGGGCCGGGTGGCTGGTGCGGCGGGGGTGCGTCCGCCCCGACCACGCCGGGGTTGATCGCGGACAGCGACCCGAAACGCTCGGTATGGATGCGGCCCTGGTCGATGCCGATCTCGGCGAGGGCGGCCGTGACGTCGTCCATGAACGGCTCCGGGCCGCAGACGTACGCGTCGGCCGAGGCGGGGAGACCCAGGCTCCCGATCCTCTCGGCAGTGAGTCGTCCGGCTCGAATGCCCGAGTCTGCTGCGAGGGGCTGTGCCGGAGTCGTGTAGTAGACGAGGGAGTGCGGCGACGGCAGCCGGCCGAGCAGGTCGGAGACCTCGGCTGAGAAGGCATGGCTGTCCGCGTCGTGCGTGGTGTGGATCCACCACACCTCGCGCTCGCTGTGCTCACTCGCGAGTCGATGAAGCATCGCCAGCAGCGGCGTCTGGCCGATGCCCGCGGAGATGAGCAGGACCGGCTCGGAGCCCTCGTCGAGCACGAAGTCGCCCCTCGGCGCCGCGACCTCGATCCGGTCTCCGCCTCGCAGGTGAGCGTGGAGGTGCTGGCTGACCAGCCCGTGCGACTCGCGCTTCACGCTGATCCGATAGCGCCCGCCGTCCGGGTCGCCGGACAGCGAGTACGTCCGCACGGGGACCGGGTCACCGGCACCCGGCACCCGCAGGGTCAGGAACTGCCCGGGAAGGTACGCCGGCAGCGCGTCATCGCCGGCGAAGCGGAACGACGTCACCGACGGGCTCTCGGCGACGACGTCGGTGACCGTGAGGGTGCGGAAGCCCGCCCAGACCGGTGGCGGAGCGACCGCGATGCCGGCCGGCCGAGCCGCTGCGCCCACGACCATGCTGCGGAACGACTCGCGCCAGCCCGGGCTCAGGGCCGGGATGTCCAGGGCCGCTCTCAGCCGCTCCGGGTCGTGCCCGGGCAGGTAGAGCAGCGCGTCGGTGTCGGCCACGCTCAACGCGTGCGGCCCACGCGCCGTACGCACGATCTCGCCGCCGGCGCTGACGTGGCCCTCGGTCAGGACGCGCAGGTAGAAACCCGGACGGTGGTGGGCGACCAGCAGTGACGGCAGCCGCGGCTCCCCCATCCGCATCCCCACGCGGAAGCACGTGACGCGCGGCTGGCTGACCTCGAACTCAGCCTCGTCGATCCGGTAGCGATCACCGATGCAGACCTCGTCGTCGCCGAGTCCCTCGACGGTGAAGTTCTCCCCGAACGCGCCGTGCTCCAGGTCGTCGCGTCCGAAGAAGTCCTGCCAGTACCGGTAGGACTCGATCTGGTAGACCAGGACGGCGCGCTGCTCGCCGCCGTGCCCGGCCAGATCACCCTGCCCGTCGCCGACGATGTTCAGGCGGCGGACCATGCGCGGCCCTGTCACCGGGCTCTTCCAGACACCCGTGTGCACGGTCCGGCCGCGCCACGACACATCCTGCGGCATCCCGACGTTGACCGAGAGCAGTGTCGCCATCGCCTCGCACCTTCTCCGATCGTCCGACCCTGGACATGATGCCCTCGATCAGGAACGACCCGACAGGGGTCAGGGACGGTGGGCTGTGCTGGCACCGAGCCCGGGCGACCACGCCGACGACCCTGTCACAACACGTGCTGATCGAGCTCCAGGGTGAGGCCGTCGGCGGTCTCGAGCAGGTCGAGCATGGGTCGCACCCTGGGCAGCTCGCGGGTGAAGAAGTAGCGCGTCGCGGCGCGCTTCCCGTCGTAGAAGGACCCCTCCTTGCCGAACGCCGCCAGCCACTGCTCCAGCCAGAGCCAGCTGACCACGAGGTGCCCGGTCGCGTCGAGGTACGCCGTGGCATCGGCCAGGACGCGCGCCGGGTCGCCGAGCGCCCCGAGCGTGGCGGTCACCTCGAGGAGCCGGCCCGTCATCGCGACCAGCTCCTCGGCGTACGCCGAGCCGTCACCGCCGGTCCCGGTCGCGCGTCGGGCGGTCTCACGGATCCGCGTCACCAGCACACCGAGGGCGCCGCCGCCGTCGAGCAGCACCTTACGACCGAGCAGGTCCATGGCCTGGATGCCATGGGTCCCTTCGTGGATGGGGTTGAGCCGGTTGTCGCGATAGTGCTGCTCCACGTCGTGGTCGCGCGTGTAGCCGGCGCCACCCAGCACCTGGATGGCGAGGTCGTTGGCGGCCAGGCACCACTGCGACGGCCAGCTCTTCACCACCGGGGTCAACAAGCCGAGCAACAGGTCGGACTCCGCCCGGGCGGCCGGGTCGTCCAGAGAAGCCGCGTCATCGACGAGGCGCGAGGCGAACAGGTTGAGGGCCAAGGCACCTTCGACGTACGACTTCTGCGCGAGCAGCATCCTGCGCACGTCCGGGTGCTCGACCAGCGGCACCTGCGGTTGCGTGGGAGGCACACCGATCGGGCGGCCCTGCAACCGCTCCCGGGCGTAGTCCAGCGACTTCAGGTAGGCCGTGTAGCCCAGCGCCGTGGCGCACAGTCCCACGCCGATGCGGGCGTCGTTCATCATCGAGAACATCAGCCTCATGCCCTGGTTCTCCGCTCCCACCAGGTAGCCCACCGCGCCGGGCTCCCCGCCGGGGGCGAACGCGCCATCGCCGAAGACCGGTGCCGTGTTGACCGTGCCCCGGAACCCCATCTTGTGGTTGATCCCGGCCAGGACCACGTCGTTGCGCTCGCCCAGCGAGCCGTCGTTCTCCACGAGGAACTTGGGCACGATGAACAGCGAGATGCCGCGGGTCCCGAGCGGTGCGCCGGGTGTGCGGGCCAGGACCAGATGCACGATGTTGTCGCTCAGCTCGTGGTCACCCCCGGAGATCCACATCTTCCGCCCGAAGAGCCGATAGGTCCCGTCCGGCCTGGGTTCGGCGCGGGTCGTGATGTCGGCGAGGTTCGACCCCGCATGAGGCTCGGAGAGCGCCATGGTGCCGAAGAACCTGCCCTCCACCATCGGTACGACGTACCGCTCAACCTGGTCCGGTGTGCCGTGTGCGGCGATCAGGTTCGCCGCCCCGACGGTCAGCAGCGCGTAGCCCGTGGTCCCGGTGTTGGCGGCGTAGAACCACGACGAGCATGCGCTGTAGACCGACAGCGGCAGACCGAGACCTCCGACCGCCTCGTCCATCCGCGCCGACAAGAACCCCGCCTCGGCGTACCTCCTCAGTGCCTTCCCCACCTCCGGGATGATGTGGACGCTGGTGCCGTCGAACGTCGGCTCCGAGAGGTCAGCGGCACGGTTGTGAGGTGCGAAGTGATCGGTGGCCACGGTCTCGGCCAGGTCGAGCACCGCCTCGACGGTGTCGCGGGAGTGCTCGGCAAAACGCTCACGCCGCAGCAGCGACTCGGTGTCCAACCATTCGAACAGCAGGAACTCCAGGTCCCGGCGGGACATGATCACACTCATCGGGTCTCGTGCCTCCTCATGACGCCGTGCTCTCCGCGCAGTGCCTGGCCCCGCCCGGCCTCCGTGACGACGACCCGCGAGCTGGCACGGACCCAGGCTGCGGCCGGACGTCATGGACCTTAGCGATCGCTTGGGTCTCGGCGCCGACCGAGGACTCCGACCACCCGCGAGTCGCGTGACGCAGCTCTCGGGTCAGTACAGCCGGTCAGGCTCGGCTGGTCGCGGCGTGTCCGACGGGAGGACAATGTGGCCATGGAGACTCCCGCGAGCTTCGCCGATCAACTCGCTGATGCCGCGCGCTCGATGCAGGGGTGGTCGAGCACGCACCTGACACTCGAGAGTGTCGTACTGGTCGCTACCGAGATCATCCAGGGGTGCGACCTGGTCGGGATCTCGATCGTCCATAGCCACGGGATCGACACCCCGGTGGGGAGCAACGAGACGCTGAACCGGATCGACGAACTCCAGTTCGTACTCAAGGAAGGGCCCTGTTTCGACGCGCTCCGCATGCACGAGATCGTTCACAGCCCTGATCTCGCCCATGACAGACGCTGGCCCAGATGGGGGCCTTTGGTCGCGCAGGAGGTCGGCGTCGCCTCCATCGTGAGCTACCGGCTCTACACGACCCAGGACACGCTCGGCGCCATGAACCTGTACTCCCTGAAGCCCGATGCGTTCGACGCCGACGACATCAACAACGGACAAGCACTGGCTGCTCACGTGGGTGTGGCGTTGGCGGCATCGCAGAACGCCGAGCACCTGCACCTGGCCCTCAGCAATCGCACGGTGATAGGTCGGGCCGAGGGAATCCTGATGGAACGCTTCGGCTTGCCCCCCGACCAGGCGTTCGCCGTTCTCCGCCGCGTGTCACAGCGCCGCAACGTGAAGCTGAACTGCGTGGCCGAGGAGTTGGTGCGCACCGGTGAGACTCCCAGGTAAGCCGGCGGTCCAAGGCCAGTACCTCGACGCAGGCGGAGCCGCTCGCAGCGGCGGATCAGCCGTCGACGGTCCTTGCCTCAGCCAGAGCCACGATGTGGGCCCGACGCATCAGACGCACCCGGCTGACGTGGCGGACATGCTGGAGTCGGCCACGGTCGAGGAGCCTCGTCACCTGCCCCGGAGTCAGCATCAGGATCCGCGCAGCCTCGGAGGTAGTGATCCAGTACGAGTGTGGATCGCGCAGGTGGCGGCGCCAGCGGTACGACCTCTCGGCGATGGCTTCGGCCTCACCCGGCGTCACCGGTCGGCCGTGGAACAGCTCGACCGCCTCCTCCCGACTGCACCCGAGTACGTGAGTGGGGTCGAACCGCCGAGCCGACCCCGCCGGGCCGACCTGTGGCATGCCGTTGATGGTTCGGAGGTCGACGCTTCGTCGACGTGCGCGCTCCGCGGTCAGGCGACTCGTCGGATGCCGTTCCCGTGAGGTCGGCTCAACAGAATCAGTCATCGGGTGTCCGTGGCGCTCGGTGGGCTGAAGCGCTGCACGGCGACTCCGAGGACGAATCCAGTGCCCCGCCAACCGAGGATGGCGTGGTGCAGGGACGCGTACCTGCGTGAGTCGCGTCCCTGCACACCCCCGTTCCACCCTCTGCCCGAGCGCGGAGTCTCATGTGCCGGTTCGTCACGGACCGGTGCCGTGGGGGAGAAGTGCCTGGCGGGATCGCCGTCGCGAAACTGCGCGCCTCGAGCCAGGCGCAGCAAGCAGGGCGTTCGAAGCCGGGTGGGCTCAGAGGTGAGGGGCGGGGGGTCGGTGGGCATGCCTTGACCTTGCGAGGAGAGCCGTCACGGCCAGTTCAACGTGCCGCGGGCTGCGATCCCAACCACCTGGCACGAACCTACGGGACAATCGCGAAGGTGTCCACGCCGGCCCTGGCCACGCGGCAACAACGAGGACGCCAGCGGCCTGAAGCGCCAGTACCCGACGTGTCGGATCTCGGGGTGACGTTCCGACGGACGGGTGACGGGTGGCGGCCCGGTGGCGGACACTGAGACAGATCATCGTGGTGCCGACCGTCCGGTGATCGCGCGTCGGCACTGCGAGCCGAGGTTCCAGCGAGGTGGTGGCCCGGCGCAGACTCGGGCCCCTCGGGCTCGGCGACACGTTCCCAGGTGCTGACAAGGAGTCCTCAGCATGGAGTATCTCGTGACCACGACCACCCGCGTCCCGGATGGCACCTCACCGGCAGCGTTGCGGGTCATGCGGACCCGCGGGGCCGCCCGTTCGCGCGAGCGCGCGGCGCAGGGACATCTGCTGACCGCCGAGAGGCGGGCGATCCTCGCCTCGCTGCCGGTGGACGGGGGGCTGGAGATACTGACGACGCCCATCTCCACTCAACCCAGCGACCAGGCGGCCGCCACTCCCGGGCCTGGAGCCGGTCATGAGCGATGAGGACCAGAAGGTGGTCATCGTCACGGGAGGTTCGAAGGGGATCGGCGCCGGCCTCGTGGCCACCTATCGGCAGCAGGGTTGGGCGGTCGTGGCCACTTCGCGCACGATCAAGCCCGCTGCGGACCCAGCCGTGCTCACCGTCGCTGGAGACATCTCTGATCCCTCCACCGCCGGGCGAATCGTCACAGCGGCCCTCGAGGCCTTCGGGCGTATCGACACCCTCATCAACAATGCCGGCGTCTTCATCGCCAGACCGTTCACCGACTACACGGACGAGGACTACGCCCTGGCTGTCGGCGTCAACCTCGCCGGGTTCTTCTGGCTGACGCAGCGCCTCATCACCGAGATGCTCACACGACAGAGCGGCCACGTCGTCAACATCTCCGCCACGCTCGCCGACTACGCCAGTTCCAGCACGCCGTCCGTCCTGACCTCACTGACCAAGGGCGGTCTCGCCTCAGCCACCAGATCACTGGCCATCGAGTACGCCGCCCGCGGCATCCGGGTCAGCACTGTCTCACCGGGCGTCATCCAGACGCCGGAACCTGCGCCGGACACCTACGACGCACTCGCGGCGCTTCATCCCCTCGGACGCGTCGGCCACGCCGTGACGTCGTCGACGGCATCCTCTACCTGGAGTCATCCCCGTTCGTCACCGGAGAGATCCTGCACATCGACGGGGGCCAGGTCGCCGGCCGCTGACGTTCGCCGCAGAGTGCGGCTGGGATCCGCCTCAGGGCGGGCCTGACCGGACTGTCAACCTCAGCTCGACGTGTGAGTGCGCATCATGGTGGGGGCCGTCGTGCGGTCAGGGCCGGACGAGGGCACCCGCGTCTCGCACGTACGCCGCGATGGCAGGCACGATGTACTCGGCATCGCGGTTCACGCCACGGAGGGTGTTCGACGCGTACGAACGTTGGAACTCGAGGCCGACGTACCCCAAACCGGGGTGCGTGGTGGAGATACCCCCGCTGTGTCGCGGAAGGCCACCGGTGAGCGCGCCCAGCGTATCCAGGTAGTCGAGGTGGGGCCGGTAGCCGGTTGCGAACAAGACGGTATCCACCGCTTCGCGCTCGCCGTCGGACCAGATGACGGCTTCGCCGTCCATCGCCGTGAACATCGGTCGGCGGTCCGGCCGTCCTGACTCGACTGCGGCCCGGTAGCGGCCGGTGTCCGTGACGAGTGTCTGCGGCAGGAGCGGAGCGAGCCATTCGACGGGAAGGTCGTCGAAGCCGGTCCGCGCGAGCCAGTAGTGCAGGTCTCGCCCGTCGATCCTCTGGGGAAGGAAGGCGAGGGGATGGCGGGTTGCGAGGGTGACCTCGGCCACTTCGGCGAGTTCGGAGGCGATCTGCACCGCCGAGTCGCCGGCCCCGACCACCACGACGCGCTGGTCGACAAAAGGCTCCGGACGGCGGTAGTCGGCCACGTGCAAGAGGCGTCCTTCGAAGCTGTGCTGGCCGCGCAGGGATGGCAGGTGGGGGCTCTGGAACGAGCCGGTCGCGGCCACCACACCTGCCGTGTGGATCACATCGCCGGTGTCCGTCGTGACCAGGAATCCTCGGTCGCCTGCCGACGTGACCGAGGTGACGCGACACCCCGTGCGGATGTCCACGTCGAGCGTCGCTGCGTACTCCCGCAGGTGGTCGACCACCTCGTCGCGAGCTGGGTAACGCTCAGGGTCACCACGGAACGGGAAGCCGGGCGAACCGCTGTAGGCCGCAGGGGAGAACAGCGTGAGCGTGTCGTAGTAGTGCGGCCATGAGCCCACGGGCTCAGTGCCAGCCTCCAGCACCATCGGCGCGAGGCCGGCTGCCCGAAGCGCACGGGCCGCCGCGAGCCCGGACTGGCCGCCACCGATGACGATGACGCCGTTCACCACCCGACTCCGGGCGTCTCTAGGCGGAACCGCCGAGCACCAGTGCCAGCTCGGCGAGGCGAGCCGGCTGGATGCTGCGGCGGATCCAGGTGCCGCGGCGCGCTCATCGAGTCCACGCAGGCCGCGACTGACCGCCGACCGCGGCGTCCACCAGCTCCCCACCGTCGTCCGTCATGACGTCGGGGCGCTCCGGAACGTCCACGACCGGTCCGGGCTCGGAGCCGCCAGAACCTGACGTGGTCGCCCCTCCGTTCACGCGGAGGCGGCCGCCACGCACGACCTCGGTCGTGGCCAGGCCGATCGAGAGGACCACGGCGATCGCCGCGATCGAGAAGACGCACATCAGGTAGGCGTTCACCACGGTGGTGTCGAAGGACAACATGTCCTTCTCCTTTCTACTTCGGTTTGTCGAGCTCGGTTTCTCGGGCCGGTACGGGCCCGCCTGCTGGCGACGTCAGCGCGCACGACGACGCAGGACGAGGTAGGAGGCGGCGGCCAGCACGACTCCGGTGACGGCGAGAACGGCCCAGTAGAAGCCGGACGACGAGTCGCCGAGGTCGGCGTACGGCGAGTCCGCAGCCAGGAGCCGGCCGACGTCGAGGTGCCGGGCGATGGCCTCGAACGCCCAGCGGTCGGGCATGGTCGCGGCGATGGCCGCGCCGACCGTCGTCATCACCGGCACCGGGACCATGGCGCCCGAGAAGAGCACAGCCGGGAAGCACAGCATGGGCAGGGCCAGCGCGGCCTGCGCGACGGAGGTCACCGAGGCCGAGGCCAGCAGCCCGAGGAACAGCGCCACGACGGCGTTGACGCCCAGGGTGACGAACAGGGAGAACCAGGTCCGCGTGCTGAGGTCCGGAAGCCGGTCGAGGACGCGCAGCACCCCGAGCATCACGGCGTTGACGGCCAACAACACCGGGGCCAGCAGGGCGACCTTCGAGGCCAGGTAGGCGACGTCGCTCACACCGGACTGGTGTTCGCGGCGCAGGATCGGTACCTCAGTGCAGATCTGGAGCAGGCCGTACGTCAGCCCGAAGAAGAACCCGGCGAAGGCCAGCCAGTAGGCCTCCATCACCGCGCCCGTGGGATCGCCCCCCGGGCTGAGCGCACCGCGCTGGAAGAGGATGGCGAACATCGCGATGACGGCAGCCGGGGAGCCGAGCAGGATGCTCAACGTCAAGCGGTTGCGCAGCACGATCTCGGCCGCGCGATGGGTGAGCACCACGAACTGCCGCACCCTCGACGGGCGGGGCCGTCGAGCGTCCGGAACGGTACGTCGTGCCGCAGGCCGTCGGACGGGGCGACCGGTCTGAGGCATGGTGGGCTCCGAGCTGCTCGCCTCCGTGAGGATGTCTGTGCCCTCGGATCCCGCCGGGGGCACGGCGGGATCCGCGAGACGGTCGTAGAGGTCGATGAGGGTGTCCGCGCCCAGCCGGGCCGCCGCCAGCTGCGGCGAGCCGTCGTAGACAAGTCGACCACCCGGGGCCAGGACCACGAGACGGTCGCTGGTCTCGATGTCCGCCACCGCGTGGGTGGTGAACGCCATCCCGGCGCCCCGATCGGCGAGTCCGCGCAGTGTCCCGACGAGGGAGCGCGCCGTCGCCGGGTCCAGGCCGGACGTCGGCTCGTCCAGCAGACACAGGGTCGGCCGCGCCAGGAGCTCCACGGCGATGTTCGCCCGCTTGCGCTGACCACCGCTGAGGGAACCGACCGGGACCGCAGCCCGGTCGACGAGGTCCAGCTCCTGCATCACCTCGTGGACTGCTGCACCGATCTGGTGCTTGCTGCCCGCGAGCCGGAGCCCCGCGGCGTGCCGCAGGGTCCGTTCCAGCGGCAGGTCGGGATGCAGGATGTCGTCCTGCGGCACCAGCCCGACCGCCCCGTAGGGCGAGGCGCTCGGCCCGACCCCCGGAGTCACCAGGGCGACCGACCCGGACGCGATCCTGGTCAGGCCGGCCAGCGATGCCAGCAAGGTGCTCTTGCCTGCCCCGCTGGCGCCGACGACGGCGACGAGCTCACCGGGAGCCAGGCTCAGGCTGACGTCGTCCAGCAGCCGCCGGCCGCCGCGCAGGACAACGAGGCCGTCGGCGACCAGCGTCGGGAGATCGGCGCCGGAGACGCGGTCGGTGGTGGCCTCGGGGGCGATGGTGTGATGTGTGATCGACATGTGGCCAGCGTGGGTGCGACGCCTTCCCCGCACCTTCCCCAGACCTGCCGCGCCCCTGCCCGGACCTCGGTCCCGGCGGTCAGCGTCGAGCGTTGATCACACAGCTGAGGCAGCGGCCAGGCACCGGGCAGCGTCGCGCGGGTGACCCACGGCGGCGTAGGCGTCGGCCGCCTCGCGGCTGAGCCCGCGGTAGCGCTCGGCATCCCCCTCGGCGAGCGCGACCGTGGCCTGCGCCTCGATGACCGCGGCGTGCCACGAGCTCTCTCCCCACAGCGCCACGGACCGGGAGGCGGATTCCAAGAAGCGATGGGCATCCTCGAGGTCACCCACGCGGGCACAGGCGGTCGCGGCGGGGACCGCGAGCATCACGGCGCAGAAGTGGCACCGATCGGGTTCGCCGAGGGTGCTCTCCGCCCGGTCGACCATGGCGCGGGCCGACTCCGGGTCGGGCGCCGACACGATCAGCGAGCCGAAGATACGTTGCAGGAGGTGCATGCCGATGGTGGACCAGCGCGCCAGCAGCAAGGCCTCGTCGAGGAGCTGTCTGGCCTCCTGGCTCCGGCCCTGGGCCAGGCGCACCTCGGCCAGCCGCTGCATGCTGTGGGCCTGACCCCCGACCGCGTCGATGTCGGCGTGCAGCGCGGCGGCCTCCTGCAGCTCCCTCTCCGCGCGGGCCAGGTCGCCCATCATCAGGGCCGCCTCCCCGATCAGGGCGGTGGCGAAGGCCACCCCCCGCAGTGCGCCGGCCTGGCTGGCACGGAGGCGGAGCTGCTCGGACTCGGCGATGATCTCGGGATAGGGCTCGCGGCCGTAGAGCAGGTTCTCCGCCACGCACAGGTGGGCGTCGAAGAGCGCACCGGCCAGACGCTCGTGTCCCTGCGTCCGTCGTAGCTCGGTGCGGAAGCTCGCGAACCACTCCCCACGCTGGTGAGCCAACAACCCGTGCAGACCCACCAGGTCGACCAGGTGCCACGGGTCGTCCACGCCCCGCAGCCGCTCGCGTGCCTCCGTCGCGACCCTCAGAGCGGTCTCCATGTCGCCGCTGAAGTAGGCCAGGTTGCCTTGCGCCAGGAGCAGTGAGGTGTCGGCCTCGTCGCCCTCGAGGTCCAGACCGGCCAGGGCGGAGCGGGCGGTCGTCAGGTCTCCTCCGACGGCCGCCGCCCTGGCCAGGCGCGCGCGGACCAGCCGGTGCGGGGTCCCGGTCGTGATCCGGGCTGCCTCCGTGTAAGCCTCCACCGCCCCCGGGTCGCCGAGAGCCATCAGCAGGTCACCCCGGCGCGACAGCAGGACCGGCAGATGGTCCGGACCCAGCTGGCGTCGTACGCCGTCGATCAGGGCCAGTGCGTCACGGAAGGCACCCAGCGCTCCAGCGATCTCCACCGCCCGCACGACGTAGGGCACCGCACGCGAGTCAAGGCCGGCCGCGAGGTAGTGGTGGGCCACCTGGCCCGGGGGACGCTCCAGCGTGGCCAGCGCCTCCGCCACGCGTTGATGTCCGCGTGAGCGCTCGTGCGGCGGCAGCTGCTCCACCAGGCTCTCCCGCACGAGCGGGTGTCGGAAGCGGTAGCCGCCCTCGGTGGGCTCGACCACGAGGGCGGTCAGCGCGAGCTCCAGCTGGCCGTAGGTCTCGTCCTCCGAGTCGTCGGAGAGCGCCAGGAGCTCGTCGGTGCTGAACGTGAGCCCCAGCAGGGCGAGGCGGTGGAAGGTCCGCACGGCTGTCGGAGGAAGCACGGCCGATACCGCACCGGTGCCGTTCACACGGGCACGCGCCATCTCGATCATGGGGAACGGCAGGCCCGCCCCGGCCTGGGCGATCTCCTGGGCTGCGTCCGGAGTCAGCTGGGGGAACCTGTCCTCGAGCAGGCGCCGCGACGCGCTCGTGGTCAACGGCTGGAGATCGAGCACGTGACCGCCTCCGCGCGACACCATGCTCGCGGTGACGTCATGGACCCGGGGTGGAGCGGGATCCCGGTAGGCCAGCACCAGCATGACCCGTTCGTCGACCGCGCAGCGGGACAGGTAGTGCAACAGACGCAACGACGCCTCGTCGGCCTCGTGGACGTCATCGACCATGAGGAGCAGCCCCGCTCCGGCGGCACCCACCCGCATCAGCTCGGCGGCGGCCACGAACAGTCGCTGGTGGCTGGACTCACCGGTCCAGCCCAGGTCGCGCCCGGTCAGAGCGCGCTCGAGCTCGGTCCGGTAGTCGTCGCCCAGCGCATCCAGCAGCGCCGGATGGCGACGACAGAGCGCGCTGAGTGCCTCGAGGACCGGTGAGTAGGGCCAGGGTCCTTCCACGGACGAGGCGCCGCCGCGGGCGATCTTCCAGCCCTGCCGGCGGCCCATCGCGTCGGCCAGGTCGAGGACCGCCGACTTGCCGACCCCGGCAGGACCCGTGACGACCACCGTGGCGCCCCGACCGGCACCGACGTCTGCGAGGACGGCGAGCACCCGGTCGCCTGTCTCGCGCCGCCCGAACAGCCGGACCGGCGGCTCGCGATCCGCGGACTCCTCGGTCGGCGGCCGTGGCCGGGTCACCGCTGTGCTTCGCTCGAGCTCCTCGCGTAGCCGCAAGGCCTCCGGTCCCGGTGAAGCGCCGAGCTCCCCCCGAAGAGCCTGCTCGAGCCGTTCGAGCTGGAGCAGAGCCCCACGGGGGTCGCCGGCGGCGGCGCGGGCCCGGGCCACGCCGAGATGTGCCTCCTCGTCCGCGGGCTCCTCGAGGAGTACGTCGTCCCACCGGCCCACGAGCCGGAGGAGGTCCAGGTGCTGTTGGCTGGCCGCTCGACGAGGCTCGTCGGTCCACGGCTCGTAGAGGTCGTGGGGCAGCAACGGCCCGGCGTACCGCCGCAACGCGTCGGCAGCGAGGGTCTGGTCACGAGTCTGCAAGGCCTGGGTGGCGGTCCGGGTGAACTCGTGGACGTCGACCTCGACGTCGTCCCGACTCGGGAAGAGGGCCACCAGCTCGTGGCGCAGCACGACTGCGCCGGGGTCGTTGAGTGCGCGACGGGCGTAGTGGGCCGCCTTGTGCAGCCGCGGCCCGGCGGTGTCCCAGGACAACCCGGGCCACAGGGCATCGACCACCTGCTCGCGGTGCATCCGGCGGTCGCGGGTGAGAGCGAGCAGCTGCACCAGCTGCGCGGCGTGTCTGCGCCCCCAGGCCTCCGCGGGCACGACCTCGTCGTCGTGGGCGACGCCGAACCCGCCCAGGAGACCCACCCGAACGCCCATCGCGGCACCCTTCTGGTCGCTCGCCGCTCCCTCGTGCGCTGACCGGAAGGCTACCAACGGCGACCTGGCGCTGTCAGGCGCGCTGAGCTCGTGCATCAACGGGACCGCACGCCCGGTGCGGGCGAGGCCGATCGCGCGGACAGGTGGTCCAGCTCGTCGCTCATCGCGGAGCTCACGGCCCGCAGCAGCATGCGGATCCGGTCTCCGTCCCAGTCGTAGCGACACACGGCTTCCGTCACGTCGCGCAGAGACCTCGACAGCCGATCGCGCGTCTCCTGGTAGTGCTCCAGCGCCAGGTCGGACACCAGCCCCGCGCCGTCCGCGAGCACAGCCTCCGACAACAGCTCCGCGTCGCGGAGTGCGTCCGTGAGCCCGTGCGTGGTGATCGGGTCCCTGAAGTAGCCGGCGTCGCCGACGAGGGCCCAGCCCGGACCGTACGAGCGCCGGACGTACCCGGGCATGCCCCGCCAGCCGTGCAGGTGGCCCACCGCGCCACCTGCTCGTACGGCGTCGGCGAGGGGCGCGGGGACCGCGTCGAGCAGGGTGTCGAAGGCGGCTTCGCGGCCCGCCCGTCGAAGCGGGCGCAGGCGGTCGGGCGTGGTGGACACGAACACGCACGTCTCGCCGGCGTTCGTCGGGATCAGGCCCGCCGCCGCTGCGTCGCCGTATCCCCACACATAGCCCTCGGAAGGGACGTCTGCGACGTAGCGATAGAGGACGGCGCTGGCCGCTCGGCCCAGGCTCACCAAGGGCGCTGCCACCTCACGGGAGACCAGGGATGCGACACCGTCGGCACCGACCGTGAGGCCCGCCCGGATCGGAACCTCGCGGCCGGAGTCACCGAGGACACGGACACCGAGGACGCGACCACCGTCGTCGCGCACCAACCCGACCACCTGCGTCTCGTGGAGGACGTCCGCTCCCGAGGCCGCGGCCGCTTCGATGAGCACCCGATCGAGGAGCTGACGGCGAGGGGCGTACAACGCCGCTACTCCCGGGCTGGGTCGCAACGAGACGTGGGAGCTACCGCCGTCCGCGTAGTGGAAGTCGGTGCTGCGGATCGCGGGCGTCCCGGCGGCGACCAGGTCGGGGAGAATCCCCCAACGAGAGAGCTGCAGCACACCCGCGCGCATCAGCGCATGGGTTGAGACGGTGTCCGAGCCCACGCGCGAGCGCTCCACCACGACGACCCGCAGACCTGCCCGTGCGAGCAGCAGAGCGGTGGCGGCGCCCGCCACGCGGCCGCCCACGATGGCGACGTCGTAGTCGTTCATGCGCTCTCCCCGCGGCGCAAGGCGCTGCGTCGGTCTTCGGGGTGAGGCACTCTCCCCGCAGTCAGGTGGTGCACGACGGCGCAGGCGTCGCGGCGGGCGCCGCCGATGAACGCGGAGTCCCGGCGGTGTTGGAAGCGCTGGCCGACGACGTACACCCCGGGGGCGTCGGTGACGCCACGGGACTGGAGGAAGGTGCCGTCATCTCTCGTGATCGGCAGGTCGACCCAGTCGTTGTCCGGGCGGTAGCCGGTCGCCAGGACGACGGCGCGGATCCCTTCGGCCCGCAGGTCGAGCCGAGACGTCACGGTCGGCGCCGGGACGGCCGACGGACGCACCGGCGGAAGCACCTCGCGGGCCAGGCCGGCGCGGTCCACATAGCTGTCGACGGAGTCGAGAAAGGCGTGCATCCGCCGGTCGGCGTCCGCCATCAGCGCCGTGGCCTCGTCGCCGAACCTGGCGGTGTAGCCCTCCAGGCTGTGGAGTCGTCCGGTCAACCGGACGCCACGACGCTGGAGCGCAGCCAGGTCGACGTCACTCTCGACGGTGTCGACATCGGCCTGTCCGGTCAGCTGGAGCGACGGTTCGCGGCGGGCCGCGGCCGGGTCCGGCATCTGGTCGATGGTGCGCGCGAGCCGGCCGGTGCTCTCCATCCACCAGAACAGGTCCATCCCTCGGTAGCGACGTGGCATCCGGGTGTGCCGCCCGACCGCCAGGACGACGTCACGGCCCGATCGCGCGAGCTCATCGGCGATCTGTACTCCCGACGAGGAGGCACCCACGACCAGCACGCCGCCGGCGTCCAGGCTGCGGGGGTTCCGGTACCCGCTGCTGGCCGTCACGGGCACATCTGCCCGCCCGACCGACGGCGGCACCAGCGCCGCTCCATGAGGACCTGTGGCCACGACGACGGAACGCGCGCGCCACGTGCCGAGGTCGGTATGCACGTCGTAGCCGCCGGTGGGTCGGGAGGTCATCCGGGTCACCGGCGCACCGGTCACGACGGGTGCCTCGAACGAGGCGGCGTAGCTCTCGAGGAGACGAGCGAAGTCACCGGCCGGCAGGAAGGCGTCCGGGTCGCCTTCGGATCGGAAACCTGGGAGCCGGGTCATCCAGTGGGGGGTGAGCAGGTGGAGCGAGTCCCAGCGTGCACTACGCCAGCGCTCACCCACGCGGCCGCGGTCGAGCACGACGTGCTCGCGACCGGCCCGGGTGAGCAGACTGCTCACGGCCAGGCCGGCGTGGCCGGCACCGATCACCACGGTGTCGATGGTGTGCAGGGTCATGGGGGTCCTCTCAGACCCGGGATCGGCCGTGACCTGTGGTCACGACCGATCCGGGCGGGTGACGTGGGCGAACCGGGTGTCAGCCGGTGACCACGTCGATCACGACGGGGGTGGGCTGCGTCAGCGCGTCGTAGACCGCAGACCGACGGCGTGACTGCTCCACGATGGCGCGCAGGGTCGCGTCGTCTGCGTCGCCCTCGACGCGGAGCGTCACCTTGATCTGCTGGTAGCCGTTCCGGACGCCGCCGTCAGACAACCCGAGGATGCCGAGGAGGTCGATGTTGCCCTCGACGGTCGAGCTGACCTGGCTGAGCTGGACGCCACGCACGGACGCGATGTTGGCGATGCCCGCGGTCAGGCACGCCGCGATGGCGTGGAGCAGGTGCTCCGCAGGGGTCGGTGCCTCGTCCTGACCGACGAGGACGGCCGGGTGGTCGGCGTCGACGTCGGTGACGTGCTTGTGCTCCATCTCCTGCATCGCGCCGTGGAAGCCGGAGAAGCTGGACCGGCTGTGGGTCCCGCCGAGCCAGGTGTTCGTGGCCCGGAACTGGAACTTCGCGATCTCCGGCTGGCCCTTGACGGCGTCCAGCGTGGCGAACAGCGTCGCGGTGTCCACTCCGTTGCGGGGGTTCTCGGTGGTGATGGTCATGCGTGGTTCCTTTCGAAGGGTGTGCCGGCCTGTCCGGCGTCTTGCTGGCGCTGGGACGACTCGTTGCTGGCGGCGGCCAGGAACGGGTCCCGCCACACGACGGCGGTGCCGTCGAGAACGTGGGTGCCGGCCTGGTTGGTGACCCGGGTGGCCAGCGTCGTGACCGGCTTGTCCGCACGTACGGAGGTGACGGTCGCCTCCGCAGTGATCACGTCTCCGGGGCGAACCGGCGCGAGGAAACGCCAGGCCACCTCGAGGAAGACGCTGCCCGGACCCGGCAGCTGCTCGGCCACCAGCGCGTTGAGAAGCCCCGAGGTCACGCCACCTTGGACGACGAGCCCACCGAACCGGCTCGCCGCTGCGAGGTCCTGGTCGTAGTGGATCGGGTTGCGGTCGCCTGTGATCTCGGTGAAGAGGGCGATGTCGCGCTCGGTCACTGTGCGACTCCTCCGGGCGGAGGTGCCGATCGCTGTGCTGTGCATGGAGGAAGCCTGAGGGCGCCTTCTTCCCCGAGCCTTCCCCGGACCTTCCCTCGGCTCGGCACCTTCTGCACCCGGGAGGGCCCGGGAAGGCGGGCGGCCCACCGTGGGCGCCATCACCGGTGACGTGCCGGTGCCCCACGATCCACGGAGACTGACATGCGCGACCTGGTCCAGATCCTGGCGAAGGCCAGGGCCGAGGAGCTCCAGCGCGCTGCGGCGCACAGCAGGTGTCCTCACGCCGCACCGCAGGACCTCCGGCGACGAGGACTCCGGCGGTGGCTCCCGTGACCGCGCAGCACCCAGGGTCCTCCGCGACCGACCAGAACGCCGGCCGTGCCAGCTTCCTCGACGATCCCGAGGTCGACGAGCACGTGGCGCGGATGTACGCCGACGACGTCTCCGGTCAGGGGTACGTCGCCCACCTGACACGTGTCTGGGCATATTCGCCGGAGGCGCTGGGCGCGATGTCGTACATCCTGAAGCATGCGTCGGTCACCGCAGGTCTCGACGCCCGCGCCCGCGCCCTGCTCTGACCGCCTGCGCCGCGACCATGGGCGACTCCTACTGCTCGCTGGCCTTTGGCTCCCAGCTCGCCCGCGAGGCGGGGGACGACGTGGCGGCCTCGGTCCTTCTGGACCAGGACCTCACCCTGTCACCGGAGGAGCGAACCCTCGTGAGATGGGCCCGCCGCGTGTCGCGCGATCCGAGTGCGACCACCGCCGCGGACGTCGAGACGCTCCGGGCGCTCGGGTACGGCGACCATCAGATCTTCGCGATCACACTCTTCGTCGCCATGCGGCTCGCGTTCTCGACCGTGAACGACGCCCTCGGCGCGGCCCCGGACGCGCAGTTGAGCGAGCGCGCGCCTGCCGCGGTGCGATCAGCGGCGACCTTTGGCCGACCGCCCACCCCGCATGACCACGTCACGATCGGCGGACCCGCGGATGGCCCGGCGTGAGCGACCCGGACACCACCACCGGCAACGGAGCCCGCATCGTGAGCACGCTGTTCTCGAGCTCGCGGGTCCAGACCAGCCCCGTTGCCTCCAGCACCGACAGCATCTCCGCGTTCTCGGCCAGCAACGTGGCGACCACCAGCTGGATGCCCAGTCGCTGAGCCAGCTCCAGCATGTGCCGGAGCAGACGGGTGCCGATGCCGCGACCCTGGTAGTCATCCTCGATGATCACCGCGAGCTCGGCCGCGTGATCGTCGCCGGGTTCGTCGGGGAAGACGTTGCCCAGCCCGATGATCGAACCGTCCTCGCTCATGACGACGAGGGTCGCCCCCCGATGGCCGCCCGTGAGCCGACGCAGGCTGAGGTCCCGCCACTCCGCGACCCCGGTCAGGTAGCGCCGGTACAGAGTCTGCTCCGAGCAGCGCTCGTGCATGGCGGCGACCGCGTCGGCGTCCTCGGGGCGGCCCAACCGGATCCAGACGGTGCCGTCACCCTGGACCGGCTCCACCCAGCCGAGCGCCCTCACATCACCCTCGCTCCCGGCGATCGCCGCCGCCAGGCGGAGCAGGGCCGAGGCCCGCGTCTGCTCCGCCCGGGCGAAGGGAGCCCAGTCGCGGTGCAGCACCACGTGTCGGTCCGGGGTCCACTGCAGCCGCAGGACCCCGGCCGCGTCGTCCTCGCCCTCGGTTGCGTCTGTCACCTCGAAGCGGTCCGCCTCCACCAGCGCGGCCGCAGCCAGCGGCGCGGAGCCCGGGTTCGTGACCAGCTCGGTGGCGCCGTCGAGCACCCGGGTCGGCAGGTCGAGGTCGTCGTCCAGCGAGCCCTCCGTCACATGGCCGTTGCTGCCCGCCGCCATCGCGGCCGCCAGCAACGTCTGCGCGCTGATCTTCTCCGGCACCGTCACCGCCAGGTCGATGGTGCGGATGCCGTCGCCGGTGGCGAGCACCGAGGTACCCACCACGTACGCGTGCAAGGTGCTCAACGCCCGGACCAGCCGAGCCAGCCCGCCGGGGCGGTCCGGGACGTCGATGCGCAACCGCCACGGCTTGCGGGCGACGTACTCGTTCGCCAGCAGCAGCTCTGAGGGCGCGACGGACGCGCCGATCCGGGCCATCAGCGCGTTCCAGTTGGCGCTGCTCGGCCGGCTGGCCACGGGGTCGACCACCGCGAGGCCGACCGAGAGGGCGAGCGCGAGGTGGACGAGCGCGTCGTCGTCGACATCGAGGTCGAGACCACCGGCGCGCCGCGCTTGCCCGACGACCGCCCTCATGTTCGCGCGCCGCTTGTCCAGCCGGTCCGACACCAGGGCGCGTACGCCGTCATCGCGGTGGGCACGGGTCAGCGCCTCGAGCTCGAGCACGCTCCATCCGAACTCGGGCGCGGCGAAGATCTGGGCGGCCGCGTCGATCAGGACGGCCAACGGCGGCGTGGCCTCGGGGTCGGCCGCCGCGGAGGCGACACGATCGGCGGCTTCGGAGGTCAGCTTGGTGGCGATCACCAAGGCGAAGAGCTGGTCGCGGCCGCCGGTCAGCCGATGCACAGTGCGCGGAGACACCCCGGCTCGCTCGGCCACCATGGCCAGCTTGGTGCCGCCGTAGCCGTGCTCGGCGAACAGGTCCGCGGCAGCATCGACGATCCGTCGCCTCACCTCGTCGCTCCGGGTGACCCCGTCAGCCACGCGACTGACCGTCGTACATCGAGTCGAGCAGCGACCCGTACGTCGCCTCCATCGTCTTGCGCTTGACCTTCAGGCTCGGCGTCAGCTCGTCGCTCTCGACCGACAGGTCATGATCGAGGATCCGGAAGTGCTTGATGGTCTCCCAGCGGTTCAACCGGCCGTTGAGCTCGTCGATGCTGGACTGCACGTAGGCGTGCACGACTGGGCTTGCGGCCAGCGACGGGTAGTCGGTCGCCGTCAGGCCTTGCGCCCTGGCCCACTGGGCCAGCGCCTCGGGGTCCCGCGTGATCAAGGCGGTCGCGTAGTTGCGCCGCTCGGCGTGCACGAACATCTGGCTGGCCAGCGGGCAGACCGCCTTGAACATGACCTCGATGGCCTGCGGCGAGATGAACTTCCCCCCGGACGTCTTGATCAGGTCTTTCTTCCGGTCCGTGACCCGCAGCCGGCCCGCATCGTCGATCTCGCCGATGTCACCGGTGGCGAACCAGCCGTCGGCGGCCAACACCTCGCTCGTCGCGTCGGGGAGGTGGTGGTACCCGCGCATCACCAGCGGACCGCGGATCAGGATCTCCCCGTCGGTCGCCAGCTTGATCTCGGAACCGACCAGCGGCGGGCCGACGACGCCGAACATGGGCTGCTCGGGGCTGCCGATGCACGCTCCACCGCCGGTCTCGGTGAGTGCGTAGCCCTCGATCACGACCAGCCCGGCGGCGTGGAACCAGGCGGCGATGTCCTCCGACAGCGCCGCGCTGCCCGAGACCAGGAACCGAATCCTTCCACCGAGCCGGGCACGGACCTTCGACAGCACCAACCGGTCGGCCAGTGTGAACTGCGCCCGCACGAGCGGGTTCGGGCGCCGGTCCTGGATCCGGGCCTGGGAGACCTGGCCGCCGACGCCGAAGGCCCAGTCGAACAGCCGGAGCCTGATCCCGCCCTCTTCCTGAACGGTCTGCACGACCTTCGCGTGGACCTTCTCGAAGATCCGCGGCGGACCCGCCATGAAGGTCGGCCGGAGGACCGCCAGATTGTCGACGATGCGGTCCATCCGTCCGTCGACCGCCGTGGGGAAACCGATCTGCAGCTGCACCGCCACGAGCATCTTCCCGAACGAGTGCGACAGCGGCAGCCACAGGTAGTGCAGGTCGTCCGGGCGAAGGATCCCGAGCGCCTCGGCCCCCGCGCCGATGTAGGTCCAGCACCGGTGCGGCAGCTCCACGCCCTTGGGCCGGCCGGTGGTCCCCGACGTGTAGATCAGCGTGGCCAGATGCTCGGGCTCGACGGCAGCAACGGCCTCGTCGACCGAGCTCGGCTTCTCGACGAGGTGCTTGGCTCCCAGGGCCTGTAGGTCGGCCAGGCTCAGCACCCACTCCCCGTCGGCCTGCCCGTCGAAGACGACGACGCGGATCACGTCGGGCAGGTGGTCGCGCTCCGCACGCAGCTTGGCGACCTGGGTGTCGTCCTCGGCGAAGACGATGCGGGTGCCACTGTCGGCGAGGATGTAGGCGACGTCCTCCCCCACCGTCGAGGGATACACGGCTGTCGTCGCCGCCCCGGCGCACATGATCGCGAGGTCGGCGTAGAGCCATTCGATGCGGGTGGCGGAGGCGACGGCCACCCGCTGCTCCGGCAGGATCCCCAGAGCCAGCAGGCCCGCCGCCATCGTCCTGACCGTCTCCTCCGTCTGTGCCCAGGTGACCGAGGCCCAACCGCCGGCGGCGGGATGGCGGAAAGCCTCGGCGTGAGGGGTCGCCGCCACCCGGTCGTAGAACATCCGGGCGACCGAAGGCGCGGGCGTCGCGTAGCTGCCCGGATCGGTGGACCCACTGGTCGTCCTGGCCATGAAGCCCCTCCCCCTGGCCTGCCGGCCGGTACTCGCCCGGACACCTCGACCCTACCGAGTCACGCCGTTCCGGGCAGCGTATGGCTGTTCACCGTCGCCCGGCGTCAAGGACGAGAACGACGCGCCCGCACCGCGCCTGGCCGTGGCGGTAGGAGACGTCGGGCGCGGGATGCGATTGGCTGGGTACGTGGAGAGTCTGCGGCGGATCGAGACGGCACTGATCGCACTGGCCGCCGTGACGATCTTCGGCACCGTGGGTTACCTGCTGCTCGGGTTCACGCTCCTGGAGGCGCTGTACCAGACGGTCACCACGGTCGCCACGGTCGGCTTCCGGGAGGTGCGCCCGCTCTCAGCGGCCGGCCAGGTGTTCACCATGGTGCTGATCGTCCTGGGCGTCGGCACCGTTCTGTACAACCTCAGTGTCATCCTCGAGGCGGTCACCGAGGGCCACCTCCGCGAGCACCTGGAGAGACGCCACATGGACAAGGTCATCGCAGCCATGACCGGGCACGTGATCATCTGCGGCCACGGGCGGGTCGGCCGCGCGGCCGCCGAGTTCCTGGCCGCCGGCGGTCACCAGGTCGTGGTCGTCGACAACGAAGCGAGTCGTCTCGAGCATCTCGGCCACGGGCTCACCTACCACCTGTGTGGGGACGTCACCGACGACGCGGTGCTCCGGGACGCAGGCATCGAGCGAGCCAGGGCCCTCATCGCCACGCTCGACACGGACGCCGACACCGTCTACGTCACCCTCTCGGCTCGCGCGATCCGGCCCGACCTGGTCATCATCGCCCGGGCGCGCACCACCGAGTCCAAGGCGAAGATGCTGCTGGCGGGGGCCAGCCGGGCCATCAACCCCCAACGCATCGGTGGTCGACGGATGGCAGTCTTCGCCCTCCAGCCCGACGTCGCGGAGTTCCTCGACGTCGTGATGCACGACGAGGACCTCGACTTCCGGATCGAGCAGCTCCACGTCGGCGACAGCTCGGGCCTGGTGGGCCGCACCCTGGGCGAGCTCGCCGTCCAGGAACGGACGGGTGCCCTGCTGCTCGCCATCCGCCGCGGCGCCGGCCAGCCGTTCGAGCCTCATCCGCCCGCCGACCTGGTCGTGCCTCCGGGCGCGGTGCTCATCGCTCTGGGGACCCAGGCCGAGCTCGACCAGCTCGTCCAGCTGGGCGGCCGATGACCTCATGGGCGACCGGACGTCACGGTGCAGGTCAGTCCTGCCCCTCGCGCTCGGGGTCAGGCTGCCAGGGCACGATCCGCTCCTCGTCGGCCCCGTCCAGCGTCTCCTCGCTGACATCGGGCAGCCAGTCGGAGTCGAACACCCCTCCGGGGATCGCCGGGTACCCCTCCAGGCCGTGTGCCCCGCGAGCCTCGCGGACTCCCTGGGAGATGGTGTGCCACAGGTGGTCCTCGCCTATCTCCTCCATGAGCCCCGACCGTTTCAACGCCCGGCGAACAGGCCACATCACGCGGACCAGATAGAGGTCGACGTCGCGGTCACGCAAGGCGTGCAGGATGTCGGCCAGCGCATCGAGGCTGGTGACGTCCATCTGGTTCGTGGCCTCCAGATCGAGCACCACCGCGCGGATGCCCGGCGTGGAGTCGACCCGGCCCACGACGGCGTCGAGCAACGGGGCTGCGGTGACCCAGAAGATCGGGGTGTCGACCCGGAGCACCAGCACCCCCGGATACGTCGGACGCTCCCCGTGCCGACTCATGCTGCCCCAGGCGGCCTTCTCGCCGGGCACGCGGCCCATGGTGTCGACGTGCAGCCTGCTGGACCGGTAGACCAGGCCGAGCACGGAGGTCGCCACGGCGATCAGGAGTCCGTTCAACGGCCCGAACCAGAGCACCCCCACCGCAGCCACGATCGCTGCGACGATGTCGTTACGTCGTACCCGCGCGTAGCGGCGCAGCGCGGCGAAGTCCATCAGCTTCCACACCGCGTTGATCACGATGGCGCTCAGCACGGCCCGCGGCAGGCTCGACAGGGCGGGCGCGATCGCCACGATCACCACCAGCGCCACCGCTGCCGCCACGATCCCCGTGATCTGGGTCCGAGCCCGGGCATCACTGGCCGCTGCCGTCTTGGACAAGCTGCCGGCGACCCCCAGACCACCGAACAGTCCGCTGGCCAGGTTGGCCACCCCGGAGGCCAGCAGCTCCTGGTCGGCGTCGACCCGGTAGCCGCCCCGTCCGGCGAAGAGCCTCGCTGCGCTGAGCCCCTCCGCGAGCCCGACCAGGGCCAGCGCAGCACCGGCGGAGAGAAGGGCCGCCAGGTCACCGGACGCGACCGTCGGAAGGGTCGGGGTCGGCAGACCGCGGGGAACCGTGCCCACGACCTCGACCCCTTCGGCCGAGAGGTCCATGGTGGTGGAGACGGTCAGCCCGACCACCAGCAACACCAGGCCCCACGGCACCCTGGGCGCCAGTCGCGAGCCACCGAAGAGCAGCAGCAGCGAACCCGCCGAGATCAGCACGGTGGTCGAGTCCGCGTCGCCCCGCGTCAGGCTCTCTCCCAAGGCGCCGATGCGCTCCACCACCTGGCCCTGCGGAGTCGGGACGCCGAGCAGGTGCGGGACCTCGTTCACGATGACCAGCATCGTCAGTCCGAGCACGAAGCCGGTCACGATCGGCTTGGAGAGGAACTCCGCCGCCCAGCCGATCCGCAGGAAGCCCGCGGCGATCAGCACCAGACCCGAGGCCAGCGCCAGGGCAGCCGTGTACGACGCCGCCTGGATCGTGCCGGCCACCCCGAAGCTGGCCAGGAACGACCCCGACAGCACCGACACCGTGGACACCGGCCCGACGACCAGCTGGCGCGAGGAGCCGAAGAGCGCGTACGCGACCAGGGCGACCGGCACGGCGTACAGGCCGGCCTGCACGGGTGCCCCAGCCAGCGAGGCGTATCCGAGCGCCTGCGGCACCGCCAGCGCCGCCACCACCGCACCGGCCACGACGTCATCCCGTAGCCAGCCCCGCTGGTACAGCGGGAGCCACGCGACGACCGGCATCCGTCGCCAACGATCCCGGGGAGGCGGGGCCACGTCGGTGGACATGCCATCGAGACTGGGCTTCCGCCGGTCGTCCGCTCCAGGGGCCGAAGTCCCCTCTTCGCCTACGCCGACGCCCCGGCCGGGCGACGCACGCGGACCACCTCGCGCCGCAGGCCCGCCATCGGCGTGACGACCCGTCGCCGCGCCTGTTCCCCCTGCACGTCACCGCTGGGCAGTCGGCCGCGGATGGCAAAGAGAATGGCAAAGACTCTGCAAAGTCATGCGGCCGGAGGCGGCCACGCATCAATCTGAGCACTGGGGGGTCGTGAATCCCCCCAGCGACCCTTCAGGCCACGACATCGATCGTCGTGACGTCAGGTCAACACCCAGTCGGGGGGCTGATCCAGTACCTCAGAACTGGCGTGGAGGAACACCAGCATGGTCAAGAGCCGACGTCGCAAGCATCGCGCGGAGGGCACCGCCCACCGAGCCCACGCGCGGGCGGGACTCACCGCAGTGGCCTCCGTCGCCACCGTGACCACTGTCATCCTGACGGTGGCCGGCAGCCTGCTCACGCCCAGTGAGGCCTCCGGCGTCAGGATCGTGAGGTTCCCCACCAGGACCGTGACGGCCACCAAGACCGTGACGGCGACCGCCACCGCGACCGTGACGGCGACCGCCACCGTGCCTGGCCCCACCGCGACCACGACCGTGACCGCGACCGCGACCGTGCCTGGCCCCACCGTGACCGCCACACCCTCGGCCACCCCGACGGCCACGTCGGACATCAAGACGCTGACCGACTTCACCCAGCAGTCGGCCGGCCTGTTCCTGGGCTCCGGACAGCTGCTCGGCACCGGGGTCGACCGGACGATCTACCGGCTGCCGGCGGACACGTCGACCAAGACGGACCCGAGCACCGGCACGAACCAGCTCAAGCTCATCCGGACCGGGGGCCTGTCGTCCGGCAACCCCACCGCAGTGGACATCGGCGGGTTCACGGTGGAGGGCACCGACCAGCTGCCCAGCCTCCAGGCCTATGGCGGGATCGTCGTGGGCTACGGCACCGGCTCGCGGGTCCACGACGTCAAGGTGACCGGCATCCCGGGGTATGCCTCCAGGCCGCCCGGTGAGACGTTCTCGCTGGCACTGTTCCACGCCGATGCCGCGACCTTGACGAACGTCACGCTCGATGGCTACCGCACCTCGGACGGGGCGCAGGTCGCGGCAACGCTGCTCGGCTACAACTACACGACCGGGGTCCACCGGATCACCAACCTCAAGGCCAACCACGCGCTCTATGGCTTCGGGCTGGCGATGTTCCAGGCCTCCGGTACCTACACCTTCGACGGCGGCTGCGACCTGTCGGACAACCGCAAGGCCATCAACATCGAGCAGAGCATCGGCGGCACGGTCTACAACTTCGACGGCTGCGACTTCCGCGGCACCACGGGAGCCCCGTACGTCGCCCAGGTCACGTCGATCAACTCGTCGTCCCAGGTCTACTTCCGCGACCCCGTCGTCGACTCGTGGCCGCTCAAGGTCAACTGCTACTCCCCGTCCGCACTGTCCGGGGCGAACAAGCAGCTCGACTCCGACATCCACCTCATCATCCACGGCGTGGACGTGTCGAACGACCCGACCAAGCTGCAGATCACCCACCAGTAAGCCGGCGCTCACGGGCTGCCCCCGTGCTCGCCCGACCCTGACACGCAACGGACTTCGGCCGGAGCCCGGTGGGGTCAGGGTTCACCCAGACCTGCGTCGCGAGCGATCGCGACCGCCGCGGCACGGTCGCGGGCCTGGATCTTGGTCAAGATGGTGGCCACGTTGTTACGGACCGTCTTCTCCGAGAGCACCAGTCGGCGGGCTATCTCGTGGCCCAGCCCGTGGGCAACCAGGTTCAGGACCTCCGGGAGGACGAGGCCGCTCCCTCACGATCAGGCACGGAGACGATGCCAAGGTCGCCTGCACACTCGTGTACCCGCGGTGAGAAGCCGAGCCCGACGGACAGCCCGAGCATCGTCGCCCACAGGCATCCGGTCGCCGTTGGCGCGTTCACGACGTCTAGTCACGCGATCACGTGTTGCGCGCTCAGTAAGTCGGCACACTCTGGAGGGCGAGACGCCTCAGAGCCGCCGCATCGCGGTGGTGGTGAGCACCAGCTCCCCGAGCTCGTCGGAGGCGTCCACGTCGGCCTCGGCCTCGATCACCCAGTCGTGGTGGCCGGCTGGGTCGGCGAGGGTCTGGCGGACGGGCCAGCGGCGGCCGGTGCGCTCGAGGACGAACAGGTCCGGCCCACGGGCGTCGGAGTCGGTGCCGACGGAGTCGTGCTCCGCGAAGTAGTCCTCGATCGCGGCGTCCCAGGCTTTCCGGGTCATCACGACCTCACGCGGCGGATCGAGGCGCTCGGCGTCGGTGTCCTCCACGAGGGTCAGGCCATCGAGGTCGTCCCGGGCGACCAGCTCCACCCGGCGCCACATCGCGTTGCGGATCATCACCCGGAACGCCCGCTCCTGCCCAGACAGTGGGCGGGGCGGCGGAGGTGCCGCGGCATCGGTGAGAGTGCGCGGCACGTGGTCGGGGTCCGACAGCGCCTCCCACTCGTCCAGCAGCGACGAGTCGGTCTGACGCACGGTCTCCCCCAGCCACTCGATCAGGTCCTCCAGCTCCGGCGGCCGGTGCACGGCGGGGACCGTCTGCCGCAGCGTGCGGTACGCGTCGGACAGGTAGCGCAGCAGCAGGCCTTCCGAGCGCGCGATCTTGTAGCGGCCGACGAAGGCGGTGAAGCCCATCCCCTGCTCGTACATGTCGCGCACCACCGATTTCGGGTCCAGCGCATCGAGCGGCAGCCACGGATGGGTCTGCCGGTAGGTCTCGAAGACAGGTTCCAGCAGGTCGGAGAGCGGTTTCGGCCAGGTGACCTCCTCGAGCAGCGCCATCCGCTCGTCGTACTCCAGTCCGTCGGCCTTCATCTCCGCGATCGCGTCGCCGCGGGCCTCGTGCTGCTGTGCGAAGAGGATCTGACGCGGCGGGTCCAGCACCGCCTCGATCACGGACACGATGTCGAGTGGGTAGGTCGGCGCGTCCGGGTCGAGCAGGTCCAGGGCCGCGATCGCGAACAGCGCCAGTGGCTGGTTGAGCGCGAAGTCCTCGGGCAGCTCGACGGTGAGCACGTAGCGGCGGCCGAACTCGTCGGGCTCCTCGAGCCGCTTCAGGACCCCGTTGTGCACCAGGCTGCGCGCCAGTCGTAGCGCCCGGCGCGCGTGGGCCAGCTGCGTACGCCGGTCCTCGTGGCTGTCCATCAGCAGCCGACGCATCACCGCGAACGCGTCCTCCTCGCGGGCAGCGACGTTGACCAGCATGGCGTTGTCGACCCGCATCCGGGACCGCAACGGTTCCGGGGCGCCTGCGACGAGCTTGTCGAAGGTCTTCTCGGTCCACACGATGGCGCCGGCGGGCGGCTTCGTCAGCTGGGCCTTGGACTTCCGCTTCGCCAGCTTCTGCTCGCTCATCGCAGCGTTCTTCGCGGCCGCCTTCGCCTTGGCCTTCTCGTTCTCGATGACGTGCTCGGGTGCCTGGACGACGACGTACCCGGAGGTGTCGAAGCCGGGCCGGCCCGCGCGGCCCGCGATCTGGAGGAACTCACGGGTCCGCAGCACCCGCTGCTTGTGCCCGTCGTACTTCGCCAGCCCGGTGAACAGCACCGTGCGGATCGGCACGTTGATCCCGACGCCGAGGGTGTCGGTGCCGCAGATGACCGTCAGCAGGCCCTCTTGGGCGAGCTGCTCGACCAGCCGCCGGTAGCGCGGCAGCATCCCGGCGTGGTGCACGCCGATCCCCCGCCGCAGCAGCTTCGACAGCGTCTTGCCGAACCCGGCCCCGAACCGTACGCCGGCCAGCCGCTCCAGCAACCGCTCGTGGTGCGACCCGCGTTGGTGGATCTTGTCGTAGCCCTGCTTCAGCAACGACTCCGCCTGCGCGACCGCCGCCGCCTGGGTGAAGTGGACGACGTACACCGGTGCCTGCCCGGTCTCCACGAGCTCGGTGAGCGTCTCGCCGAGAGGCACCAGCGACCAGCTGAAGTGCAGCGGCACCGGCCGGTCCGCCTTGTCGACGACCGCGGTCTCGCGGCCGTTGCGCCGGGTCAGGTCAGCCGCCAGCTCGGTGACGTCCCCCAGGGTGGCCGACATCAGCACGAACTGTGCCTGCGGCAGCTCCAGCAGCGGCACCTGCCACGCCCACCCGCGCTGCGGGTCGGCGTAGTAGTGGAACTCGTCCATGATCACCAGCCCGATGTCCGCCCGCGAACCCTCACGCAGCGCGATGTTCGCCAGCACCTCAGCCGTGCAGCAGATGATCGGTGCGCTCGGGTTCACGGAGGCGTCCCCGGTCAACAGGCCGACGTCCTCGGCGCCGAACACCTCGCACAGGGCGAAGAACTTCTCACTCGTCAGCGCCTTGATCGGCGCGGAGTAGAAGGACACCCGGCCCTCGGCCATCGCCGCCATGTGCGCCGCGGTCGCCACCAGGGACTTGCCCGACCCGGTCGGGGTGGCGAGCACGACGTTGCTACCCGAGAGCAGCTCGAGGATCGCCTCTTCCTGGTGTGGGTACAGCTCCAGCCCCTGCCCCTCCGCCCAGCTCAGGACCCGCTCGTACGCCGCATCGCTCACCGTGCCCATTGTGCAGGGGTTCCCTCGCCCCAGTGACCCCGCCGCTTGGTGACAGGTTCGAGCGCGCTCGACTCGGCGACCGGGCGCGAAGTCGAGCGCCACTTCACGAAGTGGCGTCCGGAAGTAGCCACTGTCCGGTGAACACCCTGATACCGGTGTAAGGATGAACCATCCCGATATGGTCAAGCCATGTTCGGTTTCGGCCTTCCGGAGATCTTCGTCGCCCTGGTTCTGGTGGCGCTCGCGGTGTGGCTGCTGAGTCGACGCGGGCGAGGCTGAAGGCCGCAGACGCCCGCGGACCCGGTCCGTGAAACCGTCACTTCTCGGCGCCCGGGCAGGGTGCCCGCACGCCACACGGGGCCAGCGCCTCTGACTACTGCTGCGCGCGGGCCGCCAGGGCCCCGCCGTACAAGAGCAGCGCCACCACCGAGATCGTGACCTTCACGCCAACTGATGTGCCCTGACGCTGCCATACCCCGACGAGGCCAAGGGGGAAGCACACGAAGAGCGTGAGGATGATGGCCCACCACTGCTGCCACCAGGGACGGACGAACTCACCGGGGGTCGGCGGGGCCGGCTGCACGTCCGGCGACCACTCCGTGCCCGACCAGTAGCGCAGCTGACCGGCGTGTGACGGGTCCGGGTACCAGCCCGCCTGCGTCGTCGGCGATCCGTCCGTCATTTCGTCCCCTCGGGGTCGGTCCCTCCGAGCGAGGGGCGGCGGCGAGACCGTAGCAGCGCCAGCGCCGTCGGCGAGGGCGATGCCCTGTCGTGCCCGTCCTCTGAAGTGCCACTGGCTCGGTGACCACCTCCAAGCCAGGCCTTGAAGTCGGAAGGCGCGTCGAGGGCCGATCTGCGAGTTCGTGGCCGTGCGCGTGGGTGATGGCTAGCCTGCGGTGGCGACCGTGACGTAGTAGTTGCGTGCCAAGAAGTGCCGACCGGTTGCGTCTCGGTCGTGGAGGTCGTCGAGGAGGCGGGCGCCTTCGGGTCCGTGAGCGCCCCCGTGCGCACGAGCTCCTCTGTTGCCGGTCGGAACAGCCATGCGTGGGCTGCTCCGAGAGTGCGCTGGATCCTGACCTGGGGAACGACGTCCACATCGATGAAGCTCGGTCGGGCCGCATGGCGGGCGTCAGAGCCGCATTCTGCCGAGAAGAACTCGAGTGCAGGAGGCTCGGCCAGCCCGGTACGGTCCCGGTCATGACCTCGGATCAGTTCGTGCCAGTCGGCTTCGAACCCCCAGCCTCACTCGCCACCGACCGGTTCCGCCTCGAACCGCTGGGGCCGCAGCACAATCTGGCCGACCGTGCCGCCTGGCTGTCGAGCATCGACCACATCCGCTCCACGCCCGGCTATCCCGACGGCACGTGGCCACCACTCAGCGGCATGTCGCTCGAGGAGAATCTCGCCGACCTTCGCCGCCACGCCGACGACTTCGTGCGGGGCGCCGGCTTCACCTTCACCGTCCTCGACCCCAGCGACAACGACGTCATCGGTTGCGTCTACCTGTATCCCGCGGCCTCGGAGGACTGGGACGTCACGGTGCAGTCCTGGGTGCGCGCCGACAGATCGGGCCTCGACGTACCGCTCGCCGACGCCGTCGCACGCTGGCTAGCCACCGACTGGCCCTGGGAGCGTGTGGACCGCTGCGGTCGTTGAGGCGTCACGGCGCGCTCATGGCGCGGCTCTCCGTGCTCGCGCTTGCGACGAGCAGGGATGCGCGGTCCCAGGAACGCGACGACGTCGGCCGTCAGGTGGGGCCTGGCGGGCGAACGCTGTCATCAGGAGCGGGCTGGCTCGGGTGTTGACGGCGACGTGTTGGTCGAAGCTGTGGGCGGTGGTGTCCAAGATTCCCGGCCTCGTCGAGGCGGTCGGCCCGTCTCGGTCGTCGACGTCTCTGCGGGCTCAGTCCTCGCCTGGGAAGCGGACGCCGAGCTGCCGGCGGACCTCGTCGAGCGCGCGCATGATCTCCAGCGTTTCGTCCAGCGGAAGCAGGTCGGACTCGGTCTTGCCTGCGGCCAGGAGCCGGGCGAACTCGGCCGCCTCGTAGGCCAGCCCGTGGTGGCGGTCCGGCGGCTCGTAGCGGTCCACCTCGCGGTCGTCGGGGTCGAGCAGACGTACGGTGGTGGGTTGGTAGAACCACCCGTCGATCTCGAGGCGCGCCGAGGTGCCGGAGATCGATGCCGAGCAGGGGGTCTTGGCGAGCATCGTCGACGAGAGCGTGCCGATCGCACCGCTCGCCCCAGTGACCGCGACCGTCTCGCTCGCATCCACGCCGCTCGTGGTGAGTGTCCCCGCCGCGCGGACCTCGCTGAACGTGCCGAGCACCATGCGAGCGAAGGACACCGGATAGATCGCCAGGTCGAGGAGCGCGCCGCCGGCGAGCTCGGGGTCGACCAGGCGTCGTGGGCCGTCGGGGTAGAGCAGCTGGCCGTGGTCGGCCTCGACGGTGACGATCTCGCCGAGAAGTCCCGCCTCGAGGCACCGTCGTACGACGTCGTAGTGCGGGAGGAAGCGTGCCCACATCGCCTCGACGGCGAGCAGACCCCGGGCGCGGGCCGCCTCGATCACCGATGCCGCCTCGACGGCGTTGCGGGTGAACGCCTTCTCCACCAGCACCGGTTTGCCGGCCCCCAACGCCAGCACTGCGTGGTCGTGGTGCTCGGAGTGGGGGCTCGCGATGTAGATGGCGTCGACCTCGGGGTCGCTGACCAGGGACTCATAGCTGCCGTAGGCACGCTCGGCTCCGAACCTGGTTGCGAACGCCTGTGCGCGTTCGAGGGAGCGAGAGCCGACCGCCACGACCCGCGACTTCGTCCTCGTGTGCAGCGCGGCGGTCCAATCGTGCGCAATGCCCCCCGGTGCCAGCACGCCCCACCGGACGGCTGGAGCATCGATCGGATCGGGGATGCGAGAGTGCGGCAACGTCGTCACCCGACCATCATGCCAACGCACCATCGCACCATCACCCTGCGCGCGTGGCCGGACGACTACGCCACATCGGCGTCGGACGAACACACGAAGGAACCCACGTGCTCCTGCTCATCGCCGACCTCGACATCCGGGTCGTCAACGCCGTCACCGGCGAGCTCCTACGCGGCCTCAACATCGATCCCAGCAAGGACTACCAGCCCCAGAACCCAACCAAATGACAACAGCCGAACCTGCTTTTGCAGGTCCGGCTGTCCGGGATGTCCTGAGACATCACCTTGGTAGCGAGGGCAGTGTGCTGGCTCAGGACATCGGCGACAGGTGTCTCAGGACATAGGCGACACGAGTCGGTTTCGGCGAGGTCCGAGGGGTTCTTCCGTCTGTTCTGGGATGCGCGCCGGTTGTTCGGGACCTTGTTCTCTGGGGCGGCTCTTCCGGTGAAACCTAGGCTGCACAGCGTGCCCACCGGGTGAGTTTGGCGGCCTACTGGTCCCGCCCGGCGGCCACGGCGAGGACCTGACTAATCGACGACGATGGATGGTGCGAGATGAGCGGCAAGACTGATCAGGTGAAGGGACGCGCCAAGGAGGCGGCGGGAGTCCTCACCGGTAACGAGGATCTCGAATCCGAAGGCAAGGCCGACCGGCGCACTGGCGAGGCCAAGGAGAACGTCGACCAAGCGAAGGACAAGGTCGACGAGGTGATCGACCAGGTCAAAGACAAGCTCGACCAGGCAGCCGACAAGGCCAAAGACGGTCTGGATCCGAAGTAGGACCCCGCGTCACCATGTTTGTCATCCTGGGGTTGATCCTCCTGCTGGTCGCGTTGATCGTTGGTGTTGCTGGGGTGCTCGGCAACGCGGGCAGCGCACATACGCCGTCGCGCGGCTCACTGTCACGCGAGCCACGACCTCCCGAAGGCGCGGCCGAACTGCGCCCGTGACACGTCGCTACGCCGGCGAATCGTCAGATTCGGACGCGGCCGTGGCGGCCGCGTCTTCCTGACATCGCAGTCAAGGATCCCCCTTGCTCCTCGGAGCCTGCGACAACGCGCACGAACAGATGGGAGTCCCCCGCGACCAACGACAAGAGCACGAGATCGCCGACGACCAAGCGGGCGCTCATCCCACTCTCGGTGGGCACGCCCGTCATGCTCGGCCGTCACCGCAGCCGACAACCCCCAACCCACACACCCCAACCCACGATGTCAACTGAACCGCCCCGGCGAGTCCGGAGCAGAAGCGCGCGCACTACGCTGAGCTCATGGCGCAGGAGGAGACTCCGCAACGCATGTTGGGGGCACTGATCCGTGCCCAGCGTGAGCTTGCCGCGCTGCCGATGCGTCAGCTCGCTGCGGCGGTCGGGATCTCGAACCCTTATCTCTCACAGATCGAACGCGGGCTGCGGGCACCTTCGGACTCTGTCTTGGAGGCGATCGCCGAGTCGCTGGAGACGTCGGCCGATCACCTCTACGCCGAGGCGGGCTTCGTGCGGCCGAGTTCGGACCAGGAGTCGGCAGGCCCCGCTCGTCTCGAGACCGAGATCGGAGCTGCCGCCGAACTCACGGCCGCCCAGCGGCGCGCGCTGATCGAGATCTATCGCGGGTTCGTGGATGCGAATGCGGTGCGTCGAGCAAGGGGATCGCGTCGCGAGAG
>Ga0302299_10000102_pt1 | contig 35638 bp, 23 predicted proteins | sample III_Fen_N3_4_FD_198795 | JGI IMG/M metagenome (GOLD analysis project Ga0302299, IMG submission 198795) | Peat permafrost microbial communities from Stordalen Mire near Abisko, Sweden - III_Fen_N3_4 | ecosystem: Environmental > Terrestrial > Soil > Wetlands > Permafrost | place: Sweden: Abisko...
ACATGAAGGCGCTGCGCATGGCCAACGAGGGACCGGCCTTCGTGTTCGAGCTGGTCGCGCTGGGAGTGTTCGCCTGGTGGGGTGCATCGCGAGGTCACGGCCTCACCGCGGCGCTGTGGGGCGTGCTGGTGCTGGTGGCCGCCGCGGCGGTGTGGGTCTGCTCGCGGCGCCTCGGGGCTCGTAGCCCCGCTACTCCTCTTCGAGGGCCTCGACCGCGCCTTCCAGGGCCCGGAACCGGTGGCGCTTGGCGAGCACGTGGCTGGTGACGAGCAGCGCGCCGATCGGCCACTCGATGACCTCCGCCGCGACCAGGCCACCGAGGACCAGGTAGTAGGCCACCGACTCGCGCTCGGTAGCGGTGACGCGGACGTGGACCAGCGGCAGGGTCACCGTGTCGGGGACCTGGGGCAGCGTCAGCCGCCAGCTGGTGAACGGAATCGGCACCGAGCTGTCGGCGTCGCTCATCGCGCGCTCGCCTCCTCGGGGGCCCCTTCATCGTCGTCGTCCTCGCCCCAGTCGATCTGGGCCGTGTCGGGCCGGTCGAGGATGCCCGAGGAGCGGCTCTTCGAGAAGTAGTCCCAGCCCCACGACACGAACGCGTCGATGCGCTGCCGCACACCGGTGAGGAGGTAGGCGTGCACCCCGAGCCAGGCGGCGAAGGCGATGCCGCCGTGGAGCTCGTGGCGGTGCTCGCCCATCTCGGCCACCGCGGCGTTGCGCCCGATCATGGCCATGATGCCCTTGTCGTGGTACTTGAACGGCTCGGGGCTGTGGCCGTCGAGGTCGGCGAGGATGTTCTTCGCGGCCCACTGCCCGGCCTGGAGCGCCACAGAGCCGAGCTGGGGGAAGGGCCTGCCGTCGGGCCCGGCGATGTTGGCCACGTCGCCGACCGCATAGACGCCGGGGTGGCCCTCGACGGTGAGGTCGGCGGCCACATCGAGGCGGCCGCCGCGGCCCTGCGGGAGCCCGGCGTGCCCGGCGAGCGAGGCGGCCTGCAGGCCTCCGGCCCACACCACGGTGCGGGTGAGGATCTCGGAGCCGTCGGACAGCACCACCCGGTCGGCCTGGATGGCCTTCGCCGTGAGGCCCAGCCGCAGCTTCACGCCACCGCGCTCGAGCACGTTCGAGGCGTACTCGTGGGCCTTGTCGGAGAACGGGCCGAGCACCACCTGGCCCGGGTCGATGAGGTGGATCTCGGCGCGGCCCACGTCGAGGTCGCGGTAGCGCAGGACCATGACCTCGTTGATGAGGTCGGCCAGCGCCCCGGCCGTCTCCACGCCCGTCGCGCCGGCGCCGATGACCACGAAGTTGAGCGCGCCCTTGTCGAGCAGCTGCGGGTTCCGGTCGGCGTCCTCGAACACCTCGAGGATGCGGGTGCGCAGCCGCTGGGCGTCGTCGAGGGCGTAGAGCGCGATGGTGTGGTCGACGGCGCCCGGCGTGTCGAAGTAGTTCGCCCGAGACCCCATGGCGAGGACGAGGTAGTCGCCGCTGAACGAGCTGCCGTCGGAGCAGTGGACGGTGCGGGTCGCCGGATCGACGTCGGTCACCTCGGCCATCTTCACGGCCACCGTCTGGTCCTTGCGGAAGATGCCGCGGAGCGACCGCGCCACGTCGCTCGACGCGAGCTGCGCGGTGGCCACCTGGTAGAGCATCGGCTGGAACGTGTGGTAGTTGTGCTGGTCGATCAAGGTGACGGGGACGTGCGCCTTGGCGAGCGCCTTGGCGCAGCCCACGCCGGCGAAGCCGCCGCCGACCACCACGACCGACGTGTCACGTGCTGCGTGGACCATCGCTCAGAGCCCCGGGCTGGAGTGCATGATGCCGCCGTCGGCGAAGATCGTGGTGGCGGTCAGGTAGCTGGCGCCTGCCCCCGCCAGGAACACCACCACGCTGGCGATCTCGTCGGGCGAGGCCAGCCGGCCGATCGGGATGGCGGCGTCGAGCTTGGCGAGCGCGACCGGGTCGGCCACGGTGGCGGCGTTGATGGGCGTGTCGACCGCGCCCGGGCCCACGCCGACCACGAGCACGCCCTGCGGTGCCAGCTCCACCCCCGCGGTGCGCGTGAGCATGCGCATCCCGCCCTTCGACAGGCAGTAGGCGGTGTTGCCGGGCATCGGCCAGTCCTCGTGCACCGAGGTCATGTTGATGATCCGGCCGCCGCCGCCCTGGGCGATCATCTGCTTCGCGGCCACCTGCGTGCCGAAGAAGGCGCTCTTGAGGTTGATGTCGAGCACCCGGTCGTACTGCGCCTCGGTCGTGTCGAGGATGGAGGTGCGGGTCTCGATGCCCGCGTTGTTGACCATGATGTCGACCCGACCGAACGCCTTGACCGCCTCCGCCACGAGCCGCTCCAGGTCGGCAACCTTGCTCACGTCGGCGTCGACGCCGATCGCCTTGTCGCCGAGGGCCACGATCTGCTGCTCGAGGTCCTCGGTGGCCGCCTCGTTCGCGACGTAGTCGATGACGATGTTGGCGCCCGCTCCCGCGAGCCCCAGGGCCACCGCCTTGCCGATGCCGCTGTTGCCACCGGTGACGATGGCCACCTTGCCCTCGAGGGTCATGTCGCTCCTCCATGTTGGTCGGTCGTCGGGTGGCTGTTCCGGAGCACCGTCACCGACTGGGGCCCGACCGTAACGGTGTGCACGGGGCCCGCGCGGCCCGGAGCCGCGGCGTCGAGGCCGGGGTCGGCGGCGCTCTCCAGCTCGACCACCCAGGTGCGGTCGGCGAGGGTCGGGGGCACCACGAAGTCCAGCGGCCCCCACCAGCCGTTGACGAGCACCAGGAAGTCGTCGTCGACCAGCGGGCTGCCGTCCTCGGCCCGGTCGGGCACGTCGTCGCCGTCGAGGTGCACGGCCAGGCTGCGGGCGTTGGGGTCGGACCAGTTGCCCGCGCCCATCGGGTCACCGGACGGCGTGAACCACGCCAGGGCCGACATGTCGGCACCGGACAGGAAGCGTCGCCGCCGGAACGTGGGGTGGTCGCGACGCAGCGCGACGAGCCGGCGCGTGAACGCCAGGAGGTCCTCGTCGACGTGCTCCCAGTCGACCCACGTGGTCGCGTTGTCCTGGCAGTAGGCGTTGTTGTTGCCCTGCTGGGTGCGGCCCATCTCGTCGCCGGCCAGCAGCAGCGGCACGCCGAACGAGAGCAGCAGCGTGGCGAGCATGGCGCGCGACTGCCGCGACCGGAGCGCGTTGACCTCGACGTCGTCGGTGGGGCCTTCGGCGCCGCAGTTCCAGGAGCGGTTGTCGTCGGTGCCGTCGCGGTTGCCCTCGCCGTTGGCCTCGTTGTGCTTGCCGTCGTAGGACACGAGGTCGCGCAACGTGAACCCGTCGTGGACGGTGATGAGGTTGACCGACGCGGTGGGCCGGCGCCCGGAGCCGCCGTACAGGTCGGACGAGCCGGTCAGCCGGGTGGCGAACTGGCCGAGCATGCCGTCGTGGCGCCGCCAGAAGTCGCGCACGGTGTCTCGGTAGCGGCCGTTCCACTCGCTCCACTGTGGCGGGAACCGGCCCAGGTCGTAGCTGTCGCCCTGGCCCACGTCCCACGGCTCGGCGATGAGCTTGACCCGCGACACGACGGGGTCCTGCGAGACCAGGTCGAAGAACGCCGACACCCGGTCGAAGTGGCCCTCCTGCCGGGCGAGCGACGGCGCCAGGTCGAAGCGGAAGCCGTCGACGTGCATGTCGGTGACCCAGTACCGCAGCGAGTCCATGATCAGCTGGAGGCAGCGCGGGTCGCCGGCGTTGAGGGTGTTGCCGCACCCCGTCGTGTCGAGGTAGCGGCTGGGGTCGTCGGGGTCGAGCCGGTAGTAGGCCGGGTTGTCGAGGCCGCGGTGGCACAACGTCGGCCCCAGCTCGTTCGCCTCGGCGGTGTGGTTGAAGACGACGTCGAGGATCACCTCGAGGCCGGCCTCGTGCAGCGCCCGCACCATGGCCTTGAACTCCCGCACCGCGCCGAGCGGATCGCCCGCCCGGGCGGCCGCCGAGTAGCCCTCGTGCGGCGCGAAGAAGCCGATGGTGTTGTAGCCCCAGTAGTTGGTGAGGCCGCGCTCCACCAGGAAGGCCTCGGGCACGCTGCGGTGCACCGGGAGCAGCTCGACCGCGGTGACGCCGAGGTCGACGAGGTGGCTCGTGGCGGCCTCGTGGGCGAGCCCCGCGTAGGTGCCCCGCAGCTCCGGCGGCACGTCGGGGTGGGCCATGGTGAAGCCCTTGACGTGGAGCTCGTAGACGATGCTGTCGGCGAGGCGCCGCTGGCGGGGCGCGTCGGTCCCCCAGTCGAACGCCGGGTCGACCACCAGGCTCCGCGGCACGTGCCCGGCGGAGTCGAGGCTGCTGGGCGCGTCGGGTCGGTCGGGGTCGTAGCCGAGCACCTCGGGGCCGAACCTCACCTCACCGTGGATCGCCCGGGCGTACGGGTCGAGCAGCAGCTTCGCCGGGTTGCAGCGGATGCCGTCGGCGGGGCGGTAGGGCCCCGTGGCCCGCAGCCCGTAGGCCTGGCCGGGCCCGACGTCGGGGACGAAGGCGTGCCACACGCCCGCATCGACGTCGAGGAACGGGAGGCGCGTCTCGTCACCGGCGGCGTCGAAGAGGCACAGCTCGAGGCCCTCGGCGACGTTCGACGCCACGGCGAAGTTGGTGCCGGTGGCGAGCGGCGTTGCCCCGAGCGGGAAGCGCAGCCCGGGCGTGGCGTTCATCCCCGCTCCTGCCGGTCGATGTGCCGAGCCACCTCGCCGACGGTGTAGACGCCGTTGCCGGGGCGACCGCGGATCAGGTCGGCGACCAGGCCCGTCCACCCGGTCTGGTGGGCCGCCCCCAGCCCGGCGCCGTTGTCGCCGTGGAAGTACTCGTTGAACACGAGGTTGTCCTTCCAGGCAGGGTCGGTCTGCAGCCGCTCGACCCCACCGAAGCAGGGCCGGCGTCCCTCGGCGTCGCGCAGGAAGAGCGACACCAGCCGCCGGCGGATGTCGGCCGAGATCTCGTCGAGCGGCAGCTCCCGACCCGAGCCGGTCGGGTACTCGATGACGAAGTCGGGGCCGAAGAAGCGGTAGTAGCGCTCGAGGGCGCTCACGAGCAGGAAGTTGAGCGGGAACCAGATCGGCCCACGCCAGTTCGAGTTGCCGCCGAACATGGCGGTGGTCGACTCGGCCGGCTCGTAGTCGATGGTGGCGCTGAAGCCCTCGACGTCGATCCGGTAGGGGTGGTCGCGGTGGTACGCCGACACCGCACGGAGGCCGTGGGGCGACAGGAACTCGGCTTCGTCGAAGAGCCGGCCGAGGAGCTTGCGCAGGTGGTCGACGCCCACGACGCCGAGCATGAGGTGGCGCTCGCCCGGGTCGCCACGCAGCAGGCCGTCGGCCTCGAGCGTCTCGAAGTCGGCCTTGCCGCTGTCCTCGAGCAGCTGCGCGAACCGCTTGTCGACCGTCTGCGCCCGGGCGAGCACGTCCTCGTGCACGACGACCGAGGCGAGCAACGGGATGATGCCGACCATCGAGCGGACCCGGACCGGGACCTTCGAGCCGTCGGGCAGCAGCAGCTGGTCGTAGAAGAAGCCGTCGTCCTCGTCCCACACCCCGCCGGATCCCATGGCGCTGCGGATCGCCGCGAAGTGCTCCAGGAACTTGAGCACCAGGTCGGTCGCGGGTCGGCGGCCCGAGCGGTTGAGGATCGAGGCGATGCTGCCCATGGCGAGGGCGTAGAAGGCCATCCAGCCCGAGGCGTCGGACTGCTGCAGCGTGCCCCCGACCGGCAGGTGCGAGCGGTCGAGCGGCCCGATGTTGTCGAGCCCCAGGAACCCACCCTCGAAGAGGTTCGTGCCCTCGACGTCCTCCTGGTTGACCCACCACGTGAAGTTCACGAGCAGCTTGTCGAAGACCTTGCTCAGGAAGTCGAGGTCGCGCCCGCCGTCGATGGCGAACACCTCGAGGGCCGCCCACGCCTGGACGGGCGGGTTCACGTCGCCGAAGTCCCACTCGTACGCGGGCAGCGCGCCGCTCGGGTGCTGGAACCACTCGCGGCACACGAGCAGCAGCTGGTACTTGGCGAACGCCGGGTCGACGTGCGCCAGCGCGACGCAGTGGAAGCCGAGGTCCCACGCCGCGAACCAGGGGTACTCCCACTTGTCCGGCATCGACATGATGTCGAACGACTCGAAGTGGCCCCAACGGGTGTTGCGGCCCTCGAGGCGCGAGGCGGGTGGCGTGGGCTGGGTCGGGTCGCCGGCAAGCCAGCGGGCCACGTCGTAGTTGTAGAGCTGCTTGCTCCACAGCATCCCCGAGAACGCCTGCCGCATGACGCGGGCCTCGTCGTCGGTGGCCGTCGCGGGCGTCATCTCGGCGTAGAAGTCGTCGGCCTCGCGCTGCCGCTGCGCCACCACCTCGTCGAACCGCGGCCCGAACGCGGCGGCGTCGCTGGGGGCGGGGGCGGCCGGGCGCAGCCTCAGCCGAAGCTCGACCGTCGCGCCGGGCGCCACGTCGACCTGGTACCAGACCGATGCCTTGGTGCCGACGCCGTCGGGGTTCACCGTGGCGAGCCCCGACACCACGTGGTCGTTGATGCCGTCCTTGGGGAAGGGCTCGACCTGCTCGGCACCGAACAGGCGCGCCTCGTTGGTCTGGTTCTCGCAGAAGAGCGGCCTCGGCGCGGTGCCGTCGGGCGCGGCGTCGGCGAGCAGCTCCAGCGGGCCGAGGAACGGGTGGTCGATCTCGATGCGCCCCCCGGCGCCGAGGCGCAGCCCGGGCTTGGGGGCATCGAGGTCCCAGGACCAGGTGTTGCGGAACCACACGGTGGGGAGCACGTGCAACGTGGACGCGTCGGGACCGGCGTTGGTGACGCGGACCGTCATCAGCAGGTCGGTGGGATCGGCCTTGGCGTAGTCGACCTCGACGATCCAGTAGCGGTCGTCGTCGAACACCCCCGTGTCGAGCAGCTCGTACTCGGGGTCGAGCTTGCCGCGGCGGGTGTTCTCGGCGATGAGGTCGGCGTACGGGAACGCGGCCTGCGGGTAGTGGTAGCGCCACCGGTTCCAGGCGTGGCTCGGCACCGCGTCGAGGTACCACCAGCACTCCTTCACGTCCTCACCGTGGTTGGCCTGCGCCTGTGTCAGGCCGAACATCCGTTCCTTGAGGATGGGGTCGCGGCCGTTCCAGAGCGCCAGCCCGAGGCACAGCAGCTGCTCGACGTCGGAGAACCCGGCCATGCCGTCCTCGCCCCAGCGGTAGGCGCGCGACCGGGCGTGGTCGTGGGGCAGGTAGTCCCACGCCTCACCGTCGGGGCTGTAGTCCTCGCGGACGGTCCCCCACTGGCGCTCGCTCACGTAGGGACCCCACAGGTACCAGTCGCCGGCCTGGCGCAGGCCGTTCTCGAGGTGACCGAACGACTCGACCCGCTCCCGCTCGGCGCTCGTCATCGGGGATCGGTGCTGCTCGTTGCGAACGCCACACGACGACCGTAGGCACCCGTTGCGCGTGTGGCATCACCCGCATCGGGTGACGGTCCCCCGCGACGACCACTGCGGCGCGCTCACGAGGGCTCACCGTAGAAGGGCGCGAGCCGGCCCAGGCCGGCGATCAGCCCGGGCACCGAGCTGCGCAGGGAGCGGTAGGTGGCCAGCAGCTCCGGGGCGGGCACCTCCGCGGCCCCGAGGTGCGCGTCGACGTCGCAGAGCGACGCGAGGGCCGCGTCGAGCGTGGGCTCGCGCCCGAGCGCGAACACCCCCAGGGCCGCGGCGCCGAGGGCCGTGCCCTCGACCCCGTCGAGCACCTGAAGCGGGCGGTCGAGCAGCGCCCCGGCGACCTCGCGCCAGAGCGCGCTCCCGAAGGCCCCGCCGGTGGCGCGCACCGACTTCACCGGGGCCAGCCGGTCGAGCTGATCGAGCACCAGCGCCACGTTGAGGCACACGCCCTCGACGGCCGCACGGGCCAGGTGGGCGCGCGTGTGGGCGGGACGCAGACCCAGGAACGCCGCCGGCACGTCGGGATCCCACGAGGGCGACCGCTCCGCGACGAGGTACGGCACCATCACGAGCCCCTCGCACCCCGGCGGCGCGGTGGCCGCCAGGGCGAGCAGCGCGTCGTCGCCCGTCCCCGCCCCGGCGGCACCGACGAGGTCGGGCGCCAACGACCGCCCGGCCCAGCGCACCACGTTGCCGCCGTTGCTGATCGGCCCGCCGGCCACCCACACCGAGTCGGTGAGCGGGTAGCAGAAGAGCGTCCCGGCGGCATCGAGGCGCGGCGCGTCGAGCGCCATGCGCAGCGCACCGCTGGTGCCGATCGACAGCCCCGCCACACCGGGCGCGAGGGCGCCGCAACCCAGGTTGGCGCTGGGGCCGTCGCCCGCACCCACGACCACGGGCGTCCCGGCGGGCAGCGCGACCCGGGTCGCAGCGGTCGCTGCCAGCGGCCGGACGGCGGTGGTGGGCAGCACCGGCGGGAGCCGCGCTGCCTCGACGCCCGCGGCGGCCAGCGCGACGGGGCTCCAGTCGCCGGTGTGGAGGTCGAGCATGCCGGTGCCCGCCGCCGACGAGCGCTCGGTCACCAGCTCGCCCGTGAGCCACAGGAGCACCCAGTCCTTGAGCCCCACCCACCAGCTGACGCTGGCCCACGTGGCGGCATCGTGGCGGGCGAACCAGCGCAGCTTGGTCAGCGGCGTCATGGGGTGGACCGGCACGCCGGTGAGCCGGTACAGCTCGTCGCCCCCCTCGCCGCGCAGCGCGCGGGCCTCGTCGGCCGCGCGCGAGTCCGCCCACGTCACGAGCGCGGTCCGGGGCCGCAGCCCCGCGTCGAGGCCCAGCAGCCCGTGCATGGCAGTGGCCACCGAGACCCCCACCACCTCGGCGCCGTCGAGGCGCGACACGCACTCGCCGAGCGCGTGTGCCGCCGCCGAGAGGAGGGCGTCGGGGTCCTGCACCTCCCAACCGGGCCGGGGCGTCTGCATCGCGTGCTCGGCCACGGCGGCGAGCTGCCACTCCTGCCCGATGCCGAAGGCCACGGCCTTGACCCGGGTGGTGCCCACGTCGAGCCCGATGACGACCTCGCGCGGTGGGCGGGGCGACGCGGTCACGGCTCGCCCGTCCGCTCGATGGCGTCGACGAAGGAGGCGACGGTGGCCACGAGGTCCTCGTCGTCAGCGAGCGCAGGGTCGAGCGCGGCGAGCACCCGGGCCACCGCGCCCCGGGTGGGACCGGCCGCGAGCGTGACGAGCTCCGCGGCGCGGACATCGGTCACGGGCGCGCCCCCGCCCCGGAGGTGGCAGGTCCAGGCGGCCAGCACGCAGGCGGCACCGGGCGGGAGCGTGCCGGCAGCGCGTGCGGCCCGCAGGGTCGGCAGCACCCGGGCCGGCAGCTTCTGGGAGCCGTCGGCCGCGATCTGCCCGAGGCGGTGCGCCAGCCGCGGGTTCCCGAACCGGGCCAGGAGCTGCTCCTCGTAGGCCGCGACCTCGAGGCTCGGCAACGGCAGGTCGCCCGCGGCCTCGGCCCACCAGCGCCGGAGCCACGCGAGGCAGGTGGCGTCGTCGACCGCCTCCGCCACGGTCGTGTGGCCCCGGACGGAGCCGAGGTAGGCCAGCAGCGAGTGCCCGCCGTTCAGCAGCCGGAGCTTGCGCTGGGCGTAGGGCTCGGCATCGTCCACGACGATGGCCCCCGCCTGCTCCCACGCCGGTCGACCACCGGGGAACGAGCCCTCGATCACCCACTCGCTGAACGGCTCGGTCACCACGGGGGCACGGTCGTGCCAGCCGGTCGCGCGCTCGACCGCGGCCACGTCGGCATCGCCGGTGGCGGGGGTGATGCGGTCGACGACGGTCGTGACGAAGCTGACCGACTCGTCGAGCCACGGCGCCAGGCCCGGGTCGACCGCGTCGACGAGATCCGCAACGACCCGCTGCAGGGCGCGACCGTTCGCCGGGAGGTTGTCGCACGGCACCAGTGCGATCGGCCCCCCGCCGGCACGGCGGCGCGCATCGAGGCCGGCGACCAGCCTGGCGGGGGCGCTGCGGACCGGGCGGCGCGGGTCGGCCCGCAGCGCGGCGATGTCGGCCCCCACCACCGGATCGGTCCGGTCGAGGCTCCCGGCAGCGTCACGGCAGTAGCCCGCCTCGGTGACCGTGAGCGTCACGACGCCGACGTGGGGCGAGGCCAGGCGCGCCAGCAGCCCGTCGTGGTCGGCCGCGTCGTGCGCGGCCGAGATGCTGGCGACCACCTCGGTGGTGTCGCGCCCGGGGCCGCGCGTCAGCAGCGTGTAGACGCCCCCTTGAAGCCCGATCGCGGCGGCGACGTCGCCGCCACGGCCACCGAACGCGGCGATGCCCCAGTCACCGGCATCGGGCGCCCGGTCGGTGTACCAGGCCTGGTGGGCACGGAAGAAGGCGCCGAGACCCAGGTGCACGAGGCGCACCGGTGCGGCGGGCCGGGCGCGGGCGCGCTCGCGCGTGAGGTCGGGCGCGGCGGTCACAGCTTGAACACCGCCGTCGGCTGGTCGCGCACGAGCTGCAGCGCCGTCTCGAGCGCCTCGTCCTCGTCGAGGCGGTGCTCGGCCACGAGGTGCGCCAGCACGCCGGCGTCGACGCGGCGCGCCAGGTCGTGCCGTGCGGGGATCGAGCAGAAGGCCCGCGTGTCGTCGACGAACCCGGACGTGCGCGTGAAGCCCGCGGTCTCCATGACCGCCCGCCGGAAGCGGCCCATGGCCTCGGGCGCGTCGAGGAACCACCACGGGACGCCGACGTAGACCGACGGGTAGAAGCCGGCCAGCGGTGCCAGCTCGCGCGACCACAGGGTCTCGTCGAGGGTGAACACCACGAGGTGGAGGGCGGGGTGGGTCCCGAACCGCTCCAGCAGGGGGCGCAGCGCATCGGTGAGCTCCACGCGCAGGGGCAGGTCGTGGCCGGTGTCGGGCCCGAAGCGCGCCGCCGTCGGACCGTGGTGGTTGCGACGCACGCCCGGGTGCAACGTCATGGTCAGCCCGTCGTCGCACGACATGCGGGCCATCTCGAGCACCATGTGGCGGCGGAACGCGACGGCCTCGGCCGCGGTGGCCTCCCCGGCGCGGGCGGAGCGGTAGATGCGCGCCGCGGCGGCCGGGTCGAGGGGGTCGGTGCGCGCGTCGGCGTGGCTGTGGTCGGCCGACGTGGCGCCGTGGGCGATGAAGGCCCGGCGCCGCTCCTCGAGCGCACGCACGTAGCCCGCGTAGTCACCCGTGTCGACGTCGGCCACCTCACCAAGCCGGGCGACGTCCCCGGGCCAGTCCGGCTGCGCGGGCTCGAGGTAGCGGTCGGGCCGGAACGTCGGGATCACGCGTCCCGACCACGTGGGGTCGGCGGCGAGCGCCGCATGGGCCGCCAGGTCGCTGCACGGGTCGTCGGTGGTGGCGAGCACGTGGATGCCGAAGCGCTCGTACAGCGCCCGCGGGCGGTGGTCGTCACGCGCGAGCCGGTCGGCGAGGTGGTCGTGGATGGCGTCGGCCGTGGCGGCCGACGGGCGCAGGGTGACGTCGAAGATCTCGGCCAGCTCCGCCTCGAGCCAGGTGCGCACCGGCGTGCCCCGGAACACGTCCCAGTGGGTGCACAGCGCCCGCCAGGCCTGGCGCGACTCCGCCTCGGTGAGCCCCGCCTTCCCCACACCGAGCACCTCGAGCGGCACCCCGCTGGCGTGGAGCAGCCGCGTGACGTAGTGGTCGGGCGTGACGAACAGCGTCGCCGGGTCGGGGAACGGGCAGTCGTCGAGCAGCAGGCGCGGGTCGACGTGGCCGTGGGGCGAGACGATCGGCAGCGCGCGCACGGCCTCGTACAGCCGGCGGGCGATCGCCCGGGTGCCCGGATCGGCGGGGAGCGAGCGATCGGGATGGAGCCGCAGCTCGGGACCGGCATCGCTCACCCCCGTAGTCTGGCCGAGGTTGCCGGCGAGTGGTGCCGGACCTTCTCGTGAGAGCAGACCGCGTGGCGCAGACCTTCCGACCGTCCCCGGCCTCCGTCGCCCGGCTCGGCGGCGTCGGCGGCGCCCCGAGCCCCGAGCAGGTCACCGCCTTCGTGCAGGAGCAGCTCGCAGGCGTCGACCTCGACGGGCGCAGCGTGTGCGTGCTGGTGCCCGACGCGACCCGCAGCTGCCCGCTCCCGCTGCTGCTCGACGCCGTGCACGGCGCGCTGCACGGCCGCGCCACCCGCACCACCGTGCTCGTCGCGCTCGGCACCCACGCCCCGATGTCCCCGAAGGCGCTGGCCGCCCACGTCGGCTGCACGCCGGACGAGCTCACCTCACGCCCCGGCGTCGTCGTGCGCAACCACGAGTGGGCCGACCCGGCCACGTTCGTCGCGCTGGGCACCATCAGCGCGGCGCGGATCGACGAGCTGTCCGGCGGCCTGCTGCACGAGGCCGTCGACGTGCGCGTCAACCGGGCCGTGGTCGAGCACGACCTCACGCTCGTGGTCGGCCCCGTCTTCCCGCACGAGGTCGTCGGGTTCTCGGGCGGCGACAAGTACCTCTTCCCGGGCGTGTCCGGCCAGGAGATGATCGACCTGTCGCACTGGCTCGGCGCCCTCATCACCAACGCCGAGATCATCGGGACCCGGGGCATCACGCCGGTGCGCGCGCTCATCGACGAGGCCGCGGCGCTGGTCCCGGGCGACCGCCTCGCGCTCTGTGTGGTGACCCGTCCGGGCTCGGGCGACCTCTGCGCGGCCACCTTCGGCGAGCCCGGCGCGGCCTGGGCAGCGGCCGCCGAGATCTCCGCCGGGACGCACGTGCGCCACCTCGACGCCCCGGTCGCCCGGGTGCTGTCACTCGTGCCCGAGCGCTATGACGACCTGTGGACCGGCGCCAAGGGCTTCTACAAGGTCGAGCCCGTGGTCGCCGACGGGGGCGAGGTGGTGCTCTACGCGCCGCACATCCGCCAGGTCAGCGCGATGCACCCGCAGGTGTCGGCCATCGGCTACCACTGCCGCGACTACTTCCTGGCGCAGTGGGACCGCTTCGCCGACGTGCCCCGCGGCGACCTGGCGCACGCCACCCACCTGCGGGGCACCGGCACCTACGACCCGGCCACCGGCGAGTCCTGCCGGGTGCGGGTCACCCTCGCCACCGGCATCCCCGAGGCCGAGGTGCGCGCCGTGAGCCTCGGGTACCTCGACCCGGCCGCGGTCGACGTCGCCGCCTGGGCGGCGGATCCCGGGACGCTGGTCGTGCCCGACGCGGGCGAGGTGCTGTACCGGCTGCGCCCCGGCGCCACGTAGGCCGCCGCGGGCGACCGTCGCGATCGCAGGGCTGCCAGACTTCCCGCCATGCGTCTGCAGGCAGGTTCAGGGCTCACCGTCGACATCGCTGCCGACGGCACGGTGCGTGTCGGGCGTGACGAGGCCGACTGGTTCGGGCCCGGCGCCCCGACCCGCCCGGCCGCCGTCCAGACCGCGGTCCAGGTGGTCGACGACCTCGGCCCCGCGACCTCGGTGACCGTGGTCGACGGCGACATCCGCTGCTCGGTGCTCGCCTACCCCGAGCGCTCGATGCTGGTGTTCCGCACCACCGCGCTCGCCGACGTCGACGGCCTGGCCACGGGTGCCTTCGACCAGCCGTCGGTCGGGTGGCCGGTCTTCACCCCGGCGGACCGGGCCGCGGCTGGCGCCCCCGACGACCTGCGGGCGGTGGTGTTCCAGCACTGCGAGTTCGGCCTGCCCGCCAACGCCGGCGCCGACCTCGACGGCTTCTTCCTGCTCCCCCACAGGCCCCCCACCGGTTGGCCGCTGCTGCTCAGCGCGCCCGACGGTCGGGCGCTGCTGCTCGCCCCGCTCGACGCGTTCCACGAGCAGACCGTGGGCCTCAACGGCGGCACCCTGCGCTGCGGCTGGCACGGCGACCTCGACTCGGTCCCCGCGGGGTTCAGCACCGACCTGGCCCTGCTCGCCGGTGACGGCCCCCGGGACTGCCTCGACCGCTGGGGCCGGCTGCTCCTCGACCGGGCGGGCACCACCCGACCGGGGCGCTGGCCCGACGCGCTGGGGTCGCGACCCTCGTACTGGACCGACAACGGTGCCGCCTACTGGTACCGCACCGAGCCGGGCCACGACGTGGCGGGCTCCATCGTCGCCGCGGTCGACGACCTGCGGGAGCGCGACGTGCCGATCGGTGCGGTGCAGCTCGACTCGTGGTTCTACCCCCACGCCGAGCTGCGGCCGTTCGACACCGACGAGTGGGTCGTGCCGCCCACCGCCATGACCGCGTGGGAGGAGCGCGACGACGTCCTCCCCGACGGCATCGCCTCGCTGCGAGAGCGGCTCGGGAACCCGCCGCTGGTGGCCCACATCCGCCACCTGGCGTCCACCGCACCCCTCGCGGCGGAGGTGCCGGTCTTCGTCGACGGCGACGACGCCGCGCCGGCCACGCCCGAGGCGTACGAGCGCTGGCTCGACCAGTGCGTGGCCTGGGGCGTGGAGACGTTCGAGCACGACTGGCTGGTCGAGGTGTTCTTCGGGGTGCGCGGCCTGCGCGAGCGACCCGGCCGCGCCCGGGCCTGGCAGGAGGGCATCGACCGGGCCGCGCGGGAGCGGGGCATCACCCTGCAGTGGTGCATGGCCACGCCGGCCGACTTCGCCCAGACCACCACGCTCACGCAGGTGACGTCGGTCCGCACGTGCGGCGACCACGGCTACATCGCGACACCCGGGCAGCTGTGGGCCTGGTTCTGCACCACCAACGCGCTCGCCCGGGCGCTCGGGCTCATGCCGTTCAAGGACGTGTTCCGTGCCGACCCCGAGGTGGCCGGCGACACCGGCGAGCCCGAGGCGCTGCTGTCCGCCCTGTCCACCGGGCCCGTCGGCCTCGGCGACCGCGTCGGCCGCTTCGACCCGGTGCTGGCGCAGCGCACCTGCCGCGCCGACGGCATCCTCATCAAGCCCCACACCCCGATCGCCGTCACCGACACCTCCATGCTCGCGGGCCCCGCCTTCAACAACGAGCTGCTGGTGGCCGAGTGCTACTCCGACCACCCCGCGGGCCGCTGGTCGTACGTGGTCGCGATGCACGGCAACCCGGGCGACGACGAGATCGACCGGGTGGTGGCCTTCGACGACCTCGGCGTCAGCGAGCCCGACGGCGACGTGATCGTGTGGGACGTCCGGGCGCGCACCGCCACCCGGCTCGGCGCCGACGGGCAGTGGCGGGTGCGGCTCCGGCGCGAGGAGTGGACCTACCTCGTGCTTGCACCCATCTTCGGAGGCGGGTTCACCGTCATCGGCGACGCCAGCAAGTTCGTCCCCGCGGGCGACGCCCGCATCGAGGTCTTCCCGGTGCCGCAGGGCGCAGACCTGATCGTGAAGGGCGCCGGCGAGACCGTCACCGTCACCGGCTGGTCGGAGACGACCCCGTCGGTCGACGGCACCCCCCTCGACCACGACGCCCGGACGGGCCTGTGGACGCTCGCCGTCGACGTGCCGAGCCGGGGCTGGGCGCGCGTCGAGGTCCGGACCGCCGCGGTTTGACGTGCACAGGTGCACCGTGGCGGTGCATCCACGCACGCCACGTTCGGGAGCGCCCGGGTCAGACCTCGAGCTCGCTCTTGGTGCGGCCCTTGCTGGCCCACCAGCGGCTCGAGCCGGCGAGGCGGAACGGCTCGGGCTTGTCGTCGTCGGTGAGCAGCCCGGTCTCGAGCCAGAGGCGCTTGAGGTGGCGGATCCGGCCGTGCTCGCGGTCGTCGGTGTAGGCGGAGCGGGCGTGGAGCACGTGGTAGTTGTTCACGAACTGCACGTCGCCGGGCTCCAGCTGCATGGCGACGTGGAACTGCGGGTCGGCGCACATCGCGTCGACCCGGTCCATGGCGGCGCGCGCCGCGGCCGACACCACCGGCGCATCGTCGTGGCGGCGTGACGACTCGATGTAGGGCCGGATGTAGCGCACGAACAACCGCTCGCCGCGGCGGGTGAAGACGGGCATCGTGTACCAGCCCTTGCCACCCGGCGCCTGCTCGCCTCGGTAGTCGTAGGGGAACGTGCCGTACAGCTCGGCCGCCAGCTCGGGGTCGTCGCGCACCAGCTCGTTGTGGATGCTCACCGCGTTGGCCACGATGCTGGCGCCCCCACCCGCGCCGGCGTCGAGGCAGAGCAGGCCCACCAGGTCGGAGCCGTCGGAGTGGAACGGGAACGGCACGCCGCCGATCTCGTTGCCGCGCGAGGTGGGGTCGTCGTAGCCGCGACCCTGGTCGGTGACGTCGCCGAGCAGGTGGCCCTTGGCGTTCTGCGGCCAGGGCCGACCGAGGTGGGCGCCGATGCCCCAGTAGACGGTGGAGGCGCGCTCCTTGCCGAGCCGCGCCACGGGAACGCCCCGGATGAGCGCCACGCCGAGCCCGTTCACGAGGTCGTCGGTGAGGCGCGCCAGCTCGGCGCCGAGCGTGGGGAGCGGGAAGTCGTCGCGCGTGATGTCGAGGACGTCGTCGGTGCGGGCCTCGGCCTCGACGAGCGCCGCGTCGAGCTCGGCGACGTGCTCCTCGGTGAGCCGGAACACGTAGCGGTCACCGACCGTGTCGCGCCGCCACTCGCACGCCTCCTCGAGCGGCACCAGGGTGGCCGGGTCGACCGGCAGGTCGTGGTCGGTGGTGGTCATGGGTGCCTCCAGCGGGCCCGGTCGCGGGGTGCAGGCCGCGGAGCCGCTTCAGATCGCCACGGTAGGCGTCACGAGCTCCCGTGTCCCGGGCGTCACCGACCGTCGCAGGAGCCCCACCGCCGGCGGCAGGACCGCCGCGAGGGCGGTGGCCGTCGTGGCCGCGCCTGCCGCGGTGGCCCATGCCAGCGGATCGAGCGGCGTGCAGCCGAAGAACTGGCTCACGCCGGGGGTCTGCACGATCGCCACGAGCACCGCGGCGGAGCCGACCGAGGCCAGCAGGACCGACGGGTGCATGCCGCCCGAGGCCAGCGTCTGCCCGAGCTGCGTGCCGACGAGCGAGACCAGGCCCACGGTGCCGGCCCGCTTCGGGCCACCCGTCAGCGAGGCGACGCCCCAGGCCGCGCCGGCGCCGGCAGCCGTGGTGACCGCACGCAGCGCGATGGCCCGGTTGAGGCTGGCGCCGAGCGACCGGTCGGGCCCCTCCGCCGCCAGGTCGTCGTAGCTGCGGTTGCGGGGCGGCCTCACCGCGATCGCCATCGACGGGGCCACGTCGGTGAGCATGTTGACGAGCAGCAGCTGCCGCGACGAGAGCGGGGTGCGGCCCGTCAGGCCGCTCGCCGCGACGGTGAACGCGATCTCCCCGAGATTCCCGCCGAGCAGGATGGCGAGCGCCTCGCGCACCGAGGCCCACATCGCGCGGCCCTCGATGATGGCGTCGACGATGGTCTCGATCCGCTCGTCGGTGATGATCACGTCGGCGGCGTCACGGGCGGCCGCGGTGGCGTTGGCCCCGAGCGCCAGCCCCGCGTCGGCCAGGCGGATGGCCGGGGCGTCGTTGGCACCGTCGCCCGTCATCGCGACCGCGATGCCCGAGGCCTGGTAGGCGCGCACGATGCGCACCTTGTCGGCAGGGGTGACGCGGGCGAACACCGACACGTCGGGCAGCACGGCGGCCAGCGCGGCGTCGTCGAGCTGCTGGAGCTCGCCTCCCGTCATGACGCGGTGGCCGTTGAGGATGCCCAGCTCGGCCGCGATGCCCTCGGCGGTGCTCGGGTGGTCGCCGGTCACCATCACCACCTCGACACCCGCACGGCGCAGGCCGTCGACCGCGGCGGCCGCCGACGGCCGGACCGGGTCGGCGAGCGCGAGGAACCCCAGGAAGACGAGGCCGATCACGTCGTCGTCGCAGATCTCCCGGTCCGACGCGAGCGTGGCTTCGGCGACAGCGAGCACGCGCAGGCCCCGCCGGGCGAGCTCGTCGACCGACCGCTCCAACCGCTTGCGGGTGGTCGGGGTGAGCGCGCGGTCGCCCCCCGGCCCCCGCCGGGCGGTGCAGCGGGTGAGGACCGTCTCCGGCGCACCCTTCACGCTGAGCAGGACACCCCCGCCGTCGTGGCTGCCGAGCGTGGCGTGGTAGCCGCGGGAGGGCTCGAACGGGAGGGCGTCGAGCAGGGACCAGCCGGGTGCGCCGTCGTCGAGCTCGGCACCGACCCGCACCGCGCCGTCGACGATGGCCTGGTCGGTGGGGTGCGCCAGCGGCGAGCCCTCGGCGGTCTCGGGGCTGGCCCGGCGGCCTGCCGCCACGATGGCGCGGGCGAGGTCGTTCAAGGCGTCGACGGCGTAGGTGTGGGAGCCGTCGCTCACCGTCTGCAGCGAGATGCGCCCGTGCGTGAGGGTGCCGGTCTTGTCCGTGCAGAGCACCTCGACGCGCCCGAGGGCCTCGATGGCACGGGGGTTTCGCACCAGGGCGCCGCGCACCGACAACCGGCGGGCGGCCGAGAGCTGCGCCACGGTGGCCAGCATGGGGAGCCCCTCGGGAACGGCCGCCACCGCCAGGCTGACCCCGGCCCCGAGGCTGCGTCGCAGCGGTTGGCCACGCACCAGGCCCGCACCGATGACGCCCAGGCCGCCCAGCGCGGCGAACGGCAGGGTGACGGCACTGAGCCGAGCCAGCCGGGCGTCGACGCCGCTCGACCGTGGCCGGTCGTCGAGCGGCCCGATGTCGGCGAAGGCCTCGGTGTCGCGGCCGGTCGCGACCACCACGGCGGTGCCCGAACCGGCGACGACCGTGGTGCCCTCGTAGAGCATCGAGGTGCGCTCCGCCACGATGGTGGTGAAGCACGGCGCCGGGTCCTTCGTGACCGGGAGCGACTCGCCGGTGAGGGTCGACTCGTCGACCTCCAGGCCGTTGGCCTCGAGCAGCCGGGCGTCGGCGCCGATCACCGAGCCGGCGTCGACGGAGATCACGCTGCCGCGCACCAGGGCCTCGGCCGACACCGTCGTGGTCCGGCCGCCCTCGAGGACGGTCACCAGCATCTGGTGCGATTCGTCGAGGGCGCGCACGGCCCGCTCTGCCCGGAAGCGCTGGGCCGCACCCAGCAGGGCGTTCGCGCCGGTCACCGCGCCGATCACCGCGGCATCGGCGGTGGACCCGACCATGGCCGAGAGCGCGGCACCTCCCGCCAGCACCGGCACCAGCGGGTTGGCCAGCTCCCCCGCCACCGCTTGGCCGAACTGGAACGGCGCGGACACGGTGCGGGCCACCGGCCCACGGCGGGCGAGCGCCTCGCGGGCGGACAACCCCGCACGGGTCGCGCCGAGCTGCGCGAGCACCTCGTCGGGCTCGAGCTCGTGCCACGGCGGACGCGGCGGTGGGATGGGGCTGCGCCGCTGCGAGAGCGCCCATGCCGCGCGGGTGCTGTTGCCGATGGCGAGCAGCGCGGCCACGTTGACGCTCGTGAGCGCGCGGCCGCCTCCGGTGGTGCCCCCCGCCACCGCCAGCAGCGAGCCGGCGCTCGACCCCAGCAGGGCCATGGCCGCGCTCTGCCGGCTCACCTCGTGCGCCACCCCCGCGGCCTCGATCACGAAGGCCGCCTGGGTCAGGCCGTCGAACACCATGACGTGGCCGCCCCACACCGGGACGTTGCCGACGGCGACCCCCACGCCCACGTCGGAGGCGCCGAGCGCCATCACGTCGTCGCGACACAGGGAGAGCACCACGCAGCCATCGGTCTGCAGCCCGCGGATCGAGTCGGTCAGGGCCGTGCCACCGTCGACGGCGAGGTCGGCGCCGACGCGCGCGACGAGCCCCGGCGGACCACCGGCCACGGCCACCATGTGCTGCGCCTGCTGGGCGGCGTCGACCAGCTCGACCGCGCCCAGGGCGAGCTCGTCGGCCACGGAGAACACCGCGACGAGGTGACCACCGTGGACCAGACCGATCACCTCGGCATCCCGGGGCAGTCGCTTGATCGCGCGGCGGGCATCGAGGTCGGCGGGGAGGTCGAGCTTCGCGACGGGGCCGACCGCCCACCCGGGCCGCCGCTTGACCCGGGTCGCCTGCGTCGGGTCGAAGAGGCTGCGCAGGTGCTGGCGCACCTCGACGTGGTCGGCGCCGGCGAGCAGCTCGAGTTGCTCCACCTGCTGCGCGCCGCTGAGGAGCAGCTCGGCCTCGATGCAGACCGTGTCGACGGTGTCGAGGCGGCGCAGCGCGCGGGAGTCGGTGACCACCACGCCGCGGTCGGCGAGCAGGCGCCCGAGGTGCGCGGCGAACGTCTCCCGCCCGACCTTGGCGGCCTTGGGAACGCCGGCCATGAGGACGGCTGCCGCGGTCCGGGGGTTGCCGGTGGTGAGCCCTGCGGTTGCGGCCCCGGCCAGCGAGGCGATCGCGGCCCGGTCGGTGAACGTCTCCACGGGGCCTCCGGGTGCCGCCACGGGCCGGGGCTCGTCGTCGTGGGCGTCGACCCAGCGACCCGTCGGCTCGCCGTGCAGCTGTGCCTCCACCAGCTCCCAGCGCCGCCGTCGTGCGGTGGCCTCGGTGTACGAGGTGGCGCGCTGGAGGCCGTCCACCACCAGGCCCAGCGGCCCCTGCGCCAGGCCCTGCGCCGCGGCGTTGACCGTGGCCAGGGTGACGTCGGTGACCGGCGCGCCGAGCGCGTTCTCGACCACGCGCCGCAGGCGCGGCTCGTTGTCGACCAGCGACACGAGCGTCGCGAGCTCGATGGGGATGGGCGTGGCCTGCAGCACCGCGCCGAACGCCCCGAGCCCGATGCCCGCGACGTCGGCGACGAGGCCGGCCAGGGCGCGCCGTGCGGGCTCGCGGTCGCCGGGGTGATCGGGTCGCTCGAACCCGAACCGCTCACGGTGCGCGCCGTGCGCCTCCTCGACCTCCTCGATCACCTCGATGAGGTCGTCGGCCTCGACGCTGTCGCCGTCGAAGGCCACCACGACGCGACCCACGACCGCGTTCACCTCGGCCCAGTGGACGCCCTCGACGCGCGCGAGCGCCTCTTCGAGGTGCCTCGCCACCGGTTCGGACCCGGGGCGCGTCGCGGTGCGCACCTCGATGTGCGCCTTGCCGTCGCCGACCCACGCGCGCCGGTGCCGGCGACCGGACCGGGTCCACCGCAGGGGCGGCACCCGTCCCAGGGGTGGGACCAACCAGAGCGTGGACAAGGCCCCACGATGCCCGCTGCCAGCACCGTTGCCAACCCTGAACTGACGCGGGACGGCGATTTTCCCCCACCTGGGGTCGGCTCAGGCGCCTCCGGCGAGCGCGTCGATGGCGTCCTGCACGCTCGAGAAGAGGTGGTCCGGCGGGATCCGCTGCAACAGCCCGCTGTGCTTCAGGTCGTGGTGCACCAGGTGCGACGAGCGGGCGATGGCGGTGGTGACGCCCCGCGCCTGGAGGTCGAGGGCCAGCTGCTGGAAGGCGCGGGCGCCCGTGTAGTCGATGTCGGAGATGCCGTTCGCGTCGAGCACGAAGGTCGTCACGGGCGTGGGCGACAGGTCGACGAGCTCCCGCACCTGTTCCGCCACGTAGTTGGCGTTGCCGTACCAGAGGGGTGCGTAGAGGAGGTAGACGAGCACTCCCGGGACCTGTTCCGTGGGCCGGCCGATGTCGCGCGGGATCCAGTGGTCGGTGCCGGGCTCACGCCCCAGGACGGCGTCGCGCGGTCGGGCGCTGCGGCGCGTCCGGTCGAACAGCGAGAGCAGCACCGCCACCGCCACACCGACCTCGATGCCGTACACGGCCACCGCGCAGAGGGTCACCACGGCGAGCCCGAACTCGAGCCGGTCGAAGTGGAGGATCGCCCGCAGCTCCCCCACCCGGAACAGGCGGGTCGCGACGTACACGAGGATGGCGCCGAGCGTGGCCTGGGGGATGTCGCTCAGCAGCCCGGTGGCGTAGAGCGCGATCGCAAGCGACGCCGCCGCGGCCGTCAGCCCGGCGAGCTGGCTGCGTCCTCCGGAGCTCGACACCACCTCGGTCCGGGGCGGGCTGGAGTTGACGGCGAACGACCCGATGAAGCCCGAGGCCAGGCTGCCGGCACCGAGGGCGACGAGGTCACGGTCGAAGTCATCGGGCGTCGGGGTGCCCTGGCTCGCGGCGCGGACGGTCGCGGCGGTCTGGACGATGCAGAGGAACGCGACCGTCAATGCAGGACCGACGAGACGGCGCACGTCGCGCCACGGCGCCGACGGCACCCCGACCGACGGCAACCCGCCGTGGATGGTGCCGAGCACCGCGACGCCGTGGTCCTGCAACCCGAGCGCGGCCGTCACCACCGTCGCGATCACGAGGCCGATGAGCGCCCCGGGCACGCGCCGGTCGAGGCGCTCGCAGGCCACGATCACCACGAAGACGAAGACGGCGATGGCCACGTCCCAGCCGTTCACGTGGCCCAGCTCGTGGCGGATGTGCGAGAGCCGGCCGATCGTCGACGTGCCGCCACCCGGAACCCCCAGGACCGCCGGGAGCTGACCGACGACGATCTCCACCGCGATGCCGGCGAGCACCCCGGTGATGACCGGCGCCGAGAAGAGGTCCGACACCCAGCCGAGCCGCAGCAGCCCGGCCGCCACCACGAGCACCCCGACCATGAGCGCGAAGACCGGCACCAGGTGCGCGTAGCGCGGGGTGCCCACCACCGCGATCGCGGCGATGCCCGCGGCGAGGACCGGGGCGATGGTGGAGTCGGCCCCGGAGGAGAGGCTGGGGCTGCGACCCAGCAGCACGAACATGACCGAGCCCGCCACGAACGCGTAGAGGCCCACCACCGGCGGCACGTTGACCAAGCGGGCGGTGGCCATCTGCTCCGGGACCGCGATGGCGACGAGGGTGAGGCCGGCGAGCAGGTCGGGCGCCAGCCACGACCTGCGGTAGCCCGCCAGCGTCGGTGCGACCAGCCGGGCCTTCGTCAACCCCGCCCCGCTCATCGCGCGTTTCGGGGACGGAAATGCGCGTCAGGCGCACCTTTCCGTCCCCAGAAGTTCGTCATTGCGCCACGCGCCGAACTACTCGGTGGTCGGTGACGGTGTCGCCTGCCCGGTCGCGGCCCGCTTCGTCGCCGCCTTCTTGGCCGGAGCCTTCGTCGCTGCCGCCTTCTTGGCCGGAGCCTTCTTCGCCGTCGCCTTCTTCGCTGCCGCCTTCTTCGCGGGAGCCTTCTTCGCCGTCGCCTTCTTGGCGGGAGCCCGCTTCGCCGTCGCCTTCTTCGCAGGTGCGGGCGACTCGGGGGCCTGCTCCACGGGAGCGGGTGCGACCACCAGCCGGGCCGCGGGCGTGGCCCTCGGAGCCGGCGTGCGACGGCGGCCGCGCAGGGGCGCCACCAGGCCGTCGAGCAGGAACACCCCACCGTCGAGCACCAGGCCGCCACTGCGTGACGCCCCGTGACCGACGAGCTCGACGACACCGGTGACCACGGTGGTGGTGGCGTGGCCCGCGGCCCGGGCGACGCCCGCCGCACCTGCGACCGTGGTGCCCATGACCACGGCGGTGCCCGTGACCGAGAGGTCGGTGATGCCGGTCCCCGCCTTCTGCGCCGTGCCCGTGACCGCGTCGATGGCCTCATTGGTGGTGCCGCTGGCGCGCTCACCCACGGTGGGCGAGTCGTGCGTGGCGCGGCGGCGCCGTCCGAGCAGGGCCAACGCGGCGCCCCCGACAGCGAAGACGGGCCCGATGACATCTGAATCCATGCGGGAACAGTACCGAGTCCACCTCCGAGCCGGGCCGCCGACCGTTCGAGGGCGCCACGGAGTGTTCACCGCATGGCCACAGCGCCGCCTCGCCCGCGACAGGGTGCCGCCAACCGACCGTGGTCCACTCACCGCGTGGTCGCAGTGCGTTCAGTCGACGCGGAGGCACCGGGGTCGTCCGCCCCGGCGTCGGTTGACCGTGCCGTCGGGCGAACGGTGGCGCGCCGGCCCCACCACCCCGCACCGCGGCTGTCCGGGGAGCGCCGGCTCACCGACCTGCTCGAGCGCCTGGCGTGGGTCGGCGCCTGGGCGGCCGGCGCCTTCGGGGCGCCGCTCCTGCCGGACCTCCCCGAACGGCACGATGCCGCGGCGCGGCGGGACCGGGTCGGGAGCGCCGTTCGGTAGTGTCCCGCCGATGCTGGAGCCCCTGCGGACCGACGCCGACACGACCTTCGACCTCGAGGCCGACGTGGTCGTCGTGGGGCTCGGCTGCGCCGGGGCCGCAGCCACCATCGAGGCCGCCGAGGCCGGGGCCGAGGTGCTCGTGCTGGAAGCCGCGCCGCTGGGCGGCGGCACCTCCGCGATGTCCGGCGGCCTCATCTACCTCGGCGGGGGCACCCCCATCCAGGAGGCGTGCGGCTACACCGACACGCCGGAGGACATGGCCCGGTTCCTGCTGGCCGCCTGCGGTCCCGACGCCGACCCGGCCAAGGTGCAGGCCTACTGCGAGGGCAGCGTCGCCCACTACCACTGGCTGGTCGACCACGGGGTCCCGTTCACCGCCCGCTTCCACCCGGAGCCGAGCCGCGAACCGCCCGACGACTCGGGCCTGGTGTTCAGCGGCGGTGAGGACTCGTGGCCGTTCACCGAGATCGCGCCCCCGGTCCCACGCGGCCACCACCCCAGCCACCCCGACAGCGCCGGCGGGTTCCTCATGCAGCGGCTCCTCGCCGCGGTGGCGGGCACGCCCGCCCGGGTCGTCACCGACACCGTCGCCGAGCGGCTCGTGGTCGACGGCGCCCGGGTGGTGGGCGTCGAGGCCTCGGTCGACGGGACGCGCACGCTCGTCCGCGCGCGCCGCGGTGTGGTGCTCACCGCCGGCGGCTTCGTGTTCAACCACGACATGGTCGCCGAGCACTGCCCGGAGGCGCTGCGGTGCAACGTCCCCATCGGCACGCCGCACGACGACGGGCGCGGCATCCGCATGGCGCAGGGCGTCGGCGCGGCCACCGTGGGCATGGACCGCGTGGAGGTCGGCATCCCGCTGACACCGCCGCGGAGCCTGGTGCGCGGCATCCTCGTCAACGCCGTGGGCCGGCGCTTCATGAACGAGGACACCTACAGCGGGCGGCTCGGCCAGGAGTTCCTGCTGCGCCAGGACGGGCAGGTGTACTTCGTCCACGACGACGAGACGTTCAGCGTCAACGTGGTGGGGTACAAGCCCAAGTGGGTCGCGGCGTCGGCCGGCGAGCTCGAGGAGGAGATCGGCCTGCCACCCGGCTCGCTCACCGACACGCTCGACCGCTACAACCGCGACGCCGCCGCGGGCCACGACACCGAGCACCACAAGGCCCCCGAGTGGCTGCGCCCCCTCGAACCGCCCTACGGCGTGGTCGACCTGCGCGTCGAGAAGAGCTACTACGCGCCGTTCACGCTCGGCGGCCTGGCGACCACCGTCGACAGCGAGGTGCTCGACGGCTCGGGCGCCGCCATCCCCGGGCTCTTCGCGGCCGGCCGCACCACCGCGGGCATCGCGGCGGGGGGCTACGTCAGCGGCATCTCGCTCGGCGACGGCACGTTCTTCGGGCGTCGGGCCGGCGGCGCGGCGGCGCGCAGCTCGTCCTGATCCGGAGCCGGCAGGGCGATGGGCAGCAGGCCGAGCCGCTGGGCGGCCTCGACGGCCTCACGGCGGTTGGCCACGCCGAGCTTCAGGTAGATGTGGCTCACGTGGGACTTCAGGGTGTTCAGGGAGACGATCAGCTCCCGGGCCATGTCGGCCTTGGGGAGGTACGTCGGGAGGTAGCTCAGGACCTCCAGCTCGCGCTCGGTGAGGGGATCGACCAGCAGGGCGTTGCCCGACGGTCCGTCGGCGGCGGCGGACGGCCCGGTGGGACCGGCGAGCAGCCGCGGGAAGGGCCGCGGGTCGAGCGCCGCCAGCGCACGCAGGGTGGGCGCGACGTGGGGTCGTGCCTGGGCGAAGGCCTGCACGTCGCCCTCGGGCTCGGCGCGGCGCACGGCCTCGCCCAGCGTCGCGACCGCGGTGGTCGGGTCGCCGTCGAGCTCGTCGAGCACCGCCCGCCACACCAGGAGCTCGACCGACGGTGGCACGTCGGCGTGCTCCCACTCGGCGCAGATCTTGCGCGCGCCGCCCGGATCGCCTTCGGCAAGCGCCACGGCGACCGCGGCCGACCGGACGGCGGGCGTCTGCAGCCCCCGGTGGCGGCCCAGCAGCTCGACCGCGTGCTCGACGGAGCCGAGCGACAGCAGCAGCCGCGCCTCGGTTGCCAGCAGCTGGGCCTCGAGCAACGGCGGGGGCACCGGATGGCCCTCGTTGCGGTACGCGTGGAGCCGCTCGACCCCGGCTGAGGCGTCGTCGCGGACGAGGTCGAGGTGGGCGCGCTGGATCACGGTGGCGCACAGCCCCGAGGCCCGACCGAACCGCATGCTCAGCGACTCCGCCGCGGTCATGCTCGCGGCTGCGCCGCCGGTGTCCCCCTGGCGCAGGAGCACCCATGCCAGGGCCAGGTGCGCGTGCAGCGCGCCGGGGTGGCGCGGCATCTCGGCATCGCGGGTGACCGCCAGCGAACGGGCGGCCTGGCGCTCGGCGAGCCGCAGCTCACCGGCCCACGCGGCCACGAGGGCCCGGGTGGCGTGGGCGTTCACCGCCCACGGCGCGTAGTCGATGCCCTGCTCGAGGGTGGCGTCGAGGGTCGCGGCAGCCGCGCCGAGGTCACCGCGGTACAGCTCGGCGCGGCCCCTCGTCAGCGCCACGACCGACCGCAGGCTCTCGAGGGACGTGAACCCCGACGGTGGCAGGTCGTCGGGGCCGAGGGGCGCCAGCGCCTCGGCCGCGGCCTCGCCGGCGGCGAGCGCGGCATCGGCGCCCAGGTGGTTCTCGACCCAGCTGGCCCGCAGGGTCAGGGCGACGGCGCGGTCGCCGGGTGACACGTGGTCGGAGGCCTCGAAGTCGACGAGGTACCGCTGTGCCAGCAGGGTCTTGCCCACCATCGTGGCGAGGATGGCCGTGTCGAGCAGCACGCGCGGGCGCTGCCGCACCACCGCGTCGGGAAGGCGCTCGAGCCACGCGAGCTCGGTGCTGACGTTGCCCTGCTCGAACTTGTGCGCCACCCGGTCGGAGATCAGCCGCAGCAGGCCCGACCAGTCCTCGGCGGCGGACAGGTAGTCGCCGGCCGCGTCGTCGTCACCCTGCTCGAGCGACCAGCGCGCGGCCCGTCGGGCCAGCAGCCGGGCGTCGCCGGGCCGTTCCACCTCGAGCCGGTGGCGCAGCACCGACCGGAACAGGCGGTGGTAGCGGTACCAGCGGCCGGTGCCACGGAGCGGCGCCAGGAAGACGGCGTGGCCGTGGAGCCACTCGAGCATCTCGCCGCCGTCGTCGCGACCGGTGACGGCGTCGCACAGGGGCGCCGACAGCCGCTCGAGCACCGACGTGTCCAGCAGGAACGTGCGCAGCTCCGGTGCCAGCTTGGCCAGCACCTCGTCGGACAGGTACCCGACCACGTGCTCGTCGTAGGCCACGAAGTGGTCGACCACCTCGGCCAGGTCGTCGGCACCGGCCAGCGAGATGGCGGCCATCTGCAACCCGGCCGACCAGCCCTCGGTGCGGTTCACCAGGGCCTCGACCTGGCCGGAGCTGAGCGGTTGGCCGGAGATGCCGGAGACGAGGCTGGCCGCCTCGGGGTTCGAGAAGGCCAGGTCGGCCTGGCGCACCTCGGTCACCTCGCGCCGCAGGCGCAGGGCGTGGAGGGGCAGCCGGAGGTCGGTGCGGCACCCGATGAGGAGGTGGATGTTCGGCGGGCACTGCTCGGCCAGCACCCCGAGGTCGGCGTACAGCGCGGCGTTGCCCAGGGCGTCGACGTTGTCGAGCACGAGCGCGACGTCGCCGAGGCCCTCGAGACAGCCGAGCAGGTCGGCGAGCGCCCGGTCGCCCAGCCCGGGCCCGCCCACCTGCGTGACGTCGCCGGGCGGAGCGCCCACGGCCTCGATGGCGGCACGCAGGCAGGTGGCGAAGCGCACGGGATCGTCGTCGCGCTCGTCGACGGTCAGCCAGGCCACGGAGCCGGCGGGCTGCCCGGCCGCCCACTGGGCGAGCAGCACCGACTTGCCGAAGCCGGCGGGCGCGACCACCAGGGAGAGGCGGCCCGACCCGCTGAGGTCGAGGCGGCGGGTCAGGCGGGGTCGGTCCACGGCGAAGCCGGGTACCGACGGGAGCCTGATCTTCGCCGCCAGCAAGGAATCCACGCAACGCCCCTGCGCAGGGCTCCCGCAGCTCGGTCGCCGTGCGCACCGGCAACCCTAGAGCGAAGTTGACAGTTGTCCCACAGGCGGAGGCCTCCGGCCCGCGGCCGTCAGCCGGCGATGCTGACCGGCGTCACGCTGCGCAGCTCCAGCCCCAGGGCCGCGATCTGGTCGATGGCCGACAGGAGCACCGCCTGGTCGGCCACCCAGCCCTGGAAGTGCGAGCCGTCGAGGTCGACCGCGACCAGCTCGAACCCTCCGAGCGCCGTCGACAGGCTGGCGCCGATGCGGCCCCCGACGACGATCTCGTACAGCTCCCTGGTCACGACCCCACATCCTGGGTGACCGAGCATGACGACACGCTGGTCATCCAACACCCCGGCGCCCGGGCGCGGCATCACCCGAAAAGGATGATCCCAGGGTTGCCACGGGGGCGCACACTGCTGCCGTGGAAGCCCGCGAGGACGACGGCCGCGCCGTCGAGGAGAACCCACCCCTCCGAGAGGTGGGCGCGGCCCCGAGCGACGACCCCGCGCCGCCGCTCCCGCCCCTCGAGGAGACCGACGAGGGGGCGCTCGAGCGCGGCATCGACCTGGTGATCGGTGCCACGGCCCGGGGCGTGCGGATGGCGAGCCTGGCCACCGACGCAGGGCGCCGGGCCATCGAGGCCGTGGGCAGCCAGCCCGCCGGGCGGGCCACCACCCGGGCCGTCACCGCCCTGACCGAGCCCCTCGCCCGCGAGGGCGCCGCGGTGCGCGCCCAGCTCGAGGACGACATGCCCGTCGCCGCGCGGAACCTGTCGGCCCGCGTCCTGCCGGCCGTCATCGAGACCGTCGACCCCGAGAACCTGCTCGACGCCATCGACCTCGACGCCGTCCTGGCCAAGATCGATCTCGAGGCGCTGCTCGGCACCCTCGACCTCAACGTGCTGCTCGCCCGCGTCGACATGGACGCGCTGCTGGCCCGCATCGACGTCGACGTGCTGCTCGACCGCATCGACGTGGAGAAGATCATCGAGCGGGTCGACGTCGACGGCATCGTCGAGCGCGTCGACGTGGGCCGGATCATCGCCCGCGTCGACGTCGACGGCATCATCGACCGGGTCGACGTCGACAAGATCATCGGCCGCGTCGACGTCGAGAAGCTGATCGAGCGCGTCGACGTCGACTCCCTGGTGGGCCGCACCGAGATCGGCGGCCTCATCGCCAAGTCGACGTCGGGTGTGCTCACGCACGCGCTCGACGCGATCCGCCGCCAGGGCGTGAGCCTCGACAACGTCATCGCCAGCGGCACCACGCGGGTGATGCGCCGTGGAGGTGCCGCGCTGCCTCCCGGGCCCGAGCTGCTCGTGGCGGCCCCGGCCCCGGAGCCGACGTCCCCGACCCTCGTCCCCGCACCTGCCGAGGCCACCGACACCGCCCCCCGCGCCATCGCCGAGGCCGACGAGGCCGTCAGCCAGCAGGGCCACTACGCCGGCGCCCTCACCCGCCTCGTGGCGTTCGTGTGCGACTGGCTCACCGCCGGCGCCCTGTTCACGGTGGGCGTGGCGTTCCTGCGCTTCGTGGTGGAGACGATCTCGCTGCACCACTGGAGCCCCGGCCACTACCCCGTGGTCCTCGGCGCCGCGTTCGTGCTGTGGCTCTTCGTGTGGTTCGCCTACCCGTGGTCGATGAGCGGCAAGAGCCTCGGCATGGCCGTGCTGGGCCTGCGCGTGGTCCGCGCCGACGGCTCCCCGGCCGACGCCAAGCACGCCGCGCTCCGCACCATCACCCTGCCCCTCGGCTTCCTCACGCTGGGCATCGGCTTCCTGGGGATCCTCTTCGGCCGCGAGCACCGGGCCCTCTACGACCGCATCGCCGGCACCGCGGTGGTCTACGACTGGGACGCCCGGGCCGCCCGCTACCGCTTCCTGGCGCGGCAGCACGACGCCCCCTGAGTCAGTCCTCGCGGCTGGCGCGCCCGACCAGCCAGCTGAGCACCAGGATGACGCCCACGAAGCCGAGCACGGCCAGCACCCGGTAGAGCAGCTGGCGGCTCCACGCGGAGGCCTCCTGCTCGAGCGACTCGAGATCGGCCTTGATCGCCGTGGCGCGGGGGTCGTCGTTCGGCTGGTCCTGGGACATCCCGACATGGTCGCGCGATCCTCACCCGGCGTCACCCGGTTTGGGTGATGCACTTCTGGTGCGTGACGGTCACGCTGAGCCACACTGAGCGCACCACTCCTGGTCGAAAGGGAAAGAAAACATGCTGGCAACCCAATGGGGCACCGGACAGGTGTTCCTGTCGATGATCTGGTTCACCCTGTTCTTCATCTGGATCTGGCTCCTGATCCTCGTGTTCGCCGACATCTTCCGCAGCCACGACATGAACGGCTGGGTCAAGGCGATCTGGGTGCTGTTCGTCATCGTCATGCCGTACCTCGGCGTCTTCGTGTACCTCATCGCCCGGGGCCACAAGATGAGCGAGCACGCCGTGGCCGACGCCAAGGCTCAGGACGAGGCCGCCCGCGCCTACATCCGTCAGGCCGCGTCGTCGCCCGAGGGCGTCGCCTCCGAGCTCGAGAAGCTCGCCGGCCTCCGCGACAGCGGCGTCATCACGCCCGAGGAGTTCGAGGCCCAGAAGGCCTCGCTGCTCGCCAAGTAGGCGCCACGGACGGCGTCCGCCGCCCACAAGGAATCGACCACGAGGGTCGGTGCCGCACCGGTCGCGAGACCGGCGGCGCCGGCCCTCGTGCCGTTTTCGCCGACTACCAGATCTCGCTGGCGCCCTGCACGACGAGGTAGATGCCGACGAGGAGCGACAGGATGACGATCGCCCGGTCGCGGTGGCGGTCGATCCAGGCCCGGAGGGCACCCAGCCGCTCCCGCGCCCGGTCGGGGTCGGTGAGCGCGTAGATCTCCATGCCCGCGAGCACCGAGGTCGCCACCAGCGCGAAGACCACCGCGGCGAGGATGGAATCGGTCTGCGACAGCCCCTGCTGCAGCACCCGCACACCGCCGGCGGCGACGAGCGCCCAGGGCTGGAGCAGCACGCCGATGACCGCCGCGCCCCCTGGCCCGATCTGGTCGAGCTTCTTGGCCCAGCCGGGCTCCTTCGGGGGGCCGGTGCGGGGGTGGAGCTGCTTCCACACCGCGAACGCCCCGAGCCCGAGCCCCAGCGCGATGGTGACGGCCGCCGCCGCGGTCGACGGTGCCGAGCCCGACTTCAGCGGCGCGTTCCCGCCCAGCGCGGCCGCCGCGATGACGATCCCGGCGAGGCACACCAGCCAGCCACCGATGAACCCAAGGCCGTTGCGCGGGCCGCGCGGCGTGCTGAGCACCAGGATGAAGCCGATGATCGGCAGCGGCTCCAGCGCGATCGTCACCGCCAACACCAGCAGGTCACCCACGGGGACCTCCTTCGGGCTCGGGGCCGGTCTGCACCCCGATGTTCTACCCTCCCTGCCGCGTCGAGGGGCGCAGTGGTCCAGCAGAGGGGTGCACCATGCAACAGTTCCGTGCGGTCATCGAGGCACACGGCAAGACGGCCACGGGCATCGAGGTCCCCGCCGAGGTGGTCGAGGCACTGGGCCCGAGCCGGCGACCCAAGGTGCGCGCCACCGTCGCCGGCCACACCTACCGGTCGAGCGTGGCCTCGATGGGCGGACGCTTCCTGCTCGGCGTGAGCGCCGAGGTGCGCCGCGCCGCGAACGTCGCCGCGGGCGACGAGGTCGACGTGGCGCTCGAGCTCGACGAGGAGACCCGCGAGGTGGTCGTGCCCGACGACTTCGCCGAAGCGCTCGCGGCGGTCCCCGCGGCGCGGGCGTTCTTCGACGGCCTCTCCTACAGCCAGCGCCGCTGGTTCGTGCTCGGCATCGAGGAGGCGAAGAAGCCCGAGACGCGCGTCCGTCGCATCGACAAGGCGGTGGCCCGGCTGGCCGAGGGCCGCGGGCAGACCTGACGCCCGGTGCCGGTCACGCCGTCATCGGCCCCACGTGCCGAGCGGCCAGACTGATGCGGTGAGCGTGCTCTCGAGAGCTTCCCTCGCGGCGGAGCCGCGCACGCTCGTCGACGTGTTCGACGCCACCGTCCGGGCGCACCCCGACGCCCCGGCGCTCGACGACGGGAACGTGGTGCTCAGCTACGCCGAGCTGCGGGCCGAGGCCGGGCGCGTGGCCACGTCGATCACCGAGGCCGGCGTCACGCCCGGGGCCCGCATCGGCGTGCGGATCCCGTCGGGCAGCGTCGAGCTGTACACCGCGATCCTGGGGGTGCTGGTGGCCGGCGCGGCCTACGTGCCGGTCGACGTGGACGACCCCGACGAGCGGGCCCGGCTGGTGTTCGACGAGGCCGACGTCGACGGCACCCTCACGGCCGGTCTCCGCTTCGAGCCCAGGGTGTCGCACCGCGACGCCCGGTCGCTGTCGCTGCTCTCTCCCGCCCACGACGCCTGGATCATCTTCACCTCGGGCTCCACCGGGACGCCGAAGGGCGTGGCGGTCACGCACCGGTCGGCGGCCGCGTTCGTCGATGCCGAGGCGCGCCTCTTCCTGCCCACACACCCGCTGAGCCCGGGCGACCGGGTGCTGGCCGGGCTGTCCGTGGCGTTCGACGCGTCCTGTGAGGAGATGTGGCTGGCCTGGCGCCACGGCGCCTGCCTCGTTCCCGCGCCGCGGGCCCTGGTGCGCAGCGGTGTCGACCTCGGACCGTGGCTCGTGGCGCGCCGCATCACCGCGGTGTCGACGGTGCCGACGCTCGCGTCGGTGTGGCCCCCCGACTCGCTCGGGGCCATCCGCCTGCTCATCTTCGGCGGCGAGGCGTGCCCGCCCGAGCTCGCCGCGCGCCTCGCGGTCGACGGCCGAGAGGTGTGGAACACCTACGGCCCGACCGAGACCACCGTCGTGGCGTGCGGTGCCCGGCTCACGGGCGACGGACCCGTGCGGATCGGCCTGCCCCTCGACGGCTGGGACCTGGCGGTGGTCGACCGCGACCTCGAGCCGGTCGACGAGGGCGAGGTCGGTGAGCTCATCATCGGTGGCGTCGGGCTGGCCCGCTACCTCGACCCGGTCAAGGACGCCGAGAAGTTCGCCGCCATGCCCACCCTGGGGTGGCGGCGGGCCTACCGCAGCGGCGACCTCGTCCGGTACGAGCCGGAGGGCCTGCTCTTCGTGGGCCGGGCCGACGACCAGGTCAAGGTCGGAGGTCGGCGCATCGAGCTGGGCGAGATCGACGCGGCGCTGCAGGCCCTGCCCGGCGTCGCAGGAGCCGCGGCCGCGGTGCGCCAGACCGACGCGGGCCACCCCACCCTCATCGGCTACCTGCTGATGCAGCCCGGCCACGAGCTCGACCGGGCACGCTCGCGCCGGCTGCTCCGCACGTCGCTGCCCGCCGCGCTGATCCCGCGGCTCACCGCCGTCGACACGCTCCCCACGCAGACCTCGGGCAAGGTCGACCGCGCCGCGCTGCCCTGGCCACTGCGCGCGCCGTCGGCCGACGACGAGCCGGCCCCGCAGCTCGAGGGCATCGCCGCCTGGGTGGCCGAGCAGTGGGCCCGCGTGCTCGGCACCTCGCCCGCCACCCGCGACGAGGACTTCTTCGACCTCGGGGGCGGCAGCCTGGCCGCGGCGCAAGTGGTGACGATGCTGCGCGAGCGCTACCCCGAGGTCACCGTCGCCGACGTCTACGAGCAGCCCACGCTCGGCGCCCTGGCCGACCGGCTGGCCGAGTTCGAGCCACCGGTGAGCCAGAGCCGCATCGTCATGCCGACCTCGCGCCGGGCGCAGGCGTTGCAGCTGGTGCTCAGCGTGCCGCTCTTCTCGGTCGTCGCGCTGCGGTGGCTCACCTGGATCGCGCTCGCCAACGACGTGCTGCACCACCGGGGCATGCTCACCTGGGCGCCGCAGGTGTCGTGGTGGGTGGTGGTCCCGGCCCTGCTCGTGCTCGTGAGCCCCGTCGGACGGCTCGCGCTGGCGGCCCTCGTGGCCCGGCTCACGCTGCGCGGCGTCCGCCCGGGCAGCTACCGGCGCGGTGGTGGCGTCCACCTCCGGGTGTGGTTCGCCGAGGGCATGGCGCGCAGCGTCGGTGCCGAGCACCTCGCCGGTGCGCCGTGGGTGACCGCCTACGCCCGGGCGCTGGGGGCCAAGGTCGGCCGCGACGTCGACCTCCACGCCATGCCGCCCGTCACCGGTCTGCTCACGCTCGGCAAGGGCTCGTCGATCGAGGCCGAGGTCGACCTCTGCGGCTACTGGGTCGACGGCGACCTGCTGCACCTCGGCCGCATCCGGGTCGGCGCGGGCGCCGCGGTCGGCAGCCGCAGCACCCTGGCCCCCGGCACCCGCATCGGGCAGGACGCCGAGATCGCGCCCGGCTCCGCCGTGTCCGGGGCTGTGCCGCCCGGCGAGCTGTGGGCCGGCTCACCCGCAACCCTCATGGGCGCCGCGCCGCACGCCTGGCCCCGCCCCCGGCCGCACCGGAGCCGCATCTGGGTCGGCCTGTACGCGGTGTCGGCCCTGCTGCTGTCGCTGCTCCCGGCGGCCTCGGTCACCGTCGCCCTGCTGCTCGGCGGACGCGGCATGTTGCACGCCACCTCGGCCGGGGAGGCGGCGCGGCGGGCCGTGCCCGAGATACCGGTCGTGGCGCTCGCGTCCTTCGGCCTGTACGCCGTGCTCGTCATCGCCTTCACCCGGCTCCTCGGGCTGCGGCTGCGCGAGGGCCACCACGCGGTGCGCAGCCGGATCGGCTGGCAGGTCTGGGCGACGGAGCGGCTCATCGACGAGGCCCGCACCTTCCTGTTCCCGCTCTACGCCAGCCTGCTCACGCCGCTCTGGCTGCGGGCGCTCGGCACCCGGGTCGGCCGGGGCGTCGAGGCGTCCACGGTGCTGCTCCTCCCGAAGATGACCACCATCGGCGACGAGGCGTTCGTCGCCGACGACACCCTGATCGGCTCCTACGAGCTCGGCGGTGGCTGGCTGCGGATCGCCCGGGTCAAGGTCGGCAAGCGCGCCTTCCTCGGCAACTCGAGCATGACCGCCCCCGGGCGGCGCCTGCCCAAGCGTGGGCTCGTGGCGGTGCTCTCGGCCACACCCCCGAAGGCCAAGCCGGGGACGTCGTGGCTCGGGAGCCCGCCGGTCGAGCTGCGCCGCACCGCCCGCGACACCGACGGCGGGCGCACCTACGCGCCGGCCGCCCGGCTCAGGGTGGCGCGTGCCGTGTGCGAGCTCGGCCGCCTGCTCGCCCCCATCGTCACGTTCGCGCTCGGCGCCGCAGTGGTGCTGGTCCTCGAGCAGCTCCTCGTCCGCCACGGGCTGGGTCCGACCGCACTGCTCGGCGGGCCGGTCGTCATCGTCGCGGCCCTCGCCGCCGGGCTCGTGGCCACCCTCGCCAAGTGGCTCCTGGTGGGTCGTATCCGCGCCTCGGAGCACCCCCTGTGGAGCTCGTTCGTGTGGCGCAACGAGGTCGCCGACACCTTCGTGGAGATGGTCGCGGCGCCGTGGTTGCTGATGCCCACCGCGGGGACGCCGGTGCTCACGCTCTGGCTGCGCTCCGTGGGCGCACGCATCGGCCGGGGGGTCTGGTGCGAGAGCCACTGGCTCCCCGAGGCCGACCTCGTCACGCTCGGCGCGGGGGCCACCGTGAAC
>Ga0302299_10000103_pt1 | contig 35520 bp, 40 predicted proteins | sample III_Fen_N3_4_FD_198795 | JGI IMG/M metagenome (GOLD analysis project Ga0302299, IMG submission 198795) | Peat permafrost microbial communities from Stordalen Mire near Abisko, Sweden - III_Fen_N3_4 | ecosystem: Environmental > Terrestrial > Soil > Wetlands > Permafrost | place: Sweden: Abisko...
CGACCGGCTTCAGCCGGTCGCCCGGGCCGGAGCGCCGCGCATGAGCACGACCGCGGACAAGGTCTGGGCCGTCGGCCGCCCCACGATCGGCGGCGCTGTCAGGGTCGCCGGCCGGCTGAAGGTGTACGGAAAGGAGCGCGTGCCGCTGACGGGTGGGCTCGTGATCGCCTGCAACCACTTCCACTGGGTCGACCCGCCGGCTCTCGGCGCCTCCTGCCCGCGCACGATCTACTTCATGGCCAAGGTGGAGGCACATCGCGTCCCCGGCCTCGGCAAGTTCATCCGGGCGTTCGGCACGTTCCCGGTGCGGCGGGGCGAGTCCGATCGGGACGCCGTCCGGGCGATGCGGAAGATCGTGCGCGACGGCCTCGCCCTCGGTCTCTTCGCGGAGGGCACCCGCCAGCGCTCGGGCGTCCCCGGCCCACTCCAGCCCGGCGCCGCGATGGTCGCGCTGCAGGAGGACGTTCCCGTGATCCCGGTCGCGATCCACGGCTCGCAGACGTGGCAGCCCGGCAACTTCCACCCGATCTCGCTCGCCTGGGGCGAGCCGATCCACTTCGAGGGCCTGCCAAAGGGCGGGAAGGGCTACAAGGAGGCCTCGGCGATCCTGCAGGCGAAGATCCGGGAGCTCTTCGACTTCCTCGTCGAGATGCACGACCTCGGCCGGCCTGACGCGACCCCACCACGATGAGCGACGACGAGATCATCGAGGAGGTAGAGGCGCCGCGGGAGATCGCGGGCAGCGTCGCGATCGTCGGCTTCCCGAACGTCGGCAAGTCGACGCTGATCAACAGGCTCACGCAGAGCCGTGCCGCCGTGGTCCACGAGACTCCGGGCGTCACGCGCGATCGCAAGGAGCTGCTCTGCGAGTGGTCGGGCACGTGGTTCCGGCTCATCGACACGGGTGGGGTGGACGAGGTGGAGGGCGGGCCGTTCGGCAACAAGATCGCCGAGCAGGCGCGGGCAGCGATCGACGAGGCCGACTTGGTGCTGTTCGTCGTCGACGCGCGGGCCGGGATCACGCCGGGTGACGAGGAGCTCGCGGTGATCCTGCGGGCCGCCAAGCGTCCCGTCATCGTCCTCGCCAACAAGATCGACGACCCGCGCCGCGACAGCGACTCCGCGGTCTTCCACCGGCTCGGGCTCGGTGAGCCCTGGCCGCTGTCGGGGCTCCACGGCCATGGCACGGGTGACCTGCTCGACGAGATCGTCTCGCGCCTGCCGGGCACGAGCGAGATCGCGATCGGCACCGAGGCGATCCGCGTCGCCATCCTCGGCCGTCCCAACGTCGGCAAGTCGTCGCTCCTCAACAAGCTCGTCGGCCGCGAGCGGGTGATCGTGTCCGAGATCCCGGGCACGACGCGCGACGCGATCGACACCGTGCTGCAGCGGGGTGAGACGACGTTCGTCCTCGTCGACACGGCCGGCTTGCGCCGGCGTCGCAAGCAGCGCCAGGGGATCGAGTACTACAGCGAGCTGCGGGCCCTGCAGGCGGCGGACCGGGCCGATGTGGCGCTCGTCCTCTTCGACGCGTCGGAGGGGATCGTGGAGCAGGATCTCGCCGTGGCGGACATCGCCCGGAAGGCGGGGTGCTCCACGCTCGCCGTGCTCTCGAAGTGGGATGTGACGGAGCTCGACATCGTCGAGGCGCAGGGGCACCTGGCGCGGCGGCTGCGCCAGCGGCCGCCGGTGATCGCCGTGTCGGCCAAGACGGGCCGGGGCGTCGACCGCCTGCTGGACAAGGTCGAGGCGCTCTTCGCGAAGCACAACGGCCGCATCACGACGGGTGAGCTCAACCGCGCCCTCGGCGAGCTGAAGGACGCGCGGCCGGGGCCACAGGGCGAGCGCGGCCGCCGGCTGAAGCTGATGTACGGGACGCAGGTGAGCACCCGGCCGCCGCGGTTCCGCATCTTCGTCAACGCCCCGAGCCTCGTCACGCGCGACTACGGCTACTGGGTCGAGAACGAGCTCCGCAAGCGGTTCGAGCTCGAGGGAGTGCCGGTGTCGATCGACTTTGTGAAGAGCGAGTAGGCATGCGGGTCACCGTGGTCGGCGGCGGCTCCTGGGGCACGGCGTTCGCCGTGGTTCTCCGTGACCACGGTCACCAGGTGACGCTCGCCTGCCGCAGCGAGGAGCAGGCTGCGGCGATCTCGGAGACCGGGCGGAACCCGCGGTACCTCTCCCACGCCGATCTCAGGGGCATCGCCGCCTCGACGATCGCGGCAGCTCCGATCGCCGACGCGAACCTCGCCGTCGTCGCCGTCCCGAGCGCGGCCTTCGCCGAGACGGTCGCGGGGCTCGCGGGCACGTGTCCCGTCCTCAGCCTCACGAAGGGCCTCGATCCCGCCACCGGCAGCCGGCTCTCGACGCTCGTGACGGGCCGACCGGTGGCCGTCCTCTCGGGCCCGAACCTCGCGGAGGAGATCTCGCGCGGCCTGCCGGCGGCGGCGGTGATCGCCGGCGAGGATCGGGCGCTTTCGGTGCAGCTCCAGCTGGCGATCACCTCACCCACCTTCCGGGTCTACGTCAACGACGACGTCGTCGGGGTCGAGCTGTGCGCGGCCGCGAAGAACGTGATCGCCCTCGCCGCGGGCGGGGCGGACGGCCTCGGCCTGGGGGACAACGCGAAGGCCGCGCTCGTGGCGCGAGGGCTGGCGGAGATGGGGCGATTCGCCGAGACGGCGGGCGCGCGGCCCGAGACGTTCGCCGGGCTCGCGGGCATGGGAGATCTGATCGTCACCTGCTGGGCGAAATCGGGCCGCAACCGACGCTGCGGCGAGCTCGTCGCCCGCGGCGCGACGCCCGCCGAGGCCGTGGCCGAGATCGGGATGGTCGTGGAGGGGCTCACCACCGCACCCGTCCTCCGAGATCTCGCCCACAGGCTCGAGATCGAGCTGCCGATCACGGAAGGAGTCTGCACCGTGCTCGACGGTGTCCCGCTCGCGGACCTCGTCGGGACCCTGATGCAGCGCGATCCGACATCCGAATGAGTCGGCTAGGCTTGTGCGGATGAACTCCCGCTCGTTCAGCTTCAGCTCGGAATCGGTCACGGAAGGGCATCCCGACAAGATCGCCGACCAGATCTCCGACGCCGTGCTCGACGCCGTCCTGACCGACGACCCCGAAGGCCGCGTCGCCTGTGAGACGCTGATCACGACCGGACTCGTGGTCGTGGCCGGAGAGATCACGACGACGACGTACGTCGACATTCCCCGCCTCGTGCGCAAGACCGTGGCGGACATCGGGTACACCCGCGCGAAGTACGGCTTCGACGCCGACACGTGTGGCGTGATCGTGGCGCTCGACGAGCAGTCACCCGATATCGCGCAGGGCGTCGACGAGTCGTTCGAGGTGCACCACGGCGACCGGGACCCGATCGACCGGATCGGCGCGGGTGACCAGGGCATGATGTTCGGCTACGCCTCCAACGAGACCGCCGAGCTGATGCCTCTGCCGATCCAGCTCGCGCATCGCATCACCCACCGCCTCGCCGAGGTTCGCAAGGCCGACGTGCTGCCGTACCTGAGGCCCGATGGCAAGGCACAGGTGACGGTGCGCTACGAGGTCGACGAGCACGGCCACCAGCGGCCCGTCGAGATCGAGCGGGTGCTGATCTCGACCCAGCATCGCGACGGGCTCGACGCCGAGACGCTGATCAAGCCCGACCTGATCGATCACGTGCTGCGGCCGATCCTGCCGCACGACCTCTACGACGAGAGCCGCTACGGCGACCGCGACTTCCTCTACGTCAATCCGACCGGGAAGTTCGTGATCGGCGGGCCGATGGGCGACACCGGCCTGACCGGACGGAAGATCATCGTCGACACCTACGGCGGTGCAGCGCCCCACGGCGGTGGCGCCTTCTCGGGCAAGGACCCGACCAAGGTCGACCGCTCGGCCGCCTACGCCGCGCGCTACGTGGCGAAGAACATCGTCGCCGCGGGCCTCGCCGACCGGTGTCAGATCCAGGTCGCCTACGCGATCGGCGTCGCCCATCCGCTCAGCGTGCTCGTCGACTGCTTCCGCACGAACGTCGTGTCGCAGGAGACGATCGAGACCCTGATTCGCGAGCACTTCGACCTGCGGCCGGGTGCGATCATCCGCGATCTCGACCTGCGCCGGCCGATCTACGAGAAGACGGCCTCGTACGGCCATTTCGGTCGCGAGGATGCGGCGTTCACGTGGGAGCGGGTCGACAAGGCCGACGCGCTCCGGCTCGCCGCCGGGCTCGCGGCGCCGGCCTCCGTCTAGGCGGCGGGCCGCGACAGGCGGCGACAGGCCTCAGCCTGTCGTCCCGGCTCGTTCTCTACGCCGCCGGGCGCACGTACAGCCCCTGCGCGAACGTCTCGTCGATCGTGCGCTCCGCGCCGTCGAGCTCCACCTGGAGCGGGCCGCCGTCCTGCGGCTGCTGCCGGAGCACGGTGGCGCCGGGCGCGAACCCGTTGTCGTAGAACCACTCCAGGAGATCGCCGTCGTGCTCGGCGAGCCGCACGATCTCGGCCGGCGCGCCCGGGGCGAGCTCCGCGAGCGAGACGAGCTCCGCGTTCTCGGCCTGCTCGACATCCGTCTCGATCGGCCAGCCGTGGGGGCAGCGATCGGGATGCCCGAGCCGCTCGTTCATCCGCTCCACCATGTCGTCGGAGAAGGTGTCGCCGAGCTCGTCTGCATGGACGTGCGACTCGGCTGCGGTGTACCCCATGAAGTCGGTCAGGAAGCGCTCGATCAGCCGGTGCTTGCGGACGACGCGCTCCGCCCGCTCGATGCCGGCCGGCGTCAGGATCGCCTCCTTGTGCTCGCCGCGCTCGACGAGCCCGTCGGCCTCGAGCCGCTTCAGCATCTCGCCCGCCGAGGCGCGCGAGACGCCGAGCATCTCGGCCACCCGCGAGGCGATCGCGTTCGAGGCGGTCGCCGGGCGGTACTCGCCGATCGGGAACGCGAGGAAGTAGATCGTCTCGAGATACTCGTCGACCGAATGCCCCTGCCCGTGCGCCACGCCTGCCCTCCCGGTTGACGGTCCCGATCGGCTGTCACTATAGTGCGGCGGTCGTGTAAGGCCCGCCTTACACCCCGACCACGCAAGGGCAGCGAAAGGGCAGGTAGGTGTCGCAGCAACAAATTCTCGTACTGGGCGCGATCGCCGGTCTCACGATCTTCCTCGGCCTCCCCGCGGGCCGGCTGCGGCGCATGTCCACGCGGGCCGGCGCCCTGCTCAGCGCCACCGCGACGGGCATCCTGCTGTTCCTGCTCTGGGACGTCCTGTCGGCGGGGATCGCGCCGGTCGAGGAGGCGCTCCACGCCGCCGCCCGCGACCACGACGGCACGTGGGCACGGTTCGCCGGCCTCGCCGCCATCTTCGTCGTCTGCTTCACGGTCGGCCTGATGAGCCTCGTCTACTTCGACCAGGTCATCACGCGCCGCCGGCGTCGCGACGGGTTCCTCAGCCTCGGTGCAGCCGCGATCGCCGAGTACGAGGTGCGGCCGGGCGCGCTGTCGCCCGCGCAGTCGCTCTCGTTGATGATCGCCGTGGGCATCGGCCTGCACAACTTCTCCGAGGGCCTCGCGATCGGCCAGTCGGCCGCTTCGGGCGCGATCAACCTGGCGCTCGTGCTCGTGATCGGCTTCGGGCTCCACAACGCGACCGAGGGCTTCGGCATCGTCGGGCCTTTCTCCGGCACGCAGGAGCGTCCGAGCTGGGCGTTCCTCCTGCTCGTCGGGCTGATCGGCGGCGGGCCGACGTTCTTCGGGACGCTGCTCGGCCAGGCCTGGGTGAGCGAGGCCGTCTCGATCGCCTTCCTCGCGCTCGCCGCCGGCTCGATCCTTTACGTCGTGATCGAGCTGCTCGGGGTCTGCCGCCACCTCGGCCACAAGACGGTCGTCGCCTGGGGGCTGACGCTCGGTCTCATGCTCGGCTTCGCGACCGACTTCGTGCTCGTCGCCGCCGGCGCCTAGCCTCGAGCGGGCCCGGGAGAGCCGGTCGGCCCGGCAACTACCCTGGGCGGGTGCCGCTCGCAGCCGTCTATCCGCTCGTCTCGTCGCGTGCGGTCGCGCGGCTCTTCACCTACGAGGTTCCCGACGGCGTCGGCAAGGGCGCGATCGTCCAGGTGCGCCTCGGCCGCAGCACGACCCGCGGCGTCGTCGTCGAGGTCGGCGTCGGCGCACCGGCCGGGATCAAGCTCTCCCCGGCCGGGAGGGTGCTCGACGAGATCCCGGCCGCGCTCGTCGACCTGGCGCTCTGGGTCGCGGACTACTACGGGACGACCCCGGCGCGGGCGCTCGAGCTCGTCGCGCCCCTCCGGCGGCGGCCGCGGGGCGAGCGCCCATCGCCCGTCGAACGCGAGTCGCTGCCGGGTGAGCCCGTGCCGGCCCGGCTGACTTCGGAGCAGGATAGCGCGATCGCGCGGATCGTCGCCGGCCTGGATGCGAAGGCGGCAGCGCACCTCCTCCTCGTCGGCCCGACGGGGAGCGGCAAGACCGAGGTGTACCTCCAGGCCTGTGAGGCAGCGCTCGCCCGGGGCCGCGGCACGATCGTGCTCGTCCCCGAGATTGCCCTGGCACCGCAGACGGTCGGCAGGTTCCGGCAACGGTTCGGTGAGACGGTCGCGATTCTTCACTCGGCGCTCGGGCAGGCCGAGCGGCGTGACGAGCGCGATCGCATTGCCTCCGGCGAGGCGAGAATCGTCGTCGGCGCCCGGTCGGCGATCTTCGCGCCGATGCGCGACGTCGGGCTCGTGATCGTCGACGAGGAGCACGACTCCTCGTACAAGCAGGAGTCCGACCCGCGCTACGACGCCCGCACCGTCGCTGCGAAGCGCGCCGCCCTCGAGGGCGGCGTCGCGGTGTACGGCAGCGCCACGCCGCGGCCCGAGAGCTGGGCCACGCTGGAGCGCATCGTCCTCTCGGCGAGGATCGGGGCGCCGATGCCCCGGGTCCGGGTCGTCGATCTCCGGCGGGAGCGCGGCTACCCGCTCTCGGCGCCGCTCCTGAGCGAGCTCGGCCGGGTTGCCGAGCAGGGCGGCAAGGCGATCCTCTTGCTCAACCGCCGCGGCCTCACCCCGGCGCTCCACTGCCGTGCCTGCGGGCTCTCGCGCCGCTGTGACAACTGCGACGTCGCGCTGACGTTGCACGGCGACGGTGGGCTCCACTGCCACCACTGCGGGCACCGCGAGCCCGTGCCCGAGACCTGTCCGTCCTGCGGGTCGGCCGAGCTCGCACACATCGGGGCCGGGACGCAGCGGCTCGAGAAGGAGCTCGAGCGGAACGTGCCCGAGCTCGAGCGGGTGCGGCTCGATGCCGACACGGCGGCCCGCCCCGGTGCGCTCCGTGAGATCCTGGAGCGGTTCCGCAGCATGGATAGAGCCGTCCTGATCGGCACCCAGATGGTCGCGAAGGGTCACCACTTCCCCGGCGTCGACCTCGCGGCGGTGGTCGACGCCGACACCGGCCTCGCGATCCCCGACTTCCGCGCCGAGGAGAAGACGTTCCAGCTCGTGACCCAGCTCGCGGGCCGCAGCGGCCGCGACGCGCCCGGGCTCGTGCTCGTGCAGACCTTCCAGCCCGACGCGGTGCCGTTTCAGTTCGCCCAGCGGCACGACGTCGCCGGGTTTCTCGCCGAGGAGCTCGAGCGTCGCACGGCCCTCGGGTACCCGCCCGTCAGCCATCTCGTCACGATCGTCGCCTCGGGACCCGACGACGCGGGGGTCGTCCAGGTGCTGCGCGAGGTGCGCGCCGGTCTCGACGACGTCGAGGGGGTGGTCCTAGGCCCGGCGTCGCTCCTGCGCCTGCGCGGCCGCCATCGCGCTCAGCTCGTGGCCAAGACCCAGGAGCCGCGCGCGCTCGCACGCCGCGCCGCCGCCCTGCTCGCCGCAGCGAGCCCCGAGCTCCGGCGCCGGGGCCTGACGGCTGTCGTCGACGTCGACCCGCAGTCGTTGTAGAGCCGTCGTCTAGACTCGCCCGCATGAGCGAGCACGAGCACGAGCACGAGCACGAGGACGACCACGGGCACGACCACGACCACGCCGAGGACGAGCAGGACCGCGAGGAGCGGGCGGAGCGGCAGGCCCGCCGGCAGCTCGCGCTGTCGCAGGTGCGGCAGTACGGAGACCCGGTGCTGCGGATGCGCGCGAACGAGGTCGACGTGTTCGACGACGAGCTCGTGCAGCTCTCGGAGCGGATGATCGCGGTCATGCACGACGCCGACGGCGTCGGTCTCGCGGCGACCCAGGTCGGCATCCTGCGCCGCCTGTTCGTCTTCCACGACGAGGACGAGGACAGGGTCGTGATCAACCCCGTGCTGACGGTCAGGGGCGGAGAGACCGAGGTCGACGAGGAGGGGTGCCTCTCGCTCGGGCCGGTTCGCATGCCCGTGAAGCGCGCGGTCGAGGTGACCCTCGACGGCGTCGACGTCCACGGGGCGACCGTGCACCTCGAGCTCGAGGGACTGCCGGCCCGCGTCGTGCAGCACGAGCTCGACCACCTCGACGGCAAGATGATCATCGATCGCACGGATCCGGAGTCGCGGCGCGAGGCCATGGCGCAGCTGCGGCCGAGGCTCGTCCTGACGAGGTAGAGCATGACGCGGATCGCCGTCGCCGCGACGGCGCCGTTCGGTGCGGACGTGCTGGAGCGGCTCGCCGCCCGACACGAGATCTCGGCACTCCTGACCCGTCCGGATGCGCGCCGGGGCCGCGGCCGTCATGTCGCGGCACCGCCCGCCAAGGTCGTGGCGGAGCGGCTCGGCGTGCCCGTGCTGCAGCCCGAGCGGCCCGAGCCGGGGCTCGACCTCGGCGCACCGGTTGTCGTCGTCTGCGCCTACGGCCTGCTCATCCCGGAGGAGCTGCTCGCAACCCGGACCTGGCTCAACGTCCATCCGTCGTTGCTGCCGCGGTGGCGCGGGGCGGCGCCCGTCGAGCGGGCGATCCTGGCCGGTGACGCCGAGACGGGCGTGACGATCCACGAGACGGTGAAGGAGCTCGACGCCGGCCCCGTCGCGGCCCAGGAGTCGTTCCCGATCGGCCCAGACGACGACGCGGGCTCGGTGTTCGCGGAGGCGGCGGTCGTGGCCGTCAGGCTCATCGAGGGCGTGCTCGCCGACGCGACGCCGTCCTTCGCCCCCCAGAGCGCCGACGGCGTCACCTACGCCGCCAAGATCGAGCCGGCCGACCGCGTGCTCGATCTCGAGCGGCCGGCCGACGAGCTCGTCCGGCGGGTGCGCGCATTGTCGCCGCACATCGGTGCGCGGGCGCACCTCCACGGGCGAGCGGTGACGGTCTGGCGGGCTCGGGTGGGGGAGGCGGGAGCGTTCGAGCCGGTCGAGGTGCAGCCGGACGGTGGCCAGCGCATGGACGCCGCCGCGTGGCTGCGCGGCCTCCGCTGATGGCGTCCGCGATCTCACCGGCGCGCTCGGCCGCCTTCGACGTGATCCGGAGGGTCTTCGAGGACGAGGCGTACGCCGACCGGGCGCTCCGGACGGCTTCGGCCAGGCTCTCCGACCGCGACCGCGCGCTCGCACGACAGCTCGCCTACGGAACCGTGCAGCGGGCGCGCACGCTGGACTACGCGATCGAGACCGTCGGGCGCCGGCCGGTCGGCCGGCTCGACGCGCCGGTCCGCGCGGCGTTGCGGCTCGGGACCTACCAGCTCGCCTTCCTCGACGGCGTACCGCGGTACGCCGCGGTCAACGAGTCCGTCGAGCTCGTCCGCCGCTTCGGCCTCGAGCGGGCAGTGCCCTTCGCGAACGCCGTTCTGCGCCGCCTCGCCGACGAGGGCAGGGCGTGCGTCGAGGCGCTCCCGGACGTGACCTGGCAGGAGGCTGCGCTGGCGCACTCGTATCCCGACTGGGTGGCCGAGACCTGGTGGCGGGACCTCGGCGCCGACGGGGCCCGGGCGCTGATGCAGGCCCAGAACGAGGCCCCGGCGACCGTCGTCCGGCTCGTGCGCGGCGAGATCGAGGGCGTGCCCGACCCGGACGTGCCGGGAGCCTGGCGCGTCGAGCACCTGGACGGCACCGCCTTCGCGGAGGGCCGGGTCTGGCCGCAGAGCGCCGGCTCGCAGCTCGCCGGGCTCGCCGTCGGCTCCACGGCGGGTGAGCGGGTGCTCGATCTGTGCGCCGCCCCCGGCGGCAAGGCGACGATGCTCGCCGGCGAGGTCGTCGCCGTCGAGATGAACGCGGCACGCGCCCGCGAGCTCGAGGAGAACGCCGAGCGGCTCGGCGCGACGAGCGTCCGGGTCGTCTGTGCCGACGGCCGCGAGCTGCCCGCCGACCTGACCGGCTTCGATCGCGCCCTCGTCGATGCTCCCTGCTCGGGGCTCGGGGTGCTCGCGGCGCGGCCCGATCTCCGCTGGCGCTCGCAGCCGCTGCCCGACCTCCAGCTCGAGCTGCTGCAGGCTGCGGCCGCGCGTGTGCGACCGGGTGGCACGATCGTCTACTCCGTCTGCACGCTGAACCGCGACGAGGCAGAGGCGGTCGTCGACGCCTCCGGGCTCGAGGTCGACGCGTCGCTCGCCGCTGCCTGGCCGCAGTTCCGCCACGAGGGCCGGCCGGAGTTCCTCCAGACGCTGCCCCACGTGCACGGCACGAGCGGGTTCTTCATCGCCCGTCTCCGGGTTCCATAGGATCGCGGCATGAGCTGGGAGAGCTGGATTCGCGACGGGAGGGAAATCGAGCCGTCGCTCTACGCGGCCGACTTCGCGCGCCTCGGCGAGCAGATCGACGTGCTGCTCGGGGCCGGCTGCCGCGTGTTCCACTTCGACGTGGGCGACGGTCACTTCGTGCCGCCGGTGACGGTCGGGCCGGTCGTGCTGCGCTCGATCGCGCCGCTGATCCATGCGGCGGGGGGCGTCGTCGACTGCCACCTGATGGTCAGCGACCCGGCGCATCACTTCCCCGAGTTCGCCGAGTCCGGAGCCGACTCCGTCACGTTCCACGTCGAGGCGACCGACGACCCGCGAGGGGTCGCCGCCGTCGCGCGCGCCCATGGGCTCGCGGTCGGCGTCGCCTTCAACCCGGGCACCGAGCCGGCGCGGGCCGTCTCGTTCGCGGCGGCGGCAGGGGCGGACCTGATCCTCTGCATGAGCATCGAGCCGGGCTACTCGGGACAGCCGTTCATGCCGGCCGCGTTCGCCAGGATCGCCGAGCTCGCGGCCGTGGTCGACGTCCCGATCCAGGTCGATGGCGGGATGGGGGAGGGGAATGCGGCGGCCGTCCGCGCGGCCGGGGCAAGCCTGCTCGTCGCGGGCAGCGCGGTCTTCGCCGACCCGGAGCCCGCTGCCGCCTACACGCGGATCCGCGCCGCCGCGGCATGAGCCTCGACCATGCGCTCGCGCTGGTGGACGCGGCAGGCGGCGTGGCGTACCCCAACCCGACCGTGGGCGCCGTCGTCGTGGCGGGCGATGCGATCGTGGGTGAGGGTGTGACCGAGCCGTACGGCGGCCGGCACGGCGAGATCGTGGCGCTCGCCGCCGCCGGCGGGCGGGCGCGAGGCGCCACCCTGTACGTGACGATGGAGCCGTGTGCCCATCACGGCCGCACTCCGCCGTGCGTCGACGCAATCGTCGCCGCGGGGATCGCGCAGGTCGTGGCGGGATGCCTCGACCCGAATCCCGAGGCGGCCGGTGGGCTCGAGCGGCTGCGCGCGGCCGGCGTCGAGGCCGTGCTCGACGACCGGTTCGCGGCACGCCGCCAGAACGAGGCCTGGCGCACGTGGAAGCAGCTCGGGCGCCCGTTTGTCACCTACAAGGCCGCGATCACGCTCGACGGTCGCGTCACGGTGCCGGGAACGCGCTGGGTGACGGGCGAGGCCTCGCGCCGGCACGTGCACGAGCTGCGGGCGGCCGCCGCTGCCGTCGCGGTGGGCATGGGAACGGTGCTCGCAGACGCGCCCCGGCTCGACGCCCGCGACGTCCCCGTCGTCCGGCAACCGCGGCGCCTCGCCTTCGGCCGCGGGCCGCTCCCGCCCGAATCCGGGCTCGAGCTTCGCTCCGGCGGCCTCGTCGACGAACTCGCGGCGCTCGCGGCGGAGGGCGTGCAGTCGCTCCTGCTCGAAGGCGGGCCGACGCTCGCAACGGCATTCCTCGAGGCCGGCCTCGTCGACAAGCTGCTCCTGTACGTCGCGCCGACCGTCTCGGGCAGCGGCCCGCGCTTTCTCGGCGGGCTCTCCTCACCACGCCCGCTCCTCCATCTCTCCAGCCGCGCGCTCGGCGAGGACGCCCTCCTCGAGGCCTATCTGCGGGAGCCGTAGCGAGCCGAGCCTCGGTAGCCTCTCGGGATGTTCACCGGAATCGTCCGCGAAGTGGGATCCGTCGCCATCGTGGCAGGCGGCGACGACGGCGTGCAGCTCGAGATCGAGGCCCCGGAGATCGCGCCGCTCGTCGAGATCGGCGGCTCGGTCGCGATCAACGGCGTCTGCCTCACGGCCGAGACGGTCACGCCGGGCCGCCTGACCTTTCACGCCGTCCCCGAGACGCTCTCGCGGACGACGCTCGGAGCGCTCACCCCGGGCGAGCCGGTCAACCTCGAGCCCGCCCTTCGGGCCGGCGACGCGATGGGCGGGCACATCGTGCAGGGGCACGTCGACGGGATCGGCACCGTGCGCTCCGTCACCGCCGAAGGGGAGGGCATCCGCGTGACCGTGGCCGCCTCCGCCGACACGATCCGTTACTGCGTCGAGAAGGGGTCGATCACCGTCGAAGGCGTCTCGCTGACGATCGCGGAGCTCCACGACGATGCGTTCGGCGTGGCGCTGATCCCTCACACCCTGACCGAGACGACGCTCTCCCGCCTCGCGCCCGGACAGAGGGTCAACCTCGAGGTCGACGTCCTCGCCAAGTACGTCGAGCGCCTGCTCGAGCCACGCGTCCCGCACGCGTAGAGCCGAGGCCTTCCCAGGGTACGATGCTTCGATGAGCACCGAGGCACCGAGCACTCTCTTCTCGTCCGTCGAGGAGGCGATCGAGGAGATCAGGGAGGGGCGGTTCGTCGTCGTCGTCGACGACGAGGATCGCGAGAACGAGGGTGACCTCACGATCGCGGCCCAGTTCGTCACCCCCGAGGCCGTCAACTTCATGGCCACCCACGCGCGTGGGCTGATCTGCCTGTGCCTCACGCCGGAGCGGTGTGAGGAGCTGGGCCTCCGGCAGATGACCGACCAGAACGAGACGCCGTTCGGAACGGCCTTCACCGTCTCGATCGAGGCGCGTGAAGGCGTCTCCACCGGCATCTCGGCCCACGACCGGGCGCGCACCATCCAGGTCGCGATCGACCCGACCTCGACGGCTCACGACCTCGTGCAACCAGGCCACGTCTTCCCGCTGCGCGCGCGCACCGGAGGTGTCCTGCAGCGATCGGGCCAGACCGAGGCCGCCGTCGACCTGGCGCGACTCGCCGGGCTTGCACCCGCCGGCGTCGTCTGCGAGATCATGAACGAGGACGGCACGATGGCCCGGGTCAAGGACCTGATCGGCTACTGCGAGCACCACGGCCTGAAGATGGTCACCGTCGCCGACCTGATCGAGTACCGGCGCCAGCACGAGAACCTCGTCGAGCGCGTCGCGTCGGTGAGGCTGCCGACGGCAATCGGCGTCTTCCAGGCGGTCGCCTACGAGGAGGTGCTGACGGGGAAGCACCACGTCGCGCTCGTCAAGGGCGAGGTCGCGGGCGCCGAGGAGGTGCTCGTGCGCGTTCACTCGGAATGCCTCACGGGTGACGTGTTCCACTCGCAGCGCTGCGACTGCGGCGAGCAGCTCGACTGGGCGCTCAGGCGGATCGAGGAGGAGGGCCGTGGCGTGCTCCTCTACCTGGCCCAGGAGGGGAGGGGGATCGGCCTGCTCAACAAGCTGCGCGCCTACGAGCTCCAGGAGCAGGGCCTCGACACGGTCGAGGCGAACCTCCGGCTCGGCTTCGCCGCCGACGTGCGCGAGTACGGGATCGGCTCGCAGATCCTCGCCGATCTCGGTCTCACCACGATCCGCGTGCTCACGAACAACCCGCAGAAGATCACCGGCATCTCCGGCTTCGGGCTCTCCGTCGTCTCGCAGGAGCCGATCGAGATCGAGCCAAACCCCGAGAACCGGGAGTACCTCGACTCCAAGCGCGACAAGATGGGGCACACGATCGGGCTGCACGAGCACCATCAGCGCGTACGGTTCGATCCCGAGAGCCCCTGACCGACGGCTAGGCTGCGACGACGATGAGCGACCGCTACGAGACACCGAGCTGGGACGACGAGCCGGGCGACCTCACCGGGGGCCGGGACGCCGCAGGCGCCGCGGACGAGGCGGCGGGCAGCGCCTCGGGCGACCCGGATCTCGAGGCCTCGAGCGAGAACGTCCTCGACGGCTGGCCCGCGGCGGACGTCGTCACCACCGCCGGCGCGGACGCGTCGCAGGATGCCGGCACCGACTCGGAGGCCCCCGGCGACGAGCCGGTGAGCGCCGCGACGACGGTGCAGGAGTCGGCCGCCGCCCCTTCGCCGCTCGCAGACCACGTCTCGGGCTCGACGGAGCACGCGCCGGGCGAGCTGACCGTGCCGCCGGGCTACTCCGTGCTCGAGGGCGTGCCCGCCGGGGAGCGTCGCGCGGTCGGGGTTGTCGTGGCACGGTTCAACGGCGACGTGACGACAGGCCTGCTCGAGTCGGCGCTCGCCGAGCTCGACGCCTGTGGCGTCCCCCGCGACAGCGTCACGGTGATGCCGGTCCCGGGAGCGTTCGAGCTGCCGCTCGCCGCGATGGCTCTCGCCAAGACCCGGCGCTTCGCCTGCATCGTCGCGCTCGGATGCGTGATCCGGGGCGATACCCCGCATTTCGACTACGTCTCGAGCGAGGCCGCCAGCGGGCTTCAGCTCGCCGCGATCGAGACGGGCGTCCCCGTCGCGTTCGGGGTGCTCACGCTCGATCGGGCCGACCAGGCCGAGAGCCGGGTCGAGAAGGGCGCCGAGGCTGTTCGCACGGGCCTCGAGATGGCCGACGTGTTCGCGAACCTGCGGGCTGCGGCGGCGAGATAGAACGGAGAACCGGGTGCCTGCCGCAAAGGTAGGCGAGACACCCCTTCCGTCTCCCGGCTTTCCGGTACCATCCCAAGCCGCATGTCCAAGATCTGCTCACTCTGCGGGAAGAAGCCCGGCTTCGGCCACAACCGGAGCCACTCGATGGTCGCCACCAAGCGCCGCTTCAACCCGAACCTGCAGCGCGTCCGCATGATGTTGGACGGCAAGGCCACCCGCGCCTACGTCTGCACGCGCTGCCTCAAGGCCGGCAAGGTCACCAAGGCGATCTAGCCCGGCGGCGACCGGCCTCAGCCGGTCGTCCGCGCTCGTCTCGCAACCGACGTAACCCCCGGCGGCCCGCCGTCGTCTAACCTCGCGGCGTGGACAAGAGCACCCATCTCACCCGCACGACCGAGCTCGGGCGGATCTCCGTCTCGACCGAGGCGATCGCCCAGGTCGTCGGCAACGTGGCCGCCGAGAGCTACGGCATCGTCGGGATGGCCGGCCGGCGCTTCCCCCGGCTGCCGGGCCGCGACCGGCTGACCGACGGTATCGAGGTGAAGGCGCGCGACGGCGGGATCGAGATCGACCTCCACGTCGTCGTCGAGTACGGGCTCAACCTGGCCGAGGTCGCCGCCACGGTCCGCAATCGCGTCGCCTACGAGGTCGAGCGGCAGACGGGGCTCTCGGTCGCCGCCGTCGAGGTGCGCATCGAGGATGTCAGGCGCTCGCCGTGAACCTCGACCGTGCCCGTGAGATCGCCCGCCTCGCGCTTCGCAACCTGGAGGCGAACCAGCAGCGGATCGACGACCTCAACGTGTACCCGGTTCCCGACGGCGACACGGGCACGAATCTGACGCTCACCGTCCGAGCCATCGTCGACGCGCTCGAGAAGTCCGGCGCAGCGGGGCACGAGGCCGTCGCCCGCGAGCTGTCGCGCGCTGCGCTGATGGGCGCCCGCGGCAACTCGGGCGTCATCTTCAGCCAGATCGTGCGCGGCTTCGCCGACGTGCTCGGCGAGCGCGACCCGATCGACGAGGCGATGATCGCGCGGGCGTTTCGCTCCGCGAGTGACGCTGCCTATCGCGCCGTTCGCCGCCCCGTCGAGGGCACGATGCTGACGGTGATCCGCGAGATGGCCGACGCCGCCGAATCGCCCGAGGCGCGGGGCTTCGGGAGGCCCGAGCTCCTCACGTTCATCGTCGAGCGCGGCGAGGAATCGCTCGCGCGCACGCCCGACCTGCTCGCGGTGCTGAAGGAGGCCGGGGTGGTCGACGCCGGCGGCGCAGGGCTACTCGAGATCATCCGGGGCGTCCGGGCTGCCGTCGTCGGCGAGCCGGTGCCGGAGGCCCCGCCTGGTGCCGTTCCGCTCTCCGTCGAGGCGATGCACCAGGAGCTGTCCGAGTACCGCTATTGCACCGTGTTCGTGATCGAGGGCAACGGGCTCGACGCGGATGCGCTCGAGCGCGACCTCGAGCGCCTGGGTGACTCGCTGCTCGTCGTCGGCGACTCGACCGCGCTCAAGGTTCACGTGCACACGGACGATCCCGGCGCGGCGCTGAGCCTCGGCACGTCCGGCGGCTCGATCGACGGCGTCGAGATCGCCGACATGCACCGCCAGACGCTCGAGCGGGAGCAGCGACTCGCAGAGGGCGCTCTCGAGGGCCTGCCGACGCTCGAGACGGGCGTCGTCGTCGTCGCGCCGGGAGAGGGCAACCGCCGGTTGTTCAAGAGCCTCCGCGCCACGCGGGTGATCGAGGGCGGTCAGACGATGAACCCCTCGACCGAGGAGATCGTGGCCGCCGTCGACGCCACCCCCGCGACCGAGGTAATCGTGCTTCCGAACAACTCGAACGTGATTCTCAGCGCGGATCAGGCAGTCGGGCTTGCCAACAAGCCGATGCGGGTCGTTCCGACGCGGTCCGTCCAGGCGGGGCTCGCGGCGATGATCTCGTACGACCCCGAGCAGCCGGCGGTCGAGAACGAGGGTGCAATGCTCCGGGCGCTCGAGGGCGTCGCGACGGGCGAGGTGACGATCGCGTCACGCGACGTCACCCTCGACGGGATCGAGGTGCGCAAGGGCGCGTGGCTCGGGCTCGCGGACGGCGCCGCGGTCGCCAGCGGCCAGAGCTTCGATACCGTCGCCGGGGCCGTGGCCGAGCGCCTGCTCGACGGCGGCCGGGAAATCCTGACGTTGCTCACCGGGGCTGAGGAGCCGCAGCTCGAGACGCTCGTCAACGAGATCGGCGCCCGGCACCCCGAGATCGAGATCGAGATCCACGCGGGCGGCCAGCCGCACTATCCGCTGCTCCTCTCGGCGGAATGACGATGGCGATCCGGGTGCTGCTCGTCGAGGACAACGAGGTCTACCGCACGACGCTCGAGCTGCTCCTCGACGGTCGTGAGGGGCTCGAGATCGTCGGCGCGGTCGCCGACGGGGGCGATGCCGCGGCAGCCGCCGAGCGACTCGAGGCCGATGTCGTCCTGATGGACTTCAGGCTGCCGGGGCTCGACGGCGCCGGGGCGACGGCGGCCGTGCGCGCCCGCAGGCCCGAGGCCGCGATTCTCTGCCTCACCGCCGAAGCGACCGATGCCGATCGCGAGGCCGTGCTCGCAGCAGGCGCCGTCGGGCTGATCGAGAAGGGCAGCTCGATCGAGGACCTCGTCCGGGCCGTCCATTCCGCCATCATGCCTCCAGGGGAGCCGATCCCGTGAACCTGACCTCCGAGAACACCGCCATCGTGCTCGACTCGACCTCCGACTTCCCCGAGGCCGCGGAGCGGTTCCCGAACATGCGGGTCGTGCCCCTCTACGTCAACTTCGGCGCCGAGAGCTTCAGAGACCACGTCGACATCGGCTCGCACGACTTCTACGACCGGCTGCGGGAGGCTCCCGTGCTGCCGACGACCTCGCAGCCGACCCCGCAGGACTTCCTCGACGCGTACGAGCAGCTGGCAGGCTACGAGCGGATCTACGCACTGCAGCTGTCGGCGAAGCTCTCCGGCACCTACCAGTCCGCGGTCACCGCGGCGGACGAGATCGGCGGCGGTCGAGTCCTCGTCGTGGACACCGAGACCGCCTCACTGGCCGTCGGGCTTCTGGCGCTCGCGATCCAGCGTCGCCTCGCCCGCGGCACGACGGACGACGAGATCGCCGCGTTGATCGAGCGGTTCAAGCAGGAGAACGGCGTCGTCTTCACGGTCGCCACCCTCGAGTACCTCCAGAAGGGCGGTCGCATCGGCCGGGCCCAGGCGCTCGCTGGAACGCTGTTGAGCGTGAAGCCCATTCTCTCGGTGGACGACGGCGTGATCCACCCCGTCGGCAAGGTGCGCGGGCGCCAGAAGGCGCTCGAGGAGTTCGCCCGCGTCTTCACCTCGGCGACCGGGAACGTCTCCGGGCTGCGGATCGCGATCGCCCACGCCGACGCGCCCGAGTGGATCGAGGTGCTCACCGACCTCGTCGCAAAGGCCCGGCCGCAGGCCGAGATCGAGCTCGTCGAGAACCTCGGTGCGGTGGTCGGCACGCACGCCGGGCCGGGCGCGGTCGGGTTCTTCTGGTTCCAGGACGACGCCTAGCTAGTCGTCGCTGTCGCCGTCGCTCTTCCCGGGCGACGTGCCGCTTCCGTGCTTGGAGCCGTCGTCGCGGGTGGTCGTCGTGTCGACGGGGACGGTGGTCGTCGTCTCCCGACCGGAGAAGACGGCCCGGGGGCTGAGCCTCCCGACGGGGTCGTGTGAGTCCTGCGTCAGGCGCAACAGTGTGAAGTTGAGCGCGATCCCGGCCACGGCGACGGCGCCGACGAGCAATGCGCCGAGAAGTGCTCTGTGCCAGGCCCGCATGGGCACAGGTTACGCCGCGGTCGCGAGCTCGCGGCGGGCGGCAGCGACTTCCGCCGACCGGTTGCCGAGCAGGACGGCGAGGGGCTTTCCCTCCTCGTCGACGTACCGCGCCCTGAACGAGGTGGGATCGCCGTCCAGCTCGACGTTGCTCCAGCCGGCCGTCGTGCCGACCATCTGCAGGCGGAGACCGAACTGATCCGACCAGAAGTACGGCGTGCTCGCGTATCGCTCCGGGCGGCCGAGGATCGCGGACGCGACGGCGACGGCCTGGCCCGAGGCGCTCGTCCAGTGCTCCGCCCGGGAGCCGTCGAAGCCGGCCACGTCGCCGCAGGCGTACACGCCGTCGTTCTGCGTGCGCCCGACCGCGTCGGTGGGGATCCCGGCCGGCCCGCCGAGCAGGTCGGAGGCGGGCTCCGAGCCGACCGCGACGAGCAGCGTGTCGTAGGGAATCGATGTTCCGTCCGCGAGCTCGACCGCGTCCTGATCCACGTGCGAGATCCGGGCGCCGAGGTGGAGAGTGACGCCTTCGCCGCGCCAGCGGTCGGCGAGCAGGCGCCCGACCTCTGCCCCTGCAACGCGCGCGAGCGGAGCGGTCTCGGCCTCGACGATCGTGACGCGGGCGCCGAGGGCCGTCGCGGTCGAGGCGACCTCGGCCCCGACGAAGCCGGCGCCGACGACGACGAGCCGCGAATCGGCCTGGATCGCCGCCCGCAACGCAATCGCGTCGGCAAGCGTCCTCAGATGGTGGACATTCGGGAAGGCCGTGCCCGGCAGCTGCCGGGCACGCGACCCCGTTGCGAGCACGAGATGACTCCAGCCGAGCTCTTCCCCGCGGAGGAGCACGGTGCGCCGGCGGAGGTCGATCCGCTCCACCGGCGAGCCGAGCCTGAGATCGATGTCTCGCTCGCCCCACGACCCCGGAGGGCGCAGGAAGAGATCCTCCTGCGCCCGGGTGCCGGCGAGGAACTCCTTGCTCAGGGCGGGCCGCTCGTAGGGCCCGACCGGCTCGGAACCGATCAGCGTGATCGGGAGCTCGGCGCCGCCGGCGCGAAGAGCCTCCGCGCAGCGGGAGCCGGCGAGGCCGGCTCCGACGATCACGACGCCGTTCATGCCGCCTGCTCTCCGGTCGCGCACTCGAAGACGGCGATCGCGCCCATCGGGCAGGAGCCGGCGGCGTCGAGCACGGCCTCGTCGTCGGTCTCGGCGACGAGCAGCGTCACGACGCCACCGTCGTCGAGCGCGAAGACGCCCGGAGCCTCCTTCAGGCAGCTGCCGAAGCCACTGCATAGTGACCTGTCGATCTCGATCAGATAGGTGCTCATGCGGCCTGCTCTCCTCTCCTGCGTGGGGTGATCTCTGCCGTGCGAGTGGGTGCCGGGCGGCGACGGGCCCGGGCGGGTGTGGGTGGGACGAGGAACCGCCAGGTCGTGGCCAGCGCGACCGAGCCGACCGCCAGGGCGTAGAGCGCGAACGCCCACGGCCGCGAGGCGTCCGTGCCGGCTGCGAGGCCGTGGACCGTCGCCGAGGCGAAGATCGCGTACGTCGCCCAGTGCAGGCGGCGCCAGTTCTTCGGGCCGATGCGCTTGCGCATCGAGAACGAGGCGTAGACGAGCACCATCAGCTCGGCCGAGAGGATCCCGAACGACGTCCAGACCGGCCGGTACGAGACGAGCCCGGGAACGAAGAGCCCGGCGATGCTCACCTTCACGGTCGTGTCGAGCACGAGCGCCGTCGCGTGTCCCGCGAGCAGTCCCAGGCCGAGCATCGCGAGGATCCGGTGGAGATCGACGACCGCTGCCGGCTTCAGCGCCCGGAACGGGCGCGACTTGACGAGCAGGCCTGCGAGGACGGAGAGGGTCAGCATCACGTACGCGCTGAGACCGCTCGCCCGGGCGAGGATCCAGAAGGTGGGGTCGTGCCTCATGCGAGGCCTCCGGCGAGGACGGTGGATCCGTCCGCCGTGACGATCACGCGCGGCAGGTCGACGTCTCCGCCGAGGAAGGCGGCCTTCGCAGCCACCTCGGCTGCGACCGCCGACGCTGCGACGACCGTGACGCGGATCGGAGCGTCGACGGCGGGCCGCCCGGTCGCGGGGTCGATCAGGTGGTGGCGCTCCTCGCCGTCTCGCTGCCAGCGGCGCCGATCGCGCCCCGAGGTGGCCATGCCGCCTCGTGTGAGCTCGAGCGTGAGCTCGTCGGTGACGCCCACCGGCCAGGCGCCGCCGCGAACGGCGAGATCGCCGCCCGCGTTGACGAGGCAGGGGCCGACGACGGCGAGGACATCGGCGACGCGGTCGACGGCGTAGCCCTTGCCGATGCCCCCGAGGTCGAGGCGGGTGCCGGGCTCGAGCTCGATCGTCGTGCCCTCCACCCTGACGCCGCCGCCGCACGGGCCTTGCGTCGAATCGACACAAAGGGTGGACGTCGCGTCCGCGGCAAGGGCGAGGGGGAGGGCGTCGAAGGTTCGGTCGTACCCGGCCGCGACGACTGCGTCGTGGACGGTCGGGTCGAACAGGCCGCCCGTCGCCTGGCGGGCCTCGATTGCGAGCTTCACGACGCGGACGAGGTCGTGGCTCGCGGCCTCGGTCCTGCCGTCACGGTTGAGCAGCGAGAGCTCCGAGTCGGCGCGGAAGCGGGACATCACCTGCTCGAGCCGCTCGAGCTCCGCCTCTGCCCGGTCGAGCGCGCCTTCCGCGCGCTCGCCGGGCTCGGCGTCGAGCAGCAGCTCCACGTCGGTGCCCATCGCCCTGAACGATCGCCGGAGCATCACGAGGTCCGGGTGACCGTGAGCGGCGGGAGGTTGACGACACGGACGGAAGGCGCCGCGGCGTACTGGGGTGCCTGCGCGGTCGACTGCGACACCTGCTGCGCGCGGGCCTGGGCTGCCGCAGCCTGCGCCTTGACGGCCGCGATCTGAGCCGTCCGGGCCTTCAACGCCAGGCGGTAGGCGGTCATGCGACTGTCGACGACCTGCTGCACGAGCTTTGCGTCGGCGCGCAGGCGCTGCTCCCGCTGCGCGAGGGCGGCGAGCCGCGGGTCAGGCTTCGCCGTGGCCCACGGCTTGGCGGCGATCGTGGCCCAGCTGAGGAAGAACACGACGACTGCGATGACGACGGCGTAGAGGCGGTGGCTCGTATCAGTCATCTGCTCCACCTCCCTGGGCCTCGGTCTCGTGCTCGCCGCCGGCGCGGTGCTTGACCACGACGATGGGCGGCGGACGGTGGTAGACGACGCGAACCGGGGGAGCGGCAACCCGGACGGGAGCGCTTACGGCGCTCTGCGTCGGGGTGGAGGTGCTCGCCGCGGCCGGCATCGGCGGGAGCGCCGGCGGCTTCTGCGCCAGCGCCTTGTGGAGGGACGCCTCGAAGCGGTTCAGTTGCGCAGTGCGCCGCGCAACCTGGGCGTTCGTCGTGGCGTGCGCCTGGTTGCCGAGGGTGAGGGTGTGGCTCATCGCGACAACGCCTGCAATCGCGGCGAGGCCGACGGCCAGAGAGACTATGAGAGCGCGGGTCCTGTTCATCGAAGACCTCCGTTGAAGATGTGCCATTCGAAGGTAGGCCCGGCCTGGCAAGCCGAGAGCCAGGCGAAGGCAAGGGTTGTGCCTGGATTCGGTGACTCGACCGACAGGCGCGGCGCGCACGACCTACGATCAGGGCATGCACCTCCTCGTTGTCGAAGACGAAGACGCGATCGCGGAGCCGTTGGTCGAGGGCCTGCTCGCGGAAGGCTTCGACGTGACCCGCGTCGCGACGGGGGAGGAGGCCCTCGCTGCGCCCCCGGTGGACCTCGTGCTCCTCGACGTCCGCCTGCCCGACATCGACGGTTTCGCCGTCTGCCGCGAGCTGCGGATGCGCTCGGACGTGCCGATCATCATGGTCACCGCGAAGGGCGAGGAGATCGATCGCGTCGTCGGCCTCGAGCTCGGGGCGGACGACTACGTCGTCAAGCCGTTCGGCCTACGCGAGCTCGTGGCGAGGATCCGGGCCGTGGCCCGCCGCACGTCGGGTCGCCACGAGGCGCGAGAGACGCTCGTCGCGGGCGAGCTCGAAGTCGACGTGCCGGCGCGCAGGGCGACCCTCGCCGGGCGTGAGCTGCAGCTCACGCTGAAGGAGTTCGACCTCCTGGCGCTGCTCGCGTCCGAGCCGGGCGTCGTCGTCGATCGCCAGCGGATCCTGCGCGAGGTCTGGGACACGACGTGGTACGGATCGTCGAAGACCGTCGACGTGCACGTCGCGTCGTTGCGGAAGAAGCTCGGCGATCCGACGCTGATCGAGACGGTGCGAGGGGTCGGCCTGCGGCTGCGCGCATGACGCGCCGGCTGCTGATCAGCTATCTCTCGCTCGCGGTCGTCGTCCTTGCGATGCTGGAGGTGCCGCTCGGGTTCATCAACGCCCGCGGCGAGCGGGCACAGCTGACGGCCAAGGTCGAGCGGGATGCAGTGACGATCGCATCGCTCGCGGAGAGCACGATCGAGGGCGACGCTCCCACCTCCAACCTGCCGGCGATCGAGGCGCTCGCCAGGCGGTATGCCTCCGACACGGGCGCGCGGGTCGTGATCACGGACAGCAAGGGGCTCTCCGTCGTCGACTCGGCACCGCCCGCACCGGGGCCGCGGAACTTCGCGACGAGGCCGGAGTTCCGGGCGGCCCTCCACGGTGACGTCGCGACCGGCACCCGCCACTCGAGCACGCTCGGCTACGACCTCCTCTATGTCGCGGTTCCGATCGCCTCGGGCGGGACCGTTCACGGAGCCGTCCGGATCACCTATCCGACATCCGAGCTCGACCGGCGCGCGCGCAACTACTGGCTCGCGCTCGCGGGGATCGCGCTGATCGTGCTCTCGGCAGCCACGCTCATCGGCCTCAGCTTCGCCCGCTGGATTCGCCGCCCGCTCGAAGGGCTCGAGGAAGCCGCGGCCGAGGCGGGCGCCGGCGACCTCTCGGCGCGGGCGCCGGTGCCCGATGCGCCGCCCGAGCTACGCCGGCTCGCCCTCGAGTTCAACGACATGGTGGCGCGCGTCGACGGGCTCGTCTCCGTGCAGCGAGAGTTCGTCGCGGATGCCTCGCATGAGCTGCGGACGCCGCTGACGGCCCTCCGGCTGCGGCTCGAGAACCTCGAGCGGCACGTCGGGGACGGCGGTCGCAATAGCCTGGCGGCGGCCGAGACGGAGGTCGAGCGGCTCTCGGGCCTCGTCGACGAGCTCCTGGCCCTCGCCCGGGCCGACGCCGGAACGACTCCGGCCGAGCCGGTCGATCTGGTCGCCGCGGTGGACGCGCGCCTCGAGGCCTGGCGCCCGGCGGCCGGGGCGATCGAGCTCCGGTTCGTGGCCCGCAGGCCCGCCCTGGCGCGCGCAGGAGCAGATCGCGTTGCCCAGGTGATCGACAACCTCGTCGCGAACGCCCTGCGTCACGCGCCGGGAAGCTCGGTCGTGCGCATCTCGACCGCGCAGGTCGCCCACCTCGTCGAGCTTCGTATCGGCGACGAAGGGCCCGGGATGACCCCGGAGCAGAAGGCACGTGCCTTCGACCGCTTCTGGCGGGCCGGCTCCGGAGCAGGTGGCTCGGGGCTCGGGCTCGCGATCGCCCGCCGGCTCGTCGAGCTCGACGGCGGCACGATCGAGCTTCGGGACGCGCAGGGTGGGGGGCTCGAGGTCGTCGTGCAGCTGCCGGCCGCGTAACCGTCGACGAGCCGTTCCTCGTTGACCGCGCGCGTGGAGGCACGTACGGTCAGGCCCATGACATCGCGGCTCATGCGGCTGGTCGCGGCCACCGCGGTGGCCGCGACCGTCATCACGGGGGCCGGGGCCACCGCAGCCGAGGCTCCGCCCGGGCCTCCTGCGCCGGAGGTGGAGCCGGCACCCCCGGGGACGTGCCCGCAGGAGCTCACGTCGTCGGCGTACGCGGCCTCGGTGCGCCAGGCGCTCGCCTCGAAGCGTGACCTCTGGGGAGAGCAGCTTCTCGCGGCACCCGAAGGCCCCACCTATGACGCGGCGCGCGCCCACCTCGCACCGATCCTCTTCGGCCAGCAGCGGGGCTACCGGCCGCTGACGCCGTCGGGCGTGTACTACCTCGCCTTCTCCTATCCGCCGAGCGCCTACAGCCCGCCCCGCTACTCGCTGCACGTCGCGGACGGGAGCCAGATCATCACGCGCCGGGTCGGTGACGGCAGCCTCGCCGTCGATGTCGGGCCCCGCGGCCTGGACCGCTACGGCGCGTGCCTCGAGTGGCTGACCCCGGCGACGCTGGCCGACGGCTACCTGCCGATTCTCCAGACCGGCTACGTCGATCGGAACGGCGTCCGCTACCGGCAGGAGTCGTTCCTCGGCCGCGCCGGCTCGAGCCGGCAGCCGGTGAGCTTCGTCAAGATCGAGGTCGACGCAACAGGCTCCACGGCAGGGGCAGTCGTCGCCCTGCGGCCGCAGCTGCGGCACCCCCTGACGCAGAGCGGCGACCGTCTCGAGGCGGCGGCAGGCACGCGCCTGATCGTCTCGAGCGGCGGGCGCTACGACGGCCGCGCGTTCCGGTTCCTCGTCCCGGCGGGGCAGTCCGCCGTCGTCTACGCGGACTGGGTGATCGGGCCCTCGCACGTGTTCGCGCGGACGACCGCGGACGAGAGCTCGTACGACGCCGCGCGGGCCGGAGTGACGAGCTTCTGGCAACGGCGCCTCGCGCAGGGCGCCTCGTTCTCGGTGCCGGAGGATCGGGTCGAGAACGCCATGCGGGCGATGCTGATCCAGCAGATAGGCCACACGTGGCGCTACAGCCTGGGGAACCCCTACGAGGAGCTGTCGTTTGCGGAGGGCACCGCCAACGCCGAGGTCATGTCGGAGTACGGGCTCGGCGAGATCGCGCAGTCGATCGTGCGCTTCTCTCTCACGCGGCTGCCGCGGCGGTACACGTCGTGGCGCGCAGGGGCCCAGCTGCTCGCACAGGCGACGACGTTCCAGCTGACCGGGAATCGCAGGTTGCTCGAGCAGAGCACGCCCATGCTCGCGTGGGCGGTGCGCAAGATCGAGGAGCATCAGATCCGGGCCGGCCCTGCCACAGGCCGCCTGTTGCCGGAAGCGCTCTCGTCCGACCAGGGCACGCCCGTCGACAACGTGACGGCACAGCTCGTCGCCTGGCAGGGGTTGCAGGCGATCCAGCGCGTCTGGTCCGTCACGGGCCATCCGCGCCTCGCCGCACACGCACGAAGGCTCGCCGCCCGCCTCGAGACGGCGCTCCGGCCCGCCGTCCGCAGAGCGATGCTGCGCCTGAAGGACGGGACATTGTTTCTCCCGTACTCGTTGACCAACGGCAGTCGTCCCTACAGCCAGGTCAGCGCGTCACGCATGGGCTCCTACTGGAACCTCGTCGTGCCGTATGCGTTCGCGTCGGGCTTCTTCCCACCGGGGAGCTTCGAGGCTCGTGGGCTGATCGCGTACATGCTCGCCCACGGCTCGCGCCTCCTCGGCGTGCCGCGGGCCGACGCCCACATCGTCTACCCCGGGGCCGGCGAGGGCCAGGCCTTCGGCCTCGGCGAGATCTACGGGCTCAGCAGCTCGCGCTTCCTCGCGGACAACGACGAAGCCGACCAGCTCGTCCTCAGCCTCTACGGAATGCTGGCCGCCGGGATGACGCCGGACACCTTCGTCTCCGGCGAGGCCGTCTCGGTGCTCCCTCTCGGCCGGACGTACTTCCGGAAGATGTACATGCCGCCCAACTCCGGTGCGAACAGCGCCTTCCTGGAGACGCTGAGGCTGATGCTGATCCACGAGCGCCGGGGTGCGGCAGATGAGCCGACCGGTCTCGATCTCGCGTTCGCGACGCCTCGGGCGTGGCTCGCGGATGGCAAGCAGATCAGCGTCACGCGGGCTCCGACCAGCTTCGGGCCGCTGTCGTACTCGATCACCCGTCAGGGGCAGGAGGTGGTCGCCGAGGTCGTGGCACCCGCGAAGGTGCCGTCGCTGCGCCTCCGGTTGAGGCTTCCGGCCGGAGACAGGCTGGTGGACGTGCAGGTCGGCTCGAGCCCGGTTCCGTTCGACGAGAACGGGACGATCGACCTCTCCGGCCGCGGCGGCAGCCTCGAGGTGCACGCCACCGTCGCAACGCCGCCGGCAACCGTCCCTCAGCCGTAGAAGCGCCTCGCCGGCGGGTGGACCGGGGCCGGTCCTATACTCGGTCCCGGTGCCTCCGGCCTCGACAGAGATCGTGCTCCCCGTCGGCTTCGCCGGCGCCGTGCCGCCGACTCGGTGGCCCCGGCCACGGAGCGCTCCGCGGCCCGCGGCCCTCGAGGCAGGTGTCGGGACGCTCCCGAAGGTCGGCCCCGCGGTGCGGGGCCGCCTCGCCAGGCTCGGGCTGCGGACGATCGGCGATCTGCTCGCCCACCGTCCGCGCCGCTACGAGCGGCCGATCGACCAGCGCCCGATCCGCGACCTCTTCGGCGAGGAGGAGGCCGTGATCGAGGGCGTCGTGGTCGCCACGAGCTCGCGGCGAGGCCGCGGCCGCCTGAAGATCCTCACCGCCCGGGTGGCCGACGACACCGGCGAGATCAAGGCCAACTGGTTCAACCAGCCCTGGCTCGAGACCCAGCTCACACCCGGAACCCGGGTCCGGCTGCGTGGCAAGCCGAGCCGCTACGGGTTCCAGGTGGCGAGCTACGACCTCGGCGAGGTGACGGAGACGGCGGACTACGCGCCCGTCTACCCTGCCAGCGAGGCGCTCGCGCAGAAGCAGCTGCGCGCGCTCGTGGGCGAGGCGCTCCACTTCGCGCGCGCCGAGGGAGATGCTCTGCCGGCGCGGCTCGCAGCCGCAGAGTCGCTGCCGCTGCGGGCCGACGCACTCGTCTCGATGCACCGGCCGCGCTCGCCGCAGGAGGCGGAGACCGGCCGCGGGCGCCTCGCCTTCGACGAGCTCCTCGTGCTCCAGCTCGCCCTCGCACGGCGGGCGGCAGAGCGCGAGAAGCTCGTCGCCGAGGCTCTGCCCCCGGCAGGTGACCTGTTGCGGCTCTATCGCGAGGTGCTGCCGTTCACCCTCACCGACGCGCAGGAGCGCGCGATCGCCGAGATCGACGCCGATCTCGCCCGAACGACGCCCATGCAGCGCCTGCTGCAGGGCGACGTCGGCTCCGGCAAGACGGTCGTCGCGCTCGCCACGCTCCTGCGCGCCGTCGAGGCGGGCCGGCAGGGGGCGCTGATGGCGCCCACGGAGGTCCTGGCCGAGCAGCACTTCCTCACGATCGAGGGCATCTGCACGGAGCTCGGCGTGCGCGTGGCGCTCCTCACGAGCGCGCTCGGCGCGAAGGAGCATGCGAACGTCCGTCAGCTGATCGCCTCCGGCGACGTGCAGATCGCCGTCGGCACGCACGCGCTGATCCAGAAGGAGGTCGGCTTTCGCGACCTCGCCGTCGCCGTCGTCGACGAGCAGCACCGCTTCGGGGTCGAGCAGCGCTCGGCGCTCGCGGAGGGGCGGAGCCCGCACGTGCTCCACATGACGGCGACGCCGATCCCGCGCACGCTCGCGCTGACCGTCTACGGCGACCTTCAGGTCTCCGAGATCACCGCTCCGCCGGCGAACCGCAAGCAGATCGTGACGGCCTGGGTCACCGACGATCGCAGCGCCGAGGCGTACGCGCGCCTGACCCGGCACCTCGCCGACGGCCGCCAGGCCTACGTCGTCTGCCCGCTGATCGAGGCCTCGGAGACGACGGTCGCCCGTGCGGCCGAGGACGAGGCCGAGCGGCTGCGGCGCGCCGAGCTGAAGGGCTTCCGCGTCGGCTGCATGCACGGCCGCCTCAAGCCCACGGAGCGCCGCGTGATCATGGCCGACTTCAAGTCGGGTGAGATCGACGTGCTCGTCGCCACGACCGTGATCGAGGTCGGGGTGGATGTGCCGAACGCCACGATCATGATCGTCCAGGAGGCCGAGCGCTTCGGGCTCGCCCAGCTCCACCAGCTGCGCGGCCGGGTGGGGCGTGGGGCGGAGCAGTCGTACTGCCTGCTCGTTTCCGGCCCGAAGGAGGAGCTGACCGACGTCGCCCACGACCGCCTCGAGGCGATGGTCGCGACGAGCGACGGCTTCGAGCTGGCGGAGCGCGACCTCGAGATTCGAGGCGAGGGCCAGCTGCTCGGCGCCCGTCAGTCGGGGCTCTCCGACCTCCACTTCACCCGGCTACGGCAGGACACGGCGCTGCTCGAGCGGGCGCGCGCCGTTGCCCGCTCGCTCGCCGACGAAGGCGAGCTCGCGTCGGCGGTCGACCGGCTGCTCGGGGATTCCGAGCACCTCGGCGACTCCTGACGCGTCGCGTGGTTGTCCCCCCGGGGACGTGCTCGAGCAGGGGATGGCCAGCATCACACCTGTTCGAACTGGACATCCTTCCTCTTTTCAGGAAAGATGGCAGTATGGCTCGGGTGAAGGTGACCTACGTCGTCGCTGAGGATGTCGCTCGCGCAACGCGCGTTCACGCTGCGCGGATGGACCGGCGCGACTCCGAGGTGGTCGAGGCGGCACTCCGCTCGTATCTCGGCCTGGGGCTCCTCGACGAGCTCTGGGCGGCTGCCGCCGGACTGCCGTCGGTGACGTTGGACGACGTCGTCGACGAACAGCATGCGGCCCGGGCCGAGCGATAGGCATCCTGCGCCGGCCCTCGTCCGGGTCGTCGCTGACCCGAACGTGCTCGTCTCGGCGGCCGTCACGCCGTCCGGGGTGTGCGCCCAACTCCTCTCCAGGTTGCTCGAGAGCTCCCTCGAGATCGTCGCCAGCCCGCTACTCCTGGGTGAGGTCGAACGTGTCCTGCGGCGTCCACGGTTCGACCTGCTTGCTCCGGCTCTGCGCAGCTCCTACGTCGAGTACCTCCGTCGGATCACGCGTATCGTGGAGGATCCTCCGGCGGGTGGATCATCCCTCGTCGCTGCCGATCCGAGCGACGATTACCTCGTGCGGCTGACGCTCGCCGGCGACCGGCGCCTGCTCGTCAGCGGTGACCGGCACCTGCTCGACCTCGCCGGCGTGTACCCGATCGTCTCTCCGCGCGAGCTCCTCGCTCGGCTTCCCTGACCGGTCGCCGTCTCGGTTGTTCGGGCATGTCAGGCACCCGTTCATGCGTACGCTGCCGCGATGAGGATCATCGCCGGTGACCGCCGGGGCGCGCGCATCGCCGCGCCCAAGGGCGACAGCACGCGCCCCACGGGCGACCGCGTCCGTGAGGCCGCCTACAACCTGATCGGCCCGGTCGACGACACGGGCGTGCTCGACCTCTTCGCGGGCTCGGGCGCGATGGGCCTCGAGGCGCTCTCCCGTGGTGCGCAGCGGTGCGTGTTCGTCGAATCCGACCGCGCCGCGTGCGCGGTGATTCGCGGCAACCTCGAGAAGCTCCGTCTCACGGGAGCGCTCGTGCTCTGCAAGGACGCGTTCCAGGCGCTGCGGGAGGAGCGGGGCGCGGGGCGCACCTACGATCTCGTGCTCGTCGACCCGCCCTACGGCACCTGGCCGGAGCTTCAGCCACGCCTTGCCGAGGCTCTCCCGGCCGCTCTCGCGCCCGACGGGATGCTCGTCGTGGAGACATCCGCCAGAATCGAGCCCGAGCTTCCGCTCGCGGTCGTCACGAGCCGCCGCTACGGTTCGGCACGAATCACCCTCTTCACCCGATGATCACCGCCATCTGCCCAGGCTCGTACGACCCGGTCACGCTCGGCCACCTCGACGTGATCGGTCGTGCTGCTGCGACCTTCGACCGCGTCGTCGTCGGCGTCGTCCGCGAGCCGCACCACAAGCAACCACTCTTCACGGTGGAGGAGCGCGTGGCCTTCCTCGAGGAGGCGCTCGCCGACCGCGACAACGTCACGGTGGACGTCTTCCACGAGCTCGTCGTCGACTTTGCGCGCAAGCACGACGCGAAGACGATGGTGAAGGGCCTACGCGTGATCGCCGACTTCGAGTGGGAGTTCCAGATGAACCGCCTCAACCACCTGCTCGCACCGGAGATCGAGACGATGTACGTGATGTCGAGCCCGCAGTACAGCTTCATCTCGTCCAGCGGCGTAAAGGAGATCGCGTCGTTCGGAGGAAAGGTGGACGAGCTTGTGCCCGAGGCCGTGGCGCGCCGTTTCAGGGAGCTCTTCCCGAACGGTCGTCCCGGCGCCCCCCTCAGTCCCCAGGAGTAAGATCCGGCCATGGACGTACTCGTACTCATCGACAAGCTGGACGATCTCGTGCACAACGCGAAGGCGGTGCCGCTCACCGACCAGGTGCGCATCGACCGCGAGGAGATCTACGACATCTTGGATCAGATGCGCGCCACGATCCCGGAGGAGATCAAGCAGGCCCGCTGGATCGTCAAGGAACGCCAGGAGATGCTCGCCGAGGCGAAGCGGGAGTGCGACCGGCTCATCGGTGAGGCGCGCGAGCAGGCGGTGCGCGAGGCCTCGCAGACGGAGATCGTCAAGATCGCCGAGCGGCAGGCGCAGGACATCGTCGACGACGCACGCCGGCAGGCGCGGGAGACGCGACTCGAGATGGAGGACTGGGCGGACGGGATCCTCTCGAGTCTCGAGATCAATCTCGACAAGTTCCTCGTCGCGGTCCGCCGCGGGCGCGAGCGGCTCCACGAGCGCTCGCAGGAGACGGTCATGTCGGGGATCGGCCCGATCGACCCCGTCGGCCCGTCTGACGACGACTCCTACGTGTAGAGCCGTCGCGTCGCGACGATGCGCCGGCGGCAGCGCCCGGCCGGTCTCCGGTCGCCCCGGTCGCAGGCTACGCTGACCGGATGACCGCGTATCCCCTCCGCCGCCTGCGGCTTCGACTCGGTGACGAGCATCGAGAGCCGGTCAGGATCGCCCTCCAGCCGTTCGACCTCGGGGGCGAGCGCTATCTACCCGTGCCCGCCGAGGCCGACGCCTTGCTCGAGGCACAGCGGGCCACCGGCGGCGACGTGTTCCGGCTCGTCTTCGAGACGAGGCTCCACGGCCCCTGCATGCGCTGCCTGCGGGATGCCGTCGTGGACGTCGCGATCGACGCGCGCGAGTACCACGCGACGGCCGAGAATGCGCCGGACGACCTCCGCTCCGAGTACGTCGTCGACGGCGAGCTCCAGCTCTCGCAGTGGGCGCGCGACGCGATCGCTACCACGCTGCCGACCCAGATCCTCTGCCGGCTCGACTGCGCGGGGCTGTGCCCGGTCTGCGGCAAGGACCTGAACGACGAGCCGCACGGTCACGAGGAGACGGTGTCCGATCCGCGCTGGTCGGCGCTCGAGGCGCTGCGCGAGGAATGACCGTGCTGTCCCCGCGCGCCCGCATCGTGCTGATCGAGCACGGCAAAGTCGCACTCATCCGCCGCGTGCGCGACGGGCACACGTACTACCTCTTCCCGGGCGGGGGAGTCGAGGCCGGCGAGACGCCCGAGGAGGCGGCCCGGCGGGAGGCTGTCGAGGAGCTCGGCGTCGAGGTCGAGCTCGGCCCGCTCGTGCACCAGGAGTCCTTCGGCGGCACGATCTTCCTCTACTACGACGCCTGGATCGTGGGTGGGCTCTTCGGCACCGGGAGCTGGCCCGATCACGCGCTCCTGACCGATCGCGAGCGCGAGCGGAGCGGGACGCACGAGCCCGTCTGGGTGGCGCTCGAGGAGCTGCCCGGGCTGGACATCCGGCCGCGCGCCCTCGGTGCCCTGCTGACGCCCTGAACGGGCTCGAGCCTGCTATTTTCGGGACGGCGCTGCGCTGCGCCCTCCCATGACGGACTGAGCCTCCCACACGTCTCCCGCCGCCTCGCGCACGTGCGCGGCTGTCTGCTCTCTGTCGGAGGTTCGAATGCGTCTTCAGCTCGTCGATGTCGTGCGTCAGCACGGTTCCCACGTCGTCCTCGACGGCGTCGGCTTGCAGGTCGGTCCCGGCACGCGCCTCGGGCTCGTGGGGGCGAACGGCTCGGGCAAGTCGACCCTGCTGCGGATCCTCGGGGGCCTCGAGCAGCCGGACCGCGGCACCGTGGTGCGAGAGCCCACGACGCTCACCGGCGGGTACCTGCCGCAGGAGCACGTGCTGCCACCCGGCGAGACGGTCCGCGGGCTGCTCGCCCACCGCACCGGCGTCGCGGCCGCCGAGCGCGACCTCTCGGCCGCCGCGGAGGAGCTTGCGGCCGGGCAGGGCACGGGCGAGCGCTACACGCGCGCGCTCGACCGGTTTCTGACGCTCGGAGGTGGCGACCTCGACGTCAGGGCGGCCGGCGTCCTGGCGGAGCTCGGGCTGGCGGTCGCGCTCGAGCGCCCGGTGGAGCGGCTCTCGGGGGGCGAGGCGGCGCGGCTCGCCCTGGCCGCGATCCTGCTCTCCCGGTACGACGTGCTGCTGCTCGACGAGCCGACGAACGACCTCGACTTCGACGGCCTCGAGCGGCTCGAGAGGTTCGTCGCGGCGACGGATTCCGCCGTCGTGGTCGTCTCGCACGATCGCGCGTTCCTCGACCGAACCGTCACCCGGATCGCCGAGATCGAGACGGGGCGGGGCCGCGTGCGCGAGTGGGCCGGAGGCTGGACGGAGTACGCGGCCGCGCGAGACGCCGCCCGAGCACGTGCCTACGGGCGGTTCTCCGAGGCACAGGAGCGCCGGCGGGAGCTCGACGCGCTACTCGCCGAGCGCCGCACGCAGGCCAGGGCAGGAGGGGCCATGGCCGACAGGCGCGGCACCCACGCGCTGATGACGAAGGTCCGGCAGGCCGAGCGGCTGCGGGAGCGCAACGAGCCGCCCGAGAAGCCGTTCGAGCCCTGGCAGCTCCAGCTCGGCCTCAGGGCCGGGACACGCTCGGGGAGCCTGGTCGCCCGCCTCGTCGGCGCCGTCGTCACCCGCGGAGACTTCGTGCTCGGCCCGGTCGATCTCGACCTCGTGCCGGGGGAGCGACTGGCGGTCACGGGCCGGAACGGCACCGGCAAGTCGACGCTGCTCGCCGCGCTCCTCGGCGAGCTCCCGCTCGACCGGGGGACGAGGGCGATCGGGCGTACGACAGTGATCGGCGCGATCGGGCAGGAGCGCGTCGAGCACGGCGAGGCGGCGCTGCTGGAAGCGTTCGTCGCCGGCACGGGGCTCCCCGCCGTCGACGCGCGGACGTTGCTCGCGAAGTTCGGGCTCGGCGCCGACCACGTCACCCGCCCCTGGTCGACCCTGTCACCGGGCGAGCGTACGAGGGCCCAGCTCGCAGGGCTGCAGGTCCGCAGCGTCAACCTCCTCCTCCTCGACGAGCCGACGAATCACCTCGACCTCGAGGCTGTCGAGCAGCTCGAGACGGCCCTTCACGCCTACGACGGCACGCTCGTCGTCGTCAGCCACGACCGGAGCTTCCTCGACGCGATCGAGCCGACCCGCGAGCTCACGCTCTGACATCGAACGTGCCCGGTGTCGAATCGATACAAAGCCAGGGCGCCGCCGGCGCGGAGCGCTTCCGGTACACTCTGCGGCCGCTCATGGCAGTCCCCAAGCGAAAGACCTCGAAGGCCCGTCGCGACAAGCGTCGCGCGCAGCACGGCATCTCCGTGACGCCCGTCAACGTGTGCCCGAACTGCGGCTCGCCGACGCGCGCCCATCACGCCTGCCCCACCTGCAAGACGTACCGGGGCCGCGACATCCAGCCGCTCGGAACTCCCGCGCCGTAAGGAACTGTGCGCCTCCGGGTCGCCGTGGACGCCCTTGGCGGCGACCGTACCCCGGCTGAGATCGTGGCAGGCGCCGTTGCCGCCACGAAGGCGGGAATCACGCCCGTCGTCTACGGCCCGGCCGGCCTCGAGACGCACGGCCTCGAGCACGTCGTCACCACCGAGGCCGTCGAGATGGACGACAAGCCCGCCGAGGTCGTTCGCAGCAAGCCCGACTCGTCGCTCGTGCGCGCCGTGCGGGCCGTCGCCGACGGCGAGGCAGACGCCGTCGTCTCGGCGGGCAACACCGGCGCCGTGCTCGCCGCGAGCCTGCTCCACGTGCGACGGCTTCCGGGCGTCTTTCGACCCGGGATCGCGGTCGTCATCCCGACCTCGCACGGCCCGTCCGTCCTGATCGACGCCGGCGCGAATGCCGAGGCGCGGCCCGAGCATCTGCTCCAGTTCGGCCACATGGGGTCGATCTTCGCCGAGGAGGTTCTCGGCGTGCCTCGGCCGCGGGTGCGCCTGCTCTCGATCGGCGAGGAGCCCGAGAAGGGCAATCAGCTGACGCTCGACGCCCACGCCTTGCTCGAGGCGAGCTCCCTGCGCTTCGAGGGCAACGTCGAGGGGCGGGCGCTGCTCGAGGGCGAGGCGGACGTGATCGTCTGCGACGGCTTCACGGGCAACGTCACCCTCAAGACGCTCGAGGGGACGATCCGCAGCCTGCTCCTCGCGCTGCGCTCCGAGCTCGAGGCGACCACCCGGGGGAAGCTCGGCGGGTTCCTGATCAGGCCGGCGGCGCGGGCCCTGCGGACGCGCCTCGATCCCGAGACGACAGGGGGCGGGTACCTTCTCGGGCTCCGCGGGATCGTCGTCATCGCGCACGGCTCGAGCTCCCGCATCGCGATCACGAACGCGATCGCCCTCGCCGGCCGGGGGGTCGAGCACGATCTCGTCGGCCGCTTGCAGCAGGCGTTGCCGGAGCGCGTGGTAGAGTCGTCGCGCTCAACGAACCCGTCCGGCACAACGAGAGGTTGAAGAACAGTGGCACTGTCCCGTGAAGAAGTAGCCGAGCGCGTCAAGTCCGTCCTCAGCGAGCAGCTCGGGGTCGACG
>Ga0302299_10000106_pt1 | contig 35418 bp, 29 predicted proteins | sample III_Fen_N3_4_FD_198795 | JGI IMG/M metagenome (GOLD analysis project Ga0302299, IMG submission 198795) | Peat permafrost microbial communities from Stordalen Mire near Abisko, Sweden - III_Fen_N3_4 | ecosystem: Environmental > Terrestrial > Soil > Wetlands > Permafrost | place: Sweden: Abisko...
TATGTTTTATCAAGATGCAATTTAGTGTGTTGTATCATCAAAAATTTATTACCATCATCAATAATTGAGTTATTGATATAACTTTTATTTTCTTGTATAAGTCTAAAAAATGATGATGCTGTAAGAAGTTGCTGTAATTTCAAATATATATTTTGACCACCACCAACTATAAAAATATATGCAAGTTCAGATAATAAATTGTTATCAATATCAGATATTGGAGTTGTAACACCACTTTTGTACGATTCTATATGTTGTGACAAAACATATTTATAATCAGATATTTTTGTTACAACAGATTCTAAGTTATTAATGTGTATTTCAGTAGAGTTATCAAGAATTGATTTTGCAAGTGGTGCTATATATTCTTGGTTTTCATCAATTAATATTGACAGATCTTGTATTGATTGTAAAATATTTCTAAGATATAATGGATCCGCTTTTAATCTCAAACTCAATGATTCCAAATCAAAATCAAATATTGACTTCATTTTATAACCATATGTGTTGTTGATTTGAACATCTATCGGTAACTGTGTTTCAGAATCTATAGCAGTTGTTCTAGAGAATAAGTCATATGGAAGATTTGATAAATTGGTCTGTTGACCATACACCTTTGTTGTTGAAACATCAAGAACGTTGTCACCAACAACAGATACTAAAGACCTCATAGCATACATATAAACATAATCAGGTCTAAGATTACCATCTTTATCGATTATCTTGTAATCATTGATTTCGACATTAATACACAAGCAAATAGACTTATATTTATGATTTGTTGAAATATCAACTTCCATTATTCCATTACTTACTTCTTTTTTGACATTGAGAATAACAGCAAATTTATAATCTGTGTAATCTATATTGTTTGATATGATTCTGTATTTTATACCATTAAAAAATATATCATACTGATTATCAAATGTTTTCTCGAATGTAGCCCATCTTTTTTGGTAATTAACACTATATTTTGCATTATCTATGTTTGCAGAATAAACTGTGAAATATCTTGTGAAATAATCAACTCCATCGGATTTATGAGAATTGGAATCAAACAACTTATCAAAATAAAATTTGTTTGATTTTATGTTTTCAGATAAAATCAAATCAGGATAAGATGATATATAAAACCACTCATTTGTGTAATATTGCTGATTAACAGCAAATCTATCAATTGATGAGCATTGATTGGTTTCTCCAAATGATGGTGATATGTTAAGTCTGTAATTATCGCATCTCGCATCTTTGTCCTTCATAGACCACTTATTAATAATAAACGGTAAAAGTTTACTATCTTCATAGACACCATTGATATCTTCTTTCATACGTTTATACTCATTAATGAAATCATATGAAAGAAGATATTTGATTTTGTCTTGTTGAACAATTATCGTTTGGACAAAGTTTTGAGCAAATTTGACATAATAATTATCATATGATAGAGGCTCATCTTCTTTATTAACAACAACATTATAAGATACATATTGATTTAATGGCTCTTCAGTATTATCTTCAGTAAGCGTTAATGTTCTCACAAGATATGGTTGATGTGTAAGATTTTGATATATATTCAATTGATATGAAAAACTAGAAGAATCTTCGTTTAATCCATAGAATCCCGAAAAATTGCTGATTTCTTGGTCGTTATAATATTTTTTATTAATAATAACTGGAATACCTTTTAATATATTAAAAGATGTTGCTGTTGCTATGAATTCGGTTGGAGTTTCAGGAGTAATAACCGATGTTGAATACTGAACACCATTGTGGTGTATTGTTGTTATCAACTTATTGGAAGAGAAAAGCAAATATGCTTCACCTACAATAAGTTGATTATCTATCAAATTATAGTACTTATTATATTCATGCAAATGTGGGTTAACATATGCTTGCTCGAAATCTATGAAGAAAGATTTTATAGGTGTTATATCAAATACACCATCTTTGAATATTCTATCTTTATAAATTAAAACTTTATTCTTTTGTGTAAATAACACTTCATCAGATTTATCATCAATAGTCACTGATAAATATTTGTTGAGTTCATTATAATTTATCAGTTCGTTTGATTCCGAAAGTTCAATAACATCAACATCAAAATAACTTGAAAAATTTTTAATTCCAGCTAAATTACCTGACATTGTCTGAACATATGCTGAACTATCAAACAATTTTCTATTAGCCTTATCAATAATAAATCTATGGTTTTTGGTTTTCGCATTTCCAGTAAAGCTGGAAATTGGTATTGAAATGGATTCTGATTTAAAACATTCCGAAACTTTAAATTCCAATGTTATATCAGGCATATATGTCATATAAAACATAATGTTGCTTCCACTCCACATATATTTCATATCACCAAATCCATAATTTCCTATTTCATAATTTATTGCTGTACACATTCTTTTTGCTATTTCAGCAATAGAACCGATTGGATTATACATATTAAACACAGTACCTTCATTTTTCCATTTATCATATACAAAATCTGTTGAGGTTAATTGAGGTAATTCATCAGAAACTATAGAACCTAATATGTTACCATTTTTAAAAATCTGTATTTCATGCCCAATATACACCTTATCAGTTATTTCTAGGTTTATTGATGAAATACCATTGGTTTTAGTTCTTTTGGTTTGTAATTTCTCTATTAATGCTTTGGAAGTATCAAGTTCTGTTTTTGGTTGTTTTGTGTCAAAATCAACCAAATGGAATATATCAGCATAAACATCTTTTGTATAAAATAATCCTTCAACATCACTTAAAATGGAAAGATCAACATCATCTTCAGAAAATTCATCAAGATACAATCCAAAATAACGGTTAAATTGGAAATCTTCAGAAGTATCATCATCGAATAAAAATTCAAAATTTATGAGATTCGACATACATATTCCGTTCCGCATAAATCCATCGGTAACATATCTGTCAAATTTTGATATTTCCATTTCTTTTTTGAAAATACTCTCTATATTCTCTTCGACAGTTATTATTTCACCTTTGTTTTTTGAGATACCAGTATAATATATAACTTTAGCATTGAAATCAACTTTTATAGGTGCATCAGTAAATTTTTTGTTTGAAGTTAATTTTGATAGATATGTTCCTATTGATGAATTTTGTAAATCAAATATCTTAACAATATTTGATTTCTTAATATAAGAATTGAATAAGTCCTGATTTATATCATTTGGAGAATCAGAATAATTAACAACCTTTACATTGATATTTTTATTCGATGTATAAGTTGTTGTTTCGGCAATGAAAATATTGGAATGCGTATATTTTTTATTGTTATGAGTTATATAGTCATCACTTGTTAAAGTTTGAACTATATACTGATTTCCTATAATAAGTTCAGTTTGATTAGTTTTTTCATCATCAAGTTCATCAACCTTAAAAATAACAAAATATTTCGGCACTTTTTCACCTATAAGAAGTGGAGCAAATAACTTAAATTGTTCATTGTGCAATTTTGATATACAATTATCAAGTCCATATGAATAAAGTGTATTGAATTGCTCAAGTATGCTTGTTTTTTGTGTAGTTACATCATTTTTTTCGATATCATAAAACAAATTATCGGGTATAGATTTATATTTGTTACATATATCATTTACAAATTCACCATTTTTATCTATGATTGGGTTACTTATAGTTGTTGATTTCAATGTTGAATTAGCTGGAATTAGCTCAAGATATAATTTATCCAAAGAGTCAACAACAATCTTAACGTTACCAGTTAAACGAGAATTTGTACACAGAATCAGTGATGATTTTTTATCTAACATGTTTTTTTGTTTATTTAAAAGTTTTTAGGCACACATTTTTTAAGTTATGTGTGCCTAAAAACTCATTTCAAATCATCATTTCAAAATAATGCTTTATTAGATTCTTCTGAAAATATTATTTGTGTATCTTCATGTATGAAAAGCGATTTTTTTAATTCTTGTTCATCAATTATTGTAATCCCAGCTTTTTCAGCTTTTTGAACCTTTGTTGTTGATATTGATTTATCTTTCACAACCAGTGTGGTTATATCAAGTGAGAAAGAATTCTTGATTTTACCGCCTTTTTGAATTATTTTATTTTCAAGTTCGGTATTTCTAAATCCAGTAAAGCAGAATTTTTGACCAACCAATTCTTCCGATATATCCCCGACTGCAGAAGATATGTCTTCCTTGCATTCAAGCAGTTCTTTGATGCTTTCATACCATAAACCAAATCCAGTAATTCCACAATGAAACACAGAAGCTGTTATATCGGAATACCCTTTAACATTCTTGATACCATCCAAAGTGAGTTCTCTCAATTTTTCAATGTTATTAAATGTTATACCAAAATTATCAAGAACCCAACTAATTTTAGTTTCAGCAAGACCTGAAAATAAATTGGTTGCGGACATTAATAATGGTAAAGAAGCATTATTTAAAGATTTATGTATTGAGGAATAAACAATTTCGGCTTTTCTTTCACCAAAACTTTCAAATTTTCTGAAATCAGCTTCTGAAGTTTGAAGTATAATTGAAATAAAATCAAGATGGTATTTATTATATTTATAAAGTTCTGATTGGAATTGTCTGATAAGTTTTTCACCAATACCTTTGGCTTTTATTTGTGTAAAAAAGAATTCTATTTGTTTTTGAAATATTTCAGGACATTCATCGTAGTTACATTTCATCATCACCTCTTTTTCATCATACATGATTGGTGTTTCACAATAAGGGCACTTGCTAGGCAATATATCAGCATCAATCATTGATTGATAAGATTCAAAAACTTCATCCTTGTGTTCAAAGTTGGTGCTAACCTTATAAACCCTTGGTATAATTTGACCGCCTCTTTTAATAATAATATCAGCACCAACCGATATTTTGTTTTTACGCATAAAATCAATAGTATCGATATAAATATTTTTACCACATTCAGCACCATCAAGATTTGCCAAATCGGTGGTAATGCAAGGATTGAAATAACCATCTTTATCAATAGGAAATTGTAATGACCTAATTTTAACAGCAGCTCTATCACCAAATGTGTCTTCATTTTTATAAGCAACTGTAAATTTTGGATTTCCTTTTGTATCAAATCCAAGTTCTTTGCGTATATCAGAAACATTAACATCAATAATTATTCCATCAATAGCAAAATCTCTAGACCATTGCTTATAAAGATTATAAAAATGATCTTCTAATAATTGTTTATCAGTATCAGTGTTAAATATAGTTAATTCAACATATGGAACTTTGAACTGATTATTATAATGTGTGTTAAGATAATTTAAGATATCAATTTTATTGAGTTCTGTTAAAGATTTATCATATATGTTGTATCTAATAAAATTGATATCTCTCAATTCTTCAGATGATTCCGAAAGTGGGTTGAGTTTTCCTGCAACCATATTTCTCACATTTTTGTATATGTGAGAATATTTTAAATCAAATGTTTCATTAGACATTATAAGTTCACCAACATGAAAATAATTGTCAAAAAGTGGTGAATGAGAACCAATATTTTTATTGATATGTGAGAAGTGATGATTTATAGGGTAAGCTTCGTTTTCTTTTCCTTTAATAGTAACAATTCTATGACCTTCTTCAAGTGTATCTTCTTCAATATTATTAAGAACACACGACACCCCATCATATTTAGGTGTGATAATAAGTTTTTTATTAAATAATCCATATTTTGTGATCCATTTGATGAATTCATCAATAGTGGTAATTTTGTTAATACCAGTCATCGGCAACAGGTTTTTAACTTTATCGCCATTAAGCTTGATATATTCAACTTTACCATCAAGAGAATAGATATGTTGACCAGTCAATTCAACGTATTTTTGGTATAGGATATTAAATTCTTTGTCAGAAATTTCAGGCAGACCAATTCTATATAAGTTATTAAATCTTTCCAATTCCGATTTTAATTCAATAAAGTTTTTGAAAATTTTATCACCTATTGTTATCATAATTATTTTTATGTTTTTATAATAACAAAACAGCCAAATCATCATAACGACAATTTGGCTGTTAATTGGAGAAGAAAATAATATTTTAAATGTATTGAAGTATCACATCTTTTGGAAAGATCGCTTCAACTTGCTTAACAACAAATGCTTCAATCATTTCAGTAAAATTATCTACATCAGAATCAGCTTCAACAACTTTATATTGGTCAATAAATGATTTAACATTTTCAGTAGTTAAATATTCATCAAATAATTCTTGAGGAAGTTGATAACCATAGTTTTTTATAATTTCAACAACTTTATAAAAATTATCAAGTTGTTCATCTTCATTAACAGCTCCACCTGATTTATAAAATTCATTAGCTTTCTTTTTATCTTCATTAGATAGATTTTTATAATCAACATCAAAGCTAACTCTATCAGAACCACCAACTGGTTTAGAAGGATAATTTTCAATAAACTTATTGTAGCCTTCGGAATCATCGCTTTCATTTACTTTTGAACCCATTTTTTCAGCATATTCATCAATTTGTTCTTTTGATAACCATTCAGGTTTTTCAGTGAATGAATCCCATAAAGCATTCATCAATGTAATTTGGTCAGGTACATTACCCATAAACAAATGCTTATCAGCACGACCACCATTACCTAAGTAATATTCACAATCAGACTGCATACGGCTAAGCAACATGTACTTAAATTTGTCATCTTTGTTAACATATTCATTGATAAAATCTTCACCAGCTTCATTAACAGAATTGTTAACACCTTTTAATTTTTTAATGAAATCTTGTTTTTCTTCTTCAGTTTTTAAAGAATTAAATATATCAAGATTTTTATTTCTTTCTTCTGTGGTTTTACCCCAATCAAGGTTATTCATTGTAATTTCATCAGAACTATCATCTTCATTAACAGTTTCAGGATATAATGATTTTAATTCATTAGCTGATGCCGTAAAGTTGTTTTTATTTAAGATATTAACTGCTGCTTCTACATCCATACTTCCAAATTTTTCAGGAATTATCATTTCTATAGTACCATTATCTTTAGTCTTAATAGCATTGATTAATTCAGATAAAAATTCTAAACTACCTGTACCATTATTAACTTGTCTTTCTTTCATTGCTTTATTAACAAATTCTACATCATCATCAATACTTTCATTAATTGGTTTTTTATTAGTTTCAGGTAATCCCAAAAATCTTTCAGCATCATTCAATTGTTTCAAAACATTTTCACCGTTGTTATATTTTTCAACAAGGATATCATATTCGGCTTGAACTTTTGCTATATATTCGGGACTTCCATCATCTTTATTCCAATCTTCATTCACTGGTGATAGACCGATATTTTTTTTAAATTCATCAATTGATAAATCTGTCATAAGACTGAATGCTCCATCAATATTATGCTTCAAAGTACCAATATGTTCTGATTGAGTATTATAAACAGCCAATAAATCAACAGCTATTGAAACAGTATTGAAATTATCACCATTACCAGCTTGTAATTTCAAAACTATATCATTATCAATTGGTGTATATTCAAATTCAAATTCACCAGCATTTTCATTGATATTATCAAAGCTAGTAATCTTTATTTCGTTGTTATTTATTTCAACTTGATATGGTCTTCCAAATTTCTTTTCAATAATGCTTCCTGCTGTTTTTATAAATGATTTTTCAGATTCAGGTTTAATAAGTGTTGGAGCTATAAATTTAAGTTCACCTTTACCATCCCAAGTATCAAGCTTGGCATCAAGAACACCAGTAGAATCAGCAATAGCGTCCAATTGTTCTTCATCCAATTGTTCATTAACAACACCATTAAGTATGATATTTTCTATTTTAATAAGCTTACCACTATCTTCTTGTAATTCATCAACCCATATAGAATAACCGCTATTATCAACATCTCTAATCACATCTTGGATATTTGATTGTGTTATTTCTTTATTTTCATTTTTTAAAATATTGTAAATTTGATGGGCAAGATTTTCATCGCTTTCATCGTCATAATCTTCATAGCTTTCATTGATAGATTTTTTGAAATCAACACTTTCATTCATTTTACCATATATCTTGTTAGCAAGGTCTTGCATACCAACCAAACCTTTAGAAATAAAATCTGCTTTTTGGATATCATTTATATTATCATATATTTGTAACATCGATGATGCTGAACCCATATCAACTCTTACAGTACTTCCAGTTACAGAATCTTTCAAGTCTGCATATTGTTGGTCTGAAACAATTTTCTTCAATTGTGTAATAATTTCAGGCTCTGTAGCATCTTCATTGATTTTTTCAAACACTTCATCTGTAACATCAGAAAGTTCCATATCATATTCATAAAGTCTTTCTTCAATTGCATCAAGTGGAATTTGAGCAGAACCATAAGCAGAACCTAATTCTTTTAATGCTTCTTTAGCATCAATACAATATTCACCAGCTCTGTCAGCCATATCCATAAGTTTTTCAACTGATATGGTTTTTTCGGCTTCATTTACTGGATGTTCATTATATGCAAATGGTATTTCATACCATTGGCCACCATCGGTTTTACTCTTGAATTGAGTAACAACCGATTTATATTCATATTCATCAACCAATTTTTTAGAAATGTCATTTACCTTCAAATATAAATCACTTGCATGGTGGTCTATATCTTCAGGCTTCATAAGTTCTTTAGCTTTTTTCTGAATATCAGAATCCTCAAATTGAAGAGCTTCATTTATATACCAAGCTTCAGAAACTTCTTCAACGATTTCTTTTTCAAAAAATTGTTTAGCTACAGTATTCCAGCTTATTTCCAATTGTTGGTCAATATCATTGACATCAGGAGCATTTAATACAACACTTGCTGTATATCCCGACATAGTATTTGGGTCTTTGGAAATTGTTAAATCAAGTTCACCTTCATGTGTAAACAATTCATTAAGTGCAACATTATCAAAATCAGCACTAAATGCTTTAACAAAATTTGGTGAGAAATTATCTTTAAGTTCTTGAATAGAACTAATATTGAAAGTACCAGTTGTTAAGTCCAAACCAGCATTTTCATTTATGGCTCTTGAAAGGTGACCATATTTATGGAAAAGAATAGAATATGATTCATTGATTAACTTAACAATATATCTGTTATTCTTTTTACTTTCAAATACCTTTTTGACTTCATTATAGATTTTTCTATTTGTAAGTCTTAACCTATTTAATGAACTAATTATTTTTGATGATTCAGTAACCAGCATTTTTCTTTTTACTGGCTTAAAATCAACATGTAAAATAGAGTTATCTGCTAAAAATGAATTTAATTTTTCATTAATAGCTTTGGAATCGGTTGAATTCAATAAGATTTGGTTTTCATTAACAAAATTCCTAAAGTTTTTATTAACTCTATTATTTTTGTTATCACTTACAAGTTTTTTTACTTTAGTAATCATTGTGTATTATTTTAATAGTTTTATATTATTAAGAGATTTTCCTGAAACCATATAATAGTTTTCATTGATACCTTTTATTACATTTATATTGGAAAGTGAAATCAATAATCTCTTACATTCATTAATTGGGAACAATTTCACATATAATGAAAGAAGATTTTCATTGATTTGGGTTCCATATTTATCTTTCATTGATTTCCAAAACTGGTCAACATCAACTTTTTCAGTATTGTTGTTGTTAAAAAGTTCTTGTTGTTGTTGAGGTGTTATTGGAGAAAGATATTGTGATATTTTACCATCGGGGTGCTTCATAACTTCATCAGCAAGTTCTGAACGCATTGAATAAGAATAGGATTTGGTATAATCACCACTAAACAAAGCATAAAGAAAAATAATAGATTGATCATCCATTTCTTCTATTTTCTTCATTTTATCATCGCCCGATACACCTTCTAGTATAATATCTTCATCATCGAAAACATCACGAGTGTACTTTGCAGATTCAACATTATCAATAAAATTATTATCAAATTTTTTTATGTCCTGAAGATATTTAACAACATCAAATCTTATTTGAGCAACAAGGTCTGGATTGAAAGCCAATGTTTCGGTTGTTATTTCAGAACCAATAGACTCTTGATAATCTGAAAATATTTTATTTAAATCATAAATATTTTCATCTGTTAAATCATCAATATTGAAATGTAGTAATTCTTGAGTATTAAAGAAGTTAAACAAAAAATTTGTTAATTCATCTTTTGTTTGGAAATTGGTAGTACAACATGAACTTATGGTGTCATTCAATAATCCAAGTTGATATTCGGAAAAATTTGGTAATTTATCAATAAGAACAGAACCTTTTTCACCTTCATTATCTTCCAACATTTCAGATATTACTTCAAGCAGTATTACATCTTTATCACTAGTATTGATATCTTTAATTTTTAAGTCGAGTTGGTGTAACAAATCAAAAGATTGAGATTCTTTGATTTTTTCCTTTATAAGTTCAATCATTTCCATAATCAAATTTTGTTTTATTTATTTAAATCAAAACAAAATCCAGTATATAAATAAATAAAATCACAATCCGATTATGATAGATATAGTAGTAATTTTCAATCCCGAAATAGAGCTTTCAGAGCTTTCAGTACCGAATACAGAAGAGAAAAAAGGTTATGATGAATCAAATCCAAATATGGCTATCGGGTTGTACGCTCCAATAGTTGAAATAAATGGTAAGTATTTTGACCATAATTCCATAAAATATTCATCGATAGAAGTTGGTGATTTTTTACCTAAATTAAATTTAACAATAGATGATGAAGAAAGAATACTTTCAAATCAAGCTGGTGTAACAGATTCAATTGTTAAATTATTTGTAAGAAGTAAAAATAAGGAATTCAAACCTATAAGACAAGATTATAAGATTACATCTTTTTCAAAAGAAGATACTTATGTTTATATAACTGCTGTACTTAATTTACCCGAACTTTTTAATGAAAAGGTTATTAGTTTTGGTAAATTAACAAGTTTTGATACACTAAAAAAAGTTGCAAAAGAATTAAAACTTGGTTATGCAGCAAACGAAACGTATACAAATGATTCAATGTGCCATGTTTGTCCTTCAATGTCATTCTTAGATTTCATACAATATGATATATTACCATCAATCTATAAAGATGATAACTCATTTTTTAAGGTGTTTATAGACCAACATTATTACCTAAATTTTGTGGAAATTAATAAGATGGTTGTTACGGATGGTGAGCTTATGAAGATAACGGAAATAAAAGAAATGGCCATTGCTGATGTTCAGAATGGCCAGGAAGATGAAGGCGAATTAAAAGATTTTTTTCTTCATAATATTGATGATTTAGGAAGAGCAAATTTCATAGTTGATTATTCGAATAAAAATAATATAGGTTCTGTTATTAATGGTCTTGGTAGTAAGCTATATTTACAAATGTATGAAAAAACCGATGAGGAATTCAAGGAATTTTATATACAACCATTAGTTACAGAAGGTAACAAAACTCCTCATAAAACAAATGAACTTTCCGACAAAATAACAAAAACTATACATTTTGGGGAACAAAACAATGTTAATGTTCATAAAAATTATTTCGCTGCAAAAGGATTGAATGAAATGAACATAACAAGTTTATCAAATTACAAAATATCGGTAACATTAACAGCTATAAATCCAGCCATAAGATGTTTTATGCAAATACCGATAATAATACAAAATAGAGATGTTGATAAATTTCTACATGATAGACCCGAAGATGAAAACAATGATACAAAATATAATGATACCTTAAAGAAAGATATTGTTATTGATAAATTTGTTAGTGGATTTTATATTTCCACAAAAATCAGATATATTTTTTCAGAAGGAAATATTATCACAATGAATATAGATTGTAATAAAAGAGATTTCGCTGAATAAATTACAAAGCTTGAAAATGTATCGAAACAGTCATATTATATATAATTGGCAGATCAGCAGCACAATCATAAAAATAAAAATAATTACTATCAACTGGAATTCTTATTGAATTTTTAGGAGTTAAAGCTTCTGAATTGACCACATTAGTAGACTCAACAAAATCAACAACAATATCCTTATCGTTCCAATAATTTAAGCTTGTTGCAATTACTTTCATTATTGACATTCTCAAAATACTTACATTTGTAGTTGAAGGTAATACACCACCATTTTGATAAAAGAATATATCTATATAACCATTATTATTTGGTTTTACACCATACCATTGATTACCTACACCATCATCATATATAAGAGCCGATGTAAATCCTTTAATAGTTCCTGATATCGATGTTACAGTATTATTAAGAGTTTTAGAAAATATAATTGTAGAATAACCATCTTTTTCATCAAGTATTTTACCTTGATTTGCTGACAAAGGTAAATCAATATTATCAGAAGTTAAATTGTTAATTACGTTGGATTTCTGTATATAATTTGATATTATAATATTATCACCAAGAGGCTGTTTTTGATTACCATCCCACCAATAATCTTGTTCTTCTTCATGTAAAGTGTAAAGATTGTTGCCTATTTGCAAATCTGCTGGTATAGCTGTTGGATTGTTTGATGGCAATCCACCAGTTCCTGCAATCCAAGAATCAAGTATTGATATATTATCAAAAACATAAGCTACTGTAGCACCTTGTGCAGTAGCTCTAACTTCATTAAGCTCTAATTGTGATGCAAACCATGATTTAGCAAGTTTACCAATAAGACCAGCGGTATTGAATATAGCCACATGTGTTATATCTGATTCAGAAATAGTATCATTCTTTTTAATTGTGATACCTGAATCACTAATTGTTAGATATTCGACACCATTCTGGTCAAAACTAAGACCAGCGGATGATTTTCTTATGGAAAATTGTCTAAAAATTTCAACTAAATTTAACGTAACATCCTTGGTTATAGAATCTGTGATGAAATAATCCTTCATATAAGTTCTATTGAGAAGCTTTACAAATTCATTTTTAAATTCATCAAATGTACCAAGAAATCTTCCAGGAGATGGATCATTGGTTGGAGAAGCTGTATTATTATTACCAGCAACATCTAAATTTGTGCCACTTGCATTAAGTGCTTTATATAAATTAAAATTCGATGCATGTAATAAAGCATCAGTTTGTTCGCCAGTATAAGGACTTTTATATTCGGACATAATCGATAAATTTTAATTTCCTTATTTATTAAAATTTATATATTACTTTGCGCCAAAAATTGATGTTATATCACCTGATGAATCTGAAGATGCAATTGTTTTCATTTTCTTGCTGATAGCATCCCAAAATTCTTTAGGGCAATATTTGGATACTTCATCAATCAGTTCTTGGAATTCAGGAAGTTTTCTAATATGCGTTATATTAACTACAGACATTATACAATCATCATTACCAATCATAGCGCAATACCCACCAAAACCACCATCTTTTGTTTTCTTCCTTGCAAAAGATAATGCTTCTTCTATTGTTATGAATTCGGTAAGTATAAGTTGATTTTGTCGCATTTGAGTTTTCATCATTGTAGTACCCAAATTCTTTGTGTGTTCTGATTGTCTAAGACCAATTCTAACTGCATAAGACTGGTCATCTTTCATATTGTATGGAAATACAAAGAACATGAAATCACCATCAAGTTCATTTTCATCACCATACAATTTGGTCAACACTTCTCGAAAATAATTACCATCGTAATTATTTTCGAGACATATTTTTGTGTTGTCGGGAATACAAACTTCTACTAAGAAGTGATAATACCATTTTGCTAAATCAGGAACTATTATTGTGTTAGACCTAAACATTGCTATTTGAACCAATTTGAAAAACGAATATTCATCTTCTATTAATGTAACATTTTCGATTTCCTCAAGTGTCATTGGTAAAAGTTCAAATATATTGATAACTGAATAATCACCTCCAGCACCTTCTGCCAAATCTATTGTGTGTACAAACATTCTTCTTTCATCCTGAAACCTTGAAATGTTTATAGATTCATGAAGATATAAATACATATCATAATCCAAAAGTGTTTCAGAATAACCCATATAAAAGTTTTATTTTTTTCCAGTATGACCAAATCCACCAGCACCTCTTTCAGTGTCTTCAAGTACTTCAACTTGTTCCCATTCAGCTTGTTCATGTTTGGCTATAACCATTTGGCAAATGCGGTCACCATCAGCAACAACTCTTGATTCCGAAGAAAGATTGATTAAAATAACACCAATTTCACCTCGATAATCGGCATCGATAGTACCTGGGCTATTCAAAACAGTTATTCCTAGTTTAAGTGCTAAACCACTTCTTGGTCTGATTTGAGCTTCAAAACCTACTGGTAATTCAATGAATAATCCAGTTGGAATGAGTTTTCTTTCAAGAGGTGATAATTTAATCAAGCCATCAATATTAGCTCTTAAATCCATTCCAGCAGAATTCACTGTTGTATATTCTGGAAGGTCATGTTTTGATTTGTTAATGATTTTTACTTGCATGATATAATTTTTAAATGGTTAAAATCAAGTTTATGTTTTTTATATTTGCGTTCCGATTTATTAATCAAACATAATATTTACTAAAATCATTTAAATAATTAAAATCAATATTGGTATGTCAAAAACGGTCATAAGATTACAGGATGAAGTATTACTAGAATACGATTATCAAGAAACAAGTGAAAATGTAATATCCAATAAATTATATGTTATTGAAAATTTATATGATAATTCAAAAATCATTTTAAAAAATGGTCAAGACAAATATTCATCTGCAGAAACCACCAATAATTTCACAATAATCAATGAAGATGGTGTATACGATTTAGCTTCAGTAGATCAAAATATCAATAAAATAATTCCTGATTTAGCGGAATCATTTATAATGAAATACAATATTATAAGAATAAATCTAGCTTCAGGGTTTAATTTTATAGGAAATGATGGTTTTAATTTAAAAATCTATACATATTCAAAAACTGGCCAAAAAATTTATTTCGCCGATTTTGTTTATATAAGAAAGTTTTCCAGCATCATACAATATAATTCAACACCAATAAAACTTTCCGAAGCTATATTTGATAAATATTTGGAAATACAAATACCATCATTAGAATATTGGTTGATGTTACAAGATATCAAATCTGAAGATGTATTCAATGTTATAGGTGATAATTTGGTTACAGATCACGCATTATACTTCGAATATTCATTAGTGAATTATGGTGAATACGTTAATGGGTTCTACAAATTTTTACTTGTTGACACGATAAAAAATCAACTTGTCACACAAGATAAATATACTAATTTGTCAGGATTTATTCAATTATCAACCGAAGGTGACTATTTCGAGTATCAATTAAGATACAACAATGAACAGATTGAAGATTTTATATATAAATTAAATTCCATTTCAGGAAATAATTTTTATATAATTCACACAATAAATGTTATAGAACAAGTTGGTGATACTTATATTGAAGCCGATAAATATACAACAATACAAAATAACAATTTCCAAAAATTGTTTAAGTTTAGACCAGTAATACAAAATAATAATATATCATCAATATCAATAGATTACACTGTTCAACTTATCAACAGTAGTGATGGTATGGGTGTAACTATAACTTCATCTGTCTCAACTCTCAATACATCAATTTTTGGAAATAAACTCATACAATTAGATATATTACCAACAAAATTTGATGTTTATAATCATATAGTAAAAACAAATAGAAATATAGCTACTCAAATTGATGAAGTTATAAAAACTATTGTTGTTGATAAGTTTGTTGATAAGTTTGCTATAAAATCATCAGATGAAGCAATAGAAATAGCACCACTGAAGAAAACATTACTTCTTGAATTCACAGATACCTCTGGTTCAAGTAAAGAAATACCCAACAGCGTTGTGTATTATTTGACATTCCCGAATTCAGCTTCGAGCAAGGTGGAAATCAAAGAAACCATTGACAGTACTATAAGTAAAACAAATGGTCAACTTTTATTCACAATTGATGAAGCAACTTCCAAAAAGATATATGAAGTTAGCAATAATTCAACATGTTATGTTGTTGGTAAATCATTAAATGGGAATAATGAATCAATTTTCAGCAAATTCAAGTACACTCTTGATTAATTACTGATATAAATCCTTCTTTCTGTAGTTTTAACAACCTTGACTTTATTGTTCCTAAGAACTGTTGCTATTTGATTAGGAACACCACATGCTTGATTCAAATCAACGAATGAAAGTCCTTCATCATCTTTTCTAAAAATAAAGTCACCTGAACATTCTCCAAATATGGTGCTTATTTTTTTAACGAGACTTCTTTGGCCTGAAGTATAGTGTTTTTGAGGAGTAAAATAATAATTACACACTTCAACTATTTTGTCATAAGTTTTTTGTGTTAAATCATCGAAGAAGTATAAGAATTTTGTACTGTCAAATCGACCACCAATTATTTTTATTTCTTCAATAAACGGTGGGTTGTAATCGAATCCAGTCAATTCACATCTGTTTTTAACGATTTTAAGTGTTAAATCGTTAAAAGCCTTAGTTTGATTTTCCATTTTTTTCAAATCTTTTTATTAAGTGCAGCTACTAAAATTTTTTGTGTTTTATCATCTAGAGATTTATATATTTTCTTTACATCTATTTTCATGTAATTGGAAAATGACATGAACACATCATATATTGCGTCTTTATCTCTATTGATTGTGAACTTTGATATAAGTTCACTGAATATAAATTGTATATCTTTGTTTGTTATTTTCTTACAAGCATTATCGTTCGGCATTAACTCAAGCTTATAAACCAGCTTAATTTCATCATTAACTTCATTGTGTATAAGAACTGTATCATCATCATCGAATACGTATTCAACCTTAAACAGAATATCAGAATACAAAACAAGTGAGCCTATTTCAATGAATTCAATCGATAAATCTCTTATGTAGTTATATTTTTCGTTTGAGTGAGATATTTCCTTGAGTGCTTTTACAACCCTTTCATATATAAATTTATTATTATAATATGCCTCGGGGTCTGTAAGCTCTTGGTCTATTTCCACACAAATATCAATAGAAAAAGATAGAGTTGATTGGCTGTTGATGATGTATTCAGAGCCATCTTCTATTTTTTCTATTTTATCAATTATTTCTTCTTCATCGTTTGATATCACAGCTTACCAAGTATTTTTTAGGTTTTATAGTTTCTTCTAATTTAATTTCTTCAATGTATCCCATATAAAGACCTCTCGATGAAAGATATACGCTAACTTTATGGTCTTTTTTATCAAGAAGTTTAAGCGTTATATCAAAGAAATAAATTTCTTTCTTTTCTGTCATTATCTCAACATCTTCTATCAAATATTCCCATTTGCCTTCAAATGAATTTATTGATATTTTTCCATTGCTTGTTGGTTTAACAGCGAATTTGTTGAAATCCTTCGTTTTATTTAAAAAAGCTGTGTCCTTATCAATAGCCAATAATTTAAGTAAATTATCAACATCAATAGCCAATAATTTGAAAACAATTGAAGATTTTTCAACTTCTGATATGGTTTTTTCCCATATATCAGTTTTCAAATATTGAATATTTCCATACTCACCAAGAGCTATTTTGTTTTTCAGCTGTCCAGCTTTGATATTAAAAAGTGTGGCAACTTGATTACCTTCATTATCATCATAATAATGTATATCACCATCAACTGTTTCAATATTATTAGAATTGTACAATTCAAAAATCTTAATAAGTTTACCGACATCATTTAATGGAAAATATAGGTGTTTGTAAGGATTGATTTCTCCGAATAATTTGTCAATACCAACCTCAACAAATTTGATATACATCTTCATTTCGCTATGAGATTTACATACCAATCTTGTTTGTTCAAAGTCAATAGTTTCTTTTTCTTTTATGTTTGTATCAGACAAATAATCAATAAACCTTTTTACATTAAGTTTACTGAATTTCAGGATTTTTAGACTTTCCATTTTTTTCGTTTTTATCTATTAATTCTTGTATTAGTACTTTTTCTTTTTCTTTATTTTTATTAATGAAAACACTAAGATTTCTCCTACCATCAGGATATCTAGATTTCAATTTTATCATATTGGCATTAATAACCTCTTCAAAGTTAGTACCTATCAAACGCATAATTCCAACAAAATAAAATAAGTTGTCCGATAATTCATCAATCATTTTCCATTTTTCATATTCTTTGCCGAAGAATACATTCTTTTGCAAAACGCCAAGAACCTCATTAGCCTCAATTGAATTACCCATACACATATTTAATAAATCAAGTATTATTTTATTACCAGATTTGTTGTTGTTTATTTCTTGACCAACATAATTTATATAATTTTCGATATAATCGTATGTTTTAGGAAGTGATTGTATTTCTATTACCTTAACCAAAGTTTTACCAAATTCGATTTTTATGTTAAGTGTTGAACTTTCAAAAATTTTTGATTTGAATATAAAAAATTTATTATTCATAAATTTTTTAGAATGCTTATAATCGGAGTATTTATTCAATTCATTTGAAAGTTCTTCTATACTATTAACTGTTACTTTCATAGATTGTTTTATGTTTTTATATGATGATAGAATATAAATAATCACAATAGAAAAAGCCAAGAGATCACTCTCTTGGCTTTTTCTATTTTAAATTGAGTTAATGATTAATTCAATTTACTTCCGATTGTGTCAGCATTTTTCTTTCTGCTTATAGATTTTTTATCGGCTTCAACTTCTTCTTCAGCAACAGTTTCAGTTTTCACATCATAACCTTCAGTTTTCACTTCTTTTTCAGCATCAGTTTCAGCAACAGTTTCAGTTTCAGTTTTCACATTATCACCTTCAGTTTTCACATTATCACCTTCAGTTTTCACATTATCACCTTCAGTTTTCACTTCTTTTTCAGCATCAGTTTCAGCATCAGTTTCAGTTTCAGCATCAGCATCAGTTTCAGTTTCAGTTTTCACATTATCACCTTCATCAACTGCTTCGAATTCTTTAGCAGGCTCATTTTCTTTAAGGTCTGAAACAGAAATTAAAGGCGTTGCTGAATTGCCAATTTTGCTGTTAACAATTGAGAATTTACAATTATCAATTGTGGAAAATGTTAGTGCACCCATGAAAAATTGTGTCATTTTTGTGTCATCTTCAAACAAATATCTTAAATGTCTGATTGATTTACCATTCAATGTTTGTATATCACTGAAATTCTTTTTAGCAAATTCAACTACATCCTTCAATATCTCATCAGACATTTTTGAATCGAAATTTGGAGTAATAAATAAATCACCAACTTGTACTGATGAATTACTTACCTTTGTTCTTGATAGAACAAAATTTTTAACTGAATTAAGTTTCATAATAAATTTTTTAATTAATATTCAGGTTTTTATTTATTTAAATCATGGAACTAATCCCATGAAATTTTTTGCACTGTTACATACTGTATTTAAAAATTTTAAGTGAGCTGGATTTGATATAGACATTCTATCTTTGGATGGGAATGAATCTTCTAACATAGGAGCAATTGATGTTAAATCTGGTTTTGTATCAATGGTTGCTGTAGCACCATCAACCGATTGAGGAATTTCAAATCCAGTGGGGACTGGCTTAGAACCTTGACTTGATTCAATAAGCTGATTTCCGCCTCTAAACAATGTTTTCCAAGTAGATTTCATATTATTATCAATTGTCATTATAACTGGTGAAATAGCCAATCCATTTATTGACAACCACACAACAAATACTGTTGAACCAGCAGATACTGTTAATAAATGTGTATAAATTATTGGTAATTTTATTTTTGTACCAGTAGGAGTTATTATGCCCACAGTCCAATGTGTAGGAATCAAAGATATAAGATTGAATCCTCTAGTCCAACTTTTCCAATATTTTGAATTTAAAAAATCATAATCGTCTTTGTTTTTTGATATTCTTTTCAAAGTTGCATCAAAAGGTGTTTGTTCTTCTGTAACTTCTTCAGATAATACAGATTCTATATTTGAAGTACAAGGGATTTGAAGTAATTCATAAATTGTCTCATATTTGATTTGCTCAAAATCAAGTATATCTATTGTTAGGAAGTAATCACTAATATTTTTTTGAAAAATTAAATTTAATTTTTCAAAATATACAACAATATAATCATATGATATTGAATCAATTGATATTTGCGTATACAATTTCAAATTTGTAATATTTGATATATCATCGTTTATATAGGAATTTATAATGCTATCAATTCCATCATAAAACATAATTATATTATTTTTATAATAACCAACCTCCGATTCCTTGCTACCAAACGAGTACATTTGCATAACAGCAAGATTGTCTATATTAGTTTTATTCGATAGTACCTTATTGTAAAGTTCATTCAAAAATTTTACAACATACAACTTAAACAAAAGTATTTTGTCATAAAATATTTTGTTGAAATCAACATTCCCATCACCTATATCAGTTGTAGAAAGTTCAAATACATCTACATAATACTTAATAATATTAATTTGTGAAACTTGTTGATTTAATTTATATTCCTTTCTAACAACAACCGATTTTATTAAATCATCAAACGCATTATGAATATCAAAATTTCTTATACCATTTGATAAATGGTAATGTGGTAATTTTGATATATGTTTATAATATCCATTATCATTAAGCTCTAAAGTAAATGAATTATCAAATTTCAAGTACAGTTTTTCTTGCCCCGAATATTTGTAACTTATTTGTTCAAGTATTGTATTATATACAACCACTTCAGCAAGATTTTTTAAAATTTGCTGAAGTGGAACAAATTGATTTTTATTTGCTTTTTCTATAGTTGATGTAGAAATTTTTTTAACTGCTAAATCTATTATATCAAAACAATTGTTTTTTTTATCATTATACAATGATTTATTCTGCTCATCAGATTTCATCAGACCCGATAAAATTGATTCAACTAAATTTGCTATTTTTTTAACCTCTTTTGATGAGTCGAAATTTGGTACAATAGGTACACAACCTGAAAGTGGTGATATTGAAATGTTTCTGTTAGGAATTTTACAAGTATCAAGCTCTGCTGGTTGTTTATTTTCAAGTGCTGTAAATTCTTGATATAAATCATCAGGTAATATTGACTTAACAATTTCTTTATCCATATTAATTTATAAGGTCTGTATCTTTATCAACACATATATTATTTCTTGATTTTATGGTTTTTACTCCAAGTATCATAAAACCTATACATCTTTCAAAAAGAATGAGTAAATCTTTCAAAACCTGATTATTGCTGTTTCTGATTAAATTTGATACAGAATTATTAACAATCTTTCCTCTGTAATCATATCCAAGATTCTTTATATTGTCTTTCCTATGCTTAAGTGATTTATATATTGAATAATCTATATTCATATTAATTTATTTTTTGATTTATATCTCTCAAAAACAAGGTTTCTCTCAATAATTTATCAGCACTAGTTCCATCGAGTATTAGATCGAGTATTCGTTTGTTTATATCGGTAGAACTCTCATCTTTAGTATTTCTATCCTTTTCCTTTAATTCTATTTTATATTGGGCTTGTAAATCCTTGTTTATTTTTTGAATGTCAGGAAGAGGCTCGGAAGTACCTTTCTCTCTATTTATAATATATTCCCCATTACCAGTAATTACAGATTGTGAAGATTGAATACCATCTTGATTTATTATAAGTGATGCCAAATGTTCTGAATCAGAACTTTTTATTAAATTTCCAGTTTTATTCGTTGTCTTATCTTCCAAATCATTAATAAGTGAGTTCAAACCATCATTTACTTTTTTAGAAACCTTACTAAGTTCATCGCCAATAAGCCTATTTGATATATTAGCTGGAGAGTATTCAGAAACAAGTTCTTTACCAAGTGTTTGAAGTTTATCTTCAGCAAGTGATATAGTATTACCTATTTTTGTGTCAATCTGCTTCACAATACCATCTGCAGCAGATTTTGCTTCTTTTTTAATAGCATCGCCAGCCATTTGGAACAATGTTTTATCAGATTTTTCAATCTTTTCATTACCAAATCTAGATAAATCGGATTCTGTAACAGAATTTATTGGATTTATATGTGGATAAATTTCATCATAATATTGTTGAATATGAGAAAATGGGTGTAGATTTGTCAAATGGAATGACATCTTTCCAAGTTTCATATTAATCTCATTTTCAATTGGCTTAGGTGCTGTATGGCTAATTGTTGATAGATAACCGTTCATACCTTCAGAAGTGAATTCACATTCATTAAATCTCAAGGCATAAGCACCTATATATTTGTTGAGTAAAAACATATTATCTTTATCAACAATTTTTTCACTCTTTGAATTAGCAATTAAAGTTTCTTCTATTGCAGTACTAACAGATTTGAATTTTCTAACTTCAGATATATAAATTATTATATCAAAGAATAACAAATTTATAGGAACTACCCATTTGAGTTCATTAAAATCATAAACAGCATTGATGTAATCATGCATCATTGCCGAAATAAACATATCAATAGATTCAATTGTCTTAATCTTTAATTTTCTTTCATAATATGATTTCTTTGATTCAATTTTATAAATATCGCCAAGACCTGACATTTCTGACATATAATAAGGATATTCATCAATAAGGAGTTTGAAAGATTCTATGAAATTAAGGAGTTTTTTAGCTCTATCAATTTGGTTTATTGATAATAGATAATTGAATGCAGATTCCTCTTGTTCTTCATCTGTTTGAGAAATATTTGTATTGAAAAGTGGGCTATGAGAACTTATTATTAATCTGAAACCAAGCAATGTTGGGTCATCAACATATTTCAATACATATTCATCGTCAGTGTCTATCCAGTCAGAACTTGGAGAATTTACCTTATAATTTGATTGTGGATTATAAAATCTAGTACTTAATTTATCAAGAAATTGGCTGTTTTCGGATTTCTTTTTTTCCACATATTCAAATATAGCATCTTTACCAGCGTTTTTATCTGTAAGTGATGATACCAAATTCCCTGATTTAGCATTAGAATATGTTGAACCAATTTTTGTTAAATCCATCGTTATCAATTTATTTTATTTAAAACATAAAAGCACACAATCTTTAAATAAAATAAAATTTGATGAAGCCATTAAAATTATTTGAGAATGTAGATGATGTTAAGAAGAAAATATTACCAATATTTGAGGGTATAGGTTCTGTAAAAATTAACAACCTTATATCAGCTATAAAATCACGCCAATATATAAGCTTCTATTATACTGATAAAACTGGTGACAACACAAGCGGTCCAAGGTTCGGTGAGCCTTACGTTTTGGGTTCTAGAACAAATAAAAAAGGGAAAAATATAACATACTTAAGAATGTATGTTGTTGCAGACACATCAAAAGATTCAACTGTTACCAATAAAATATCAAGACATAGGTCTGTTTCTCAAAAATCAACTTCTAATAAAATAACTGGTTATGCCAAAGATTCAGGTTGGAGATTGTTTATAATCGATGATGATTATATTTCAAATCTTTATTTGGCTGGGAAAAAATTTTCACAATACAGAACTGGTTATAATGATTCAGGTGACAAATTCCTGTCAAATATAACAACACAACTTTCCAAAGGCGATTTTCCAAAAGGTGAAAATACTGATACTAACCTTTAAAGTTATTAACAATTATATAGTCATAGTTGTTAAATCCACTAAACAATTTTTCATCAGCAACAAGTCTTTGACCGATTTGTAATTCACTGAATCCTCTTTGTAAAAATCTGTCATATGTTACAGCAGCATCAGCAAATATAAACACGACAGAACAAAGTTTTCTATCTTCAGGTGACATTTGTGCAATGCCATCAGGTGACATTATGAATAAATCACATTCGTTGAAGTCATCTTTTGTAGTACCATAAAATTCTCCATTAAATTCAGCATATTGAAGCATATTACCAAATTTAATAAAGCTTTCAAACATTTCTTTTGGTATAAATTTATAGTCCTTACCATCAATTTCACCTTCTCTTGGTTCTCTTGTGGTACATGATAAACTAAATTTCAATCCTAAATGTTTTTGGAAGTTCTGTCTGAAATAATCTTTTCCTGATGCTCCAGCACCTACCAATATAATTTTTTTACCAAACATGCTATAAAATATTAATGAATGAATGTTTTTTAGTTCTATCAAAATTTGATACCGAATTTTTGAATACTTCAAAAATGTCTTTATCCTTCACACAGTGTTGTATTGTCTTGAGATTGTCTTCAAAATTTCCATTGAAAACATGACCATCGGTACACAAAACTATATCAATATCGTTATAATGTGCTTTTGTAACAACAGTTTCTATTTCTTCCTGATTTATAACCTTTGTTTTTAAATTTGAATTTGGGCAAAATTCTATTGGAATTTTTAACGCTCTTATTAAATCAGTGGCAAATTTAGAATATAATAAAAACTGAACACCATGACCTATTCTATCAACTTGTTCAATTATAGATTTAAAATCTTCAAGTGATTTTCTTTCTGATTCCTTCGGCACGTCAACAAGTGTTTCACCAAGATGTAAAGTTATCTTTAATCCGTTATCTTTAACATATTTGAATACTTCCTTATAAAAACCACCATAGAGATTATGTGAATAATCACCATAAAATCCTGAAATATCGACACCAATTACACCAAAATTCTTAAATTTAACAGCTTTCTCAAAAATAATTTGAGTAAGCTTAAGTGGGAATGATTGGTCTGATTCAATTATTATACCACATTCCAAATCTTTGAATATATTTTTGGCTTTTTGAATACCATTACATGCGGACAATATTATAGAATCAAGGTCATATAATCCTTTTTGATTTCTCAATGCTGGATTGAATTTCAATTCAACAAGTCTGTAATTATGATTTATGTATAAGTCTTCAAGTACTTTATAAACAGATTCTTGTATTGACTGTGGATAAGAACATATTTCCTGAATCATCTTATATCTATCAAGATATTCAGTAAATTCATTACCTCTTCTAATTGCTCGACTATCAATACCATTACGAATTAAGTTTGAAAAATTTTCATAATTGGAAAACCTTTTTATATTAAAACCTCTATCGTAAGCTATTGAAAATAAAGTTTGAGGTGATGTAGCACCACCTAAATGAGTATGAAGTTCTGCAAACATAGTTTATACAAGTGTTGATTTCGCTATGATAGCTTCAAAATCTTTGTTTGATTCTTTTATTATTTCATCAATATCAGACAATTTGATATCAGTCATTGTTTTATCTTTAACGAAATCAGTAAATTTTTCAATCAATAATGCATCTTTTACATCAACCGACATTCCGATAGTTCTATAAACAAATGTTAAGGCTGTTAAATGATTTAGTTTTTCTTCATTTTCGGCTCTTTCATCTTGTTTTTCAAGAGAATCTTTAAGTTCCATATTAATTTATATAAAGTTTATTAATTTATACAACAAATCGGTCATATTTGTCACATAATGACAGTAAAACTTTTTTTGTAAATAATTAAAAATAATATGACAGAGGCATCTCAATCTTTAGAAAAATTGGTAACTCCAAATGAATCATTGAAAGATGTTTCAGGTGCTGGTTCTATAAAAAACAATATACCTGAAAAGCAATCTTATACAAACGGTTCTTTCAAAGGTACAAGCAAGCCTAAATCCGACCCTGTTAATAAACCAAAAACATCTTTGATGAGTGGTAATGGTATGAGAATGTATACACATCAAGGAAAAGCTGATAAAAATTATACTGCTGGTCAGAGTATAAATGGTGTTAATTCGCTGTTTAATAATTATATTTTATTCACTCACTCATTTTGTAATAGTATAAATGATTTCTATGATAAAAAAGATGAAGATGGTGTTTTTTCACATAAAAAAGATAAACCAGAATTAACAATCGGCAATTTATTGACAGATTTTGCACCTGATAAGATGTCCGCAATGCCATATTATGCAAATGATTTCCTTTATGCAAAGTATTATAAAAAGATCCCTTTAAACCGACTTTTAACTTTAAGGCGATTTGCATATCCAGTATATGACAATTTACAATTTACAAATTCAAATAGAACCGATATAAAACCAGTTGCACAGGCAATAACTTACTTCGGTGATCCAACTGGTAACACATTGTCATCATTATTTTCAATAACAGGTAAGATTGGATGGAAAAATGTATCTGCACAAATTTGGGATGAAGCTCAAGCAAATATACCAACTCTTGAGCAACAAAAGGGATTTATAAGTGGATTTGTTCCAAATGTTTCACTTGGTAATAGGTTGGCTGGAATAAATTTACAGAGTGCTGTTGGTAGTGGTATGACATACGCATCACAAGCTACAGCACTAACTGGAACAAATCAATATTCAGATATATCAGGTGAACACAGTTCTCAAATCGATGCAATAAAAGCATCGAGGGATGTATCATATATTCATAAAGTTCTTGGACCGATTAATGTAATCAAAGACACAATGACAAGAGATACTGGTATTGGTGCTGATTTAGCTTTCAAATTAAAATTTGAATATGAATTAAAATCATATAAAAACATAAATCCAAAATTGGCCATGTTGGATTTAATCAGCAATATGCTTGCTTTAACTTTTTATCATGCAAAATGGTGGGGTGGAGCTAACAGATTCTTACCAAGACACATGGAGCAATACGGATTTTTAGGTGATTATCACAAATTATATTCAGGTGATTATGGTGGGTTTTTCAAATCTATGGCTGATAGTGTAGGTTCTACTATGGGTAAGGCTGGTGATGCGTTGTCAGGACTTTGGAAAAATATGATGTCAGGAAATTGGCAAACATTGTTTAGTGATTTACTTGGTGGTGCTAAAATGAGTGGTACAAAAATGCTTGATGTAGCAACAAGAAAATCAAGACCAAATATTGTTGCCATTCACTCATTGGTATCAGGTGTTCCAGTTGGTGAATATCATTTGGTTGTTGGTAATCCTTACAACCCAATTTATACTATAGGTAATTTAATTTGTGAAGATTTTACTATAACTCCAGGAGATGATTTAGGATTTGATGATTTTCCAACTCAATGGACTTTAGAAGTTAGCTTAAAAAGAGCTAGAAAAATGGATAGTTCCGATATACAAGCAATAATGAATTCGGGTCAAGGAAGAACATATTTACCGCTTTCAGGAATGTTGGAAGAAATTATTGGTGATGATGATAAATTAAAAACAAATTCAAATGGTGCTTCGGTAGAATTCCAAGATAAAAATGTTAAAGACAATCTATATGTTAATGCCACCGATTCTCAATGTGCTGGAGGTATAGTATATTAAAAATTGAATATATGAAAAAATTAAAAGTGTTTGAATCGATAGATATTATAAAAGGTGGTGATGGTGACGAAACAGATACTTCAACATTAGACCAAGAAGAATTACAAGTTGGATGCTTGGTTGAAGTTGAACATAGTAGTACTACATCAATAGCAAGAGAAATAGCCATAGACCATTTATCACGCATAAAAGATTATTATCATAGATTAATAGCTGCAGGATTGGTTGATGAACAACCAGCATTAGACCTTGCCAAATCGTTTGGATGGGAAATATCACAATAAATAAAAATTAAGAATTATGGCTGTAAATAATGACAACATAGAAAAAAATTTGATACCAAAAAATAAGGTTAGAGCTATTGATGCTATAAATGAAGTCACAACTAATCTTATAACTAGATTTAAAAATAATTTACGCACATTTTCGTATTCATCAGTATTTGGTCAGTTAACACTTGTTTTACAGAATCATGTAAACAATGTTGTGTATTATATAACTGATTCATCAAATCAATCAAATTTCAAAACAGCCAATAGAATTCATTCAGTTCATGGTCTTTCAAGATTACAAGGACACAATGCTTTCAGAGGGTCTTCTGCAAGAGGTAACATTATATTGATTAAAAAACCTTCCATAGAAACTGAAGTTGCTGGTAATAAAGTTCATATTTCGAATTACACAAGAGTTTTGAATGTTGATACTGGACTCCAGTATACGATTTTGTTGAATACAGATTTCAAGACATTTAATCTTGATGATATTAAAGAGCTTTCAGTTCCAATAATAGAAGGTGTAATTGAAACACACACTTTCACTGGAACTGGTGAAAATATACAAACATTTGAATTACCAAATTTACAGTATCAAATGTATGATGATTCATTTGTTGAAATTTTTGTTAATGGAAAATTATACGAGCAATTTGTATCGCTTTATGACATTCCATATGGTACTGCTGGTGTTCTCGTTAAAACTGGAATGACTTCAGGTATTGACATAATATTTGGTAAAAAGAACTTCCAAGAAGTACCCTCTCTTGGCTCGGAAATAAAGGTTAATGTATTAACAACAAATGGTACACTTGGTAATATATTAAACAACAAAACCGTCTGGAATTTAACAGATACTTGTTTTGATGGTAATGGTAAAGAAGTTGATATGAGCGACATTTTTTATGCCAACAACAACATATTACCAACACTTGGTGCAAATTCTGAAGATATAAATTTAACAAAGGTATTAGCACCAAATATTTCAAGAAGTTTTATTATACACGATGACAGGTCTATAAATTATTTCTTCAATAAAATGAATTATTTTTCATCAATCAATATATATAAAAAGACAGTCGATAATATAAATGAATATTCTGTATACTTAGTTCCGTTATTAAAAAATAGACTAGTAAGTGGTGATAATTATTTCACTATAAGTAAAGACAAATTTTTACTTATAGATAATGAAAAAACACAAATATTAACACAAATTCAAGAAGCTGGAATAAAATCAGCAAATATAACCATAAATATTTCAGACCCTGTAATAAAAAATTTTATAATGATGGTTTATTGTGAACTTAATAAAGATTCTGATTCTGACATATCAAGCATGCTGATAGTACGCCAATATATATTGAATGCTTTAAGTAATTACCTTTTAAACAGAAGTTCAACATCATGTATAATACATTCTGATATAGTTTCTATATTACATGATTTAGAAAATATATATTCAGTAAAAGTAATATTTGTTGCTCAAGAAAGTGGGTATATTGATGACTTAGGTAATATAAAAGTCGATAACAATCAAATAGCTATAATCAGAGGAGATTGGACTGACAGCAGTGGAGTATATTATAAAGATGAATTTGATCCTTCAGAAGATTATATGGGGTGTGTTAATTTAAACATAGAAGCCTATAAAGCATAAAAAAGCCTGAAATTGCTAAAGCAATTTCAGGCTTTTAAGTATTCAGCTTTTAAGCTTATTTTATATCATCAGGGATTTTATCAAAATCAAGAGTTGAATACTCTGATGCCTCTGATGTGGCGATTGGTGCTTCTGCTACTGTTTCAACTGTTGTGGCGATTGGTGCAGTCACAATAGGTGCTTCTGCTACTGTTTCAACAACTGTCGTAATTGGCGCAGTTTCAATAGGTGCTTCTGCTACTGTTTCAACAGCAGATTCTTTCAACGATTTGAAATTTGATGTAGTACTAGATTCAGTAACAACTGCTTTATCAGTAGTAACAACTGCTGCAGGTTGAGTAACAACTGCTGCAGGTCTGCCATCTGCTACGCTAGATGTTGTAGATTCTTCTTTAACATTTGTAACATTGTTGTAATTAGGAACATAAGGAGTACCGTATACTTCAAAGTATAACTCACAAAATTTGTCATAATATTGCTCACCAAAGGCACTTTTAACACATTCTGTTAAAAGTTTTTCATCTGCTTCAGATGTACCTTTATAATAAGTTTGTGTTAAATCAGGTGAATTCAATTTTAGGAAATCAAAAATTTGTCTCCCTGTTTCTGCATTAAATTCAGCTACTGTACTTTTACCACAATCAAAAGATATACCACAAATTCCATCATTGAAGAAACTTTGTTCATAAGTTGGTAAATTTTGATTACCCTCCGACACGACAATAGTTAAATCTTTACCATTAATTAGATCAAACGGTACAATAGGTTTCTTTTTAAGAGCCTGATCACCCTTAAGTAGGAAATCCAATTTGTCGTTCAAAACTTTACCAAATCTCATGATTTTGATTTTACCATTCAATTCAGGATGCTGAATATCATCATAAATCAAAAATAAGGCATAATGGTACGTGTTTCGTTTAAGAACTTCCAATTTTTTAGACAACTGGATAGGTGTCGATTGGTCGTAATTTTTTCCTTTGTCATAAACATGCTTCATATAAGCTGCTGTACATAGATCTTTCGATTTTGGGTTGTTGCTTGGAGCATCAACATACATTTTTTTGGTAGGGTCTTCGGGATTAGGAAGATAATAAACATGTTTTGTTACTCTATCTTTTCTTATTTCACCGCAATTAACATCAGGTACTAAACGACCAGTTGTTACATAACGACCATCCTTTACTTTTTCATCATCCAATTTCGTTTGATAGAAATCTTCAGACAACATGCTCTGATTTTTTTGTTCAAAATCTTCGGCTTTTACTTCAAAAATTCCATTGAATTCAAAAGTTTCATTTTTTTCTACATTTTCACTCATTTTTCAAAAATTTTAATTTAACATTAGGTTCAAAAATTCAAAATATTTTATATTTTATATAATAAGTTGGTTTCTTATTAGATTAACAAATCTTCAACTTTCATAGCAATATTATCAGTAAGTAAGAACATTGTTGCTACAGAAACAGCATTTTCAACACAGTTTCTGACAACTTTTGTCGGGTCGATAATACCAGATTCCATTAAATCAACCCTTTCAAAATCTCTATTAATGCCTGAATTTCCTTTACTTATGATATCAAAGTTAATCAATATATCAATATCTTTTGCACATAAATTGCTCAATAATTTTCTTTTTATAGAACAAGATGCCGATTTGATTAAGTCAGCAGTCAATGTACTTGGTAAAGAATTTGCTGCTCTAATATATGATACACCAGCACCAACTGATACACCTTCTTCAAGTGATGATTTTACCGCAGCTATTGCATCATCAATTCTATCTTTAACTTCATATATTTCAGTATCGGAGTTGCCACCAAGTCGGATTGTAGCTATATTACCTTTTGCGAATGATAATAAATTTCGTTTCCATTGAATATCTTCGCTTTCTTCGGGAACTCCTTTATCAACCATCGATTTAATATTGGAAGTTATTTCAGCAATTTTGAAATCCAGTTTTACTTTATTATTTTCATAAATTTGGATTGTTGTTTCATCTTTTGTAATTATAACTTTTTCAGCAGTACCAACATATTCATTGCTGAAATCAGATAATTTATTTCCTGATTCAACGTAAAAAGGTTTTGAATTTATTGCAGAAGCAATCATTGACAAATAATCTTTTCTTCTTTCACCATAGAATGTTGGTTTAACTAGACATATTTGCATTTTCTTCTGTAAATGGTTTGCAACAAGAGTTTGAACAGCCTCACCTTCAATATTTTCAGCAATGATAAGCAATGAATCATGTTTATCGTTAACAACACCAAGAAGTTTTAACATATCAGAACCTTTTGATATAGGTTGGTCTGTTATAAGTACACCACAATTGTTCAATTCACAAACCATTTTGTTTGTATCTGTCATAAACATATAACTTGTATATCCTGAAGCCACTTTGATACCACTTTGAATTGAAATGGATGTTTCGGTTGATGGCGACGGTTCAACAACAATAGCACCATGTTCATTACCAAATTTTTCATAAGCAGATGCAATCAAGTTTGAAATTTTTTCATCGCCATTTGTTGAAATCATAGCAATATTTCTAATATCTTGATTTGTTTTTGATATGATAGATTTTTCCTTAATATATTCAATCATCAAATCCTTACATGTGTTCAATTCATCACGAAGTTTGTGAACATTGTAATCAGGGTTATTTTTAAGGAATTCATTTATTTCACACATCAAAGAATAAGCAAATATAACTGTTGATGTAGTTCCATCACCAGCATTTATTGCTGTACGCATAGATGATTGCTTCAAAAGATTACTACCTATGTTTTCCCATTCGTTTTCAAGTTCGATAAATCTCGCAACGGTTACACCATCTTTTGTTGATTGTATAATTTTTTCATTCAAATGCTTTAGCAAAACATTTTTACCTCCTGGTCCAAGTGTGGATGACACAATATCGCATAGCTGTTTTGCTCCTTCAAGTATAATACTTCTTGCATCAGCACCTGATTTTATCTGTACTTTTTCGTTCATTTTCTTCTATTTTATGGTGTTTTAATATTCTGTGAATATCACGAATTAAAGAGAGGATCTCTTATGGTTTAATAGAGTATTTATTTGTTATTATGAGTAGAATATCTTCTTCTTGCATAACTCTATATGGCTCATTTTCTATTGTCAAGGATGTTCCCGAATATCGGTTAAACATTATTCTTTGACCAACTTTAGCTTCCAAAGCTTCAGAACCAGTACCGACAATCACACCAAGAGTTTGGTCTGTATCATCAAGTTTTATAGCAATAAGACCTTTCTCGGTTTCCTCTTTTTGTTCCTCGATTTTTACAAGGATTCTCTTTTTGATTACATTAACAATTACTTTTTTACCTTCCATATAAATTTATATTAATAGTTTTTTGAGTTGCTCCACTTCATTACCAATATCATTATTGGCATATTTAGCATTTACACGCCTTGTGAATAATTCATTAATGGATGTTCTCACGCATCCTTCAATTTTGTTTGTATAAACAACACCATTATTGGCTCTAATCATAGTAGCTTTATCAAATGGCATTTGTTCACCAGTGTTAGTAATTACAGTTGTTTTATCTCCACCATAGGTTTGACCAACAAATGTATCAAGACCAATATTGAGGAATTGCATGATTGAAGGATATAGACTTTCAAAGTCATAAATCCCAATATATTCGTAAAGCCCAACAATAGGGTCTATTACAAAAGCACCATCATATCCTTCATGAACATTCTCTTTTTTGATAAACACTTTGTTATACACTCTATAATAATAGTCACTAAACAAAGATTCAATAATTATAGAAACCGATGTGCCAAATAATAATTCAACTTTACCAATGTTGGTAATTGATTGCATAAGTGAATAAATATCGGTTTTTTCATCAATCATTTGCACAAGAAATGCATCAACTATACCATAGAAACAGAATTTAGGAAAATCTTTTTCATATAGTGTTTGTAAATTACCAGAATATTCAACTTTGGTAACTCCAAGTACTTCTTCAGATATAAATCCAAGCGACATTGATGTTTTATACTTTACAGATTGGTCGAAAAATTCAAAAATCTGCATGTAGTCAATTATAGGTCTATGAAGCGGTAAATCAAGTAGTATTTTATTTTCTTTATTGTACTTATCAGATAAAGAATGTGAAAAAGATTTATGAACTGGAGAAAGGATTTTAACATAATCGATTCCAAGTTTTTTGCATCTATTGAAAAAATATTGAGCATCAAATTTCAAAACATTCCAACCAAAAGTTATAGGAAACTTTATCATGTAATTTGAAATGAAATCATGATTCATGGAATATTCATCGGCATATTGGCGATATTGAAGATTAACCTTCTTAATCAATTTCTTATCCTTAACTTTGGATAAGTGATTGATTAAGTCAATTTCAATACGTTTAAGCTCTTCACCAGTCATCGGTTTTAGACCAAATATAGTTCCATTGCCGAATTCATCACATATTGTATGGAGTAAAATTTTTCCTATAGGATTTGATGCATCAGGGAATACACCATCTATGATTTCAGTTTCAATATCCCAAAACCATTTTTTCGGTTTATTATCTGAAAATATTTTGTCTTTAAGTTCTTGTGGTAAGTTATTGATATATTCTATCTGTCTGTATTTTGACAAATAATTTTTCCTTATTCTTTTTACTGGTCTATCAAATTGAGAAGTAATAACATTATGCTTATATCTATCTTCTTCTGTAGTTTCTTCCCATATAAATTTTTCATTATCAGAAATTGGTAAATTCATTATTTCAATTATACCATCTTCATTAAAGTACGAGATAGACATGTTATCAAAAATCTGCTTCGCATTTATCATTCCAATTCTGATATTAATTTTTTATAATATTCATCTGTACTCTGTACATCATCATCTTCGTCATTTTTATCAGAAAAAATCTTTGCTAGTAGCAATGTTATGATAGGAATAGGCATACCTATAATTGATGCAAATATGAATGTAACAAGTTTCTTATCAGTTATTTCACTAAAGATATTCAGTATATCATAAAAATTATTGAACATAACAGCGTTTTTATCCATATGTGATTGGATAAAATTATATGAATAATATATATTGGAAAATAATTGTATGAGTATTATAATTGCGAATACAGAAAAAACATATGATTTAGTTTTATCTTTTATTTGAGGTATTAACAATACTATTAGTACTTGAGCAAATTCATAAACAACAGCTATTGCTAATGCAAAAATTATTGGATTGCCAATAGACATTGTTTCAAATATGTGATAAGCCGAAACAAGAGAACCCAACATAACAAGTATAAAAAATATCATAAACATTTTATTATACTTGATATGAAAGTTATTACTTACCATTATAGATTGATTAATTTGACTAAATCCAATAACATTTGGGCAACATCAAATCGGTTGATTAGATATATTGATATTGCAGAAAGCGATAAAAATAGCAGAAATCTTCCAAATGTGTTTTTGTACAATATAGGTATAAACTTCAGATAAAATATTGTGTTTGTGACTTCTTCATCGGACTTCATTATAAATTTTTCTTTCCTTGTCATAACAAGTCCGTATAAATTTTGTACAGACATTGATTGCTCAAGAAATTTACAATATTCCTGAAGATACTCATCAAAATGTTTTGATTCAATTTCTTCAGGAATAACGACAACTATATACATTATTCCAAAAGTTGACATCCTTAAGTTATTAATAACTTGGTTATTAATTGTCAATTTATATTTATCTTGTATGTCTTTCAAAGAACATATATTTCTAAAACACCCTATTGTGTAATAATATAATTTTACTGTTTTCCAGTATAAAATTGCAGCTATTATTGCTACAACCACAATTTTTAATATTATTTCCATCAGCATTTTTCGATTAAATCGTTAAAATATTGTTTTATTTGAGATTCTTTATATACATGCTCGAGTACATCGGGAAGAATTATATCTTCATCTTCTTCCAAACATTCTATAAAAACTTCACAAACTTCATCAATAAATTCTTTATATTCTTTATAATTATTTTTAGGTAAAGAATTAAGTATATCTTCATTAAATTCTTCAATATCTTTTTTGTTTACACCTTCCAAAACAGAATAATTTGTGATGGAATTTTTAATGGAATTTAAAATAGCTAGAGATTTACTTTTCATTTCA